>Ga0210398_10004474_pt1 | contig 13097 bp, 6 predicted proteins | sample IncBWC4OmetaG_FD_161047 | JGI IMG/M metagenome (GOLD analysis project Ga0210398, IMG submission 161047) | Forest soil microbial communities from Barre Woods Harvard Forest LTER site, Petersham, Massachusetts, United States - Inc-BW-C-4-O | ecosystem: Environmental > Terrestrial > Soil >... | reverse complement strand
CGACCTCGCGTCATTGCGGACCAGCGCGGTTCGCCAGGGCGATCACTACATCGTCAATGGCCAGAAGACCTGGAACACCATGGGTCAGTACGCGGATTGGATATTCGCCCTGGTGCGCACCAGCACCGAGGGGCGCCAGCAGCAGGGCATCTCGTTTCTGCTGATCGACATGAAATCCCCGGGCGTGAGCGTGCGCCCGATCATCATGCTGGACGGTGGACACGAGATCAACGATGTGTTCTTCGACAACGTGAAGGTTCCCATCCAGAACCTGATCGGCGAAGAAAACAAAGGCTGGACCTACGCCAAGTTCTTGTTGAGCCATGAGCGCAGCGGCAATGCGGGAATCGGTGCGTGCAAGCATGCGCTCAAGAAGCTGAAGGAAATCGCCGCCGAGCAGCCCGCCAACGGCAAGCCGCTGATCGAGGACTCGCGCTTCCGCGATCGCATCGCGCAGGTGGAAATGGAATTGATGGCGCTCGAAATCACAAACTTGCGCGTGCTATCGGGATACGCCAAGGATCAAAAGGCCCAGTCCTTGGGGCCCGAGGTATCCATGCTGAAGATCAAGGGATCGGAGATCATCCAGACCCTGGCCGAGCTCAAAATGCACGCCTTGGGCCACGATGCGCTGCCCTATGTGCGCGAAGCGCTGGACATCAAATGGGCCGGCAATCCGTTGCTCAACGCACACTACGGCAGCTATGCGCCGCCGTTGTCGGGTCAGTACTTCAATCAGCGCAAGACGACCATCTACGCAGGATCCACCGAAGTTCAGAAAAATATCATTTCGCAGATGATCCTGGGCCTCTAAGAGAGAATCATGGAATTCGACTACACCGAAGAACAGCTGGCATTGCAGGACACACTGCAACGCTTCATTTCGCGCGATTACGATTTCGACAAGCGCAAGGCGATCCTCAAGTCGGAACTGGGCTTTTCGGCCGAAGCCTGGAAGCAGTACGCAGAGCTCGGCCTGTTATCGCTTCCCTTCCCCGAAGACGTGGGCGGCCTGGGGGGCAGCGCCGTCGATGTGATGTTGGTGATGGAGCAATTTGGGTCGGGATTGCTCATGGAACCCTACTTGAGTTCGGTGGTCTTGAGCGGCGGCCTGCTGCGCGATGCAGCTTCCAAGGAATTGCAGCAGAAACTCCTGCCGGAGATCTGTGCAGGCAGCGCCAAGGTGGCGCTGGCCTGCTACGAGGCTCAGGGACGCTATGAGTTATCGCACGTCGCCTGCGCGGCGGCGCAGAAGGGCGGCGGCTGGCAACTTTCCGGCCAGAAGACCGTGGTTCTCGATGGCCCGTCGGCCGACTTTTTTCTGGTGACGGCGCGCAGCAGCGGAAAAACCAGCGATGCCGCCGGCGTGTCGCTGTTTCTGGTGCCGCGCGATGCGAAAGGCTTGACGGTCATCGGCTATCCGACACAGATAGGCGCGCGCGCGGCAGATCTCAAGCTGGATAACGTCGCGGTGGCAGGCGATGCGCTGATCGGACCGCCCGGCGCTGCATTGCCCATCGTTCAGCGCGCAATCGATCGGGGCATCGCCGCGCTGTGCGCCGAGGCCGTTGGCGTCATGAACGCGCTCAATAAAGCCACCTTGGAATACTTGAAGACCCGCAAGCAATTCGGAGTTGCAATCGGAACGTTTCAGGCTCTGAAACACCGCATGGCGGACATGCTGATCGCGGCGGAGCAGTCCCGCTCGATGGCGGTCATCGCCGCGGTCAACGCGGACTCGGATGACGCCGCGGAGCGGCAGCGTGCCATTGCCGCGGCGAAGGCCTATATCGGACAGGCGGGCCGATTGGTGGGGCAGCAAGCCGTGCAGCTGCATGGGGGCATGGGTGTCGTCGACGAGCATATCGTGAGCCATTACTTCAAACGACTCACCATGATCGACCTTACCTTCGGCGATGCTGATTACCATCTCGGCCGCTTCAGCGACATGCTGCGCCCGGCAAATTAGGCTTTCTGGTGCTGCAGCTCCTGTTTGCGGACATCCTTCTCCATGGTCCGCGAGGCGGCGAACAGCACCAGCGCCGCCATTACCGCCAGCACCGGGATGGCATACATCGCATTGTGCAGGCCGATGGCCTTGAACGCCTCAGTCATGCTGCTGGCGCCGGCATCGACCATCGCCTTGTGCGCGAAATGATCGCTCAACATGCCGGTTCCAACCGGTCCCATGCTGGCGCCAAAGATGTACATGCAGCAGAAATATATCGCGACTGCGGTGCCGCGCAGACGCGGCTCGATCACGTCCTGTATCGCCGTATACACGGTCGCGTAATACACATACATCGTGATCGTGCCCATGGCCATTAATATGACGTAAGCGCTGATCGACCCCTTGGGCTGGTTGATTGCGAAGAAAATGCACGGCGCCGCGATGCTCATGCACCATGCAGACAGCACCAGCCTGCCATTGCGGCGTTTCACGCTCATCTTATCCGCGAGCCAGCCGCCCAGGATCAAGCCGATGGCGCCGACCGCGCCCACGGCAACGGACGACACAATGCTTGCATCATGCACGCTCATTCCATGAAAACGCTGCAGGAACGCGGAGTTGAAGGAACCCAAGGCATACATGTTGAAATTATGGAAAATGCCGGACAGGATGATCCACCACATGGTCGGAAGGCCGAGAACCTTAAGGTATGGCGCTACCATCGATCCGGTCGACGTGGTCACCACCCGGCCGGGATCGAGCCCACCGCGATGCGGTTCGTGGATGATCAGTGCCAGCAGGGCAAACAACAGCCCGGGCACGCAGGCGATGTAAAAAGCGGCGCGCCATCCTAGGTGCGCATAGATGATTCCGGAGCTGTAATACGCAAGAAATAGCCCCGCAGGCAGGCCAAGCATGAATACGCCCATCGCAAAGGCCCGTTTGCTTGGCGGAAAAAAGTCGCCGATCAAGGACTGACCCGCGGGAGCGCAGGTGGCCTCGCCCAGACCCACCCCCAAACGCGCAATGAACAGCTGAGCATAATTTTGCGCCATGCCGGTCGCAGCCGTGAGCAGACTCCATACCGCGGTGCCGATTGCAATCAGCTTGGTTCGCTGCCACTTGTCGCTCAAATGGCCCAAGGGCAGCCCGACCACCGCGTACATCCAGATGAACACGGTACCCAAGAATCCCAGCGCCGTATCGCTCAACAGGAATTCCTTGCGGATCGGTTCACCCAATGAGCCGAGCAATTGGCGGTCGAAGAAATTCAGCAGATTGATGGCGAACAGTACGAACAGTGCAAACTTCGCACCGGTTGCCGCTTTGCTTAATGCGTTGCCGGCAGCCTGGCCGGCAGGCGGCACGCCATCGAGCGTTTCCGGGCTAACAGACATTGACGACTCTCCCCAAGAAGGCCGGCCTTACCGGCAACGTAGTTTGCCGCACATCGGCGCCGGCGGGTCAAATTTCAACCGAGCAGCCCGGCCGGCGGCGGCATTTGCGCCCAGAAGCCGCGGATTTCGCCGCGCGGATCGTTTTCCATTTGAGTCGGCGTGCCGAATACCATCGTGGCCCGCGTCTTGGCATCGAAGGTGGGCCACGGCGGTATGCGGGAATTGTTGGGGTTGCCGGTTTTGGCAAACGCCACCCAGCTCGAGGAAAGCTGATCGGCCACGCGTGCCATGTCGTTGCCGTCGCGCGCCTCGCGGAACGAGCCCGACACATCGAGTCCATGCACGGCACCGTAGCGCCCGCCGAAGGCGGGCGTCGGCCAATCCCACTGATACATGTAAATGGCACCTTTTCCCTGCGCGGCCTTAAGCTCGGCCTGCTTGATTGCCGAGCGGCGGAAGCCGGAATCCGTGAACAACATCGCCTGAATCAGGTACGGCGATTTCTCGGGATAGTACTTGCGATACATCGCGAGAATATCCGCGCCCTTGTCCTTGTAGCGCTTGTCGATGAGGGCCTTGAGTTCCGCCTCGCTGAGCGTGAAATTGGTAAGTCCCAGCGCGGCATCCTCCAGCGTGGTCGACACGATGAGCGGGATCTCCGCCGACTCGGGCGGCGCCGCGGGATCAAATGGATCGTGGGTCAGATACTTGCCGTCGAGAACCGGTCCCGCTCCCACCCCGGCGCCGACCGCTACTTGGGCTTCCAGCAATTGCTGCCAGGAAATTTTTTGCAAATCGGCGATGCGCGCTTTTGGAATCTCGAGTTGTTTCAGCAGCGCTTCGGTGCCCTGCGTCGCCCGGTCTCTGGGCACGAACTTCAACATCGATCCGCTCTGCACGGCGGCACGATGAAACAGACCTTTGGCCGCGGGCGTGGCCAGAATGGAGCTGGTTTTTGCGCCGCCGCCGGATTGGCCGAAAATCATCACATTGTGGGGATTGCCGCCGAAGTTTTCGATGTTGTCGCGAACCCATTCGAGCGACGCCGTGAGATCCATGATGCCCGCGCAGCCGGCATAGGCAAACTCCGCGGGCGCGCCCAGATCGGCGAGTTGCGTGTAACCCAAGGCGGCGAGCCGATGATTGACGGTGACCACGACCACATCGCCGAAGCGCGCCAGCTGGGCGCCGTCGTAGCCGATTGCATTGCCGGATCCGGTGGTGAAGCCGCCGCCGTGGAAGGACACGAGCACCGGCCGTTTCGCGCCGTCCTTGAGGCCGGGTGTCCAGATATTCAAGTTGAGGCAATCCTCACCCATGCCGCCGGGCTGATAATCCCAGTGAATCATGATGCCGTAGTCGGAGCGCAGATCCGTCAGCGCTTGTGGACTGATCTGGCCGTGTGCCAAGCACTCGCGCACGCCTTTCCAAGCGGCGGGTTTCTTCGGCGGCATGAAGCGGTTGCGCCCCGCGGTCGAGGCGCCATAGGGAATGCCTTTGAATTCCTTGATTCCGGTGGTTTGAATGCCCTGCACCTTGCCGTAGGTGGTGTCGGTCTCGACAAATATTTTCCCCGTCGCGCTGCCGCCCAGCGGCCGCACCGGAGCCGCCTCCTGCGCCGCGGCCGCGCCGGACAGCAGCGTCGACGCGGCCGCCGATGCGACGGCCGCCGTTGCGGCGCCGGCGAGGAAGTCGCGGCGAGTCGTCATTTGTTCCGTCTGGTTTGGTTGATCGGCTGCTGCTTTATTCATGGCAATCCTCCGCAATTTTTTTAAAAAACGGCGGACACCTAGGTCCACCGCTGCATTCCACTTGAACCTCACCGCTGTGGAGCATAAGGCCCCAATGCCCTCAACAGGGGTTCAAGTTCGCCGGCAACTCGCTTCCACCGGCCGATGGACGTTGAGAACACAGGAAGGCGAACCTGAGCGGCGCTGGCGGTGCGGACTGAACCCTCCGCTTCATGAAAGCGCAGGCATGCCGGGTCCCAGTCCAGCTTGCAGGCATCTTCGACAAGCCCGCGGATCTGCGCTTCCGTGTCGGCCACCAGTTTTTCGTGCGCGACCCTGATCACCCGGCCCGGCAACACCCGGTCCCAATGCTCCATGACGCGACGATAGCGAACATAGGCTCGACCGATCTGGCCTAAGTCGTAGAGCGTCTCGTTGCCCTCCGTGAACAATTGGCGATAGCAGGAAAGACAGGTGTCGACCGGGTCACGCGTGCTGTCAAGGATCACGGCCTTCGGGAACATCAAGTGAATCATGCCGACGCGCAAGTGATTCTCCAGGGTTTTATCGACGAAGCGATCCGCACCATTCCAACCGCGTTGGCGCATCAAGGCCAAATAGGCTTCCGCCAGTTCACTCCAGTTGACCGAATGCTCACTTTCGGTGAAGCCCCGATCGATCACCGTGGAGAGCGCCGTGTTTTCCCCCATGCCTTGAACGCCTCGATGGCTCGATAGGATCTGCTCGATGAGGCTGGATCCGCATCGCGGCATGCCAATCACGAAGATCGGCGCCGCCGCGTTGCCCCGGTGCGATTGGCGCTCGAGGAACGCCTGGTCAAATCGATCCATGACGAAGCGCGCCGCGAACTCGTGTGCCCGCTCCAGGGCGTCAGGCCGTGCCTTGAGGACCGGGGATGCCATCAGGGCGTCGTGCTTCAGCCGATTGCCGGCCTTGAAAGCTACGAACGCAGCTTGATCGGCGCTGCGCTGCTCCAGACCCACGCCAACGGCGAAATACGCTTCAATGCGCGTTGCAGGCAGCGTCGCGGGATCATTCGCCGCGCGCTGTAACGCGGCCAGATCTTGTTCGTTGATCGCTGCCGGATCGAGTACGGCGAGGCGCGTCAGGGCTCGAAGCCGGACGGCCGGATTGGCGGCCAGGGCGCGATAGCATGCGCTGGATTCCCCCACGTGCCCCAGTACGGCCAGCGCGCGCGCCAGGCTGAAATGAGTCTCCACGGCGGTGGGATTCAAGCGCAGCGCGCGACGGTACGCGTCGGCCGCTTCCTGCCACAAATTCAGGTTCTGGCACACCGCTCCCAGATTTTGTTGCGCCGGATAGAGATTGGGATCCTGGGCGGCCACCGTCCTTAACTGTTGCCGGGCGATCTCCAGGCGGCCACGCCGGATATCGATGAGCGCCAGCGAATAAACCGGTCGCAGGTCTTTGGGATCGATGGCGGCGGCCTGTCGATAAAGATCGGCCGCGTCGTCAAGGCGGCCTTGCGCATAGCGGGCGGCAGCGTCGTTCAAAAGCGCCGTCACATCTTGCGCCTGCGTCGCTCTGCTCATGCCCCCGATCAGTGGAAGCGGTACCGCAGCTCTATGCCGTAGACCCTGGGCGGAATGTAGCTGACCACGGGATCGATGACTTGCCCAGGCCCGGGGTTGTTAACCCCCAAGCCGAAGGAGGCGTCCTGCGCGATCTTGTTGGTGAGGTTGTTGCCATAAATAATCACATTGTAGCGATTGGCGGCGTCGGTCCAGATCGCACGCAAGTTAACCTGGCCGTAGGACGGGTCCAAGGTATAAGAACGATTAAAGACATCGTCGTATGTCTTATCCCGCCAGATGTAGGTGGCGGACAAGGCGAGGGAACCCGGATCGAAGTGCAGAGTGTAAATTGCGTTCAATGCGACCTTGTTGCGCGGCGACGCCGGCAGTGTCGCACCCTTGAGGTTTTGCAACCCGGAACCGGCCGGGCAGCCACCGGTATTCGCGCCGGGCGCCAGCGCTTGCGGGTCCGCGGCATCCTGGTAGCAAATACCGTTGGTGCTGGAGATGGTCGCGTGCAGGTACGCGTAGTTCAGGAGGATATCGAGATCGGTGATCGGGTTCCAAAGGGTTTCCAGTTCGGCACCGTAGGTATGCACCACGGGGATGTTGACAATGATGGTGTTTATGACGTTGGTTGTCGGATCGAGTTCTCCCAGCGGCTGCTGGTCGTTCTTGTAGTCGTAGTAAAATGTGGCCACATTCGCCTGAAAGGTCTTTCCGAAGGTCTCTTTGTAGCCGACTTCGAACGCGTCCACGGTCTCCTTCGCCGTTTCTGGGTCGATCGCATTGATGCCGGAGTTGAAGCCGCCGGCCTTGTAGCCGCGGCTGTATTTCGCGTAGCCGAGGATGTCCGTGGCCGGCGTCCAGGAGACGCCGGCGGTTCCGGTGACGGCATCCCAATGGTCGTCCAGCGACGTTTGAGCAGCACCCGCGGCATTGAAAAAGCAAGCGCCGGTACCGCGGTAACTCTGGCCATTGCAGGTCGTGGCAACGGGTGTGATGTCGTACGCCGGCGTGGCGGCGCCGAACGTATTCACGCCCAATCCAACGCTCTCAAAGTTGAATGCCATTATCCGAAAGGATTGATCGCCGCTCTTTTTATCGTAGGAGTAGCGCAGGCCCGTGGTGATTTTGAATTGACTGCTAGCCTGCCAATCGATCTGACCGAAGATGCCGTAGGAGTCCTCGGCGAGTGCGGTGTATTCGTTGTACGCCGAGCGCGACGGATTTGCAGGTGCCGGCACGAAGAACTGGCCAGCGAAGACGGGAAGAATCTGGAAGGGAGTCGCAAGCTGCGCCTGGTCTGGACTGTTCACATTGATGGGTTGCGTGTATTTCTCGTGAAATTGATACAGACCGCCGATCCACTGCAACGGTCCCTGACCAGTGGAAGCAATGTTCAGCTCGTTGCTGAAAAATTGTTCGAACTCATCGAACGTGAAGTTGTTATGAGCCGAGTTGATCACCAGATTTCCAAGGCCGGGAGGTCCCTGCAGTGTGTATCCGAGGATACCGCTGGAGACGCCCTGGCTGTTGGTCCACGGCGCAGTCAGGTCGTAGCTGAACTTCTGATAGCCGCCCAGGTATTTCACGTCGAAGCCATCGGCATGGAAAGTCAGATGAGTGGCAAAGATCCAATTGTCCTGTTGCTTGGACTGCGACTGAAAGCCGGAATCGAATGTGCCCGTCCCGAGCGTGCTGGGATTTCCGGCGATGGTGTTTTTGCCGGTAAGTACGCTGACGATGGTGTCCGGGCTACCGGCGCAACCGAGGCCACCGGCGCCGCCCGGCATCGCGCAAGTGCCGAAATTGGCGTTGGGAAACAGCGGCACGGGGAACTCCCGCGTATCCAGAGGTCCTATGAGCGTTTCAGTGTGATAGCTGACGTCGTAGTCGCTGGTGGCGAGCTTGGTCCACCACTCGAAAGCCGAACCAACGTTGCCTTCGAGCTGGCCCTCGATGTGATAGCTGGTGCCGTTACCTCCCTGCGCGACGTCGCCGCCCTCGTCAACACCGTTCAAGTTCGTGTAGAAGCCCTTGCCATTCTGGTTGGTGTAGTTGGCTCCAAACCGATAGCGTACGGAGTCATTGATCGGTCCTGAAAAAGCGCCTTCGACGAAGGCCTTGTGGTAATTGTCGTAGCCGGTGCGAACCTCGCCTTGGAAGTCGCTGGTGGGGCGCTTCGAGACATAGTCGATCATGCCGCCGTCGGCGTTGCGGCCGAACAAGGTGTTTTGCGGACCGCGCAGAACCTGGATTTCGTCGACGAACAGCGAGGAGCTTTGCAGGATGGTCGAGGCGTTGGCGCCATTGTAAATACCGTCAACATACACGGCGACGCCGGACTCGACCGCCAGATTGTCGGTGTTCCGGCCGATGCCGCGAATGTAGGGACGATTATCGTAGGTGGTGTAATAGAGGCCGGGCGCGTAATTGGTCAGGTCTTGAACCGACGCTATGCCCTGTTGATCGAGCATCTTGGAGTTGAATGCGGTGATCGAGGCCGGCACTACCTCCAGGTTCTCCGATCGTTTCTCCGCCGTGACCACGATCTCGGTCAGGGCCCCCGTATCCTCCGCCGCCGCATCGGCGGCCCTCGCCGGCGCGCCGTGCAGGTTTGCCAGCACGGCAAGGGTGAGCGCGGACGCGCCGCTCAATGAACCCTTCTTGACAAGCGCCTTCTGCGATCGAGTTCCACGCCTGGTGTTTTTAGAAGACATGTTGTATCCCCCTTGCTCGCCTTATTCCGACGATTCCCGGCCGCGCCGTGGTGGTTTTTCCTTATCTACCCGCTGCTTAGCGGTCCACGCGCGACCTAAGGACGCAGTACCCTTGACATGCGTATCTTGAGCCTACGGAATTCGTGGCGCAAGCACCACGCCCGGGGCGACATTTGATTGACAAGCGACGCCATTGCTTGATTTGTCCACTGGCGGAACGTTGCTGCTTTCGTGGTGTATAAGATACAAGCCGATGAGAAATCCAGACAAATGGGATCCTGGGGAACGGCAGCCGCCACCGGCTCCCAATCCGCGCCGCACCGCGTTGGTCGGATTGCTGCTGATCGTGTGTCTGATCGTCGGAGGTTTGATACTGACGCACGTGTTGGGGGCGGCCGCCCGGCTGCAGGACTGTGCGTTATCGGGCCGCTCGAACTGCTCGGCAGATCCTTAAGCCTGCCGCAAGCGCCAGGGCCGCCCTGACGCACAACGAGTGTGCGTCAGGGCGGCCGGACCTCGGGTGCGGCGTCGCCAGGCGGCCTGGTGTTAAGCGGCCAGCACGCCTTTCGCTTTCGCGGTGTGAGTGGCGATCAGGTCCATCAACGGCGGCGACAGACAATCGTAAGGCTCGAGTTTCAGTTCCTTGAGACGCGCGCGTATCGCGCCCATCTGGTCCGGCTTGGTTCCCGACTCGATGACGGAGCTCACAAATGCGGCAAATTCCGGTGCGGCCCAGCCGCCGGCGTCGAGCAGCTCGGGATGAACGAAATCAAAGCCGTAGATCGGATGATTCTTGTTCTCGATGCGACCGTACATGTGCACGCCGCAACCGCTGCAGGCGTGGCGTTGAATTGGCGCACTCGCATCGACAATTTTCAATTTTTGCGCATTTGCGGTGACGCTCAAGTTATCGCGCGGCACCACCGCGACCAGCGAGAATGTCGCGCCGCGCGGCTTCCAGCATTTGGTGCAGCCGCAGACGTGATTGAAGGCGACATTGCCCTTGATGGCCACGGTCACCGGCGCCTGCGCGCATTTGCATTTGAGGGTACCGCCATTGAATTTTGCAGTGCCGGCCTTGACGCCGCTATCGACGGCCGGATGAATCGCTACGGTCATGATTGTTTGTCCTTTTCCGGGGTTGCGAAACCGCCGAATTATACCCCTTCAAAAAAAACCGATCGAATATCGGGCAATTGCGCGGGCGTGGCGGCCGATGTCATGTCTGGGTATACTGGCGGCTTCCCCTGTCAGCCGCTTGCCGTGAGCGTACTCAACTCCTTCCATCCCGCAGTCGCCGCGTGGTTTTCGCGCACCTTCGATGCACCCACCGACGCGCAGGTTGCGGCCTGGCCGGCGCTTTTTGCCGGCCGCCACGTGCTGGTGGCGGCTCCGACCGGTTCGGGAAAAACCTTTGCCGCGTTTCTCGCCGCCATCGATCAGCTGATCAAGGAAGGATTGCAGGGGCCGTTGCCGGATGAGACGCGCGTCGTGTATGTGTCGCCGCTGAAGGCTTTGTCGAATGATATACAGCGCAATCTGCAGGCGCCGCTCGCTGGAATTCGCCAAGAACTGGCCGCGTTGAATCTGCCGGATGTCGAGATTCGCGCCACGGTGCGCACCGGCGACACGACGCAGGCCGAGCGTGCGGGCATGCGGCGCAGAGCGCCGCACATCGTCGTCACCACGCCTGAATCGCTGTACATACTGCTCGGCTCGAATTCCGGCCGGGACATGCTTGCGACCTGTCGTACCGTCATCATCGACGAAATTCACGCGGTTGCCGGCAACAAGCGCGGCGCCCACCTGGCGCTCTCCATCGAGCGATTGCAGGCATTGTCGCGCGCTGCCTTGACGCGCGTCGGATTGTCGGCGACGCAGCAACCAATCGCAGAAGTCGCGCGGTTTCTGACCGGCGCACGCGAGGTGGGCTGTACCATCGTCGACAGCGGCCACATTCGCTCCCGCGACCTGGGGCTGGAGATACCGCCGGCGCCGCTCGAGGCGGTCATGTCAGGCGAGGTGTGGAACTCGGTTTATGATCGGTTGGCCGGGCTCATTCTCGAGCACCGCACCACGCTGGTGTTCGTCAACACGCGAAGAATGGTTGAGCGCATCGCGCGGCATTTGTCGCAGCGCCTGGGCGAAGAGCACGTCGCCGCGCACCACGGCAGCCTCTCGAAGGAGCGGCGCCTGCACGCCGAGCAGCGTTTGAAGCGCGGCGAACTCAAGGTTTTGGTGGCCACGGCTTCGCTGGAGCTCGGCATTGACATCGGCGACGTGGATCTCGTCTGCCAGCTGGGCTCAACCCGCTCGATCAACGCATTTCTGCAGCGCGTGGGCCGCGCCGGGCATTCGGTGGGCGGCACATCCAAGGGCAGGCTGTTTCCGCTGTCACGCGACGAGCTGGTGGAGTGTGCCGCATTGCTGGACGCGGTGCGCCGCGGCGAATTGGACCGCTTGAACATCCCGGAGAACGCCCTCGATGTGTTGGCTCAACAGATAACCGCCGAGGTCGCGGCGCGCGAATGGTCCGAGGAACAACTGTTCGAGCTGGTGCGTGCGGCCTATCCCTATCGCAACCTGCGGCGCGAAGAATTCGACGAATGCGTCAGCATGCTGGCGGAAGGGTTCAGCACACGCCGCGGCCGCCGCGGCGCTTTGCTGCATCATGATGCGATCAACAAGATGCTGCGGCCGCGCAAGGGCGCGCGGCTGACGGCGATCACCTCGGGCGGTGCCATTCCAGACAACGCGGATTATCGCGTGATGCTCGAACCGGATGCCATTTCGGTCGGCACCGTCAACGAGGATTTTGCGGTCGAAAGCCTGCAGGGCGATATTTTCCAGCTGGGCAACACCTCATACCGCATTTTGCGCGTCGAGCGCGGGACCGTGAGGGTGGAGGACGCGCACGGCCAGCCGCCCTCGATTCCATTCTGGCTGGGCGAGGCGCCGGGCCGCAGCCGGGAATTGTCGTGGGCGGTCTCGAGGCTGCGCGCGGAGATCGAGCAGCGGCTGCAGAGCGAACAGCGGCCGGATGGCGAACCGGCAGCGGCCACGCGCTACCTGCGCGAAATCCTCGGGCTCGACGCGGCCAGCGCGGCGCAGATCGTGCAATACTTAAGTGCCGGCCGTGCCGCGCTCGGCTGCCTGCCGACCTTCGACACCGTGATCTTCGAGCGCTTCTTCGATGAATCCGGCGGCATGCAGCTGATCATTCACTCGCCGTTCGGCAGCCGCGTGAACCGCGCATGGGGTTTGTCCCTGCGCAAGAGATTCTGCCGCACCTTCAATTTCGAACTGCAGGCTGCCGCGACCGAAGATCACATCGTTCTCTCGCTGACACATGCGCATAGTTTCGAACTGGCGGAAGCCGCGCGCTACCTGAATTCAAATACGGTTCGCCAAGTGCTGGTGCAGGCTCTGTGCGCGGCGCCGATGTTCGAAGTTCGCTGGCGCTGGGACGCGGGTATCGCACTTGCGCTGCCAAGATTTCGCGGCGGCAAAAAAATTCCTCCGCAGATTGCCAGAATGAACGCCGAGGATTTGCTGGCGTCGGTATTCCCCGACCAGGTTGCCTGCGCGGAAAATCTGCCGGGCGAGATCGAAATACCGGATCATCCCCTGGTCAGGCAAACCATTCGCGATTGCCTCGAAGATGCGATGGATATCGACGCGTTCGAAGCGCTGCTGCGCAGGCTCGAAAGCGGGGAAATCCGCGTCGTCGCCCGCGATCT
>Ga0210398_10004472_pt1 | contig 13098 bp, 7 predicted proteins | sample IncBWC4OmetaG_FD_161047 | JGI IMG/M metagenome (GOLD analysis project Ga0210398, IMG submission 161047) | Forest soil microbial communities from Barre Woods Harvard Forest LTER site, Petersham, Massachusetts, United States - Inc-BW-C-4-O | ecosystem: Environmental > Terrestrial > Soil >... | reverse complement strand
GGGCATATCGGGGATCGGTCTCATCCTGCCGCGTGAAGGTGTCCACGATACGGTGTATATCCTGCTCGCGAAGCCGGTTCTTGGGGCCATCCTTCCTGAAGCCTTTCGAGGCGTCGATCATGAAGATTCCCTTGCGGGCGGTGGCGTTCTCCTTGTCCAGCACCAGAATGCAGGCCGGGATGCCGGTGCCGTAAAAGAGATTGGCCGGAAGACCGATGATGCCTTTGAGATAGCCGGAAAGCACCAGTTCCCGGCGGATGACTGCCTCGGCATTGCCGCGAAAAAGCACGCCATGCGGCAGAATGCATGCGGCCTTGCCCGTGCTCTTCATGGACCGGATGATGTGGAGAAGGTACGCGTAATCGCCTTGCTTTTTCGGCGGTACGCCCCAGGCGAAGCGCTGGAAATGGTCATTCTCCGGCACGATGCCGGTGGACCAGGTCTTATCCGAGAAGGGCGGATTGGCGACCACGTAATCGAAGGTGCGGAGCTTTTCGCCGTCTTTGAACTTGGGATCGGCGAGGGTGTTGCCCGATACGATATTGGCCGTGGGGAAGTCGTGCAGGATGGTATTCATGCGGGCGAGACCGGCGGTGGTCACGTCCCGTTCCTGGCCTTCGAGCGTGATGTGCTTTCCAGCCTCGGCGGCGACCTTGAGCAGCAGGGACCCCGAACCGCAGGTTGGGTCGTAGGCGGTCGTGGAGGCTTTGGTGTTGGCAGGCGAAATCCCGATCACCTTTGCCATGATGCGGCTGACTTCGGCAGGCGTGTAGAACTGCCCCTTGCTCTTGCCGCTCTCCGTAGCGAAGTGCCGCATGAGGTACTCATAGGCATCGCCCAGGATGTCGTCATGCTCGGCGCGGTTCTGCGAGAAATCCAGCTCCGGCCTCTGAAAGATGCTGATGAGATTGCCCAGCCGTTCGACCTTCGCCGCTCCCTCACCCAGTTTGTTCGGGTCATTGAAGTCGGGGAAGTCGCTGCGGGCCAAGCGCTGATTGGCGTCGATGAGCGGCTGGATGACCTGAGTATTGATCTTGTTGCCGATGTCAATGTCGCCCTTGAGAGCGACCATGTCTTTGAAGCTGGCACCCTTCGGAATCGTGACCGGCGGGGCGAAATCGTCGGAATCGGCGTACTTGTCGGAGATGTATTTGATGAACAGCATGAACAGGACGTAGTCCTTGTACTGGCTGGCGTCCATGCCGCCGCGCAGTTCATCGCACGAGGCCCAGAGAGAGGAGTAGAGGTCGGACTTTTTAATCGCCATGACGAAACGCTAGGGCGGACAACTGGGGTCAATCCGAAGCCCCATTTCGGAGCAGTGGCGTCCGGAAGAAGACGGTTCGCCTGTTCCGGGGAACCTAAAGATGTCGCCGTAAACAGCACCAAGGATAAACCGTATCGAAGTCACGAAACTGGGATTTCCCTGCAGGTTACGAGAGAAAGCCGACGATCGACGGCGCAACCTAGCTCAACGTCTCCAAATCTGAATTGCCCGATCGCACAAGTCCTTGCCGCGGGCTTCGATTGCAGCCTCATTCCAAACCTGTGTTGTCGCCAGATTCTGATTGATCGGAAGCAAGGAGTGGGCAAGCAACTCAGGTTGCTTCGTCTCCCATGGAAGATTGGATTGGGCAGAGTTCAGCGCCTGGCTGAGGATCGTCAGATTGCCAAGAGTCTGGATCGCCGCATTCCTCTGTCTCGTCAATACCACTCGTGAGTCAGAGTCCGGAGCCTCCGTCACTTCGGCGTCGTCCATCCCTTGCGAGCCATCCGAAAGCGGCCAATTTTCGATCCATGCTTGCGGCATGATGTGCTCGATGGTCGGCGGAGTGGCGAACACGATCGATTCAGTCTTCGAAGACATGAACTTTTGGTTCAGACGCGTAAACAGGTGGAGCAGTTTTGCGCTAGAAAGGACCCAATACATCGGACGCGTGAGCCATGCCTCTCGCAACATCGCGTCATCCGGCCAGACGGCGGACTCACCCTTCTGCTCGAGCAGATTCTCTTTGATCGAAGACGCGCTAATGCCATCCTTGCGGACGTTCCTGGTGAGTGTCAGGAAGATTCGGTTGTAGTTCTTCGTGGTGAGATCGCAAACCGCTCTCCGGAGAAGATACGATTCGAGCACCTGCGAGATTTGTTCCCATTCCCCGGCGGGAAGATCGGCATCCATGATTGCCAGCAGCAATGGATAAGCAGTCCTGATGTCATAAGCTTCCAGGAAACTGCAGAACCCAAACATCGGGTCATCGATCTCGGGTGCCACAATGCGGCGGAAATGATCTCGCTGCCGTGCCAGCGTGCTAAGCTCTTCCGCTACGGTTTGAAATGGGGATTTCGTCTCGATCCAGTGCCGATACTCCACGTATAGATGCTTGATGGGGATGTCCTCGCCCTGACGGCTGGCGAGAAAATGCTGCATGAAAAGGTCGCTCCTCGGCCGGAGCAGACGCCCCTGCTTCACTTCTTTGCGCCAAAACTCGTCATCGAACTTCTCCCAATGCTGCCGATACGCCGCTTCGACGTCCATCTTGTCGTGCCTAGCGCGAAAGAAGATGTAGTTCCGAAGCAGATCGGCAGGGAGCAGTGGCTCGCCACGAGCATTCAAAGTCTCGAAAATGACCTGTGGGTCGTCATCCTTGTCGAGATCGATAACGACTACCATCAATGCACTGCGAAGCGATTGAAAGCACTGGTCCGCACGCTCGGCCAGCGGATACTCTGCAGCGATGGGAGTGCTCCCATCTTCGCCCAAGAAAAACGACTTCAGTTGCTCGAAGAAGAAGAGGTATGCTTCGACCATACGCGGCCGGGGCTCCGGTTTTCGCGCGTAAGGCCGCTTTTTAAGCGGATGGCGCTTTAGGACCTCAGCCCGCGAGCCTGCCGAAATCACATCGGTGAATTGCGTGCGGTCCAATTGTGTCGGCCACACCTTGTACTGGTCGATCTGGGCATCCGCCATCATCCCGGTGTTTCGCAGGAACTTGCCGCACTCGTCAGAAAGTTGAGGACATCCCTGCTCACCGCAGAAATCTCGGAGGGCGGCCAAAAATATCTGGAGTGTGGTGAGCCTCTGCTGCCCGTCTATGATTTGACGCACAACAACGTGTCCCGTGGGGGTCTGTTTCTGATCGAGGACCATCGCGCCGAGGAAGTGGGTCGGCGCATCGGACCGACCCTCTAAGGCCTCGGTAAACTTTCTTTCGATGTCCTCCCAAAGGGGAATCCACTGATGCTCTTCATTCCAAACGTATTGACGCTGAAAAAGTGGCACTTCCAGACGTTGCTTCGAGTCGAAGATACCAAGGAGCGAGGACTTATGAACATTCACGGGGCAGGGCCTTCGAGTGCTTGAAAAAGATTGTAATCGCGGATCGGCGCGACGATCACTCTAAACGGAATACTCGCTTTGCGCGAGTCTTGTTTGGGCCAGTTCACGCGGAGGACTGGGTCCCTAACGGCATTCGCGCGGTTCTTTTGCCTCAACTGACTAGATTACGATATGAGTCTGCCACGCGAAGGGTGCCAGCGGAGTCCGGTTCATCCAGTTCTTCCTCGCTCCGATATACGGAAACACACCTGTCTAACACCTCCGGATCGGGAGCGTGGCAAGCGATTTGTAGCACTCAGACGAGGTGTAGTCGGTGTCCGACCGTGATCAGAGTGATATGCAATGAGACAAAACGGCACGAGCGAAATGAGATAGAGACTGAACGCGGCGGTCATTAGATACAGGGCACGGCTCGATCGTGCAGCTTTGGCTTCGCCGATTACAGCATTCGTTTGAATTTGCGTTGCAATCTGACGTTGCACTTGCTCCTCACCGAGTTCTATTAGGCCGATCGCTGCCCGTTCGTAGTCGCGCCCGTACATCTCCGCCAGATGACAGAAAAAGAGGTGAGATCGAGGTTGTCTGAGTTCCAGCCGGGGAACAATCGTGACGATTGCAAAGAGAGCAGACAGGATAGCGGCAACAAGCGAAAGCGCCGCTGTGACCAAGAGTGCGATGAGGCTGCCATGAAAATCCCAAGACGCCAACTCGCATCCCTTTCCCAGTTCGACTCCAACGAATCCGACCAGGAGACTATCGAGACCGAGGGCAATTTGGGCTTTTGTATCGAATACGCGGATATGCCCCTGAATTGATTCAAGCAGCTTTGATAGCTGTTCTGTGCTCATTGAGTTCCTCTTCGTAGCAGCGATAGAGAAGATATTGGGCGGCCAGCGAGCATAGACGAAGGTGGCACTCTAAGAAAGGGCGTCCACTCAGGCAGGGACATCTCCCCTCGAAGTTCGGAGCTACCAGTTCAGCAATGACCCAATCCGCCCACGCCGATACTGAGGAGCTTCTACACCTCCTGACCTCCTCTCTCAGGAGTTCTCGATAAGGGCCGGACCAATTGTGCTCTTCCGCTTCGCCTGGCCATTTTGTGGTTCGCTCAAAGATGTTCCGCTTGTCGAGCCAAATCAACGACGCCTTCAAAACCTCTTGCGATAGGGTCTCCGAACCGAGGGTAAACTCTCTGCGTTCAGGGAAGGAAAGGCACAGGCGGTAATCTTTGAATTGGTGTCCGCGAGCTGATGGGATGAATCGCTTTTCGTCATCAAAAATCTCTGGCTCTTTTCGGGGATAAGAGCGCGGATACTCGATCCTGACCCTGAGGGACTGTATTCGTCCCGTTTCGGCCTCTTTCGATACGATGGTTCCGCGAATCCGCAATAGGCCGGCAACTAGTTCGTGGCCGCTGTATTTTTCGTGGCCGCTGTATTTGAAGAAGGAGCAATCTTGAAGCAGCGTCAATTCGCGGTCGATGCGTGCGGCGGACCATAAGGTTCCCCGCATAGGATCGGTGAAGGGAGAGGGCTGGTTATTCATCGATTCCCCAATTCCGCGTTTGTTTCAGGCGGATATTGTCCTCCGAACCGCGAGCACTCATCCCAAACACGATGCTTGAGGTTTGTTTGTTGAACGCGACGGGTGCTTTGGAGGTGTATTGTCTAGAGCGCCTAATATCGGCAATCTTCGTCCACGTTAAATTGTTTGCCACATAGCACGATTTGTCTTCGTCGAGGACAAATTGGTCGCGGATGACCTCATCTTCGATAGCGTCGTACATCTTTAAGCTGATCGCGATCTCGCCCCCGGTACCCCTCATTTGCCAGTGTTCGGCCTCGGATATGGTCTTTGAAAGGCAGCTGGAATCCAAATCGCCTCGAACGCCCGAACGGACCGCAACCGTCGTTCCGAAGGAGGCACCGATGGAGACGTGGAGAGGACCCAGGATGGGGTGTTCGACGTTCAGTACCTCTTCTACAGACGAGTTGCAATCGATACACAGCTCGATCGCTGCCCGCATTGCCTTGCCATCGTCGTCGTAGGGCAGGTGCGAGAGGGCCTGGAGACGATCCCCTTGGTGTTGAATGGCGGCTGCATCTCTGTCAGCCGTTAGGTGCTGCATCTCATAGCGGAAGAGGTGCAGCCATTGAACGGCGTTGCCGAGTCGGTCTTCGTCTTCCAGCAGGGCGTCGATCGTCGCCGAATACTGGTCCACATCAACGAACAGAGCTGCCCCCGAACACGTCTTCATGGTCTTTGGGCCGAGCAGGCTAAAATCAATCCGGACCCGGGCTTCGCTGCTATCGATCTCTTTCAGCGGCAGGTTGCTGACTGTCTCTTGCATGCGATCCGCAGCGCCCTGGATGGTCCATTCGTACGAATCCTGTCGGATAGCGTCTTCGGGGTCTTCAATAGCGCTCTCGTCGAGAACATACGAATTACCCACTTGAAAGAACAGCTCCTGACGGTCCTGAGAAAGATTCGACCAGAGCTTCGGCCCCACCGCAATTGCGTCGTTGCCTTCGAGGATTTTCGCCGCATAATTCGCTGCCGAACCCACGCTGATGAGTTCGCGATTGCCTTTCGCGCCAATGTTCGCTACAAGGCAGTCGCCGAGATCAATGCCGGTGGCGGCCTGCAATAGTGGGTAATCTGGCCAGACAATGGGTATGGCGTCGCGGACAATGAGGTTCAATGCCAGCGCTGCCAGCACAGCTTTCCAAGCGAGGGCTGGATCATCATCGTATGGGCGGTATATCAGACCGTGAAACTTTGGCCCCTGGACTTGGATTTTGTCACCGCCAAAAATTTGCTGAAGAGCGTATCTCTGCTCGATTCGCAGCACATGCAGGAGGCGATGCAGTCGCTTGAAATCGTCCTGCCTCATCAGAGGCGAGTCGAGGACTTCGCCAAAGTTCGAGATGTGACAGTAAAGGTGGGTTCCGTGAACGATGCGGGCGTCTGTCGGCGAAAGGTTGGAGAGGTCCATTTCGCGCGTCAGTCGCGAGATGGTAAGACCGACTTTTTCGATGCGAGCGCGTTCCTGTTGAAGGCGCTCCTTACTTCTCTCAATATCCCACTGCATAGAGGCTCCTGATCAGGTGACCAGAAGCCAGACATTTCCGAGGACTCACAGCAAAACAGCTTGACTTCTTTCGTCTTCAGCGGTTACGCTTCCGTCGGTATTGAATGAAGCTGTTCGGTTGAAGTGAACGTACTGTCCAGCTTCTGTGTGCATCGGCACGTGATGTTCAATCTAGTTGCAGCTAGACTGAACGCGAACGATCCGGAAGCCATACCGGAACGGAGAGAAAAAAATACAGGGCTCATCGGCTTAACCGATGAGCCTTTCCTGTTACAACACTGATCCAAAATCGCTCTCTTTTCTTCTTTCCTTTCTCTTTCGACCAGCCCTGAAGACTTTCAGCTTATGGGGTCCCAACTTTCGCCTTATGCGGTCGAACTTTCACCTTTTGCGCAAACCCACAATCTTTTTCCTTTGCTGCTGACTTATCGCTTAGCTGCAACCGCTGGTGCTGCCGCAGGACATGCATCTATAGCAGCTTCCGTTTCTTACCATGATGGCTCCGCAAGTGTGGCAGCTGGGGGCGTCGCCCATGTCGTACATGCTGCGCATCGCGTCGGATGGGTGGTACACTCCCCGATCTTCGATCGGGCCTGCGGGTGGCGGATAGCGGTTCGCGGTCAGCGAACCTGGTTCTGGCGCGATACCTTCGTGCGGGGCCCCGTGGGCTCCCATGCCTCGGGTGGAGGTGTGCTGTTCCGGAGAGAGCATCGTGCCGTACTCATCGCTCGATGCCGACTCGCCGGTTCCGAGTGCCGGCGTTGCTGCCGGCGCCAGGTTCGCGAACAGTGTGAGCTGCTGGCCGGAGAGGAAGCGGAGCTGGAGCCAGCGGAAGATGTAATCCATGATCGACTTGGCGTAGCCGATGTGTTCGTTGCCGGTCCAGCCGGAGGGCTCGAAGCGGGAGTGCGCGAACTTCTCGCACAGGACTTTGAGCGGGACGCCGTGCTGGAGGGAGAGCGAGGCCGCAGTGGCGAAGCTATCCATGAGGCCGGAGACGGTCGAGCCTTCTTTGGCCATGCGGATAAAGATTTCGCCGGGCTGGCCGTTGGGGTAGAGGCCGACGGTGATGTAGCCTTCGTGACCGGCGATGGCGAATTTATGGGTGAGCGAGGCGCGCTCGTCGGGAAGACGATGGCGAATCGCGCGGGGCGGGCCTTCCTGGTGGTCGAGGTCTTCTTTGGGGGAGGGCTGGGCGATGGTGGCGAGCGCAGCGGTGAAGGCGTTGCCGGCGGCAAGGATGGACTTGGAGGCGATCTCGACCTTCTCGGCGACTTTGGTCTCGAGAGTTTTCAGATCGGCCTCAGCGGGTTTGTGACCGGACGAGAGCGCGGCGAGCACGCGATCGGCGGCGGCGGAAGATTCGGGGGAGGACTGTTTAATCTCCTTGGCTTTGGCGCCGTCGGAGACGTTGAGGGGTTGCGCACCCTTGGATCCATCGCGATAGACGGCGACGGCTTTGAGGCCGAGACGCCAGCTTTCGAGATAGGCTTCGGCGATGTCGTCGAGGGTGCAGTCGTGAGGCAGATTGACCGTCTTGGAAATAGCTCCCGAGAGGAACGGCTGGGTTGCGGCCATCATGCGAACGTGGCCCATGTAGTGGATGGAACGAGTGCCCTTGGCGGGCTTGAAGGAGCAGTCGAACACGGCGAGGTGTTCGGGTTTGAGGCCAGGCGCGCCTTCGATGGTGCCGGTGGCGTCGATGTAGCTGACGATGGCGTCGACCTGGGCATTGTTGTAACCGAGCTTGAAGAGCGCGGTGGGGACGGTGTTGTTGACGATTTTGATCATGCCGCCGCCGACCAGCTTCTTGTACTTGACGAGGGCGAGATCGGGTTCGATGCCGGTGGTATCGCAGTCCATCATGAAACCGATGGTGCCGGTGGGGGCGAGGACGGTGACCTGAGAGTTGCGGTAGCCGTGCTTTTCACCGTGCCGGAGGGCCTGGTCCCAGCAATCTTTGGAAGCCTGGAGTAAGTCGTCGAACTGGGGGACGGCGAAGGTTTTGTCGCCTGCTGTTTTTGACTTACCAATGTTATTGACCTCGGCGCGATGCATGCGGATGACGTCGAGGAAGGGTTCGCGGTTGACGTAGTAGCCGGGGCACGCGCCACCTTCGCGATCGACGGAGGCGGTGAGCGGCGTAGCGGAGGCGAGGGGAGGGCATGCTTCGGCGATGCGGGCGGACTGGAGGTAGGCTTCGCCGCACATGATGGCGGTGAGGGTACCGGCGAAGTCGCGTCCGGCATCGGAGTCGTAGGGAAGGCCGAAGGCCATGAGCAGCGCGCCTAAGTTGGCGTAGCCGAGGCCGAGCGGGCGGTAGTCGTGCGAGTTACGGGCGATGTTCTCAGTGGGATAGCCCGAGTTATCGACGAGGATCTCCATCGCGGTGATCAGGACGTCGATGGCGGCGCGATAAGCGGGGATATCGAAGGTGCCGGCGGGAGTCACAAACTTGAGCAAGTTGAAGCTGGCGAGGTTGCAGGCGGAGTTATCGAGGAACATGTACTCCGAGCAGGGATTGGAGGCGTTGATGCGGCCGGTGTTCTTGGAGGTGTGCCAGCGGTTGATAGTGGAGTCGTACTGCATGCCGGGATCGCCGCACTGATACGTGGCTTCGGCGATTTTGGTCATGATGTCGCGGGCCTTGTAGGTGCGGATCGGCTGGCCGTCTTTGACGGTACGGGTGGTGAAGTCGGCATCCTTTTCGACGGCGCGCATGAACTCATCAGTGACGCGGACGGAGTTATTGGCGTTCTGGAAGAAGATGGAGGAGTAGGCTTCGGAGTCGGGTCCGCTGGAGCCGTCGTAGCCTTCGCGCATGAGGGCCCAGGCCTTGGCTTCTTCTTTGGCCTTGCACTCGATGAAGTCGACGATGTCGGGATGGTCAACGTTGAGGATGACCATCTTGGCGGCACGGCGGGTTTTGCCGCCGGACTTGATGACGCCGGCAAAGGCGTCGAAGCCGCGCATGAAGCTCAGCGGGCCGCTGGCAGTGCCGCCGCCGGAGAGGGTTTCGTTTGAACCGCGGATCGAAGACAGATTGGTCCCTGTACCAGAGCCCCATTTGAAGAGCATGCCCTCAGTCTTGGCGAGGGTCAGGATGGAGTCGAGGGAGTCCTCGACTGCGTTGATGAAGCAGGCCGAGCATTGCGGCTTGCTGTAGCCGGTGACGGAGAATTCGACGGCGCAAGAGTGCTGGTTCCAGTGCCAGTTCTGGGCGTCGGAATTGGGCTCGAGACGGTCGCAGCCAACGTTGAACCAGACGGGCGAATTGAAGGCGGCCTTCTGGGTGACGAGGAGGTGGACGAGCTCATCGTGGAAGACGGCTGCGTCTTCGGAAGTGGCGAAGTAGCCGCCGGCGAGGCCCCAGTCGCGGATAGTTTCGGCGACGCGGCCGACGAGCTGGCGGACGCCGGTCTCACGCTCGGGGGTGCCGATCTGGCCATGGAGATACTTGCTGGCGACGATGTTGGTCGCTGTCATGGACCAGTCGACGGGGACTTCGACGTCTTTCTGCTCGAAGATGGTCTTGCCACTGGCGTCGGTGATGGCGGCGGTGCGGGTCTCCCACTGGATCTCGTCATAGGGGGAGACGGTGGCGCGCGAGAAAAAGCGCGGGAAGCGCAACGCGGCTTTCTGCGGCAAAGCGTCAGACGTTTTGGGATGGCCAGCGTCCGGTGTGGACGTCGTTACGGATTTTCTGGTATCGGCCATGGTGTTTCCTCTCTTCTCAAGTGATGTTGGCTTGACGCGTGGGTTCTGCCCGTAATGCTGGTCGTTGGTGGCCCTGCCGGAGCGATGGGCGCCGGGAAAAACTGGAAGTCACACCGCAAACGGGAGTGTGTGGTCCCAATCACGGCAGGACAAAAGCTCGCGAACCAATGGCGGACAAGAAAACCGCAGGACCTCAGGCGAGTGTGCTTCCAGTGAAGGGGGAGGCGACGACCGCTCTTGGTGAACCTCTACGGGTATTTTGGAGCCGCAGAAGGCAAAGTACCTCTGTTAATGGTGTGTGTCAAGCCAAAACCACAACATCTAGTATTTCATGTGGGAAAGGGGGAATCAAGGATCATAATTCCCGGATTTCGCTTGTGGAGAATGCCGGGAAGCCGCATCCTGCGCGGGTTTGCGGCCTGTCGGGCAAACGGAGAAGGCTGCGCGGCACGATGCGCCCTTGCCTGATCCGGGCCTGGTGGATGTGTCACTCCACGAGGCTACGCGCCGGGTGCAGGGGGCACAAGGCGTGGAAGTGGTGCAACTTCGGTGGATGGTTGTGGGAGGGGTGGAAAACCGTCTCGCAAGGACACGGCGCAGGGGTGGGCTGTGCAAATGTGGTCAAGGGGGGCGGGGGTTTCGATGGGGTGAAAACCGCGGACTGCCGATGATACGTCGGGCTGACGACGGCGGGTTCTCGCATCGCTCTCGCGGATCGAAAATTTCCTGCCTGGAGGCTTCCGGCTTGCCGACATCCACGACCAGCGGATACCTGCGCGACTTCCGCGGACCGGAGCACCGACGCTGTCAGATGTCTTGTACCTCACCGTGCTGATCGCGGCAGGGCTTATTCGTCACACGAGTAAGAAAATGACGATCGGGGGGATGCGTAGATGAGGAAAGGACGCGAGCAGGAACTCCGGAGCGAGGCAAGAAAAGTCCCCTTCGCGACTTCTCGCGAAGGGGGCGACTGAAACAAGGTCAATCCTGACGTGGCGAAGGCAATTCGCTCACTACCAGTTGTTGCCCGAACCGTGGCAGGTGCCGAAGCCCTTGTCGCGGTAGGTCCCTGCGGCAGTCGATCCAGGAAGTTCCAGTGCCGACTGAAAATCCCAGGCGTAGCCGTTCTCCCTGAGTGTCAGACCCATCACACCCCAGTAATTTCCGGTTGCCGCCTCGAGATTCAACGCGTTGAAGTTCGTGTGACCGCCAGGATCCTCCATATTGGTTTCGCCTGTGCCAGACGTGACGGTGGTATTGACGACCGTATCGAGTGTCTCGCCGCCGGTGCCGACGACGAATTCGCGGATGCCCCGCCTTGGATCGTAATTCCCGGAGGGGTCAAGCGGGCGGTAGCGGGCATAGAGGTGGTCGTGCCCGTTGAGGACCAGGTCAGCTCCGTACTGATAGAGCAGTTGCCAAAAGGCCTGAGCGGTAATGCCCTCCTCGGTGATGCCGTTGGCAGGGCTGTAGGTGGGCTGGTGCCAGTAGGCCACGGTGCAGGCGGAACGATTTTCCTGGAGATCCTTTTTCAGCCATTCGAGTTCGGCGGCAAACCAGGAGCCGGTTTCCGAACACCCGCCGGGCTGGGTCTCGCACTCGATATTGAGCGAAATGATGTGCCAGGTGCCGAGATTGTAGGAGTACCAGCCATCTCCGACGCCGACCGGGCCGCCCGCCGGTATGGTGGAGGCAACTCCACCGGTCTCCTCGAAGTGTCCCGCCTGCCCATCAGGCCGCGGTATCGGTTGGGCGTTGGGAGTGGTCGCGCCCGGATAGCCGCACCCGGTCATCGATGAGGGGCACGGGTCAGTCAGCGTTGTGGTGAGAGGAGCACCACTGGTATTGATCTGGAAGCCGTTGAAGTAGGAGAAGTAGCCGTAGCCGGCAACGCCGGTCTGGCTATGCTCGTCATAAAACTCGTGGTTGCCGGGCGCGGGCCGCGTGATCGATTTGAATGCGCCATACGTCAAATCGTACGATTGCTCAAAATCCGAATATTGGCCTACCTGGTATTGCAGATCTCCGAGGAGCGCGACGAGGTCAGGCTTCATCTTCTCAATCTGATTCGCAGTGGCCTCCTGGGACTGCCACAGAGAGGTGCTGGTGTAGGGGGCCTTGGGGGTGGTGCAGGTTTCATGCGCAGCCTCACCTGACTCCGCCTCGCCTGGCTGGCAGGCAACGTCGCCAACTACCGCCAGCACGGGGTCATGTTGCGAGCTGTTGTATGGCCATGGATTGTCGTTCGATCGTGGATTCTGTGCCCTGGCTCCCGCTGCAAATGCCAGTAATGAGGCAGTCGCTGCGATGAGCGCAGCCGCTCGGAACCTGCCCTGGATCGTCTTCATGCAGACCTCCCGTTTCGGATTGGTGGTTGGGGATTTGTGTATGGGGAAATCGTTGACAAAACACCATCTTGTATCCCTTCAATATTTCGGGTGTGTGTTCAATGTGTGAAAAAGCCGTTACAGAGGTTTTGGGGAGGCGACTCAACAACCGGCCAACGGGAATGTTCCCGACGCTGGCAGAGACGCAGCGACGCCGTGCGACGAGCCTGGTTCAAAACGGTGCCGCTGGACGAGCGCGTACGATTGTCGCTTCACAGAATCGACATTCCGCCCGCTTTGCACGCGACGCGGTGCTTAGCTGTAGCGAAACAGCGCCTTGAATCCAAAGTCCATGTGCTGCTGGATATGGCAGTGAAACAGAGTGAGGCCCGGCTGGTCGGCCACCAGATCCACGGTGGCCCGTCCAAACGCGGGAACGATCACTGTGTCCTTCAGGATGCCGGCCGTCGGCTTGCCGTTGACCTCGACGAGTTCGAACAGGTGGCGGTGGATGTGGAGTGGGTGAGAATCGTCGCTGCGGTTGTGAAACACCAGCCGGTAGCGGCGCCCCTGCCGGAACACGAATTCCCGGTCATGCGGATATTCCTTGCCGTTGACGAGCCAGT
>Ga0210398_10004471_pt1 | contig 13100 bp, 9 predicted proteins | sample IncBWC4OmetaG_FD_161047 | JGI IMG/M metagenome (GOLD analysis project Ga0210398, IMG submission 161047) | Forest soil microbial communities from Barre Woods Harvard Forest LTER site, Petersham, Massachusetts, United States - Inc-BW-C-4-O | ecosystem: Environmental > Terrestrial > Soil >... | reverse complement strand
CTTTCTCGATCACTTTCGCGGACGCCTCGACGATCGCGGTGCCGCTATGCATCAGCGATTTCGAGCCGCCCGAGCCGCCGCCGAAGCTCAAGCGATCGCTATCACCTTGCAGCAGCGAAATCTTGTCGAAGGGAATGCCGAGCCGGGCGCTCAGGACTTGCGCGAACGGCGTAGCATGGCCCATGCCGAAATCGAGCGTGCCCGTGGTCAAGGTCACGGTGCCGTCGGCATTGAAGGTAATGCCGGCAAGTTCTTTGGACGGCGGTGCGGTGACTTCAAGGAAATTGCCGATACCGAGCCCGCGCAGCTTGCCGTGCCTCTTGCTCTCGCGCTTGCGCTTGGCAAAACCTTTGGTGTCGGCAAGCTCGTAGGCCTGTTTGGTCAGCGCGACAAAGTCGCCGCTGTCGTAAGTGGTCGCAGCCGCGGTCTTGCGCGGCAATTCGGTCGGCCGGATCTGATTGCGCTTGCGCAGCGCCATGCGGTCGATGCCCATCTCGGCCGCGGCGGCGTCGATCAGGCGCTCCATATAATAATTGCCCTCGGGCCGTCCGGCGCCGCGATAGGCCGAGACATGCGACGTGTTGGTGAACACGCATTTGGTCGAAACTTCGATATGCGGCGTGCGGTACATGCCTTGCACGTTCTTCACCGCATTGATCGTGCCCGGCATCGGCGCCACCGGCGACAGGAATGCACCCACATTGGCAAAGCTGGTCAGGCGCACGGCAAGAAAATTGCCGTCGGCGTCGAGCGCAAGCTCGGCGTCGACATCGTGATTGCGGCCGTGGCTGTCGGAGACGAAACTGCCGGAGCGCTCGTCGGTCCATTTCACCGGGCGGCCGAGCGCGCGCGCCGCGTGCAGCAAGCAAATGTATTCAGGAAACACGGCGGCCTTCATGCCGAACGAGCCGCCGACCTGGCCGGTGAGCACGTGCATTTCCTTCGGCGTCACGCCCATGGCTTCGGCGAGATTGGCGCGCATGCCGAACACGCCCTGGGTGCCGACATGCAGCGTGAAGCGGCTGCCGTCATGGGCGGCGACGGCGGCGCGCGGCTCCATCGCGGCGACAACAAGGCGGCTGTTGACGAGACGAAGCCGCGTCACATGCGCCGCCTTGGCGAAGGCCGCGTTCACCGCATCGGCATCGCCATAGTGATAGTCGAGCGAGACATTGTTAGGGACGTCGCTATAGAGCTGCGGCGCGCCGTTCTTCGCCGCGTCCTCCGCCGACGTCACCGCCGGCAGCGCTTCGATATCGACCGTGACGGCTTCCGCGGCGTCCTTCGCCTGCAGCACCGTCTCGGCAACGACGAAGGCGACAGGGTCGCCGACATAGCGGACCTTGTCTTTGGCCAGCGCCTCGCGCAGCGGTTTTTTCATCGGCGAGCCGTCGCGATTGTTGAACGGCACGCCGCATTTCAGCGGTCCGTAGCCCTGCAGGTCGCCGGCCGCATAGACGCCGAGGACGCCCGGCATTTTCAGCGCCGCGTCCTTGTCGATTGAACGGATAAGGCCGTGCGCGACTTGACTGCGCACCATCACTGCATAGGCCTGGCCGGGCAGGCTGACATCGTCAGTATAATGTCCGAGGCCCCCAGCAGCATCGGGTCCTCTTTGCGCGGGACCGACTGCCCGACGGCATATTTCTCGACGGCCAGTCTGTCGGCGGCCAATTGATCCGCCGCGTCCTGCGCCGGTTTCGCGGCGGGCTGCTGAAAAGTCATGACGATTCGATCCCGGTAAGGCTGATAGGGCTGAAATAATGGAGTTGGCGGCCCCCGGCAACTGGGCGGCGAACATGGCACCTACGCCCAAACGGCACGGTTTTGGGCAGAAATCGCCCCGTATTGCCCTCGCTGCCGCCCCTGTTACAGTTTGCTTGATTTGGGCTCGGTTATAGACCGCGCTGTTGAGCCGTTTTTGACAAAATGGGCTCCGGCACGGCGGAAAGGCATGGATGAACGACGAGGTTCCGCCGCCGGGCGGCCTCGACGCCCGGGGGGGTGCGAACAGGCCTCGCTGGGGTCGCCGATCACCGTATGGCTTTCGGCGCGATGCCCATCGCAACGATGGGCGCGCGCCGGATCGTTCCGCAGCGACTTACGCGGCGCTCGATCTCGGCACCAATAATTGCCGGCTCCTGGTGGCGCGCCCGACCAGCGATGGCTTCCGCGTCGTCGATGCATTTTCCCGCATCATCCGTCTGGGCGAGGGCATCGCCGCGTCGCGCCGCATCAGCGAGGCGGCGATTACGCGCGCGGTCGAGGCGCTGCAGATCTGCCGCGACAAGATGCAGGCGCGCGGCGTGATGCGGGCGCGGCTCATCGCCACGGAAGCCTGCCGCGCCGCCGAGAACGGCGAGGAATTCAGAAGCCGCGTTGCCAAGGAAGCCGGGCTCGAGCTCGAGATCATCAATTCCGCGACCGAGGCGCGACTGGCGGCGACCGGCTGCACCGAACTGTTCGACCCGGCGGCGTCGGGCGTCATTCTGTTCGATATCGGCGGCGGCTCGTCCGAACTGGTGCGGCTCAACCGCTCCGGGCATGGCTCGGGCTTTGGCCGTCGCGGTCCGCCGGCGCCCGATATCGTCGGCTGGGCGTCGCTGCCGGTCGGCGTCGTTACGCTCGCGGAACGCTACGGCGGCAAAGTCGTGTCGCGCGACATCTATGATGCCATGGTCGATGAGGTCGCGGACCTTGTCGAAAATTTTGCGACCGCCCATCGCTCCGGCCTCGACAGCTTCCACATGCTCGGCACGTCGGGGACGGTGACGACGATCGCCGGCGTCTATCTGCGGCTGCGCCGCTATGACCGTCGGCGCGTCGACGGCTGCTGGCTGTCCGATGTCGAGATTTCCGGTGTCGTCGATGAACTGATGGCGATGACCTTTGACGAGCGCGCGGCGAACCCTTGTATCGGCGCCGAGCGCGCCGACCTGGTGCTGGCCGGCTGCGCCATCCTTGACGCCATTCGCCGCGCCTTCCCGTGCCCGCGCCTGCGCGTCGCCGATCGCGGCCTGCGCGAAGGCATGCTGGTCGAGATGATGCGCGAGGACGGCGTGTGGGGAGAGGCCTAGCGCATGTCCTGGAAAAGTAAGCACCGGGTCGACCTGCGCCAATGCAAGGGTTTTTGATGGCGCGGCTGAAGGATCAGAAACGCCGGAAGCTGTCATCTCGCACCTGGCTTGAACGCCAGCTCGCCGATCCCTATGTGGCGCGCGCCAAGAAGGAAGGCTTTCGTTCACGCGCCGCCTTCAAGCTGATCGAGATCGACGACAAATATCGCCTGCTCAAGCCCGGCGGCCGCGTCGTCGATCTCGGCGCCGCGCCCGGCGGCTGGAGCGAGATCGCCGCGCAGCGCATCGGACCGTCTGGCCGCGTCATCGCGCTCGACATTCTCGACTTCAAGCCGATGACGGGCGTCGAATTCCTGAAACTCGATTTTCTCGACGAGACGGCGCCCGATCGTCTGAAGGACATGCTCGGCGGCAAGGCCGACCTGGTGCTGTCCGACATGGCGGCCAATGCCACCGGCCATCGCAAGACCGATCATCTGCGCATCATGGCGCTGGCCGAAGCCGCAACCCATTTCGCGCGCGAAGTGTTGGACAGGGGCGGTTCGTTTCTCTGCAAAGTGCTGCAAGGCGGCACCGAGACGGTGCTGCTCGCCGAGCTCAAGCGCGACTTCGAAACCGTCAAGCATGTCAAACCGCCGGCAAGCCGCACCGATTCCGCCGAGCTTTATCTGTTGGCCAAGGGGTTTCGGAGCCGAGGCGCGACGGACTCGCGAAACTGATACTGAACTTCAAGCCGAGAACGTGTCATGTTCATGAAAGAAACGATCGTTGCGTGCGCCGCGCTCCTGTTCGCCACCGCCTTCTCGGCCGCCCCGTGTCACGCGCAAAGCGATCCAGCCAGTGACGATGAAGCCCGCATTGCCGATATCGTGACCGCGAGTCACATTCTGGCGAACGAAGGGATCTTGGACAGTTTCGGTCACATCAGCGCGCGCTCCGCCAAGAATCCCGAACACTTTTTTATGCCGCGCGCCATGGCGCCCGCGCTCGTCAGCCGTGACGACATCGTCGAGGTCGGCCTCGACTGCAAGCCCACCGCAGCCGATGCGCCGCGGCTGAACGGGGAACGCTATATTCACTGTCAAATCTACAAGGCCCGCAGCGACGTTCAGTCCGTCATCCATACCCACGATTTGGCGGTCATCCCGTTCGGTGTCGCCGGCGTCGCACTAAAGCCCGTGGTGGCCCAAGCCGGGTTCTTGCCGCCGGAAACGCCGCTGTTCGAAATTCGCGATGCAAACACGTCCGACAAGCAGCGCGGCATGTTGGTCCGCACTTCGCAATTGGGCGACGCGCTCGCCAAGACGCTTGGCGCCAATCCAGTCATTTTGATGCGAGGTCACGGGGATACGGTCGTTGGAAGTTCGGTGCGAGAGGCCACCGTTCGGACCATCTACACCCACATCGACGCGCAAGCGCAAAGTGCCGCATTGGCGCTCAGTGCGAAGATCACGCCCTTGAACGAATCGGAACTGGAATTCAATTCGACGGAAAATTTCGACGCGGATAGGCCATGGCAGAACTATCTGCAGAAACTACCGGAAAAACACTGACCATGCGATGGTCGGGCCGGGCCATTACGGGGCCGTCAATCAATCGAGATGTGTGTGGCCGCTATGATGTGCGCCCAATGCTGTTGCGCCCCCGCCAGATAAGACGCGAATTCCTCCGGCGATGACGGTCGCGGCTCGCCGCCGATATTCGCGAGTGACCGCTGAACGTCCGCCGAGGCGAGCGCGGCTTTCACGGCCTCGCTCAGCTGCCGTCTGATTTCGATCGGCGTGTTGGGGGGAGCGACAAGTCCATTGATCGATGTTGTGACGAACTGGTCGAAGCCGCTCTCGACCATGGTCGGAATCTCCGGTGCAAGCTTGCTGCGCGTTGCGCTTGAAATAGCCAATCCGCGCAGGCGGCCTTCCTGGATATACGGCAGCATCTGTGTCAGGACGGAGAACATGACCTGGACTTGTCCGGCCAAGAGACCCGTCAGCGCCTCACCGCCGCCGCGATAAGGTACATGATTCATTTCAATCTTTGCGCTCGCCTTCAGCAGTTCGCCCTCGATATGCGGCAGCGTGCCATTCCCGGCGGAGGCATAGTTCAGCTCGCCTGGCCGTTGTTTCGCCAGGCTAACCAATTCGGCTACGGATTTGGCGGCCACCGACGGATGCACGGCGAGAACCTCGCTGGTGTCCGCGATACGGCCGATCGGCGCAAACGATGCTGCGTCGTAGCCGACATTTTTGTAAACTCCAGGCGCGATGAGAAGCGTGCTCGTGCTTCCTAACAGCAGCGTGTAGCCGTCCGGGTCTGCGGTGAGGACTGATTTGGCTCCGATGGTGCCGCCGGCCCCGGGACGGTTCTCCACGATGACAGGCTGTCCGAGAATGCTCGCCATCTTGTCCGACACCAGCCGCGCCATGACATCCGGCGGCGATCCGGCAGGCGACGCGACGACCAGCTTGATCGGCCGATCCGGGAACGCTTGCGCGCCATGAAGCGACAGCAGATGCGCGCCGAGCGCGAGCAAAACCGTGGCTATTTTCAGCCTCATGGCGTCCTCCCGAACACGCGAATCCGGGTCATCAGCAACTGACGCCAGCGAACCGCGGGAGCAATCTATGACGAGTTTCTCCTCCTGCAAAATCCCCGTTGCTGGCCGATGTTGTATACTGGAGTGAGGGGGCGCCAGCGTCTGACCGGAGCGCCAGGGAATCGACAATCGACGCACGCTTGTTAATATTGTGGATCCTTGCGGGTTGTCGCGTGCGCTTTGTTCGGCAGGCTCTCGCGCGCACCGCTCTATGGAGTGATGCACATTATGATACGCATGGCGATTGTTGGCGGCGGTCTCGCTGGACTGGCGGCTGCGAATGCGCTGGCCCGCTTTGGAATTGAGGCTGAAGTCTTTGAAGCATCCCCTGCCTTGGGTGAGGTCGGTGCAGCCGTAAATATTGCCCCGAACGCAACGCGGGCGCTTATCGCCATTGGGCTGGGCGAAAAGATCGCCGACGTTGGCCTTACCTCGCCGGGCATCTACACGCGGAATATGCAAACCGGTGAGTTTCTCGAATTCAATGACCGGCGCAAAACCGCAGCCCGTCTCGGCGCGCCGTACTACACCTTTCACCGGGCCGACTTGCTGGATGCATTGGCAAGCGGACTGGATCGCCGCTTGGTCCATCTCGACCATCGACTCGTCGGTATCGAGGAGCGAAGCGATCGCGTCGAGCTTACCTTCGCCAACGGCGCCAAGGTCGAAGCGCAATTCGTGATCGGTGCCGACGGCGTGCGCTCGGTTATCCGCCAAGCGCTCTACGGCCAAGACAATCCGACCTATACCGGGCAAATGGTCTGGCGCGCGCTGCTGAACAGCCGCGATGTTCCGCGTGACGTGCTCGAGCCGACCGGGCATATCCAGTGGGTGGGTCCCGGTCGTCATCTCCTGGCGTATTACATCCGCGGCGAGAAGCTCGTGAACATCGTCACGCAGGAAGACACCGACAAGTGGGTCGAGGAAGGCTGGTCGACCCGCGGCGATCCGGACGAAATGCGGTTGAGCTTTCCCGAACCCGAGCCGCGGCTCGCGAAACTGCTCAGCCTCGTGACCGAATGCTCAAAATGGGGCCTCTTCACGCGGCCGCTGACGCAGAACTGGGGACGCTCCCGGATTCAGCTTATCGGCGATGCGGCGCATGCCATGCTACCCAATGCCGGGCAAGGCGCCTGCCAGGCGTTCGAGGACTCCTACATCCTCGCGCGCTGGCTCCAGGCTTCCAGCAACCCGCTTGAGGCCTTCGCCAGTTTCCGAGGTGTCCGCATTCCTCGCGTTCATGGGGTGCAGCGGCTCTCGTTCTCCAATGCCCGCTTCAAGCACATGCACGATAGCTCGGCGCAGAAGGCGTCAATCGTCGCCGGCAAGGGTAGTGTCCATGGGACCGCCGACTGGGTCTGGGGCTACGATCCCATTGTCGAATGGGACAAAGCGCCTTCCGTTCCCACCGCCTACGCGGCTTGAGGCCGGTTCCGTCGAAACTATCCGCCAACGACACCTGCCTTAAACGCGGCAATGACCAATCAAATTGGTAGCAGGTGCTCCTTGTTGCCGGCGTGGTCGCTCAGCTTGTTTCCGGGAAGTTTATCGCTGCCGTACATGAGTCCGCCTTTGGTACTTAGCGGACATTTGAGTCACGCCGAGGCATGTCCGCATTCGGAGATAAAGCGGACACGCCAATTAGAGCGCGTTTTGGCAGCTAATGACCCAAGTCAGACGGCGAACTCCCAGTTTTTGCCGTGATGCGGCGCGCGAAAACTTATGTCGTTAATCAAACCTTTACCATAGGGACGTAAGTGGAAGGGGAGGCGACGATGCTAGCGGTCGATTATGGCCCCGTTGCTCGTACGCCCGAATTCACCCAGTTCAGAATCTAAATCCACCGCTTCGGCCGGGCTGCCCGTGCGCGCCCAAGCAGAAAGCACTCAAGGTCGTACGGTCACTGCGCTGTTTGCGAAAGCGGTGCGGTGCCAGCAATATGGGAAATCGGCGAAAGCCTTCCGCCTCTATAGCCAAATCCTGGCTCTCAATCCCGGTTTGCCGGAGGTTCATTACAATCGAGGCGTCCTTTATTTAAAGGCGGGCCGGTTCGATCTGGCGGAAGCCGCATTCCGCGATGCCATCGCGCTTAATCCCGATTTTCCTGAAGCCCACAACAACTTGGGCGAACTATTGCGGGTTCTTGGCAAATTAGACGAAGCAGAGCTGTTGCTGCGCCGCGCGATCGTGCTCAGGCAACCTTACGCGGAAGCGTTCAACAATCTCGGAAATACGCTCAAGGAGAAACAGCAGTTCACCGAAGCCGAAGCGGCCTTTCATCTGGCAATTGCGCACAGTCCGCGGCTTCCTGAGCCGCACAGCAATCTCGGTGCCACCCTCCTGCAGCTTGGCCGGCTTGAGGATGCCAAGGAGGCGATACATCGCGCCATCGCGCTGAGGTCCGATTTCGCCGAAGCTCACCACAATCTCGGGCTGACGCTAAAACATCTCGGCCAACTGGCGGAAGCCCAATCGTCGATAGAACGAGCTATCGAATTAGCGCCGTCGAACGCATTGTTTTTTCTCAGCCTGAGCGAGTTCAAGAATTTCGCTGTCGGCGACATGCACCTGGCGGCGATGGAAGCCTTGGACCGTAATATCGAAACACTCTCCACCAACCAGCAAATCAATCTGCATTTCGCACTGGGCAAGGCTTACGACGATATAGAGCGGTATGACAGCGCCTTCAGCCACTTCGCGGCCGGCAATCTGCTCAAACGCCGACAGATCGCTTACGACGAAGCTAAAACTCTTGCGCAACTCGATTGCACGCGAGAGCTGTTCACGGCGGACCTGTTGCGAACATCTCAGAATGCCGGCGAACCGTCGCCGATACCGGTGTTCATCGTTGGCATGCCGCGTTCGGGGTCGACGCTGATCGAGCAGATCCTGGCGAGTCATCCGGACGTGTATGGCGCCGGCGAGCTGCCGAATTTCGGCGACGCCGTTGCAAGCCTCAGCAACGCGGCCGGGCATGATTTTCCCCAGGCGGCCCTGCATCTTACCAGTGAGGATTTGCGAGAACTGGGAGGGCGCTATGTCGCCGAGATTGCTCCTTCCGCGCCGAATTCGAAGTGTATCGTCGACAAAATGCCGTCGAACTTTCTCTTTTTAGGCCTTATTTATCTCGCATTGCCTAATGCACGCATCATTCATGCCGTTCGCGATGTCGCCGATACATGTTTGTCTTGCTTTTCAAAACACTTCACGGCGGGTCTTCATCACACTTATGATTTGGCCGAACTCGGTCGGTACTACCGCCACTATGAAGCTTTGATGCGCCACTGGCATCGTGTCCTGCCGCAGGCCAAAATCCTCGAAGTGCGCTACGAAGATATCGTTGCGGATTTGGAGAGCAGCGCGCGGCGCATTACGGCTCATTGTGGGCTCGCGTGGGATCGGCGTTGCCTCATGTTCCACGACACTGAGCGGCCTATATTCACAGCCAGCGCGGCTCAGGTGCGCAGACCGCTTTATCGAAATGCCATTGGCCGCGCGCAGCCCTACCGGAAGTTTCTTGAGCCATTGCTTGCAGAAGTGTCGGAAGATCGGAACTGACGTGTGGCTGAGTTGCTTCTGCCGAAACCGCCAGTTGGATCTATGCGGATCTACCCGCCACTTGGCAGACGTTCCACTCCCGCTGGCGCATGTCCGCTTTATGGGGCATAGCGGATTTGGCGCGTCGCGTATTTTATGAGTAGACGCCCTAAGCCTTCTTGTTCGCCACGTCCGCCTCGGCGGCCTTGCGCCCCGAAAGCTCCGATCCGGCATCCGGCGCGAGCTGCATGAAGATGAAGGTTGCGCTTGCCGCGAGCAGGCCGACCACAATAAAGGCCGGCGGAAAATCGGCGGCCGTCATCGTCGTCGAATGCTTCAGCCACAACGTGGTCTCGACCACCAGCGCGCCGACGGCGACACCGGTCGACAAGGACAATTGCTGGGCCGCGGCGACCATGGCCGTGGCGCGGCTCATTTTCGCCGGCTCGATTTCGGCATAAGCGATCGTATTGATGCTGGTGAATTGCAGCGAGCGGAAAAAACCGCCGGACAGAAGAACGATGACCATGGCCCAGAACGGCACGCCCGGCACGAACGCCGCGCAGGCGAGCAGGAATCCGCTCGAGATCAGCGCATTGTAGATCAGCACATTGCGATAGCCGAAGCGGCTCAAGACGCTTGCGACCGCAGCCTTCATGAAGAACGAGCCCAGCGCGCTGGTGAAGGTGATGAGGCCGGATTGGAACGGCGTCAGATTGAATCCGATCTGCAAAAGCAGCGGCAAAAGAAACGGCAGCGCGCCGATGCCGAGCCGGAACAGAAAGCCGCCGACCACGCTGGCGCGAAATGTCGGGAGCCGCAGCAAATTAAGATCGAGGATCGGCGCCGGCGTCCGTTTGGCATGGATGACATAGGCCACGGCGGATACGGCGCCGACACAGATCAGTATTGCGACCACGCTCACCGGCAGCGATTCAAGCCCCATCGCCGAGAGGCCGAAAGCAAGGCCGGCAATGGCGAGGCCGGAAAGAATGAAGCCGACGAAGTCGAACGGATCGCGGTGTTCGACATGCACATTGGGGATGTAGCGCGACGCCAGCACGATGCCGACAAGTCCGATCGGCACATTGATGAGGAAGATCCAATGCCATGATGCGTAAGTGGTGATGAAGCCGCCGAGCGGCGGCCCGGCGATCGGCCCGATCAAAGCCGGCATGGTGACGAGCGACATGGCGTTGAGGAGGTTTCCCTTGTCCACGGCGCGCACCATGATGAGCCGGCCGACCGGCGTCATCATCGCTCCGCCCATGCCCTGGAAAATGCGCGCCAGCACGAATTGGTCGAGCGAGCGCGACGCGGCGCAGCCGATCGAGCCGAGCACGAAGACGCAGATGGCGAAGCGGAAGACGTTGCGCGCGCCGAAACGGTCCGCGGTCCAGCCGCTCGCGGGGATGCAGATGGCGAGCGAGAGCAGGTACGAGGTCACGGCGAGCTTGAGCGTCAGCGGGTTAGTGACCAGCGCCCGCGCGATGGCCGGAAGCGACGTCGCGATGACCGTCGAATCCATGTTTTCCATGAACAGCGCCGTGGCAATGATCAACGGCACCATTCGGTCGTAGGACTTTGACGGCGGCATCAGCGGTTTTGGGCCTCGCAGCGATTTAAGCGGCAGCATGTCCGCCGAATTTATGTCAGCCGTTTGGCCGCTTCCTCGACCATGCTCAAGTCGGCATATGTCTTGACGTCGATATCGTCCTTAAGCAAGCCGACCTTCTTCTGCTGCTCCAGGTTGCTCTGCAGCGCCGTAAGGTTCGGCAGGCCGTTGGGATCGCGAAATTGGTCGCGGCTGCCGAAGGCCCAACCGACCCGTTCGGGCGGCGCCTTGATCAGGCGGGCGACAATGGCTGTGGCTTCGTCGTGGTTCTTCGGATCGGTGTACCAGCGCACGGCGCGGATCGTATCTTCGAGGAAATCGACCAAAGCGGCGCGGTTCTGCGCGATAAAGCCGGTGCGCGCCGTCCACATCGTCAGCTGCGTCACGCCGAACGCGTCCTTCTGCGTGAACAGTGTGCGCGCCATGCCGCGCAGCTCCGGATCGAGCGAGAACGGCGGCACCGCGCTGACCAGATCCGCCTTGCGCTCCGCCAGCATGGCGCGCATGGCGGGGAAGGGCGCTTCGACGACGGTGTAGTCCTTGTTGGCCTCGAGGCCGCTCCGGCGCAGCATCGCCCGCATCGCGATGTCGACTGCGCTGCCCATGGCGTTGGTGGCAAGCACCTTGCCCTTGAGATCGGCGACGGTTTTCACCGGGCCGTCATTGAGCACCATGAATTCGTTGCTGCCGTGGCCCGGCACGCCGTCCTGGATTTCGTCGCAGATCACACGCAGATCGTCCATGCGCGCGTTCTGGACGGCAAGCCCGAAGGAGGAAAAGGCGAGGGGGCCGACATCGAGCTGGCCGGCGGCAAGCGCCGTGATCACCGGCGGGGTGCCCTCGAAGCGGGTCGCTTCGGCGATATAGGACTTACCGAAATGCGTGAGGATGTCCTTTTTCTCCAGCACCAGCGGCGCGGTCGACGCCGGCACCACGACCCAGCCGATGCGAATCTTCACCGGCTCCGCCTGCGCCCGGGCGCGCCAGGTGCTGGTCAGCGCCAGGCTTGACGACACGGCACCGATCGACACTGCACCCATGCCGAATTGGCGACGGTTGATGCCCCGCTTCATCGCATTTCCCCCTGTTTTTGCCCCGTTTTTCGCGCCCGATCCGCACAGGGGCCTATCAATTGCGGTCAAGGCATGCTATCCGCCACCGCCAACCCAAAAGCGGGCCGTGAACGCCTGGAATGAGTCGGATGAAGGTCAAAAGTCCTTCCGTCCGCGAGGCGTTATCCCTATATGCAGGCCCCGGATTGGGGCCATGCGGAGTTGGCAATGGCAGCGATTTCAAAAGGCGCTTTTCGCGAAGCATATACCTTCGATGACGTTCTGTTGAAGCCCGGCCTGTCCGACGTCATGCCGTCGGAGGTCGACATCCGCTCGCGGATCACGCGCAATATCCTGCTCAACGTTCCGATCGTTGCCTCGGCCATGGATACGGTCAGCGAATCCGCCATGGCGATCGCCATGGCGCAGGCCGGCGGCATCGGCGTCATTCACCGCAATCTCGAGCCCGACTTGCAAGCCGCCCAGGTGCGGCAGGTGAAAAAATTCGAATCCGGCATGGTGGTGAATCCGGTCACCATTCACCCGGAGGCGACGCTCGCCGAGGCGCTGGCGCTGATGCAGGAAAATCGCATTTCCGGCATTCCGGTTGTCGAGGGCGGCGGCAACGGCCAGAGCAAGGCTCCCGGCAAGCTTGTCGGCATTCTCACCAATCGCGACGTGCGCTTCGCCACCGACACGCGGCAGAAGATTTCCGAATTGATGACCAAGGACAGGCTGGTCACGGTCCGTGAAAGTGTCGATCAGGTGGAAGCCAAGAAGCTTCTGCACCAGCACCGCATCGAGAAGCTCTTGGTGGTGGACGCCCAATATCGCTGCGTCGGCCTGATCACCGTCAAGGACATCGAGAAGGCGGTGGCCAATCCCCATGCCTGCAAGGACGAGCAGGGCCGGCTGCGCGTGGCGGCTGCAACCTCAGTCGGCGAGGCTGGCTATGCGCGGAGCGAAGCGCTCATCGAGGCCGGCGTCGATCTCGTTGTCGTCGATACCGCGCACGGCCATTCCCGGCGGGTGCTGGAATCCGTCAGCCGCATCAAGCGCATTTCGAACGCGGTTGAAGTCGTCGCCGGCAATGTCGCCACCGCCGAAGGGGCGAAGGCGCTGATCGATGCCGGCGCCGACTGCATCAAGGTCGGCATCGGGCCGGGCTCGATCTGCACCACGCGGATCGTCGCCGGCGTTGGCGTGCCGCAGCTCACCGCGATCAT
>Ga0210398_10004470_pt1 | contig 13101 bp, 11 predicted proteins | sample IncBWC4OmetaG_FD_161047 | JGI IMG/M metagenome (GOLD analysis project Ga0210398, IMG submission 161047) | Forest soil microbial communities from Barre Woods Harvard Forest LTER site, Petersham, Massachusetts, United States - Inc-BW-C-4-O | ecosystem: Environmental > Terrestrial > Soil >... | reverse complement strand
CGCGGTCAGCGTGACCGGCGAATCGGCGAGCGATGCCAAGCCGATCATGAAATAGAGCGTCGATCCCGAGCTGCCTACCGAGACGACCTTGCGCTTGACGTGATAGGGGCCGCCGGCGACGAGCAACGTCTGGCCTTCCACCTCGATCTTCGTACCGAGCGCGCGCAACACGTCCATCGTGAACTGCACGTGGCGAGCGTCCGAAAGTCCGAGAATTCGGCTCGTTCCCGGCGCCAGCGACGCGAGAATGAGCGCTCGGTGCGCGTGATATTTCGAGTTCGGAACCTCGACCTCGCCGGTCAACGGCCCGCTCGTTCCTTTAACGAGAAGATTCATCGGCGTCCTACCTCAAGGTGGCGGATGGAGACGTTCCGGTTTGAATCCGAGCGCCCTGCTCGCTGCTCATCGCGAGATAACGAGCGACGCGTTCTGTCCGCCGAAGCCGAAGGCGTTTACTTGAAACACGGCGTAGCGATGCGATCGCGCGCGTTCCATCACCAAGTCGAAATGCGTCGCCGGATCGACGCGCTGCGTTCCGATCGTAGGCGGAATGCACTCTGCGTGCATCCCGGCGATTCCGGCGATCGCGCACATCGCGCCGGCGCTGGCCATGCTGTGCCCCACGTGTCCTTTGATTGAGGTAACAATTGCCGGCCGATCGGCGTAAACGGCGTCGATCGCCTTGGACTCCGCGGCGTCGCCGACGATCGTACTGGTCGCGTGCGCATACACGACCGCGCACTGTTCGCCCGCGTCGCCCGCGCGTTCGATGGCATCCTGCATCGCGCGCACTTCGTAGCGCGCCGACGGGTCGGGCGACGTAATATGATAGGCATCGGCGAGCGAACCGTAACCGCGAATGCGCGCCAACACGCGCGCTCCGCGTTCCCACGCTCGTTCGATGCGTTCCAAGACCAGAATCGCGGCACCGTCGCCCATAACGAATCCGTCACGGTCGACGTCGAAAGGTCGCGAAGCCTTCGCCGCATCGGTATTGCGCGAGAGCGCGCCTGCACGAACGAGGCTTTCGTATACCAGCGGACTCAAGAGCGTTTCGCTGCCCCCTGCAATTGCGGCGTCAATCTCGCCTCGCTCGATCATCCCCGAGGCCAAGCCGATCGCGTCGAGCGATGAAGCGCAGGCCGTGCTGATCGCCAGCTGCGGCCCGTGCAGGTTCCAGTGCATGGCGATCAGTGCGCTCGGCATATTCGGAATGACCAGGGCCATGAGTTTCGGCGTCACGCTCCGGCCGCCGGATTCGAGCAGACGCGTCTGCGCTTGCGCGACGAGGGGAAAGCCGCCCATCGTATTCCCCACGATGACCGCGGTTCGTTCGGCGGGTGGATCGAGCCGTGACTGCCCGAGCGCTTCGGCAGTCGCCACCATTGCGAACTGCGTGAAGCGATCCGTGTTCCGCAAGGCGTCCGGGGGGATCGGGCTGCGATCCAAAAAGTCGTCCGGGACCGCCGCCCAAAGCTCGTTTCCGGAAACCTTCGGCCCCGAAATCTTTATCGGAGCAACTCCACATTTGCCCTCGAGCAAGTGTTGCCAGAACAATTCGGTTGCGGTACCGATCGGCGATACGATACCCATTCCGGTGACGGCAACGTGCTCCACGGCGGTTTGATTGCGGGAGCGATACGGGAGGCGCCTGCCAGGCGCGGCATGAGGGAGGGACCATGCGTCGAAGCGAGGATGGTGGAGCGAGGGGTAAACGTGCCGCAATCGTACCGCCTAGTGCGGCGCGATGCGCGCGGCGAGCGAACGATCGTGCGTCTGAGGAACGGCGCCACTTTTGGTGGCGATGAGATCGCCATTTGCGCCGGCCCGTGCGGAGTCGAATCGCGCGAACAGCTGGAAACGGCGGCTGCGGCGGTAGCCGCCGCAGGAGCCAACGTCCTGCGCGGCGGCGCGTATAAACCACGTACCTCGCCATATTCGTTTCAAGGGCTCGGCGAAGAGGGGCTCAAGATGCTGCGCGATTCCGGCGATCGGCACGGCTTGGGCGTCGTTACCGAAGTGCTCGATCCGCGCGACGTCGAGAGGGTCGCGCGCTACGCGGACATGCTGCAGATCGGCGCGCGGAACATGCAGAACTTTCCGTTGCTGCGGGAAGTCGGCACCCTGCGCATGCCCGTGCTTTTAAAGCGCGGTCTCTCCGCAACGGTGCAAGAGTGGCTGCTCGCCGCCGAATATGTGATGCTCGGCGGCAATGAGAATGTCGTCTTGTGCGAGCGTGGCGTCCGGTCTTTTGATCCTGCGACTCGCAACCTGCTCGACATTGCCGTCGTCCCCTTGCTCGAGGAAATGACGCATCTCCCGGTTATCGTCGATCCGTCGCACGCGATGGGGATCGCCCGGCTCGTACCGCCGATCGCGGTCGCCAGCATCGCCGCCGGCGCGCACGGCCTCCTCATCGAAGTCCATCCCGATCCGGCCAACGCACTCTCAGACGGCGCTCAATCGCTGGATTGCGAGCAGTTCGCGCAACTCATGAGGCGCTTGGCCGCCGTTGCCGAGTTTGCCGGCCGCCGGCTCCCGCAGCGCGTAAAACCCACCGATGGCGCCGCCAACGGTCAGCGTTTAGCCGACGGCGCCGTGCGATCGAGCAAAAGCGGCGTAAGGCTGGCGTAGCCTTCGTGCACCGCGCCGATGTCGGTGCCCATCGTGTCGCGGTCGGTTTCGAAGGGTGATTCCCAGGCGCGATAATAGCGGGTCGCTCCGCCGCGATCTTCGCCCACCATTCGCCCGCAAATGCGCTTTCGTCCCAAACGCGTCGTTGAAATGCCGCGAACTGACGGCAACGGCACGTTTGGAACGTTTAAGTTCCAATAGCACGTTGCGTCTGCGAACCGTTCGAAGTCGTGGTCGATGCAGCGACACACGATCGCCGCGGCGGTCTCCCAGTACCGCCGGTCGAACGGTTCCTCGTGGTCGGATGCGAGCGAGACCGCTACCGCGGGAATTCCGAGGAGACAGGCTTCAACGGCTCCCGCGACGGTTCCAGAGTAGTTGACGTCGTCGGCCAAATTAGGGCCATCGTTGATCCCGCTGATCACGAGGTCGGGACGGGGCGCGAGCTCCGTTGATCCGAGGAAGACGCAATCGGCTGGAGTTCCCGAGCATGCGTACGAGAGAACCTTAGCGGCCCGACGGCGTTCTACCGTGATCGCTTCGTCTGCCGTGATTGCGTGTGAGACGCCGCTTCGATCGCCGGAAGGCGCAACGACGACGACATCGTGGTCGCGGGCCAGCACGTCTACGAGTGCTTCAATGCCGGGCGAATCGATGCCGTCGTCGTTCGTGATGAGGATGCGCAGGCGTCTTATGCCGGAACGAACCGAAGCGCGAGTCCGTCGATGCAATAACGCAGGTGCGTCGGCGGGGGCCCGTCGTCGAAGATATGACCGAGATGGCTTCCGCACTGCCGGCAATGCACTTCGGTTCGCATTTCGGCGAGCGCATAATCGACTTGCGTTCGCGTCGTGTTGGGCAGCACGTCCCAGAACGACGGCCAGCCGTCGCCGCTATCGTATTTTTTCTTCGACGAAAAGATCACCAACTCGCATCCGGCGCACGCGTACGTGCCCGTCCGCTTTTCGCCGATCAGCGGGCTGGAAAAGGCGGGCTCCGTTCCCCCGCGGCGGAGAATTTCGAAACGGTCGTCTCCTAACATCGCGCGCCACTGCGCCTCGGTGTGCGTCACTTCATACTGCTCCGCGGCCCCGCCGCGAATCGCTAAGCCGAAAAGGGCGACGGTCGCCCCGGTCGTCAAGAACTCGCTGCGTCTCATCGTGCGGCTCCCGGTATGACGTGACACGCCGCGCCGCCGTTCTTTTCAAAGTACCGCTGATGGTACTCTTCGGCCGGCCAGAACCGCGGCGCCGGAACGATCTGCGTTACGATTGGGCGTGAAAGTTTCTTTTGCTCGGCGTCGCGCGAAGCAATCGCGGCCTGCTCTTGCTCCGGTCCGTGCGTGAAGATTGCCGAACGGTATTGATCGCCGACGTCGGGCCCCTGGCGATTCAGCTGCGTGGGATCGTGAATCTGCCAAAACAGGTCGAGTAGCTGGTCGTACGTCACGCGCTGGGGATCGTAGCTCACTTCGACCGCCTCCGCGTGTCCTGTTCCGTGGCCGCAGACCTGGCGGTAAGTTGGGTTCTCGGCGTGGCCGCCGATGTAGCCCGAAACGACCTCTTCGACTCCGGGGAGCTCACGAAATGCGGCTTCGACCCCCCAGAAGCAGCCGGCCGCAAAGGTAGCAGTTTTCGTTTCCATACACCCTTTAGAACGTCGCAGCGCGCCGCGCGGATGCGTCGTGCCTAAGCCTGTCGGGTTGTGGCTCTACGTGATGCTGAGGAGGCTCTGCACGACGAGCGGAGCCCGGATGGCGGAGCGAGGAGGCAGGCAGTAGGAGCGGAGCACGGATGCGGAGCGACGAGCGGCTCCTCAGCATCACGTAGAGCCACAACCCGACAGGCTAAACGGCGTCGTTGCGGAGGACGTCTTCGACGGTTTCGCGGCGCGCCAGCAGGCGATGGGTGCCGTTTGCGACGCCGACGACGGCTGGTTTGGGAAAACGGTTGTAGTTGCCGGCCATGCTGTAGGTGTACGCGCCCGTCGACTGCATCGCGAGGAGGTCGCCGGGGGCGACGTCACGCGGGAGTCGCATCCTTCCGAGTTCGTCGTTTTCGCACGAGCGGCCGCAGAGCGTAACCTCCTGGTCCTCTTCGTGCCTCGGGGTGACGGTGGTGACGTGGTAACGAGCGCCGTAGAGCGCGGGGCGCGGGTTTTCGGCGATGCCGCCGTCGACGACAACGAAGGTGCGCTGCGATTGGCGCTTCACGGCGAGGACGCGATAGAGCGTCGTGCCGGCATCGGCGACGATCGCACGTCCGGGTTCGATCCCTACCAGAAGTGGGCCGAGTCCGAGTTTTTGCTCTGCGTCGCGGACGCAGGCCGTGGCGGCGGCGACGGTGGCGGTAATGTCGAGTCGTTTTTGGTCGTTGTCGGGATCGGAGGGTACGCCGAATCCGCCGCCGATCACGATCCGTTGGCTCTGCAGTCCGAAGGTTGCAAAGCGCTGCGCCGCTGCGACGAGGGCCGACGCGTTTTCCAAATAGGCCGACTCGTCGTAGATCTGCGAGCCGATATGAGCGTGGACGCCGGTGAAGTGCAGCTGAGGATTGGCCAAGAGCAGCGACGCTGCGGCGCGCTCATCCCGCGGATGGATTCCAAACTTGCTATCTTTGCCGCCGGTGCGCACGAAGGCGTGTGTGCTTGCATCGACGCCGACGTTCAGGCGAAGCATCACGGTCGCCGTATGTCCGTTTCGCGAAATGTCCGCAAGCCGCTGGAGCTCCGCGATGCCGTCGACGGCGATGGATCCGATCCATCCCGTGCACGCGGCCACCAGCTCCTCGTCAGACTTTCCCGCACCGTGCAGCGTAATGCGCTCCGGTTCGAATCCGGCTCGCTGCGCGGTCACGAGCTCACCCAGCGAACAGACGTCGACGCCGATCGGGTAGCGGGCTAAGTAGCGCAAGAACTCGACGGTTGCAAACGCCTTAGCGGCGTAGGAGACTTCGACCCCAAAATCCGTCGCGCACCGTACGAGTTCGCTTACGCCGGCATCGACGGCGTCAAGATCGATGACGAGCAGCGGCGTGCCATAAAGCGTTGCGAGCGTCTCGGGGGACGGATTCAGAACTGCTCCAGGAAGCGATCGATCGAATCTTGCGGAATGCCCGCCGCGACCAGGCGCACCGCCAGGCCTTCCCGGTCGTGCGGCGGCGTCACGAACATAAACGGTGAAGTATCGCTTCCTGCGGCACTCACCGTGCACCACTCCGCAGACGCCGGAATCAATGCCGTTTGATAGCGCGATAGCGCAACGCTGGATTTGTCGGTTGCCACTTCGAGCGGCTCGTTGAGGGACATCAGAATCAGCGGGCGTGCGTTGGTCCGCAGTGACGCCGGTTCGCCGGTCGCCACGATCCGCTCGACGACGAAATGCTCGTCGGCGATCAGCGCCGTTCGGTCGAGGCCCTCGAAATGATAGGGAATTTGCTGAAGCGTGCCGGTGGTCATGGCCTTGTAGTTCAGCACGTCGGCGGCTTTTTGCACGTTGAGCTCGCGCGGCTTACCGTCGAGACCGACGCGGTTGAAGTCGAACATCCGATACGTGAGATCGGAGGCCTGCTGAGTTTCGAAGACGGTCACGCCCGGCCCGATCGCGTGCACGACCCCGTGCGGAATGTAGACGGTGTCGCCGGTTTTGAGATCGATCTTGCGCAGAATCTCGCCGAGCGTCCCATCGGCGACGCGCTGCAAGTATTCCTCTCGTGAGGTGTCGCGCGTCCATCCGTAGATGATTTGGGCGTGCGGCTGGGCATCCAAAACGTACCAGCACTCGGTCTTCCCAAACGGCTGATGTTCGACGCGCTGCGCGTACGCGTCATCGGGATGAACCTGCACCGAAAGCCAATCGTGCGCAGTGATAATCTTCGTAAGCACCGGAAAGATGCGCTTGGGATTGATGTCCCCCAGGAGCTTGGGGCCCAAGCGCATGCGCAGATCGGCAACCATACAGCCGGCTAACGCCCCGTTGACAACTCGATCGGTATCCCAGCATTCCCACGATTCGCCCAGGCGAGCCTGCGGATCGCCATGTTTGCCGTAGACTCGCACGAGTTCGTCGCCGCCCCAGACCTGCGTCGTTAGCTTTGGATCGAGGACGTACGGATAAAGGGGGAGGCTTTGCATGGTCCGACTACGATACGATGGGTTCGGTGGGAATTCCGCCAGCGGCTAGAAGAGAGCTTACCGTGCATGACCTTTACGTCGGCATCGGCTCGAACCTCGGCGATCGACAGGCAAACATACTGGCCGCGCTGCAGCGCTTGCGCGCGCGCGCGCAAGTCCTAACCGTTTCGGCGTTTTACGAGTCCGAGGCCGCAGGCGGGGCGCAAGGTCCGGCCTACTTGAACGTAGCGGCGGCGCTGCGCACGGAGCTCGATGCGCAAGCCTTTGCGAGCTTTGCGCGCGACGTGGAGCTTGCGGTCGGTCGAGCGCGTGGAACGCGCCGGCTCGAGGCGCGTCCGATCGACCTCGACCTTTTGGTTTTCGACGGACAGATCGTGCAGCCGCAGCTCGATGCTCGCCTCTATAACGCCGTTCCGCTCGCGGAAATAGCGCCGCAGCTCGTGGACGTGGCGGCTAACGGGCTCGTGCGCCGGCGAGAGCGCGGACTGCGGTTCGATACCGATCGTCAATCGGAGGCGCCCGAAGTTCGGCTTTCACTTAGTCGCGCCGGCGTCTCGCGGGTGCGGCGGGTCGTTCATTTGGAAATCGACGGCCGTCCCTCGGTCTATAACGCCGAGTTTTCGATGGTCGCCGATCTCGCTGCGGACCGATCCGGCGTTCACATGTCGCGCTTTGCCGAAATTCTTGAGGAAGCGACGCTCGACGTGCTGGCTGAGGCGAACAAACCGGCTCGCATCGAGCGGCTCGCCGAAGCGATCGCGCGCGAGATCGTGCAGAGTCAGCGTGCCATTCGGGCCGACGTGCGCCTGCGTGCTCGGTTCGGTTTGGAGCGATGGACGCCCGTCAGCGGAAAGCGCGGGGAAGAGACGTATACGCTCGTCGGCATCGCGCACGCTGATGAAAGCGGAACGCGACGTGTCGTCGGAGTCGAGGCCGAAGGCATGACCGCCTGCCCGTGCGCGCAGGCCATGGTGCGCGAGCATTCCCTCCACGAATTGATCGAGGCCGGCTTCAGCGAGACCGACGCGCGGCTCGCGCTAGACGTACTGCCCGTCGCGACGCACAACCAACGCGGGCGCGGCAGCATTCTCATCGGCGTCCCCGAGAGCCAGGCCGACGTCATCCGCGCCGAAGATCTCGTCGAAATCGTCGAAAACTCCATGTCGAGCGAAACCTACGACCTGCTCAAGCGGCCCGACGAGTTCTTCGTCGTCAACAAGGCGCATCACAATCCGAAGTTCGTCGAAGACGTCGTTCGTGGAATTCTCTTTCGTGCGCTCGAGATGTATGCCGATTTCGGCGACGACACGTTCGTATTCGCAAGCCAAATCAACGAGGAGTCCATCCATAAGCACGACGCGTTCGCCGAAGGCTTTGGACTCTTCGGCGAACTGCGCGCAGAGCTGCGCAGCGGCTCGCACGAGATAGCGAAGACCGATCTGGCAACCTGGCTTCGAACGCGCCCGTCCGAAATCACTAGCGCCGAGGAAGTCTGAGCTTAACTTTGACTACGTCCATCAGTCGATCCCTTTCGGCGTTCTGCTCTTTCGCGCTCGCTGTGGCGTTGGCAGATTGCGGAAGAACGCAGCCGCAGACTGCGCCAGGGATCGTGCCGGCGACTGCGGGCGCATTCCCGGCGCGAGGCGCCGCGCAGCCGCGCCTCCGATTGGTGCGCGTAGCAAGGTACATCCGCCACGTTGTGATCGTGGTTCAAGAGAATCGCACCTTCGACAATCTGTTTGCGACGTTCCCCGGCGCGGACGGAACGCGATACGGCCAGATGAAGAGCGGCTCCGAGGAGGTCCGAATCAAGCTCAAGGCCGTCCCCCTCGACGGGCTCTGCGACTTCTCACACTCGTACGGCAACTACCTCAGCGACTACGACCATGGCTTGATGGATGGTTTCAATTTAGAGGGCGGCAGCAAGAAATGTCCCGGGAAAGCCGGAGCCGCTCCTTATCAATTCGTCAGCCCGTCGCAAATCCGTCCGTACTGGGATATCGCCCATCAATACGTGCTCGCCGATCACCTATTTACCACCCAAGGCAGCGGGAGCTTCACGGCGCACCAGGATCTAATTGCCGGCGGCACGACGATCGGCGAAACAAAAACCGAGGCTCTCGTCGACTTCCCGACTCATTTTCCGTGGGGATGCGACGCCCCGGCAGGGACCGTGACGTCCTTATTAATCGCCGGTGCCCCGCCGAAATATGAATCCGACGCGGGTCCGTTCCCCTGCCTAAAGTATGCAACGCTCCGCGATCTCCTCGACGCAAAGTCTGTTGCTTGGAAGTACTACTCGCCGCCGGAGCCGCACGGGACCGGCGCGCTCTGGGACGCGTTCGATGCGATCAAGGCCGTGCGCGACGGTACGGAATGGAAGACGAACGTTACCCACCAGCCGACGGTCATCTTTAGCGACATCTCCGACGGTACGCTGCCCGCTGTTTCCTGGGTCGTACCCGATGACGTTAACTCAGATCATCCTGGGGATGCATCCGACACGGGGCCTTCGTGGGTCGCGAGCATCGTTAATGCAGTCGGGGAAAGCAAGTATTGGCATTCTACCGCGGTCATCGTCGTGTGGGACGATTGGGGCGGATTCTACGATCACGTGCGGCCGCCGTTCTTCGATCGATGGGGAGGCCTGGGCTTTCGAGTCCCTATGCTGATCGTTTCGGCTTATTCGCGCGAAGGAACCTCGAAGCAACGCGGATACGTCTCGCATACCCAGTACGAGTTTGGCAGTATTTTGAAGTTTGTGGAAGACGTCTGGGGCTTGGGACGGCTTGGAACGACCGATTCGCGCGCCACCAGCATCGTCGATTGTTTCGATTTTGCGCAATCTCCGCGAACGTTCAAACGCATCCCTTCGTCGTATTCGCAGCAATACTTTGAGCATCAACCGCCGTCGTACGAGCCGGTCGATTCGCAATAGGCCGTGGCCTTACGATCCTTCGAGGGTCGCGATGCGGGCCCGCAACGAAGGATGCGACGAGAAGAAGAGCTCGTACCACATCGGCGGATCTTCGTCGGCGAGATTCTGGTCGCGCAAACGGCGGAAAGCGGAGGCTCCGCCGGCGGCGTCGCCGGTAGCGGCAAGCGCAAATCGATCCGCGGCCCATTCGCGCGACCGCGAAAAGGCAAAAAGCAGCGGTCGAAGGGCCTGCGAGGCGACGAGCATCGCCGCGTAGAGCCGAACGATGAGCAGCGGCCGGTCGCGCAGCTCCTCGCGCTCGCTTTTTGAAACGGCGGAGTCCGCGACCAGAAAAAGTACGATGGCCAGCGCTTCGCCCAGCGCAATCAGCCGCCACGTGTCCTTATTGACGTAGTGGCCGAGCTCGTGCGCCACGACGAACTCGGTTTCGTTCTCCGGAAAGGCCTCAATCAGTGTGTCCCCGAGCACGATTCGGTGGGTCTTTCCGATGCCGGTGACAAAGGCGTTCGCCTTTCGCGTCTGCCGGCTCATGTCCATTCGAAGAATCGCCGCGCCGCCGACTCCGTAGCGTGACGCCAGCGCGCGCAGGCGCTCCTCCAACGAGCCCGTCACCGGGTCGAACTTATTGAAGAGCGGCATTATATAGAGTGGAACGATCAGGTTCCCGATTATGAAGAGGGGGAAGACGCCGACGGACGCGAGGATCGGCCATCTCCGAGGCGCGCGCCGGAGCGCAAAGCCGAAGAGCGTCGCGAGCAACGCCGATAATGCGGCCGAAATCGTCGCGCCCTTCGCGTAGTCGCCCAGCCAACTGCGCCGCGATTGATCGCTAAGCCCGAAACGCCGCTCGAGCGAGTACTCTTCGATAAACGACACGGGCAACTCCGTAATTGCCGACGCAAGTGAAAGTGCCGCGTGGTAGCAAGCGGGACGAGCCCAAACCGGCAACCGCCGCGTTGCGCGGTCTGCGCGAACGGCAAGCGGACCATAGGCAAATGCCATGAACCCCGCGGTTCCTCTCACGGTTCCCAGCACTTCGAGCGCTCGTCTCATCCGGGCGTATGCCGCCGCGTCTTTGGGGACCGGCGGCGCCGGATGCCGCCATTGAAGAAAAGCTTCGCAGCTTCTTACCGCGAGATAGCCCGCGCCCAATCCCATTCCCACGCCCAACAGTACTTTGCCACCGCTCATCAGCGCCGCGCTTCGCCGAAAGCCGGCCCCCTCCGCTGCCATGCCCTAGACGATCGAAATCGTCTCCTTGGGCTTCGGATGTGCGGCGATCGCGGAAAGCAGGCTCTCGGCTAAGACGTCGCAGATCGGATCGTCCAGCTCTTCGATTCGCCCCTGATCGGCTAGGAGCAGCTTGACTGGATCGATCGGAATGCGCGCGAATACCGGGGCGTGGGCGAGCTCGGCGACCTGCTGGGCGTAAGACGGCCCGAAGATCTCGTACTGCTTTCCCGTATCGGGTGCGACGAAGTACGACATGTTTTCGATGACGCCGAGAACCGGCTTTTTCAGTTCGTGGATTAGGTTGGCCGCCTTACGCACGATCATCGTCGCCAGAGCTTGCGGCATCGTGACGAGCACGACTCCGTCGATGTTCAGCGATTGCAAAACGGTCAGCGGTGCGTCGGACGTACCCGGCGGAAGATCGACGAGCAAAAAGTCCAACTCGCTCCAGAGTACCTGCTCGTAAAACTGACGGATGACGCTCGCGACGATGGGCCCGCGCCAGATCATCGCTTTGTCTTCCTGTTCGGTAAAGAGGTTCGCGCTGACGACTTCGATCGCGCTGCGCGTAATCGCCGGATGCATGAGCGGCTGCGGTTGGCCCTGCGGCGTCGTTTTGACCGGGTCGGCCTCGATCCGCAGCGGCCGGCGCAGACCGAACAGTCTCGGGATCGAGGGCCCGGTGATGTCGGCGTCGATGATGCCGACGCGATAGTTCTTGCGGCGCAGCCCGACGGCAAGCAGCGCGGTGACCAGCGACTTGCCGACGCCGCCTTTGCCCGACATGATCGGAATCGTGTGCGCAAACCTGGTACGGCCGCTAAAGGCGCCCGGTGCTCGCGCTGCGGGCCGGCGCGATTCCTCGGCGATCTTGGGTACGCTTCCCGACCGTCGAGCCTCTTTCAGTGCGTCGACGATCGGCTCGACGCGCAGGCCGTGCGCCCGCGCGCCTTGTTCGACATTCTCGTACTTGCTCACGCCGCATCCACTGCAACCCAGCCCGAATGCCGTCAAAACCTGCGCGGCAATCGGCAGCTGCGCGACCAGTTCCTTTATATTGGTTTGCGGGGCGATCTCGATTTCGGGCATGGCTTCTTCGTTGAACCTTCGAACCGCGCCAGAGTATGCAACGGTCGACCGAACGTGCGCTCGAGGTGCTCGCCGGGGGTTGCGATTCGCCGGTACGCTCGGGTTGGAGCGCCGGCTTGCCGATGTTCGTGCAAGCTTCGGCCGCCGGTGCGTATGCGTACGATGAATCCGGACGTCGCTATATCGACTATATTATGGCCTACGGCCCGTTGCTCTTCGGGCACACGCACCCCGAACTGGTCACCGGTCTCGACTCGCTGGCCGAGCGTGGTCTCGTCTGGGGAACGACTCATGGCGAGGAGATTCGCCTGGCAGAACGCATTCGAGGGTATCTGCCGTCAATGCAGCGCATGCGCTTCGTCACGACCGGAACCGAAGCGATGATGAGCGCGGTGCGCGTGGCACGCGCCTTTACGGGACGCTCGCGCATTCTCAAGTTTGCCGGCAACTATCACGGCCATTTCGATCCCGCGCTCATCGAGGCGGGCGCCTCGGCCGGCGGCGCTGGCGGAATTCCACAAGGCGTGCGAGCCGACGTGCTCGTCGCGCGATACAACGATCTTGCCTCGGTTGACGAGCTGCTCGGAGGGGATGAAACCGGCCTTGCCGCGATCATCGTCGAACCCATCGGGGCCAACATGGGTCTGGTTGCGCCGGCCGATGGATTCTTGGAAGGTTTACTCCAACGCGCTCGGCGCGTCGGCGCGCTCTTGATCTTCGATGAAGTTATCACGTGGCTTCGTTTCGGGTTGCGCGGCGCGCAAGGGCGCACGCCCGTCGTCCCGGATTTGACGGCGCTGGGAAAGATCATGGGCGGCGGTCTTCCGATTGCCGCCTTCGGCGGACGGCGCGACGTGATGGCAGTATTGGCACCGGACGGCGAAACATTTACCGGCGGTACGCACAGCGGCAATCCGTTCTGCGTCGGAATGGCGCATCGCGTTCTCGATGTGCTCGAAGCGCATCCGGAATACTATCCCTATATGGATGGGCTTGCGCGGCGTCTCGCCGGCGGCCTTCGGGAGATCTTTACCAAGCGCGGACTGCCCTATGCGGTCGTCGCGCAGGAGTCGGTC
>Ga0210398_10004466_pt1 | contig 13105 bp, 12 predicted proteins | sample IncBWC4OmetaG_FD_161047 | JGI IMG/M metagenome (GOLD analysis project Ga0210398, IMG submission 161047) | Forest soil microbial communities from Barre Woods Harvard Forest LTER site, Petersham, Massachusetts, United States - Inc-BW-C-4-O | ecosystem: Environmental > Terrestrial > Soil >... | reverse complement strand
GGCCTTGCACCGCGTACAGAGCGCCGGGCTGTTGCTGGCGTGGCCGAAGCCCATCGAACACGTGGTGTTGGTGCCGGCGGCCGAGACCATCCTCGAGCGGCAGGTGCAGGCTTTGCTGCGTCCCACCGGCGCGCCCTTAGGCCCGGCGCCGGCACCGGCGGTGTCGACGGGCGGCGATGACGACGCTCCGGCGGACCCGTCGGCCATGATGCAGGATGCGTCCAACGACGCAGGAGCCGGTGCCGGCTACCTTCTGACCGGCGATGCCGGCGTCGTGAGTCTCGATATTCGCGTCTCGTACACGGTGACCAATGTGTTCGACTACGTGCTGCAAGGTCCGCACGTTCTGCCGGCGCTCGATCGCCTGGTCACCCGCAGCGCCGTGGCCGTGTGCGCCTCGCGCGATCTGGACACGATCTTGGTGGCGCGCCCCGAACTGATCGGCACCGACAGCCAGGTGGCCGAACGGCGCGAGCGGCTGCGGGCAGACCTGGTGCGCAGCATCAACGCGGCGCTCGAGACGCTGCAACGCGGCGGCGCCGGCCTGGGCATCACCGTGGCACGAGTGGACGTGCAATCGAGATTACCGGCGGATGCCGTGGACGCTTTCGATGCGGTCTTGAGCGCAAGCCAGTCCGCGGACCAGACGATCGCCGATGCCCGCACGACGGCGGCCTACTCGATGCAAGCCGCAACCCAGGCGGCGGATCGCACGCTCGAAGTGGCGCAAGCTCAGGCCTCCGAGCGGCTCTCGAAGGCGCAAAGCGACACCTCGAGCCTGCTGCACCTGGCGCAATTGATCCGCGATCACACCGAACCTCAATTGATGATGCGTATCTATCGCGAGCGCATCAGCCAGATCCTGGCCAAGGCAGGTTCGTTGACGCAGGTGGATCCGAAGGACGATGCCCGATTGATCATTGACGGAGCCGAGTCGAAACAATGAATACCGCCGCGACCGAATCGGTCTCCAGCGGCGCGCTGCTGAGCACCCAGGAACAGCAACGTGCCGCGACGCTACTGACGCTGGCGATGCTGGCACTGGGACTTTTCGCGCTGGCGTTGGCGTGGAAGCTGCTGGCGCCGAACAATGACGCGGTGAGCCAGATTCTCTTTGGCACCGCTTCGCTGATCGTCGCGGTGCCGGTACTGCAGGCGGGCTGGCATAGCTTGACGCATCCGGATCTGCACGGCATTACCGACCTGCTCATCGCCGTCGCAATGCTCGGAGCGTGGGCATTGGGCGATCTGATGACGGCCGTGCTGCTGCCGGTCATCATGATTTTTGGACATGTCCTGGAGGAGCGCAGCGTCATCGGTTCGCATGAGGCGATCAACGCACTCGCACGCTTGACCCACAGCCGCGCGCGGCTGCGCGGCGCGGATGGCCAGTTTTTCGAAGTGGACAATGCCAACCTGAAAGCGGGCGACTGCGTGCAGGTGCGGGCGGGCGATCGCCTCCCGGCCGATGGGCGGATTCTGGAAGGGCGGGCCAGCTTGGACACCGCACCCATCACCGGCGAGTCGATGCCCGTGGAAGTGGCCGCCGGCAACGAGGTGTTCGGCGGCGCGATCAACCTCGACGGCTTGCTGCTGATCGAAGTCACCCGCACCGGCACCGAGTCCACGCTGGGACGCGTGATCGCCTTGATGCAGCGCGCGGAGCGCTCCAAGCCGCCCATTACGCGCTGGCTCGAGCGCTATGCCGGCCAGTACTTGATCTTGGTGCTGCTGATTGCTTCGGTGACCTGGTTCGTCACCAACAATGCGCAGGCGATGTTGGCGGTGCTGGTGGCGGCTTGCCCCTGTGCGCTCGCGCTCTCCGCGCCGGCCACCGCCATCGCCGGCATCGCGGTGGCGGCACGCCATGGTATTTTGATTCGCGGCTCGGCGTTTCTCGAAGAACTCGCCGAAACCTCCGCGCTGATCGTCGACAAAACCGGTACGCTGACCACCGGCGCCCTGTGCCTGCAAAGCTTTGCTGCGCAGGAGGGTCTCGATACCGCGCCGGCTCTGCACCTGGCAGGCAGCCTCGGCGCCGCCAGCACCCATCCGGTCAGCCGCGCCCTGGCTGCGCTCGTGTCCAATCAAGCGCGCTGGACACTCGATGATGTGCGCGAACGTCCCGGCCTTGGCGTGGTCGCGCAGACGGAGCGAGGCGAAGCCGCGCTGGGGCGTCCGGAATTGCTGGCGCAGCTGGGCATCGAAACCTCGCCCGTACCTGCGCATGACGGCCCCATTGCCGGGCTCGCACTCGACGGGCGATTCCTCGGCTGGTTGCTGCTCTCCGACACACCGCGGCCGGAGGCGGCCGCCGCCCTGGCGGATTTGCGGAATTTAGGCGTGTCGCGGCAGATTCTGTTGACGGGGCATCGTCTCAGCGGCGCCGAAGCGCTCGCCCGTTCGTTAGGAGTAGCCGAGGTGCAGGCGCAGGCTTTGCCCGAAGACAAGCTCAATCGCGTGATCGCAGAAAAGAAGCGCGGTTTCCGCCCCCTCGTGGTAGGCGACGGGGTCAATGACTCTCTCGCACTGAAGGCCGGCGCGGTGGGCATCGCGATGGGCGCCGGCGGATCGGACATTGCGCTGGCATCCGCCGATGTGGTGTTGATCGGCAGCGATTTGCGGCGCCTGGGAACGTGCATCCGTTTGAGCCGGATTTGCCGTCGCGCCCTGCATGTGAACGTGGCCATTGGTCTCGGTTGGACGCTGGCCATCGTGGCGGCCGCCGGCTACGGGCTGTTGGGAGGCGAGGGGGCGTTGATCGCCGCGCTGCTGCACAATCTCAGTACGCTCTTGGTGCTCGGAAACGCCGGCCGGTTGCTGCGATTTCAAGAGCTGTTGCCGCGGCTGTAAGAATCGCGCGGCCTTGAGAGCCGTTCAAAGAGCATCTGCACAGGTCAAAAAACCGGACGACGCTCCGGTCCCAGAGCCCGAACCGCGGCGTCTTTAAATGCCGGGACGCTCCAGGCATCCGATTGCTCGCATTCGATCGTGATCAATTCCGCTTCATCTATGGTGATGTCGAGAACGGCGCAGCAGGTAGCGATCGTTCCGTCGCTCACCACGAAGCGCGCAATGCGGTGCTCATCGTCATAGGCACGGGTGTTCAAGGGCTGCTCGCGGCCCAGCAGGGCGGCAAGTTCTGCACTGTCAGGGATTGATGCCAGGAAGGAGGCCATGGCCTGGGGGTCCTTAAGAGACGCAGAAGAAACGAGAATCGTGAGTTCATCTCCCATGGCGCCGCGGTCCTCAATCCATTCTTGCGAACAGGATAGACGAGCGTGGCGAAACTGGCGACCTCGTTATTGCAGCGCGGTCAAATGATCGCGCAGATTCCCCCGCGCATGGAACATACGTGCCTTGACCGTACCCACCGCGCATTGGGTCATGGCGGCGACCTGCTCCACCGAATGCCCCAACTGGTACATCAGGAAAATGCTCAGGCGCTGGTTGTGCGACAGGCGACGCATGCCTTCGGTGAGCCACTCGCGCTGTTCGTCCTCTCGGATGGGGTCAAAGACCAGTTCAGGCTGTCCCTCCGCGGTCATCATGCGCCGCCAGCGCTTGTTGGTGCGAAGCGACTTGAGCGCGACATGGTAGGCGATGCCGAAGATCCACGTCGATACTTGGGAGCGGCGGTGAAACTTGCTGGCGTGTTGCCAGACGATCAGCAGCGTATCATCGATGATCTCATCGGCGCTGTGAGAGGGAGGAATGCGCTTGGCCAAGAACCGCTTGAGTCGCAGGTAATAGCACCGATAGAGTTCTTCGAACGCGCGTTGATCTCCGCAGGCGATGGATTTCAATAGAAGATCTTCCGACATGTCTTTCTCTCCCAATCGGTCACTGGGAGCTAAGACCGGAACCCGCGTGGATTTATTCCAGGGATTCGCTTAGTCGGGAAGGCCGATGCGGCGGCGCAAATCTAGGAACCGCGGGTCCAAACGCAGCGGATCGAAGGCAGGTCGGACGAGGATCGATGGGTTGAATCGAGCGTCGTAGGCCTTGTTGAGCCAGGCCATCGCTTGGTCCAAGTCCCCCAGCCCGACATAAATCAGGGCGATGCTGGCATTGGCCGATGGATTCAAGTTGGGGCCGGTTTCCATACCCTTGGCAATCTTGAGTGCTTCTGATCTTCGCCCCGACAGGGCATAGGCATGGGCCAGATTGGCATCAAAAGCGGCCAGATGCCCCGACAGCGCGATCGCCTGCTGAAATTCGGCGATGGCCGCGTCGTACTGATGCTGCTGCACCAGGGCCTCAGCCAGCTGGAAGTGACCCACGGCGAAGTTCGGGTCGAGCGAGAGGGTTTTTCTGCTCTGTTGTATGGATTCGTCGAACAGATGCAACGCAGACAGGGCGTCTGCCACGTCCGAGCGGATGATGAGAGAGAGAGGATCCAGGCTCTCCGCCTTCCTGATTTCGAACATGCCCTCGGCTTTTTTCCCCAAGACCAGCAAATGCCAGGCGTACCAGTGATGCGCAACCGCATAGCCTGGATTCAGATTGATCGCGAGTTGGTATTGCTTCTCGGCGGCAGCCCAGTCCCAGTAGTAAAGATCCAGCACGAAAGCCAAGGACGTGTGAGCCTCGCCGAGACGGTCGTTGAGCGCCAACGCTTCATTTGCCGCAGCCCTCGCCAGGGGAAAGGCATCCGCAGGCGGCAAGATGCCGTATTCCCAATCACCCGCCAATGCGTAGGTGTCGGCCAAACCCGAATAGGCCTCGGCGCTGCTCGGATCGATGCTGATCGAGCGCTTGAAGTACTCGATGGCTTCCTTCAGTCCCTCGTCGGTCCGCTTGTTCCAGTAGTACCGTCCCTTCAAATAGCTGTCATAGGCTTCCGCGTTCACCGTCTTCGGGCTCTGGGTTCGGCCTTCATTGCCGACCGTCACTCGAATCTGATCGGCAATTGCGCGCGCGACCTGATCTTGCAGTACGAGCGTGTCGCGAATGTCGCCTTCGTAGCTGTGCGCCCAGATGTGCTGGTCGGCCGGCACGCGAATCAGCTGCGCGGTGATTCGGACGCGCTCACCCGAACGCAATATGCTGCCTTCGACCACCGCTTGAACATCGAGCTCACGGGCAATCTCGGCCAGGGGCTTGGGCGTGCGCCGGTAAGACATCACCGAGGAGCGGGAAATGACGCGCAGATCGTGAATCTGTGCCAGATGAGTGATCAATTCATCGGTCATTCCGTCCGCGAAATAATCCTGTGCGGCATCACCCGAGAGGTTTTCAAGGGGCAGCACCGCCAAGGAACGAATCGGGAGCAGGGCGGAGTCCGAGGTGGCGCGGATCCAGACCCCCGCGGCCGCCAGCACCAGCAACGCGACCACGCCCAGGATCCACTGGCCGATGTGTCGCGTGCGGGGCCTGGCAGCCGCCGACCCGCCGCCGGCCGCCCTATCGGCATCAGGGATCGCAGCCGGTGCCGCCGGCTCGGCGCCGACTTCTCGTACTTCCGCCAAAAAGCGGTAGCCGCGGCGGGCGACGGTCTGAATGAAACGTGGGTTTTCCGCGGAATCACCCAGGGTGTCGCGGATCTTGCTGACGGCCTTGTTGAGGCCGTGATCAAAGTCGACGACGGTCTGCGGCCAGAGCCGGGCCTGCAACTCCTCCCGCGTCACCAGCGCGCCGGGTTTCTCCAGCAGCATCGCGAGCAGCTGAAACGGCTGTTCCTGCAACGGCAGGAGTTTGCCCTGCTTGGTCAGTTCCCGCGCACCAAGGTCGGCTTCGAAGACGCCGAACCTGAAGCGTCTTGCCGAGTGGTTGGGTTGTGGCATGACCCCAGGATTCTCGCACCTTCGTGACCATGCGTCGTTGCCGCGGGGAGATCACCGCGTAATACACGGATTCTATTGACTTATGTGAGGGAGTCTTACTCCAGCCAGAAGAGAGTTACGGTCCATTGAGGCGTGAGCTCGAAACAGGGCAAATGCTCGGCGCGTTGGAAACCGTTCGCTCCCTCGAGGCTGCCATGAAACCGCTGCACCGAAAAACCGCGCCAGTCCAGTCCGCGATGTATGCAGAGGACGCCCAGAGTCGCTTTGGCAGCGTGGTGCAGCCGTATCTGGCCGATGCCTACGCGCTCGCGCGCGGGCTCACCCGCAATCATGCCGATTCCCAGGATGTCGTCCAGGACGCCTGCCTGCGGGCACTGCACGGCATCGGCAACTTCGCCGATGGAGACGCGCGGACCTGGGTGCTCACCATCGTGCGCCGCACCGCTTATGACTGGCTCGGCAAGAATCGGCCTGCGGCCGTCGTGCGCACTGAGGATCTGGACACGCTGGAGCACCTGCCGGGGTCGCAAATCGACACGGTTACGGCCGAGCGATGCCTGATCGATTGGGAAGAGAACCAGCAGCTCGAGAGCGTGGTTGCCGGGCTACCCGCACACTACCGCCACACCCTGGCACTGCGCCATGTACGGGGCCTCAGCTATCGCGAGATTGCGGAATCGACCGGGATATCCATCGGGACCGTCATGTCGCGTCTGTCCCGAGCCCGGCGTCATCTTGCGGCGCGAATGACCAAGAATCATGCTCGCAGAAGGGTTGCCGAGAGGGCCTTTCCTTAGACTGCGGCGTCGTCTGGGCGACAGCCTGGTCGCGCGTAACCCATTGACTGCACGGCAGACAAACCAGACTTTGGCCCAATGGATTATACTGGCTGCCCAGAGCCGCTTTACCGCCACCTGGCGGCGGGAACGCCCGTTTCAAAGCACTGGTTCTCAAGTTTCGGTTGCTGAGGATAACGCGATGAAGACTTTGTTTCTGCAAGCCCCTTCCTTTGACGGCTACGACGGCGGCGCCGGTGCCCGATATCAGATGAAACGCGAGGTGCGTTCGTTCTGGTACCCCACCTGGCTGGCCCAGCCCGCAGCCCTGGTCGAGGGGTCGAAGCTGATCGATGCGCCGCCGCACCGTCTGAGCTTCGAGGACATTGCCGGCGAATTCAAAGACCGGGATCTGGTGGTCATGCACACCTCAACGCCGTCGTTCAAGTCGGACGTGAAGACGGCCGAAATGATCAAAGCGATCAACCCGGACATCAAGATCGGCTTCATTGGCGCCAAGGTGGCGGTCGAGCCCGAAAAGAGCCTGATCGCGGGGCGCGCCGTCGATTTCGTCGCCCGCAACGAGTTCGACTTCACCATCAAAGAGGTGGCCGATGGCCATGACTGGAGCGCCATCAAGGGGATTTCGTACCGGAATAAGGAGGGGGTCATCGTCCATAACGAAGACCGTTCGGTCCTCGAGAACATGGATTCACTCCCGTGGGTGACCCCGGTCTACAAACGCGATCTTAAAATCGAGAATTATTTCGGCGGCTATCTCAAGCACCCCTACATCTCCTTCTATACCGGCCGCGGCTGCAAATCGCGTTGCACGTTTTGCCTGTGGCCCCAGACCGTGGGCGGACATCGCTATCGGGTGCGCTCGGTGGAGAATGTCGTCGCGGAAATGAAATGGGCGAAAGAGGCCTTTCCTCAGGTCAAGGAGTTCTTCTTCGACGATGACACCTTGACCGACAACCTGCCGCGCGTCGAAGCGCTGGCCAAGGAATTGGGCAAACTGGGCGTCACGTGGTCATGCAACGCGAAAGCCAATGTTCCGCGCAAGACACTCGAAGTCATGAAGGACAATGGTCTGCGGTTGCTGCTGGTCGGTTATGAATCCGGCAATCAACAAATCCTGATCAACATCAAGAAGGGCATGCACGTCGATTTCGCGCGCCGCTTCACCAAGGACTGTCACGAACTCGGCATCGTGATTCATGGCACGTTCATCCTGGGACTTCCCGGCGAGACGCGCGAAACGATTCAGCAGACGCTGGACTTTGCGAAGGAAATCAACCCGCACACCATTCAGATTTCACTCGCTGCTCCCTACCCGGGCACATTCCTCTATAAACAGGCGAAGGAAAACGGCTGGTTGTTCAACGAAGAAGTCGATCTTCTGACGCAGGAAGGCACTCAGATTGCGCCGCTGAACTATCCTCATTTGAGCCACACGGAAATCTTCGATTCCGTCGAGGATTTCTACAAGAAATTTTATTTCCGTCCGTCCAAGATCGCCTCCATCGTCGCCGAGATGATCAAGAGTCCGGAGATGATGAAGCGCCGGCTGCGCGAAGGCGTTGAATTCTTCCACTTTCTGCGCTCCCGGCACGACGCAGCTTGAGGCGGTGGAGCATCACATGAGCGTGCCCCTGGCGCGGATCTCTGAATCCTCTCGTGAGTTTGAACCGTTTCCCGAAGGACCGATCAGGCGCGGGAGCGATGCGCACAAGGTCCTTTTCTGCCGCACCTTGCTGGATACCTATGATCCGTACAAGCCGGCAGTGATCGACTGGCCCAAGCTCGAGGCGGACACGCGGGATCGCCTCGTGAGCCTGCCCATCTGGGATATTGCCGTACAGACCGAAGGCAGGGCGCGGCTCAATGTGGCTTCCTATGCCGCGGTCACGGCCGATCCCTTGTTGCGCAAGGCCATCGAGCTCAATGCCTTTGAGGAAGGCCGCCACAAACTCGTGCTGTCCAATCTGGTGGCCGCCTACGGTGTCACCCTGGCGCCCGAACCCGAGTATGCGGTGCAGGGAGACCCGGAATGGGCTTTCATGGTGACCGGCTACAGCGAATGCATCGACAGTTTCTTTGCCTTCGGTCTTTTCGAAACCGCCAAACGTTCCGGCTTTTTCCCTGCCGCCCTGGTCGACACTTTTGAGCCCGTCATTCAGGAAGAAGCGCGGCACATTTTGTTCTTCGTCAATTGGGCGGCGTGGCACCGTCGAACGATGCCCTTCTGGCGGCGGCCTTTTTTCGAGTTGAAGGTGTTCGCCGTCTGGTTGTTTCTGATTTGGGAGCGTATCGGCATTGCGCGCGACATGGGCAACGGCGTGCAGGACAACAACTTCACCGTAACGGGTGCGAAGTCGGTGGGCAGTGACATCAAGGTCGGTGAATTGATCGATATTTGCCTCGCGGAGAACAGCCGGCGCATGAGCCTGTATGACCGGCGCCTGCTGCGGCCCGCCTTGGTCCCCGCGCTGGCCAGACTGGCGCGGCGCTTCATTCGATCCTAAAACCCGGTCGTCGCCAAGCGCCGAATCTGCGTGAAACTCCGCGTCATCATCATTGCGCTTCTAGGGCTCGCCCTGACCGTGTATCTGGTCATGTATGCCGGCATTGGCGCGGTCTTTTCGGCCGTCGCCGCGGTCGGATGGGCCGGCTTCGGGTTGCTTTGTCTCTATGCCTTGGGGCTGTTCGTCATCCTCGGCGCCGGTTGGTATGTCCTGCTGCCCGCCTCCTCGCCGGCGGGTCCGCGGATTTTCATTTGGGCGCGCATGGTCCGCGATGCAGCCAGCGATGTGCTGCCGTTTTCCCAACTGGGGGGAATCGTGCTGGGTGCACGCGCCGCCATCCAGCACGGCGTCCCCAACGCCTTGGTTTATGCGTCGACCGTCGTCGATGTGACGACCGAGATGTTGGCGCAGATCGCCTATGTTGCGCTCGGGCTCTTGATCCTGGATTTGCGCGCGCCGCCCACTTCATTCGCCCATTCCCTGATGCAGGTCCTGCTCATCGGATTGGTTTGTGCGGTGGGCGCCGCCGGTGTATTTCTCGCCTTGCAACGCCACGGGCACGGCCTCATCGACCGGCTCATGGTGCGCATTCTGCCCAGCGCTCTGGGGCGAACCGCAGCGGTCAGCGTCGAGCTGAGATCGATCTATCGTTCCCGCACGCGTGTCGCGGCTTCCACCGCCATTCACTTCGCGGGATGGATCGCCAGCTCCATCAGTGCCTGGATCGCCTTTCACCTCATGGGTGCGCGCGTTGATCTGGTCTCCGTAGTGGCGATCGAAAGCGTGGTCTGTGCAACCCGAAGCGCCGCGGTGTTCATTCCTCATGCCCTCGGCGCACAAGAGGCCGCATACGCCGTTCTTTCACCCCTGTTCGGCATCGGGCCGGAGATCGGACTCGCGGTATCGCTGTTGAAAAGGGCGCGCGACTTAGGCCTGGGAATACCGACATTGCTGGTGTGGCAGGCCGTCGAGGGCTACCGAGCTCGATCGCATCCCACCCAGGCGTGATCCTTGAGCGCCGATAATGCGGAGAATTTCTTGAACTTCACTTCTGCCGCCGGTGTCAGAGTGCTCGAACAGACGGCCAAGTCAGAGGCGGTGTCGCACCGCTGGGAAAGAAGGGACTTTTTGGACATGCATAACCATTGGCTCAGGGCCGCTTTGTCAGCGGCACTCATGGCGGTCGTCTCCTGGGGTAGCCCCGCGAAGGCCGGCGCGCCGACGCTCACGGACCGTAAGCTCAGTGAAGTGGTGGTGACGGCAAAGCGTCAGCCGGATCCGGCAGCCGATGCGCGTCTGCAAGTGCAGGTTGAAACCGCCCTGGCCGCGGATGCGTACTTCAATAGCGAGCATGTGTCAGTGACCGTTCTGAACGGCGTTGCGACCCTGCATGGGATCATTTTCGATGACTGGGATCTGCGAAACGCGATACGCATCAGCCGACGCATCCCGGGCGTGAAACGGGTGGTGAACGATCTGGAGATCAAGCTGGGCGGGGAATAGGACGCCCGAATAGGCGCGGTATCAGTTATTTCCGGGTTGCGGGCTTTGCCGGCTCCGTAAAGGTCTCAAACTTCAGATTGATCACGGATCCGGATTCTTGATGGGGCACGCAGGTCGTGTGATCGTCGATGTTGCGCACGGTAAACATCGGCAGCACGAGCTCCCGAAACTGCTCGACGACTTCACAATCCCCAAGGCCTAGTTCGCGCGGCATCCGGGATGCAATCATCACGGGGCGCCACGTGCCGGGCACGCGCGTCCCGGCGGCATCGCCGGCGCCACCCACCGGCGCCAAGGTATAAAATGTCAGGTCCGCCTGCGGCAGCCTGTCAGGGCGTCCATAGCCGCTGGCGCACACCCCCGCTCGAGATTTCGAGTCGCGGCGGGCTCCCGCGGCGATGAGCAGCACTCTGAGTTGATCGGCGAGGCCGTCGCAGGAGTACGTCGTGGTAAAGCCCAGAAACCGAAATGTATATTCGTGTTTCTGCCAGATTCCGGGGTCCGCCGACGACGAACTCGAGGAGTCATCAGCGAGAGACACACTCCCCATAGAGACGCCGAAGAGCAGGGCAGAAAGGCCCATCGCCAGCTTGCAGAACGAATTCATCGAGCTTTTCATCATGAGTGAGTGCCGCCGAAATCTCAAAAGGTGAACGTCGGAATTGTAGGACTGCAGCGCGTGCCGCGCCATGGCCGTTCGCGCGATCGTCCTACGGCCATTCGCCGGTCGCGCCTACTGCGCGTTTGTCGGGTAGCTGTCATTGTGCCCGTCACTGAAGCTTCGTGGCATGGCGCTCTTTAAGGCCCGCACAACCATCCAGCTCTAGATGCACCGGCCTCCCGGCTTCCATTCCCGTCCTGACTGATCCTAAAGCGGTTTGACTACCCCGTAGTCGAGCCTCAAGAGGCTCTGCTCGACGACAATACAAGGAATTCATCGACCATGGACAAGACGACCTCAAATCTCACGCGGATCGCATTCGCACTCGTGGCGACCACCTTCTGTGTGGCAGCCCAGGCACGCGACCACGTGGCTGAAGACAAAATTGCGGTGGCAAAAGCCGCCATCGAGCACGCAGAACAGGCAGGCGCTCCCGAAGCGGCGCCGGTGGAAATGGCATCTGCGCGCGACAAGCTGGCCCGCGCTCAGCAGGCCAACGCAAAGCACGATGCCAAGCCTGCCGAAGCTTGGGCCGACCAAGCGAACATCGATGCCCAGGTCGCCGAGGCGACCGCGTCGCAAGTGCGTTCGAGCAAAGCGGCCAATGAATTCGATGCCAGCCTGCAAACCCTTCGGCAAGAAGCCAGCCGTCCCTCGCAACCGGCTCATTAAGGAATCAATATGAACACCAAGCTCATTGCTGGAATTTCATTGGCGCTGACGATGGCGGCTTGCGCATCAGTCCCTTTAACCAACGCCGCACTGGAAAATGCACGCAGCGCGGTTCGAACTGCCGAAGCCGATCCGAACGTCTCGCGATATGCCGCCCTTGACCTGCATACCGCGCGAACTGAGCTGGACGCCGCCGAAGCAGCCGCGGTCGCTCGCGACGAACACGGCATTGCCCAGCCGGCGTACCTCGCCACGCAAACGGCCCATCTCGCCGTGCTAAAGGCCTCCACCAAGGCCAATGATGCGCGCGTCGCCGCCGGCAAAGCCGACCGCGATCAGATTCAATTGAATGCCAGGACCAATGAAGTCAGCGGTGCGCTGCTGGCGAGAGACCAGGCGACGGAAAGAGCGGAGAATGCCAATGCGGCACGAGATCAAGCCACGCAACAGACTGCCGCCCTGCAATCGGAACTGGACGCACTGAAAGCCAAACCCACTGACCGTGGGTTGGTGCTGACCCTTGGCGACGTGCTGTTCGACTCCGGCCGCGCGGAATTGAACCCCGGCGCTTATCGCAACCTGGATCAGCTGGTGCAGTTTTTGACCCAGCACGCCGAACGGCGGGTGGAAATCGATGGCTACACAGACAGTGTCGGCACGGATTCCTTCAATTTGGACTTGTCTCAACGCCGCGCCGATTCGGTGAAGTCGGTGCTCGTCAGCCGGGGAATCGACTCGACCCGCATCGCGAGCCGAGGCTATGGCAAGGACTTCGGAGTGGCCAGCAATGCGGACTCCGGCGGGCGGCAGCTGAATCGCCGTGTTGAGATCGTCATCGGGGGCGTTGACGGAGCGGCCGTGGTCTCGCGAAGCCGCTCGTAAACTTAGACTCGAGGGTTCAGGCGGGGTCGGTGCATTGGCACGGCTCCGCCCTTTTTTGGATCAAATAGACCGGCCGCCGCTTTTTGAATCGGGCAGGCCTGCAGCCGAACCCCCGCCGTCCGTTGCGGAAATTGGTCTTCGAGGGGGGATTCCCGCCCCCCGGCTGGAAAATTTGTAAAACTTATAAGCGGAAGCTGCAATTTCCGTCTAGCGCTCTTGATCAATGAATCGCGATGCGGGAAGCTTTATAGGGCCTACCTATGAACGTCCGAGTCGCTGAAGCGGGATGGTCGCGCG
>Ga0210398_10004464_pt1 | contig 13108 bp, 11 predicted proteins | sample IncBWC4OmetaG_FD_161047 | JGI IMG/M metagenome (GOLD analysis project Ga0210398, IMG submission 161047) | Forest soil microbial communities from Barre Woods Harvard Forest LTER site, Petersham, Massachusetts, United States - Inc-BW-C-4-O | ecosystem: Environmental > Terrestrial > Soil >... | reverse complement strand
GCGCGATGCTTTCCGCCGCGGTGAAATACCGGCGCGCTACGCCGGAATCGGGCGACGCAAGAATTCGGCCGTGAAAAGAAAAATCTCCCGTGGCGACCGCCTGCACTTCAATTTCCGCTGAATTTTGCGTGCCGCCTGATGTCAGCACTTCCTGCCGATCGCCGCGAAGAAATCGCAGCACGCCGGGAGTTTGATTTTCCACCCACACACGCAATGCCTGGTCCGTGCCCTGCACGTGCAGAGCGAGCGTGCTGCGTTTTTCCGGAACCAGCGGCGGCAAGGGCGGATCAAAATGTAAGCTTGCCAGCGTCGTGGCTGCGGTCCATTGCGCGCCGGGCGTCTGGATGAAGAGTTTCGCGGGCCCCGGAAGCGCGCGGGGACTGGCCAGGACCACGATACACTCCGGCGAAGACGCCAGGACGAACGCGCGTTCACTGTTGATGCTCACGCGATTCGCGTCCACATCGCCGCGAAAACCGCCGCCGCAAACGGAGAATCGGTCCACCTGCGATACAACCGGCGCGACGACCGCGCCCTGCTCGCCTCTGCCCGTCGTGGGAGCGTCAATCAGCGCCGCGGCCGAATCGCCCGCTGCAGTGGCAATCAACACCTGCGCATCCGTGGGAGCGGTGAAAAATGCACGCCCGCTTTTATCCGTCTTCACGCGCTGGCCTTTTCCGACGTCCACCGTAATTCCCTCGGCGAGCCGCCCGTCCACGCCGAGAACCGCGAGCGTCGCAGGCTGCCCCGCAACGAGCCTGGGCGGAAGCACAATTGAAACGGTCCATGTGGTGGCGGAAGTGGACTGCGCGCGGGCCAGCGGCACATACATCAGAAAGAGGTAACAGCTAGCCATGCAGGCAAGAGAAGTCGCGCGCAATAAGAACGCGCACATTCGAGCGTGCGCCCGCTTCCTGATCCGCCACCTGAAAAAAGATCGCGGGCCTCGCATCATTTGGAAGGCGTGCGCATCACGCGATCGTACACTTTGGATTCGCGGAACAGCCTGAACAGCTCGGCATCAATTTCGTTGGCCTGCACGCATTCTTCCAGGATGCTCAGAGCGCGCTCCACGGGAACCGCGCGCTTGTAGGGCCGGTCGGACGCCGTCAGAGCGTCGAAAATGTCGCATATGGTCATCATTTTCGTCTGCAGCGGAATTTGATCCCCATGCAACTTGTACGGATAACCGGCGCCGTTGAGTTTCTCGTGATGCGCGCGCGCGATTTCCGGCACGCCGCGCAATTCTTTGGTCCACGGAATCTGGCTGAGGAAATTAAACGTGTACACCACGTGCGATTCGATCTGTTGGCGCTCGGCGGCGTCCAGGCTGCCCTTCGGGATGGAAAGCAGCCGCATTTCGTCGGCATTGATGTACGGCAGCTCGCTGCCTTTGCTGTCGAGGAAAAATTGCTTCGCGATTTCGTTCAGCTTGCGGAATTGTGCGTGCTCCATCAACGTCGGCTCGTTCGCCTGCATGATAAATTCGAGATAATCCTGAATGCGGTCGAGGCGCTGTTCGAAGTCCTCACTAAGGCGCGCGATTTCGCTGAGTGCGTCGCCGCGGTCGCGCTCCAGAAACGTTTGCAACTTGCGGCGCACCATGCTCACTTCCGCTTCCTTGCGGATGTAATCGAAGCGCTGCTTCACCAAGTCCATTTGCAGCGGGTACAACTTTTTCGCCTTCACCAGAACTTCTTCGCGCACGCCCACCTTTCCGAAATCGTGCAGCAGCGCGGCGTAGCGAATTTCCTTCATCTGCTCGTGATCGAAATGGCTGGCGCTATAGGGGCCCGTGGAAACCTGGTCCACAATTTCGGCCAGGCCCTGCGTGTATGCAGCCACGCGCAGCGAATGTCCGGAGGTTGTGGGGTCGCGCTGCTCGATCGCTGTGACCGCGGCTTTTACGAAACCTTCGAACAACGTCTGAATATCGTTGTAGAGCTTGCGATTTTCGTAAGCTACCGCCGCTTGCGACGCCAGCGACAAAGCCAGGCGCACAGAACGTTCGTGGAACGGCTGCACGTGCGCGGCAACGTCCGCTTCGCTGCGCAAACGCGCCGCCGGATCATTTCTTGCGTTGATCAACTGCAGCACGCCCAGCACTTCGCCCTTGGCGTTGCGCATCGGCAGAGTAAGCAGCGATTTCGTGCGATAGCCCGATTCGCGATCGTAATGATCGTTGAAGTGAAACGGCATTTCCGGAGGGATGTGATACGCGTCCGCGAAATTCACGACCTTGCCGCGCAGAGCGGTATAGCCTGCCATGGAATCTTCCGCCAGCGGCAGCGTGAATTCCTTGAACGGAAATACCAGGCTGTCGTTCTGCGTCAGCATAAAACGCAAATGCCGCTGGCCCTCAGCATCATCTTCAATGAGGTAGAGCGAGCCGGCATCCGCCCGCGTAATTTCCCGAGCTTTGGCGAGAATCAGATTGAGAAGCTCGCGAACATCGCGCTGCGAAGACAGAGCGATTCCGATTTCATTCAGCTGTTCGCGCTCGCGTTCGGCGGCTTCCAGTTCTTCGCGCGCGGTGCGTTCGCGTGCGGCCAGCGCGATATTTTCGAACGCGATCCCCAGCGTCTTTTCCAATTCCACGCGCGAGGCGTTCGCGGAAACGAATGCGAACACCGCCGCCGATGCTTTCGCGCCTTGCGATTCGGAAGTCTTCTGCGAGCCCAATCCCGAAGCAGGCACGACGCCGATGACGCGATAATCGCTGCCCGAGCCATTCCAGGAAGCGGGCAGCACGGGCGCGCCGTCGCGCATATCGGCGAGCACCACGCCGTAATTTGCGGCGCATCCTCTGTCTGGTTTCAAACTCGCAGCGGTTTGGTTTTTCGCGGAGAGGCTGCACAAATGATAATTTTCGCGCAAGGACGCAGCAAGCTTCTCCGCCAGCGAGCCTTCGATGAACCAAATTTCTCTGTTTTCGCTCATAAGCTCTTTCGCGCCGCGTCCGCGCTCCCGGCGTGCCGAAGTATAGCGGAACCAACGAGAGTGCCACAGACAGGCGATTCTATAACCTTTTTGTGCGCGAGGGGCAGGCGTCGTTCGCGCGGCACGTCTTCGGCACATCTGGGGCCTTCCTACCTTGAATCGCGCGCGGCCGTTTGTTAGCCTTGCGCGGATTTCAATTTCCATCCCTGTATGCGCGGCGTACTGCATTCGCGGCAAATATGGCCGAACCCACAAGCATAATCAATCGCATCACGCGACTGCTTCGCGAATGGTGGGGCCACCGAGGCTCGTTTGCCATCAGCCTGGTAATCACCCTTTTCGCGCTGGCCGTTTACTACGTAACGTTCGTGGGCGAACGCCCCATGCCGATGTCCGATTTCGTTTCTCGCATGGAATTGTCGAGCCTGGATACGCGCTACCAATTCCGCGGGCGCACGCACACCGATCCGCGCATCATCATCGTGGACGTTGATCAGGAATCGCAGGAACAGCTGGGCCGGTGGCCATTTCCGCGCATCCATTTCGCGCACTTGCTCGATGCCCTGCGCGAAGATGGCGCGCGCGTCGTCGCCTTCGATATGACTTTCAGCAAGCCCGACCAAACGGTGCTGCCGTTGCAGGAACTTTCCGGCGATCTGGCGGCGGAGCAAAGAAAAGGACACGCAGTCAGCCCTGCGATTCTTTCGACGATCGAAAACAAGGAACAGCAATACAACTATGACCAGCAGGTAGCCGAGGCTATTCAACGCTTTGGCAACGTAGTGCTGGGAAGTTACTTTCTCTATACGAAGGCGGATCTCGCGGGCGTTTCCAGCCAATCCCTCGACGAATACGCGAACCAGATTGCCTATTTTCCTTTTCCGCAGGTGCGGCCTTTGGCGTCCGCTCGAGGGGAAGACGACCGCGTTAAAACGATCCAGCTTTACGAGGATTTGAATTATCTGCCGCGCGGCGCCGAAGCTAACGCCAACGTTTTCACCGAAGCGGTGGCCGCGAAAAAAGGCGTGGGCTTCTTCAACGTTTTTCTGGACGCCGACTCGGTGGTGCGCCACGTGCCGCTGGCGATTCCCTACGGTCGCGATCCGGATCGCGCCAACTGGGATTTTTATGCGTCGCTCGAGGTGCAAGCGGTGCGCTTGTATCTCGGTCTGAGTGATGAACAGGTTGCGCTGACCTACGGCGGCAGCGGAATCGTCGGCGTGGAATTCGGGAAGCACAATTTCGTGCGCACGGACGATATCAGCCGCTTGCTGGTGAATTATCACGGTCCGGTGCGCACTTATCCTTACGTTTCATTCGGCAACGTCGCGCTGAAGAAATTTCCTCCCGGGACATTTAAGGACAAGATCGTGCTCGTCGGCGCGTCCGCCACAGGAATTGGCGATTTGCGCGCCACACCGTTTGGCGGCATTGATTTTCCAGGTACGGAAATTCATGCCAATGTAATTGACAATATTCTGAACCAGCAGTTCATCGTGCATCGCGGCTTGCAGGCGCTTGCGGACGTGGGATTTATTTTCCTGTTTGGCATTCCGTTGGGAATCTGGCTTGCGGTGGTGCAGCCGCGCTGGATGATACTGGGCCTCGCGCTCATTTTTCCTTTCGCTGGAATTGTGTACTGGGCATTTCTGCATGGCTGGTGGCTGAATTTCATTGTCCCGGCCGTGTTCGTGCTGATTCCCAACGTCAGCCTGGTGGCGCTGTACCGCGTGCTCATCGAAGAACAGGAAAAACGCAAAGTGCGCGGTGCGTTCCAGCAATACGTCAGCCCTGAAGTGATTCGTCGTCTGCTGAGCGATCCCGAACGCGTGAAGCCACGCAAAACGGAAGTGACCGTGCTCTTCAGCGACATTCGCGGTTTCACCACTATTTCCGAATCTCTTGATGCCCAAACGCTCGCCGGTCTGCTGAACGGGTACCTCACGGAAATGACGCGCATCATTTTTCGCTATCAGGGAACGCTGGATAAATATATCGGTGACGCGGTGATGGCAATCTGGGGCGCGCCATTCGACGAACCCAATCACGCCGAGCGCTGCTGCCTGGGCGCGGTGAGCATGCTGGCGCGCTTGGCGGAATTGCAGGCGCAGTGGCGCGCGCAAGGCAGTCCGGTGCTGGAAATCGGCATCGGGATCAACACCGGCATCGCCTCGGTCGGCAATATGGGTTCATCGTTGCGTTACGGATATACGGCGATGGGCGACGCGGTGAATCTGTCGGCGCGGCTGGAAGGCCTGAACAAGGAATATCACACGCAAATTCTGATCAGCGAATTTACGCGGCGCGCTCTTCGTGACGATCAATTCATATTTCGCGAGATTGATTTTATTCGCGTGAAAGGCAAGCTGCAGCCCGTGACGATTTACGAAATTCTGGGCCCCGGCGCGAAAGAAAACGGCGGCGTAGAACTAGTGGCGCAATTTGGCGTGGCGCGCGAAGCGTATAAGCGCCGCAACTGGCGCAGCGCGCAGGCCGGGTGGGCCGCGATTCTGGAGCGTTGGCCGGACGATGGCCCCTCGCGCGTGTTCCTCACGCGTTGCGAAGAATACATCGCGGAGGAACCGCCGGGCGAATGGGACGGCGTGTACGCGATGAAACACAAATAGGCGCGGCGCGTGCTGTCTGCTGCGAAAAAGATCAATCGTCCAGGCGCACGACGAACGTGGTCATCTGCTCGGCAGCGTGCAGCTTATCCGCCAGACTTTGCGCCGCTGCTTCGCTTGGCAAACGGCCCAAGCGCACCCGATAGAATGTTCCGTTCGGTGAATCGTATGTGGCGATGGTCACCGGCGGATATGTTTCCTGCATTTGCGCTTTCAGCCGCTCGGCATTTTCCTGCACTTTGAACGCGCCAATCTGCACCGCGAAAAATCCCACATTCGGATTCGGCCCTGAGAGGATTTCCAGGCGCACGTTAGCCGTTCCAGCACCCACCATTTCAATTGCTTGCGCCGCGGAGAGCGACAGATCAATCACGCGATTGGCCACGAATGGTCCGCGATCGTTGATGCGCACTTCGGTGTGCTTGCCGTTGCTCAGGTTAGTGACTCGCACCACGCAATTAAAAGGCAGCGTGCGGTGCGCCGCGGTGAATTCGTGCATGTCGTAGATTTCGCCGTTGGAGGTGCGCCGCCCGTTGAACGGCACTCCGTACCATGACGCGACGCCGTCTTCCACGTATTCGCCGGGAACGGCGGGTTGACGCTCGATCGCAGGAGGCGGGCCGGACGGACGCGACGCTCCCGGCTGCCCTGGTTGTCCCGGTGCGGATGCTGGTGGCGGGCCGGATGGCTGCGAGGCGGGAGTGTTCGCCGGCTGACGCGTGGCCACATTGTGTTTTGCGCAACCTGCAACGGATAGGAGCGCGACAAATATTGTTAGCGTAAGACGCGCGAATCCGGTGCGTTCGCCGCGTGTGCCGTGCATGAATTGTCTGGGGAATTTCTCCGTCTGGGCCGCTGGCTTCACGCAGTTTCCCGATTCACAGGTTTTCTCGCATTTCGGTATTATATGAACGCACTCACACTCTCGCAAGGAACCCTATTGGATATCTCGCCGCGCCTGCGCTGGAAGCTGGACCGATTTAAGGAACAGATGAGCGGTTTCTTTGGCGGCGCAAAAGAAAATCCGCGCCCTAAACTTTGCCCCGCTTGCGGCACGCTCGTCGGCGCCACCGCCACGAAATGCCATCAATGCGGCGCGAGCTTGACGTTTGGCATGGCCGCGGCCAGCCGTTCGCTCAGCCGCCTCCTGCCGACCACTTCTCCCGCGACGTATGGAATTTTAACCTTAAGCTGTTTGCTTTACGGCGTGAGCCTGCTCGCTACGATTCGCACTAGCGGATTTCAGGCGCCGGCTGGCGGAGGATTTTCTGCGCTGATGAGTCTTGGCGCCATCAACGGCAAAGTGCTGCAGCAATTCGGAGCGTCCCTGCCGTTGCCATACAATCTATTACAACCTTGGCGCTTTGTGATGGCGGTTTTTCTCCACGGTAGCCTGCTGCACATTGCATTCAACATGTGGGTGCTCATGGATTTTGGCCCGCAAGTCGAGGAGATGTACGGCTCGGCAAGATATCTGTTCATTTATGTGGCGACGGGCGTCGGTGGGTACGTGCTAAGCAGCCTGTTTGGGCACGTCGCCATCGGGGGTTCCGGCGCAATCCTCGGATTGTGCGGCGTTATTATTGCGGTGACTGCAGGCAGGCGCAGCATCGGACACCAAATGCTGCGAGCCCAGGTTGTGCGCCTCTTGATTTACATTGTGGTGATCGCGATCTTGCCAATCGGCTTGTTCGGGAATATTGACAATCTCGCTCACTTCGGCGGATTTGTCAGCGGCTTCGCGTTGGGGAAAATCATGGTGGATCGCGCGCCGTCTTCGCCGGAAGAATGGAAGCGCGCTAATTTTTTGGGCTGGGCTACCGCGCTGGTGATTGCAGCGAGCTTGGGGCTGGTAGCGTTCGGGGTCCTGCACACCACCAGCTGAGCGTCTAAGAAAAAATCATCATCCGCCCGTATGCAGCCGTCGCGACACCACGATGCTGTAATGCACACCTGAAATGCAGACGAAGACCGCGACGCAATACCCGCAAATCTCTTTCAGCATGTACAGCGCGTGGTTATCTTGCAGCGCGAGCACCAGCACTAGAAAAATCATGGTGATTTCAAAAAACGTGGTGGCCTTCCCGTACAAGCTCGGCGGCAACGACATGTAACCCACCGTAATCAGGATCACCGCGCTCGCCACCAGCAGCAGCACGTCGCGCCCCAGGACCAGAATCGTCAGCCACCACGCAATTTTCCCATGCAACGCCAGCTCGAAATACGAAGAAGAGAGCAGCAATTTATCGGCGATGGGATCCAGGTACGCGCCGAGCGGCGTTTTCTGATTCAGCCCGCGCGCCAGAAATCCATCAAGCGCATCAGTAAACCCCGCGACGATCAGGATCACCAGAGCCCAGTTGTAGCGCTCGTAATGGATCGCCATAATGAAAAATGGCAGGAAAGCCAGGCGCAGGAAGGTGAGCTGGTTGGGGACCGTCAGGATTCGGCTGTTCATGAATGTGTTTTGTTTTAGCGCGCCGCAGACAAAGGTCTACGCAAACTGCGCCAGGTAATCCTCGAGCGAGCGGCCGGTCTTTTTCTCGAACATTTCCGCGAGCGATGGAATCGAGCCGCGGGCTTCGTCCAGTGCGATGCGTTCGATGCGCAGCATGGGAAAAAAAAGCGTCGGCAGACCCATGCGGTCGCCTTCGGGATGCAGCACCTGGCTGACGAAATCGTCGAACGAATTCAGGTCAATCCCGCGCAGAGTGACTCCGGAGCTGGAAATATCCACCAACTCGCCCCACAGTCGTTCCTTCGGCGTGTGCAGACTGATCACCACTATCGAATGTGGCTCCATCAATTCTCCTGGATGGCCCCCGTTCCCTGCATGGTATCGCAATTCGCGTTTTCCACGCAGCTTCGGCGCGCAATAAATCACCGCGGTTAATGACTTTGTCGCGTGCGTTACGTGGGCATCGTTTTCAAATCAGGCGCACGCTTCAGCAGCGGTTCGGTGGCCTTCTGCACTTCTTCGGGCGTCACACCATCCGCCACTTCGCGCAACAAAAGCCCTTCCGGTGTCACCTCAATCACCGCGAGTTCGGTGACGATCAGCTTCACGACGCCGACGCCGGTGAGCGGCAGGCTGCATTTTTTCACAATCTTCGGCTCGCCGTCTTTGGTGGCGTGTTCCATCGCGATAATTACGCGTTTCGCGCCGGCCACCAGATCCATTGCGCCGCCCATACCCTTCAGCATTTTCCCCGGAATCGCCCAGTTCGCCAGGTTTCCGGTTTCGTCCACCTGCAGGGCGCCGAGCACCGTTAGGTCCACACGCCCGCCGCGAATCATGCCGAAGGATTCGGCGCTGGAAAAATAACAGCAGCCGGGAATTTCCGTGATGGTTTCCTTGCCCGCGTTGATCAGGTCGGGATCTTCTTCGCCCGCGAACGGATACGGGCCGATGCCGAGCATGCCGTTCTCCGATTGCAGAATCACTTCGATTCCCGGCGGCAAATAATTCGGGATCAGCGTTGGCAGGCCGATACCCAGATTCACGTAGTATCCGTCGCGCAATTCCTGCGCCACGCGCCGCGCGATCACTTCGCGCTTGTCAATTTCCGTTGGCATTCACTGCTCCTAACGCTGGCGCACGGTGCGCCGCTCAATGCGCTTCGCGTATTGCTCGCCCTGAAAAATCGCGTCCACGAAAATTCCCGGAGTGTGCACGCAATCTGGATTCAGTTTGCCCAGCTCGACGATTTCTTCCACTTCGGCGATGGTGTAATCCGCCGCGGTGGCCATTACCGCGTTGTAATTCCGCGCGGTCTTGCGATAGACCAAGTTTCCCCAGCGATCGCCCTTCCATGCCTTGATGAATGCGAAATTGCCGCGCAATGCCGGCACCAGCACGTGTGGACGGCCGTTGAATTCGCGGACCTCTTTGCCTTCCGCCGCGAGCGTTCCGTAGCCAGTGGGCGTATAAAACGCCGGAATTCCCGCGCCGCCGCAGCGAATTCGCTCGGCTAGAGTTCCCTGTGGGTTCAACTCCACTTCGATTTCTTTTTTCAGCGCGAGCTGCTCGAATGTTTTATTTTCGCCCACGTAGCTCGCAATCATTTTCTTTACTTGCTTGCTCTGCAGCAGCAGGCCGATGCCGAAATCGTCTACGCCCGCATTGTTCGACGCGAGAGTGAGATTCTTGGTGCCCTTGCGGCGCAACGCGGCGATTAAATTTTCCGGGATTCCGCACAATCCGAAGCCGCCCAGCAAAATCGTCGCGCCGTCCTGTACTCCGCCGATGGCGGCGTCCGCGTTGGCCACGCGCTTATCCATCTGCTCTCCTCAAAACATAAATCTGGTTATTCAATGCGCATGAAGTTTACTGTAATTGGCGAACCTTTTTGCAACGTTCGTTTGCCGCACGGGCGGCTGTCCGTCGGAGCTGGGGGTGCGTTAGGGCGCTTCAATGCTGCGGCGGCTCACCCCCGCGCGCGCGGCGGTTTTCAGCAGGCGTATGCGCTCGGCGACGGCTGCTGCTGCATTTTCGGGCGATGCGGCTTTCTCGATTTCAGCCATCAGCGCGGAGCCGACCACGGCGGCGTCGGCAATCCCGCCCAGCACCGTGACGTGCGTGGGCAGCGAGATGCCGAAACCGACGGCAATGGGCAGCGTTGTAAATTTTCGCGCACGCCGGATCAGCGCCGGCAATTCCGCGGGTAGCTCGGCGCGCTCGCCGGTAACGCCGGCGCGCGAAATCACGTAGAGAAATCCGCTGGATGCCGCGCCGATCTGAGCCAGGCGCGCATCCGTGGAAGTAGGCGCCGCGAGAAAAATCGTATCCAGCCCTTGCGCTTGCAGCGTCGCGCGATAGTCCACTGCTTCTTCGGGCGTCAGGTCCGTGGCCAGCACGCCGTCTGCGCCAGCCGCTACGGCCGCGGCAGCAAATTTCTTCAGGCCCATTTGCAAAATCGGATTGAAATAACTGAACAGCACCAGCGGAACTTCGGAATGTGTGCGGATGCGGCGGACCAGCTCGATCACGCCGGCAAGAGTAGTTCCGCTGCGCAACGCGCGATCGCTGGCGCGTTGAATTGTCGGGCCGTCGGCGACTGGATCGCTGAACGGCACGCCCAACTCAATCACGTCCGCACCGGCATCAGCGGCAGCCAACACGATTTTCTCCGTGGCTGCGAGAGAAGGATCGCCCGCGGTGATGTATGCGACCAGGCCCATCTCGCCGGCTTCAGAAAGCGCGCGGAATCGTTGCGCGATGCGACCGGCGGGCTTTGGCGGAGCAACTGCGGTTTGTGACGATGCGAGGTTTTCAGACATAGCGCGAGAGAATATCCATATCTTTATCGCCGCGGCCGGAAAGATTCAGGATTACGAGCTCATCTTTCTTCATACGCGGCGCGCGGCGAATCAATTCCGCCAGCGCGTGCGCTGATTCCAGCGCGGGAATAATTCCTTCCTGGAGCGCGAGGGTGCGCGCGGCTTCCACGGCTTCCGCATCGCTCACCGCGCAATATTCCGCGCGGCCCTGTTCGGCGAGCCAGGCGTGCTCCGGGCCGACGCCGGGGTAATCCAAGCCCGCGGAAACCGAATGCGTCGTGGCAATCTGGCCGTCGCTGGTCTGCAATACGTAAGTGTAAGTTCCCTGCAAAACTCCGGGCCGCGCGCCGCTGAAACCGCTGGCTGCTGCCAGTCGCGCTGCGTGTTCGCCTAAAGTTGTGCCGCGCCCGCCTGCTTCCACGCCGATCATTTTCACGGACGAATCGGGCAAAAACGCGTGGAAGAGCCCTATGGCATTCGAGCCGCCACCGACGCAGGCGATCAAAGTGTCCGGCAAGCGTCCTTCCGCCTGCATGATTTGCGCGCGCGCTTCTTCGCCAATCACTTTTTGAAAATCGCGCACGATTTGAGGATAGGGATGCGCCCCGAGCACCGAGCCGAGCAAATAATGCGAACTCTCGACGTTGGTCACCCAATCCCGCATGGCTTCATTGATCGCGTCTTTCAAGGTGCGGCTGCCGGATTCCACGCCGACCACTTCCGCGCCGAGCAACCGCATGCGAAACACATTCAGGCGCTGGCGTTCCATATCTTCGGTGCCCATGTACACAGTGCACGTAAGGCCGAGCTTCGCCGCGACCGTGGCTGTGGCCACGCCGTGCTGACCCGCGCCGGTTTCCGCAATTACGCGTTTTTTGCCCATGCGCTTGACGAGCAGTCCCTGGCCCAGCGCGTTGTTTATTTTGTGCGCGCCGGTGTGCAGCAAATCTTCGCGTTTGATGTAAATGCGCGGACCGCCCAGATGCGCGGTCAGGCGTTCGGCGAATTGCAGCGGCGTGGGGCGCCCGGCGAAATTGCGCAGCAGTGAATCGAGTTCCGCCTGGAAACTTTTATCCGCGCATGCGGCTGCGTAGGCACGCTCGAGTTCTTCCAGCGGAGCTACCAAAGTTTCCGGGACGTAACGTCCGCCATAGCGGCCGTAACGCCCGCGCGCATCGGGCACCATCTGTGCAATCGCGCTCATGTTTGTCGTTTCCTCCGCGCAGGATTCGCTAGACGCGCCGAATCCGCCGGGCGCGTCGCACTTCTTCCTGGGCGCACTGCCGCGACGAACGCGCGCATCCGCGCCGCATCCTTCTTTCCGGGCCGCAATTCCACTCCGCTGCACACGTCAATCGCGAAAGGCCGCGCCGCGGAAACCGCCTCCGCCACATTTTCCGGCGTTAAGCCGCCTGCCAGAAATATTTGGCGCTTGCGCCCGGCGCTTTTCGCCAGCTTCCAGTTGAAACTCTTGCCGGTGCCGCCGCGCAAATGCGAATCAAAGCCATCGAGCAAAATGGACGAGGCGCGCTTGAAATTCCCGAGCTGCGAAACGCGGAAGGAATCGCGCACGCGGATCGCTTTGATCACGCGAAGGCTGCGGCGCATGCGCGCTACCGCTTCCGCCGTCTCGTCTCCATGCAATTGGACGTAATCGAGGCCCACCTGCCGCGCGATCGCCAGCATCTCGGGTTCCCGCTCATTTACGAACACCCCCACGGATGCAACTCCCGCGGGCAAGCGTCGCACGATGCGCCGAGCAGCCGCGGGCGCGATGTAGCGCGAACTCTGGCGATAGAAGTTAAATCCCAGAAAATCCGCGCCAGCTTCGACGGCGCGCCGCGCGTCGGTCCAATTCGTGATCCCGCAAATTTTCACTTTCACCATGCCATTGCGCCGGTCATGCAACCGTGTTCCCTGCGCCCGCGGGCACCAGCAAAGCCCGCAGTGCCGTCGCCGGGTCGGCGCTTTTCATCACGTGCTCGCCGATAAGAAATGCGTCGAAACCGGCGTGTTGCAGCCGCACCAGATCTTCATAAGTGCGCAGGCCGGATTCGCTCACGGCGATACATTCCTCCGGGATCGCCTCGGCCAATGCCAGCGACGTTTCCAGGTGCACCTGAAAATCGCGCAGGTCGCGATTATTCACGCCAATGATGCGCGCGCCAGCGTCCAGAACGCGCTGCAATTCCTCGCGTGAATGCACTTCCACCAGCGCTTCCATTTTCAGCGTGCGCCCCTGATCCAGCAAATCTCGCAGCTCC
>Ga0210398_10004463_pt1 | contig 13110 bp, 11 predicted proteins | sample IncBWC4OmetaG_FD_161047 | JGI IMG/M metagenome (GOLD analysis project Ga0210398, IMG submission 161047) | Forest soil microbial communities from Barre Woods Harvard Forest LTER site, Petersham, Massachusetts, United States - Inc-BW-C-4-O | ecosystem: Environmental > Terrestrial > Soil >... | reverse complement strand
TTTCCCGCGTCCCCGCGGCGCGCCGAGTCATAGCGGAGACCGCCGAAGAGGTCAACGTCAATTACCAGGGCAGCCCGATCGCTGTGGGTCGAAGCCCGAGGCACGCCAAAGTTACTGCCGGCCAGCATGTTCCGCCCATTTCCGACGAGGCGGTGCAGAAGCAGCTTCGGGCGGTGTGCGGTGCACAGACCTTGGGTCATGTCGTGCTCACCATCGCCGCCGGGCAGGTGGCCCCAGCCGCCGGCGGCCCCGAGCAGGTGCAGGTGCTGGTCACCGGCGACGGCGTCCCCGGCGCGGGATACGACGCCGTAATCACCGACCCGAAATGCGCTGTGGCAGAACGCTTCGGCCTCACAAAAGGCGGCCGCGTGGTGATCCGGCCGGACAGCTACATCGGGGCCATCTCCGCTCTCGACGACACGACAGCCATCGTCGACTACTTCGCCAAGGTTAGGAGTTGAACACCATGTACACCTACGACATCGATGCGGCGGCCATGTTCGAAGACCGCGCCCATCAGTTCGAGAAATTCGGCATCGAGCGCGCCGACATCGAGCGAGTGCGAGCAGCCACTACCGACATGTGGGCCGATGCACCCGGCGGGTGGACGTACGAATGGTCCAAGCTGGCCTTGGAATACGCCGACCGCGGCGACCACTATCTCGCGTCACTGACCTATGGTTGCGCAAAGTTCCCTTGCTTGGCCGATCCAGCGCGGGTAACGGCCATGCAGCATCAACTCGAGCAGTTCGAGCTGGCGGCCAAAGACTTTCCGGTCGCCTTCGAGCGCCGCATCATCACGGTCCCTTACCGCGGTGGCACCGTCGAGATACCTGCCCACCTGTACTCCGCCGACGGCGAGTACGCACGGCGACCGGTGCTGATCGCCAGTGGCGGCGTGGACACCTGGAAGATGGACATCCACCCTTGGTGGGTCGGCCTCACCCAGGGCGCCGCGCTGACCACCTTGGCGTTCGACCACCCGGGCACCGGGGAAACCACAATCCCACTCGACGGGCACGCCGACGAGGTGATCGCGGGAGTCGCCGCTTACGCCCGGTCTCTGGGCGACGGTCGGGTCGCTCACTTCGGCGTGTCATTCGGCGGCAACTTCGCCGCGATGTCGGGGTTGTCCGGCATCGTCGACGCCGCCGTCGACCTCGGCGGCCCGGTCGTCGGGGCTTTCGAAGCCGAGAACGTTCAGAAGCTGCCCTACGGTATGCACGACATCTTGGGCAACGCCATGCACCGGGATCATTCCCCCACCCTTGAGGAACTCAGTGGCGCCCTCGAACAGCTGAACCGCCACGAGCTACTCGCTCAGCAACGTAATTCGGCGATGCTGGTGGTCAACGGCGCCGACGACTACTTCATCCCGCAGTCGGACACCCTGGTCTTCCAGGGCCGCCCGAACACCGAGGTACACCTCGTTGAGGACACCGGCCATTGCGCGATGAGCAAAGCGCCCGAGGTGGTGCCGCAAATCATCGCCTGGCTGGCCGCACACGTCGCCGCATAGCACTAAAGGGGCGCCGACGCGCCGCTTTCCAGCGAAGATGCGCGCCCCGATCTGCTTGCCCTAGACTGCATCTCGACCAGATAGGAGTCTCCGGGTGCGGGCAAGTGAAGCGCCCAGCACCCAGGCTTTGCGGGGCTGGCAGCGGCGAGCCTTGGTGCGGTATTTAACCGCCAAGCCGCGTGATTTCTTGCTGGTCGCTACCCCCGGTGCGGGTAAGACGGCGTTTGCTCTGCGGATCGCTGCCGAGTTGCTGGCAGATCGCAGCGTCGACACGATCACCGTGGTGGTGCCGACCGAACACCTCAAGACGCAGTGGGCGCGCGCGGCGGCCGCCGACGGCATCGCGCTGGATCCCAAGTTCCGCAACGCCGCCGCGCACACCTCGGCGGAGTACCACGGCGTCGTCGTCACCTACGCCCAGGTGGCCAGCCATCCCGCCCGCCATCGGGTGCGCACCGAGAGCCGACGCACGCTGGTGATCTTCGACGAGATCCATCACGGGGGGGACGCCAAGAGCTGGGGAGACGGCATACGCGAGGCCTTCGGCGACGCTACTCGGCGACTTGCATTGACCGGCACACCATTTCGCAGCGACGACGCCGCAATCCCATTCGTCCGCTACGAGCCCGACGGCAACGGCGTGCTGCGTTCGGCGGCCGACCACACCTACGGGTACGCCGATGCGCTGGCTGACGGCGTGGTGCGCCCAGTGGTCTTCCTGGCCTACTCGGGTGAGGCGCGGTGGCGCGACGGCGCCGGCGAGGAACACGCCGCCCGGCTCGGCGAGCCGTGCACCGCCGAGCACACCGCCCGGGCCTGGCGCACCGCACTGGATCCCGTCGGCCAATGGATGCCGGCGGTCATCCAGGCCGCCGACATCCGGCTGAGCCAACTGCGCGACGGCGGTGTACCCGACGCCGGCGGCATGATCATCGCGTCGGATCAGAAATCTGCCCGCGCCTACGCGCAATTGGTGACCACTGTCACCGGTGAGGCGCCGACCGTCGTGCTCTCCGATGACCGCGGCTCATCCGACCGCATCGCGCAGTTCTCCGGCGCCTCCAGCCGCTGGCTGGTCGCCGTGCGAATGGTCTCCGAGGGAGTCGACGTTCCGCGGCTCGCCGTTGGCGTGTACGCCACCAGCGCGTCGACCCCGCTGTACTTCGCCCAGGCGATCGGCCGCTTCGTGCGGTCCCGGCGCCCGGGCGAGACGGCGAGCGTCTTTCTGCCGTCGGTGCCGTCGCTGCTACAACTGGCCAGCGAGCTTGAGGCACAACGCAATCACGTGCTGGGCGAGCCGCACCGAGAGACCGACGAACTGGAGGCCGCGCAGCGCCGCCAGACCGAGCCGTCCGAAGCCGAGGACGGGTTCATGTCGTTGGGCGCCGACGCCGAATTGGACCAGGTGATTTTCGATGGCTCGTCCTTCGGCACCGCCACCCCCGCGGGCAGCGACGAAGAAGCTGACTACTTGGGCCTACCAGGTCTGTTGGACGCCAACCAGATGCGGGAGCTGCTGCTGCGCCGCCAGGTTGAGCAGCTAGACCGTCGCAGTCGCAACGGCGCCGCCGTGCCCGAACCGGTCACCCGGCACGGGCAATTGCGGGACTTGCGCCGCGAACTCAACGCTCTGGTTTCGGCAGCACACCATCGAACGGGCAAGCCGCACGGGTGGATTCACAACGAGCTGCGCCGCCTCTGCGGCGGCCCGCCGATCGCTGCGGCCAGCTCCGAACAGCTCAGGGCACGTATCGAAGCGGTGCGTGGATTGACCGCCTAGCGCCTCGCCCACAGGCTGTCGGCCACCCACGGCGATGCCTGCGCCGCCACCGCCCAGGCCTGGTCTTCCGGCACGTCGATCAACGGGTAGCGCTTGACGCCCGCGGCGGTGGCCGCGACCAGCGTAGCCACCCTGGCCCGCCGCTGAAAGGGCGACTGCCGCACGGTCCAGCCGATGATGCCCGCAGTGGCCAGGCAGTCGCGGCGTCGCTCCACGCTGCCGGCCCGCATCACCAGCCAGCGGCCGTCGACCCGGTGGCCGAGTGCGGCTATCCGGTCGGCGGCCAGCAGCACGCACCATGCCGTAAGCGCTACCCAGGCCGTCCACAACCACAGGGGCACAACGGAAGTCCCCAACACAGTCAGCGCGGCGAGCACCGCACCTGTCAGCACCGGAAGCCCCAATGCACGCGTCCAACGTCGGGTCGCCGCCCGGGGGCCGTGACCGCGCAGCGGCCCGGTCACGACGTTCGGGTCGCCGACCAGACCGGTCAACACCGCTTCGGCAGTGGAGTGCGGGCACGGCGGCAGCAGCACCGACGACTCACCCACACCGTGCACACCGGTCATCACGGCATCCAGCCGGGCGCCGCCGAAGATCCGCACCAGCAGCGGTTCCCGCAGCGTGCCACCGCGCAGCCTGCTCATGTCGTAAGTGCGTTCGCGCAGCCGCAGCAGACCATGCCGCAGATGCAGGACGTCAGCCCGGCGCCAAAGCACCAGGTTGCGGTAAGTGAGCAGCGACCGCAGCACCGCCAGCACCACCGACGCGACCAGCACCACCCCCGCGATCCACGCGACCGTGGTCACCACACCCAGCCGATGGGCGGCCTCCAGCGCCGACTTGGCCAGCCGCGAATGTTGCAGCGGCTCAATGGCTCCGCTCTGATAAATCACGCCGACGGCGGCGGCCATGGTGAGCAGCCCGGAGAGGCTCAACGGGGCATATCGCAACCACGAAGGCTGCCAACGCGCCAACACCGTGCTCACCTCCGCAGGCTCCGCGGTCGGCGCACCGATCGGCGGCGACTCGGCCAGCAGAATGGCCCGCAGTTGCGGCACCTGTTCGACCCTCACGGCGTCGAGCTCGAAGGCCCCAGAACCGTGTTCGCCCCCGGCTTCCTGACCGGTGCTCACCCGCAGCACAGCCAGCCCGAACAGCCGGTGCAGCAGTCGCGCATCGGTTTGCACGGACCGAATCCGGCTGCGCGGCACCGACAATACCTTGCGGTTCAGCAGGCCGGCACGCAGTTGTACTTGGCCCGGTTCGGGGTCGGCCTCGATGCGGTAGCTGGTGGTGAACCATCGCGCCACACCCACCACAACGCTCAGCGCGACCACCGCCACCGTCCAGGACTGGTTGCCGGTGGTCGAACCCAGCACCAGCCCCCCGATCAGTAACGGCAGCTCGCGCAGCAATTCGTGCACCGGATGAATCAGCAGCATCCTGGGACTTAGCCGCTGCCAGCCGATCTCCGAACGGACTGGTGGCGTGTCGGTCACGTGGCGTCCTCGGCGCCGATCGCGGCGATGTCGGTCAACTGCGCGACAAGCTGGTCGGCAACCGCGAGGTCGAGCGCCGCGATGTGCACCGCTCCCGCCGATGAGGCGGTGGTTACCGTCACGTTGGCCAGACCGAGCAACCGATCCAACGGGCCGCGATGGGTGTCGACGGTTTGCACACGCGAGATCGGCGCGATGCGCCTCTCCTGGACCAGCCAACCTGTGCGGGCGTACACCGCCTGCGGGCCGATCTCCCACCGGTGTACCCGATATCGCCACAATGGCACGACGGACAGCGAGATCGCCGCACCGAGCACGGTGACGACGGCGATCACGATGTGCAGCCACAGTAACCGTCGATCGAAGGCAATCCACACCGCCTGGCCGGCCGCCAGCAGCAGCCACGGCACCACGCCGCCGATCGCCCACCGCAGTGGCGCGCGCCGACTGGGCGGATGTGCCGGATCGACCATACCCAGCACCGGCGGGCTCGGATCGTGGTTGTCCACGTCATCGAGGATGCCACCGACCCCTGGGACGGACTGAACCGACACGGCGGCACCGATTATGAGTGGGTATCGTCTGCGGCCATGACCTCCAACGGCAAATGGACCGCGGCCGACATACCGGATCAACGCGGCCGCGTCGCCGTCGTCACCGGAGCCAACACCGGTCTCGGTTACCACACCGCCGAGATGCTCGCCGAATGCGGCGCGCATGTGGTGTTGGCGGTTCGCAATCTGGAGAAGGGCAACCTCGCGCTGGCGCGCATCGTCGCTGCCCATCCGCACGCCGATGTGACCCTTCAAGAGCTCGACCTAGGTTCGCTGGATTCGGTGCGCGCCGCCGCCACGGCGTTGCGCTCGGCCTACCCCCGCATCGACCTGCTGATCAACAACGCCGGCGTGATGTGGACGCCGAAGCAGCTCACCGCCGACGGCTTCGAAATGCAGTTCGGCACCAACCATCTCGGCCACTTCGCACTGACCGGGTTGCTGCTGGACAACCTGCTGCCGGTCCGGGGTTCGCGGGTGGTGACCGTCAGTAGCACGGGCCATCGAATTCGCGCCGCTATCCATTTCGACGACCTCCAGTGGGAACACCGCTACGACCGGGTCGCCGCGTACGGGCAAGCCAAGCTGGCCAACCTACTGTTCACATACGACCTGCAACGTCGGCTGGCCGCCCGGGCGCGGCCCACCACCGCCGCCTTAGCCGCCCACCCGGGCAGCTCGAGCACCGAGCTGACCCGCAACCTGCCGGGGGTTTTCAAGCCCGCCGCCGCGGTGCTCGGCCCGCTGCTGTTTCAGAACGCGGCGATGGGTGCGCTACCCACGCTGCGGGCCGCCACCGACCCGGACGCCGAGGGCGGGCAGTACTACGGACCCGACGGTCTGGGCGAGCAGCGCGGCCACCCCAAGCTGGTGTCCTCCAGCAAGCAGTCGCACGACGAAGACCTGCAGCGCCGGCTGTGGAAGGTCTCCGAACAGTTGACCGGTGTGACGTATCCGGTTTGACACCGGCCGCGGCTCCGTAAGATGACCGCGTGGCACGACGTCCCCGTTCGACCGGCGAAAACCAGACGTCCGGACCGCAGCGCCTGCTGTCGTTGCTGCGTACGACGGTTCCACCGGTGCATCCGGCCGGGTTGCCGTTCATTGCCGGCGGGCTGGGAGTGGCTGTGGCCGGGCGCCGCTACCCGTGGTTGCGCCGGGCCGGCCTGCTGACCGCCGGCGCCTGCGCCGGGTTTTTCCGGCACCCGCCCCGGGTGCCCCCCAACCGGCCCGGCGTCGTCGTCGCACCCGCCGACGGGCTGATCTGCGTTATCGATACCGCAGCCCCGCCCGCCGAGCTCGGCCTGGGCGACGCAGAGCTGCCGCGGGTGAGCATCTTCCTGTCACGGTTGGACGCCCACGTACAGCGAGCCCCGGTGAGCGGCGAAGTGATTGCCGTGCAGCATCGGCCGGGCCGCTTCGGCTCGGCCGACCTGGCCTCAGCCAGTGCCGACAACGAACGCGTCAGCATGCAGCTGCGCACCGCCGACGGGACGGACGTCATCGCGGTGCAGATCGCCGGCCTGCTGGCGCGGCGCATCATCTGCGACGCCCACGCCGGCGACAAGCTGTCGATCGGTGACACCTACGGCCTGATCCGGTTCGGGTCGCGTCTGGACACCTACCTGCCCGCCGGGGCGCGGGTGTTGGTCAGCGTTGGCCAACGGGCGGTCGGCGGGGAAACGGTGCTGGCCGAGCTGCCATGAGCGAAGCGATGAGGAGGAGCGGCGCTGATTACCGCGCCGGCGACGATGCAGAGCTAAGCGATGAGGAGGAGCGGCGCTGACTACTAGGGCTCGCGGTAGGCGAGTGGTGCCCCTGCGTATCCTGCCCAGCTCGATGAGCGTGCTGGCCATCTGCGCGGGGCTGACCTCGATCAGGTTCGCGCTGGAGGGCCAGCCGCACGTGGCGATAGCGTTGATCGCCGCCGCCGCGATCCTCGACGGACTCGACGGCCGGGTGGCCCGCATCCTGGACGCCGAGTCGCGGATGGGCGAGGAGATCGATTCGCTTGCCGACGCGGTGAACTTCGGGGTGGCCCCCGCGGTGGTGGTCTACGTGTCGTTGCTGCCCTCGGTGCCTGCTGGCTGGGTTGTGGTGTTGCTGTACGCGGTGTCAATCGTGTTGCGGTTGGCCAGGTTCAACGCGTTGCTCGACGACGCTACCCAACCGGCCTTCGCGCGGGAGTATTTCGTCGGGATACCGGCGCCGGCCGGCGCGATCTCGGCGCTCGGCCCGCTCGCGGCCAAGCTGCAGTTCGGCGTGGGCTGGTGGACGTCGCCGTGGTTCGTCTGCGCGTGGGTGGCAGCCTGCTCGATGCTCGTGGTGAGCCGGATCCCGATGCGCAAGATGCATGCCGTCTCGGTGCCGCCGAACCTGGCCGCGCTGTTGCTGGCAGCATTGGCGATCGTCGCGGCGGCGGCGTTCCTGTTCCCCTACATCCTGATCATGGTGCTGATCGCCGCCTACTTGCTGCACATTCCGTTCTCCGTTCACAGTTACCACTGGCTGGCGGCGCATCCCGAGGCTTGGGGCGAAAAACCCAAGCAGCGCCGCGCCACCCGACGCGCGATCCGCCGGGCGCAGCCCAACCGCCGGTCGATGGCGCGGTTGGGCCTGCGCAGGCCCACCGGGCGGACATGACTGCCCCGAAGCTCACGCTGACGGCTCGGCTCAACACCTCGGCCGTCGACTCCCGCCGCGGCGTCGTCCGACTTCATCCCAACGCCATTGCCGCCCTTGGCATTCGGGAGTGGGACGCGGTGTCGCTGACCGGATCGCGAACCACGACCGCGGTCGCAGGCATGGCCGGCGCGCAAACGCCGATCGGCACCGTGCTGCTGGACGACGTGACGCTGTCCAACGCCGGTCTCAGCGAGGACACCGCCGTCATCGTCGCCGCCGCAACGGTTTACGGCGCCCGGTCGGTGACCTTGAGCGGCTCGGCGATGACCAGTCAATCGGTCTCCCCGCCCACCCTGCGGCAGGCCCTGCTCGGCAAGGTGTTGACCGTTGGCGACGCGGTGTCCCTGCTGCCACGCGATCTGGGTCCGGGTACGTCGACGTCTACTGCCGCCGGGGCGCTGGCGTCGGCGGTGGGCATCAGCTGGACGTCGGAGCTGTTGACGGTCACCGGCGTCGATCCCGCCGGACCGGTGAGCGTGCAGCCGAATTCGCTGGTGACTTGGGGAACGGTAGTCCCGGTCGACGGCTCGGGCCCGCACGTCGAAGCACCAACGACGCAGGTCAGCGAGACGGCGCCACACGTCACGGTCAACGACTTGAAAGGCGTCAGCGCGCAGGCGGCCAAGCTGACCGAATGGCTCAAGCTCGCGCTCGACGAACCGCACCTGCTGCAAACCCTAGGCGCCGGAACCAATTTGGGAGTGCTCGTTTCGGGCCCGGCCGGTGTCGGCAAGACCACGCTGGTGCGCGCCGTCTGCGCGGGCCGCAGGCTGATGGAGCTCGACGGCCCGGAGGTGGGCGCGCTGGCCGCCGACGACCGGCTCAAGCGGGTCGCCTCCGCTGCGGCGGCGATTCGCGACGGCGGCGGAGTGCTGCTGATCGCCGACATCGACGCGCTGCTGCCCGCCACTGCCGAACCGGTGGCGACGCTGATCCTCGCCGAACTGCGCAAGGCGATCGCAGTCGCGCGGGTCGCGGTGATCGTCACGTCCGCGGTACCGGAGAACCTCGACCCGCGGCTGCGCGCCCCGGACCTGTGCGACCGCGAGCTGGTACTCAGCCTGCCCGACGCGGCCACCCGCACAGCACTGCTGCAGGGCCTGCTGAAACCGGTGCCCGCCGAAGACCTCGACCTCGGCGAGATCGCCGACCGAACACCGGGTTTCGTGGTCGCCGACCTCGCCGCCCTGGTGCGCGAGGCGGCATTGCGCGCAGCCGCCAGGGCCAGCTCCGACGGCATGCCGCCGAAGCTGACCCAGGACGACCTGCTCGGTGCACTTACCGTGATCAGGCCGCTGTCGCGCTCAGCCGCAGTCGAGGTGACGCTCGGCTCCATCACGCTCGACGACGTCGGCGACATGGCCGCCACCAAACAGGCCCTGACCGAAGCGGTGCTGTGGCCGCTGCAGCATCCCGACACCTTCGCCCGGCTGGGTGTTCAGCCGCCACGCGGGGTGCTGCTTTACGGGCCGCCCGGATGCGGCAAGACCTTCATCGTGCGCGCGCTCGCCAGCACCGGACGGCTCTCGGTGCACGCTGTCAAAGGCTCTGAGCTGATGGACAAATGGGTCGGCTCCTCGGAGAAGGCGGTGCGCGAGCTGTTCCGCCGGGCCCGCGATTCCGCACCATCACTGGTCTTTCTGGACGAGGTCGACGCGTTGACGCCGCGGCGCGGCCAGAGCTTTGACTCCGGCGTCACCGACCGGGTGGTGGCCGCGCTGCTCACCGAGCTGGACGGCATCGAGCCGCTGCGCGAAGTTGTGGTGGTGGGCGCCACCAACCGGCCGGACCTGATCGATCCGGGGCTGTTACGACCCGGTCGGCTGGAGAAGCTGGTATTCGTCGAACCGCCCGACGCGGACGCGCGTCTGGACATCTTGCGCACCGCGGGCAAGTCGGTTCCCCTGCGCGACGTCGACCTGGCCGCGCTGGCGGCCGACCTGGACGGATACAGCGCCGCGGATTGCGTGGCACTGCTGCGCGAGGCCGCGCTGACCGCGATGCGACGCTCGGTCGACGCTGCCGAGATCACCGCCGACGACGTCGCTGCCGCACGCGAAACTGTCCGCCCCTCATTGGATCCCGCGCAGTTGGCGTCACTGCGCGCCTTCGCCGCAGATCGGTGAGCGCCGCCGTGTACCGGGAATTTCGCCCTGACCAACGGCTTGCGCCCTTCGTGGAATGCGACTGGCTGCGCTCGGGGTCGGCGACTCCGTCGCTACGCGTGATCCCCGACGGTTGTGTGGACGTTTTCGTGACCGCGCAGGGCGACGTCATGATCGCCGGTCCCGCCCACACCTTCTACGACCTGCCCGCCGGCGACCAGGACGTGCTGGCAGGTTTGCGGTTGCGACCGGGCGCCGCCGCTGCGGTGATCGGCTGTCCGGCGAGCGAGTTCAAAGACATGCGCGTTCCCCTCGATTCGGCTTTCGGTGTCGCCGGCTCACGCATCGTCGAAAGCCTGTTCGCTGCAACAACTCCCAACCAGCGAATATCGCTGCTGGCGGATCTGGTAACCGTCTATTTCGCACAGACCGACCCGGTGCTAGACCGGCCGGTCGCATGGGCGGTTGCGGCGTTGCGCGCACAACCCGACCGGAGGGTTTCGGCGCTGGCCGACGAGACCGGACTGAGCGAACGGCAACTGAGGCGTCGCTTCGAAGCCGCGGTCGGCTACGGACCCAAGCGCCTTGGCCGGATATTCCGTTTTCAGCGTCTGCTGGATTTAATTCACGCATCTCATGGCCGGGCCGGCTGGTCGCAGTTGGCGGTAACGGCCGGATACGCCGACCAGGCGCACATGATCAACGAGTGCCTGGCATTGACGGGCGGGCCCCCCACCGCACTCCCGGTGTCCGTTTTGTTCAATACCGCCGAAGGGCAGTCACCGTAGCCTTTCGGCCATGACCGATCCGAAAGTTGTCGCTCGCGCGTCATTCCGGCTCATCGAGACCGGCGACGAAGAACTGGCGCAACAAATCATCGCCCCGGACTACGTCAACCAGGAAGCCGAGGACGATCCCGAGGACGGCGAACGCCAACAGCGGGGCCCCGCAGGGTTTCTCGCGACCAGCCGGTGGTTACGCGATGCGTTCTCGAACCTGCGCTTCGAACTGCAGGAGACCGTCGCCGAGGGCAGCACGGTGATGGCCGCCGCCGTCATGACGGGACAGCACACGGGATCGTTCAACGGCATCGAGCCAACCGGTAGGCCGATCACCCACAAACAGGTTCACATCTTCACCATCACCGACGGCCAGATCAACCGTCATCGCGCTATCCGCGATGACCTCGGCTTGTTGCTCCAGCTCGGCTCGAAGCTGGTCAATAACGCGCGTGCCGCCGCGGCGACGTCGTCCTCCAACCAGAAGGGCATCGGGTCGTCGTGAGCATGACGGCGCACGACGGCGTAGGGCAGATCGGAAATAGCTCGCGCGACGGCATCGACGCACCGCCTATCCCGGCCGCGATATAGCTCCCGTGCGAAATTTCGCACCCGCTCGACAAACGGTGCATTCATTTCGGCAAGGGTCTGCTGAAACGCCGCATCGGGCTCCCCGTCAAGTAGGTCGCTCGGCCGGATCATCAACAACGGCCGCGCATCCTCGGGAAATTCGCGCGCAAAGCCGATCGCGGCGACCGCCATGCTGACCGCGGACTCCAGAGCGGTATCGGCGTCGGCGGCCATCGCCCGCGCCTGAAAGCGTTCCAGCGCCCGCAACCACGCCGCGGTCAGGATCCCGTTGCGGTTGCCAAACCGGTGATACAGCTGCCCGCGGGCGCACCACTGGCTTTGGCAATCGCTGCCACGCTCGCCGAGCGCGAGGCCGCCGCCATCCGCTGATCGCTTGAATCGTGCGGCCCGTTCGCTCGTGACGATCTGTAACCAGGTCGGCTATTAATACCCGTGGTCCGAATGGATCGCAACTTCGAGGAGACGAGCCCATGAACAACGAGCCGCCGGGATGATCACGGCACCGCAGCCTCGGGGGATCGGTTTCTTGGAATTCCGCGATGTCGCGCAGACGACACGGGTCATGTTGCTGGCCATCATGGTGTCGATGGTCGTCTTCCTCGATGGCACCGTCGTGAATCTTGCCCTGCCGGCCACGGAGCGTGACCTTGGCGGGGGCATGTGCTCACAGCAATGGGTCGTCGACGGCTACCTGCTGGCGGTTGCGGCCATGGTTCTGCCCGGTGGTGCCATCTCCGATCTGTTCGGGCGAGTACCGGTGATGCGCTGCGGTCTGGCGGCTTTTGGGGCGGGCTCGGTGCTGGCGGCCACGGCGGGCACCCCGGCGATGCTGATCGCCGGGCGCATCGTCCAGGGGTTGGGCGGGGCGTTTCTCGTGCCCGGCTCGCTCGCCCTGATCAACTCGTCGTTCGAGCGCGCGGACCGTCCTGCCGCAATCGGATGCTGGACGGCCTGGACCAGCACCGCCTTTGCGCTCGGACCACTGCTGGGGGGACTGACCGTGGACTTCCTGGGCTGGCGCTGGATCTACGTTTTGTCGGCGATCCCGATGGCCATCGGGTTTGCCTTGACGTTTTGGCTGCGCCAGATGCCCGGGCCCTCCGAACGCCCACGCGTCGATGTCGCAGGCGCCGCACTATCGGCGGTCGGACTGACCGCCACGGTGTATGCACTGATCGAACAGGGTCGTCCCACCCGGGGGTGGGACGACCCCCGGGTCAGGGTTGCGTTGGTGGTGGGGGTCGCGGCATTGCTGGCGTTCGTGGCATGGCAGCGCCGCGCGCGCCACCCGATGGTGCCGCGAGGCCTGTTCACGACCCGCAATTTCACCGGAGCCAACCTGGTCACCGCGTTCGTCTACGGCGGCATCACGATGGGCTCGTTGGCCCTCGCTCTGTACCTCATAGAGGTCGCCGGATACTCGGCCACCGCCGCGGGTCTGATTACCTTGCCCAGCCCCATCATGTCGTTGCTGTTCGCCCGCGGCGTCGGCGGACTGGCGGCACGGATCGGACCTCGGATTTTCCTGATGACGGGTCCCGCGCTGGCCGGGTTGGGACTGCTGCTCATCCGTCCCTCCGCGCACGGATTCCACA
>Ga0210398_10004462_pt1 | contig 13111 bp, 9 predicted proteins | sample IncBWC4OmetaG_FD_161047 | JGI IMG/M metagenome (GOLD analysis project Ga0210398, IMG submission 161047) | Forest soil microbial communities from Barre Woods Harvard Forest LTER site, Petersham, Massachusetts, United States - Inc-BW-C-4-O | ecosystem: Environmental > Terrestrial > Soil >... | reverse complement strand
TGACCGGTTCCTCTCCGCTTTGTGGCTCTGATTTGTGTTTCTTCCAGAATCACAGCTTAACCCACGGTTAGCGCACTGGGACCGGTCACTCCATTCTGACTAGTTCGCTGGCAAAAATCGGCGCGGGAACCTGCAGCTCAACTTGTTTTGACCACAGTCCTCAGTCAGCCCTCGATAACTGACTCGCTCCGAAGTTATCAATTGAGGCGTCACCGGCTTATGCGAACAAGCGTAGGCGAACAAGGAAGAAGGCTCCCCGAGTCAAGCTCGCACGGGGAGCCTTGGATGGCTGCCAACTCTGTTGTTGGTTTCTATCTTCCGTCTTCCGCCGGGGCTAGGGCGACGCCACGGAACGCTTCGCCAGCGCCAGCCGAGCGAATCGTGACGAACCTGTCGAGGTAACGGTTCGTTGCTGGCTGGGTGGCGCTGATGAGATCGGTGACTTCCACCAGCTTGTTGGGATCGGCGCCGTTGTCGCCGTTTTGGCTGATCGTGGAGGTAATCGCATAAATTGTGGCGGTGCCGTCGTAGTGCACGACGCCGATAATGTTGCGACATCCGCCGGTCGCCGGCTCGATCGATGCGGGATAGTTCGGGACGCTGTAGGGCACGCCAAGGTCGAGTCCATTTTGGATGACGTACTGGCGCACCCAGGTTTGGCTACCACTCGCCGTTGTGGTGAGAACCCACTTTTGAAGTCCGGCGGTTGCCAGCGTACCGCTGTCCGCAACGTTCACCTGACCATGTATCACCTGATTCGGCGTATAAATCAGGTCGCCCTCATCACAGACGTACAGAGTAGAAGCATTCGCGAACCAAATCCCAAAAGGATAATCACCACCCGGGCTGTTTGTGCTGGCACTGGTGTCGGGGAATCCAGGGAGGATGGTGTAAGGTTCGTTAAGGAGGCCGCCCGAGGGGGCGTTGCCTGTAGTAGGTAGAACGCCCGGAGTGCCCAGCTGATAGACGGTATTGATGCCGTTACCGCCGCTGCCCTTTGCGACATACAGCGTATTGTTAAAGATCGTCATGCCACGGAAATTCGTGTCCTTACCTGGTTTGTCTCCCGGGAACACGAAATAGGAAATCATGTTGTTGTCCGGCGGGACTAGAGGGGTTGCGCCAGGAACGAACAGTTCGGCGCCGGTCGAGTGGGAGAGATTGAAGCCGAGCTGCGTGACCGGCACCTGCTGCTTCGACAGCCCCCCGTTGTTGTCGTTTCCAACCGAGTAATACAGCCAATTGTCCGCTTTGATCGCAGCGCGGGAGTTGTCGCCGCTATAGGCGTCGCCATCGGTATAGAACATGTGGCCCCGCGCATCCACTTCGGCGATGGAGCGGTAGTAAGCAGTCGGATTGGATGCGCCGGTATAGCTTGCAACCGAGGGATTGGTCGGGTCACACAGGCCCGGCGTATTGGAGGCCGAAACATCGATCAGGGCTGGTGCAGTCGGCGAGATGGGACCCACGTTCGTGCCCTGCGTGAGGATGTTGGTCGTTGGATCCAGGGTGAGGGTCGGGCAGCCGGGACCGCCGCGGTACCCCATGAAGGTCAGGCTCCTGCCATCCGCCGAGCGATTCAGGGCGAGCTCGGATTTGGAGCTAAAGCTGGTCACGATCTGGTTACTCGGAACCGGCAGCGTACCTAGCAACTCGCCATAAGCGCTGAGGTTCCAGAGAACGATGGGCGAGGAGACGCCAAAGCTGGGATCGGTGCTGGCGTTGTTCCAAACATTGTGACTGTCGTAGAGATTAGGTGCTTCGCCGTTATCGCTCGCATAGCCGCAGGTGACCGTCACGGCCGTTGTGGTGTTAGAGGGGCTTTGGTCGGCAGGGAGGAGAGGCACATTTACGGTGGCAGGATTAGGGTTTGTGACCGGGCCGGTGTTCAGACATCCGAGCGGTAATACTTCGCCCGGAGTTACGGTGTTGGCATTCCCGACGTAGACTGTGCCGCTCAAAACAATGCTGCCAGGCACAAAACCGTGGAAACCGTGATCGAAATCTCGGTCGCGGTCGTGTTCCTGCGCATTCACTTTGACGGGGAATGATCCTAGTGCCACTGCTGCCGCGAGAGTCGCGGCAAACAACATTGAAAGGCGTTTCTTCATGGTTTCATGACCTCCTAAGCCATGCGACAACAAAGCGAAATTATAAGGAAAGCCGCCCGCGCCCCACGTTAACAGGCGATGAAAATAACAGTGAATGATCCGAACGCCGCATTCGATTGGGAGACCGAACCTCGATAAGTGAATAAGCGGATGCATTCATCGACCCCGATGACTGGGTTCGAGTGCTAAGGCCTGTGGCTGTTGAAAAAACTCCCCTTTTCTCAAAACGGTCGGAACTTTGAATGAAAATGCCTAGCCAACTGGGCGTTTGTCGAATGCTAATCAGGTCGTTGCTTCTGACAAGTCATCTGGCTGATTGGAGTGGGCTTCACCAAAGCAACAGCGAAGACCGGCTCACAGGGGCTAGGGCTCGCGTGCTTAGTACTTGCGATTACCGGCGGATCCTGCGTAGGAGACAAACGGCTTCATTAGGGCTGGTCCGGGGGACGATGCCTACCCGATCCTGTGCATGTCCTGTTCTACTTCGGGTCAATACTCACCGTCATCGGCTGCGCTGTGGCGATTTGGGAAGAGGGGTTCGGGGCTCGAACTGGAGTGGGGCGCCGGATGTAAAGCAAAGTCACCTTCCGGTGCAAAATGGACATTACGCGTTAGCTCGGCATGCGATCGGTACCGGCTTCGTCGCCGCGGTCTTAGGCACAACCCTGGCCGCCGCCTGCTTCGACTCCTTCTTTGGTTTCCTGCCTGTCCTGGTTTCCATTCTGCTCAACCTTGCACAGGAGGAGAAGTTGATGTCAGAGTCCTTCCGGAGGACTATGCCAACTACCGAAGTCGGGTCAAGGCACGGGTCCCGTGGGTCTTGTGACGAGAAGCGCACGCCCTGCGCAGAACGACCCGCTTCACGAATCGTCCTGAATCCGAGCGCAAGATCTTGCCTACCGAGGGGTCAGCGTGCCCCCCATGTTCTTAGTCGACACCGACGACTTTGCCTCAACAGTACCTGATCCCTCGCTTCGCCTCGCAAGCGGTCGCGAAGAGGCTGACCTTGCTTCGCCACAAACCGCAAAAGCTTAAATGATCGTTGAAAAATTCCCATTACAGATTGAACCCTCGTGCCTCAACGTTCTTCAAACACGTATTCGTGCTGCGCGTCCCTGATGGTCAACGTTCGCCTGGCACTCGAGCCGACCACGAACTCAAAACCCAACTCACCCGGTACAGTGGTGATGAAGGAAATTGTGCCATCGGGATTCTTGCGGCTGGCGACCTCGCTTTTCCACTCGCCGAAATCAAAGATTGTAGAAGATCCGGACGTGCTGACGGTGATTTCTCCGAGCGATGCATCCGCGTAGTGTTTGGCGAGCTTGGCACTCTCATCCGCATCGGCTGGGATCGTCATCAGCTTGCGCTCGGCGGCCAGGTTGGCAAAGAAACTCTTCGCGTCAGCGTTGAGCAGCGCCTCGGCCTCAGGATGTCCGTCGAAGAGAAGCTCGAGCAACTTGCGCCGGATGCGGTCGCGAAGCAGCCATCCGGGGTCGGCATTGGTGAGGATGACCAGGCCCACGTTTTGTTGTGGCAGCCACATCATGTCGCTGTGATAGCCGACCAAATCGCCGCCGTGATGAACCACCTCGACTTCGTATGTCGTGTCAACCATCAAGCCCATGCCGTAGGTAACGTCTTTTCCGATGCTGACCTGCGGCGCGCGGCGCGCGAGCAATGGTTCTTTCGAAATGTAGGCCGTTCCATCGGGAAGCTTGCCCTCCGCAAGTTCCATCGAGACATATTTCAGCATGTCATTTACGCTGCTCCACGCGCCTCCCGCAGGGCGCGCGGGAATGATGGCGTCATTAATGGCCGTCATCGCCCTGGCCGTTTTTCCATCGGCGTCGGGCGAGTGCGAGCCCGCGTGGTTGCTGGAGAAAGCGCGCTTCATGTTGAAGGTCGTCTCTTTCATCCCCAACGGATCGAAAACATACGATTGCATGGCGCTGTCGTAGGCCGCTCCTAATTCCAAGTCGGGATGGATCACGTGTGCCCCGCTATATCCCGCAGCTGCGGCCATCAGATTGGAGTACTGGAAGAGTTCACCGAATTTGGAGGTCGGCTGCATGGTGCCGAGCAAGGCCATCGTGCTCTCGGGCGTCATCTTTCCGTAATCGAAGATCCATTCCAGATCCTGACGTGGCATTCCGGTGCAGGCGCAGATCAGGTGCTTGACGAGGAGGCTGCGCGTGGTTGCGGCGTCGCCGAGTTTGAAACTCGGAAGCAGTTTGGTGACGGGTGTGTCCCAGGTGATGCGATGTTCATCGACGAGCTTGGCGAGCAGCAGCGTGGTCATCGCCTTCGTATTCGAGGCGATCATGAACAGCGTGTCGCCGTCTGGCTTCTCCGTACCGCCCAGTTCTTTCACTCCAAATCCGCCAGCGAAAACAACCTTGCCATCCTGAACCACGCCCAGGCCGACTCCGGGTACGCCCAAAACTTTCTGTCCCTGCTCGACGAAGCGGCCCAACTCGGCAATGTGCGCTTGATCGAGAGTGTTCGCTTTCTTTCCTGCAAACGACTCACGCCTGTAACCCTTGGGCAACAGGCGGCTAAAAATCAGGGAAAGCTGAGAGCCGCGCTTCCCCGCGACAGCATCAGCCACATCTACGATGGCGACGGTCCAAGTTGATCCGGAGTAATAGACGACCGCATCCACTGTCCGCTTCTCGTTCGGCGAAGTCTGATAGTCGTAAGCGCGGCGCCGGCTCCAGCCATCGCGGTCGGGCAGATCGTTGCTGACTTTGAGCGGCCACTTTGCATCCGGCTTGTAAGCCTGCCAGGCAGCGGCTAATGCCTCATCCTGCGTTCTGGCTTGCACATCGACGAGTGCAACCCAAGAGTCTCCCTCGGGCGCTTCGAGGATGGTCGCCGGTCCCTTAAGGCGAATGGACCAATCTTTTGGCGCGATGAAGGCGTTGCCGAGTACGGTGGTCTTGGGGGTATCGGCGGAGAGCATTTCAGGCGCTTGCGCGCGGGGGGCGTGGATGGCCGGCTGGGCTGATGCGCTTAGAGCTTGTTCGAGAAGCAGGGCGGAAGCGAAAACCAACAGAGAGCAGACGAGGAGTTTTTTCATGGCGCGGGAATTCTAAACCTACTGCTAGCCGCCGAGGCAAGTTTTATTCAAGCAGGATCGCAGGCGAGCCCGGCGCAGAATGTGCCCGGAAGACTGACGGGGGGGATTTTGAGACGCGCGTTAACAATAACTGAGCATGATAGCCTTGGTTTGCCGAGATGGCCGACTGGCCGTATCGACAGGGCGAAGCGGACTCGCGGACTGGTTTGCGGTTCAAGAAGTACGCCGGCTCTGCGGACGAGAGTGTACTGGGAGTTAAGAAAAGGAAACACATGAAAAAGTCTCTTCTCCTGATCATCGCTCTTCTTGCCGTACAGCAACTGGCGGGTGCCGCCAATCCCAATCCTCCACTGAAGGTGGGCATTGTCGGTCTTGAGCACGGGCACATCGAGTTTTCCCTGCGGGGCGGAGCGCTCGCACCCGCCGGCGGACTGCTGAACCGCCCCGATATTCAGATTGTCGGTGTCGTCGAGTCAGACCAGGCGCTTTTTGACTCCTACGCGCAGCGCCACCATATGTCCCCCGGCCTTCGCTTCCGCAGCATTCAGGAGATGGTCTCGCAAGTTCATCCTCAGGCGGTTCTGGTGTTCACGGCCCCGAGCGACCACAGGCGGGTCGTCGAGGAATGCGCTGCCCTGGGCGTCCACGTGATGGTGGAGAAGCCTCTAGCCATCAGCTACAAAGATGCGCTCGCCATCCAAGACGCCGCCCAGCGTGGCAGGATTCATGTCCTGGTCAACCTGGAAACCTCCTGGTACCCAAACAATACCGAGGCCTTCCATCTGCTGCAGCAGGGTACTCTCGGTCCCATCGTGAAGACGGTCTTTCGAGACGGCCACCGTGGCCCCAAGCTGCTCGGCGTGTTCGGACCCGAGTTCCTCAACTTTCTAGCCGATCCCAAACAGAACGGCGGCGGAGCTCTGTTCGATTTCGGCTGCTACGGAGCGAATCTGATGACTTGGCTTATGGATGGCGAGGCTCCGCTATCCGTAACCGCCGTTACCAAGCAACTGCAGCCCGATCTTTATCCCAATGTAGACGACGAAGCGGAGATCACACTGATCTACAAGAACGCGGTCGCCATTGTTCAGGCCTCCTGGAATTGGCCTTTCGCGGTAAAGCAGATGGATGTCTATGGGCGCACCGGCTATGCCAAAACCATCGACTCCGAGCGCATGGAAGTCCGAAAGGCGAATGAGTCCGAAGGCCAGATAATAAAGGGGCAGTCTCTCCCCGCCCCGTACGACGATCCGTTGCACTACCTGGAGGCGGTCATGAACGGCGAAGTCCAGGAAGGAATTAGCCTGTCCTCTCTGCAGAACAACGTAATTGCGTCCGAGATTCTCGATGCGGCACGGCAGTCCGCTCAGACGGGCAAAACTGTTGGGTTACCTCTTCCTAAGTAGGCCCGATCGCCCTATTCGGATGCTTGGAATTCCATGTTCTCGTCGACCGACTGCGCGCGACTGTTTCACTCTTTGCAAAAAGCCGCGTGGGGTTCACCAGTAAGAGAACATGACGGGGGTAGGCAACATCCTCTTCATGTCTCACCTCTCGTATCAAAGATTATAGAATCTCGAAAACAGTGGCGACGAGGCTACCTGTCGAAATATCCCTTATTGCATTGCTGCGGTTACGAGTGCGAGAGCCTGTTCAGACTCATCCACGCGAGTCCGTTTTCTGGCCCGGCTGGGCAACTTCCGAGGTGGAACAAGAGTCCAAACAGGACAGGATAGGGTTTGCCCTCCCCGGGCAACCGACTACTGTTGGGTGGAGGGGAATGACATGAGGAAATCCACCTTTCTCAACGCTCTTCTTGCCGGAATCGCTTCTGTCGCCCTGGCTTGCGCGCCGACGACCGCTCTTGCCCAGCACGGTGGTGGCGGCCACGGCGGTGGTGGTGGGGGAGGAGCAGGTGGTTTTCACGGCGGCGGTGGCGGCTTCCACGGTAGTGGTGGTTCCTATGGCGGCGGCTATCACGGTGGAGGATATTATGGCGGCGACGGCGGACGAGGAGGCTCCTACGGAAACATGCGCGGAGCCTCGCCGTCGGGACGCAATTCCGGCGAAGCAAGACCTTGGTCCTGGGAGGGCCGAGGAGGTTCCCGTGACGCCTCCCCCGGCTGGCATTCGTTTGGCTCCGGCAAGAGTGCGAGCATGGCCGGAAGGTCGGGCAGTGGGACCGCGGCTGGAAGATCAGCCAGTGGAATGACGACGGCCCACGCGGCTATTGCCGACGGGCAGTGGCACTCCTTTGGAAACGCCGGCAGCGCGGCTGGATCGGCGCTGACCTCGAACCCACGCCCCACGCAGAGCGCCATTTTCAATCGCGGTGGCTTGGGATTCGCCAACTCGGGTTGGCACGGGGGATTCGGCTTTCGTGGCGGATATTCTGGTTTTGGCTGGGGCTGCTGCGGCTGGGGGCTTGGCTTGGGCTGGGGGTTCGGCTGGGGCTGGGGTCCGTTCTGGGATTGGCCACCGTACTGGTACAACCCATGGTGGGACTATGGCTACTCCCCGGCCGACATTTACCCGAATACGGAGGATTACGCGCCCAACCATCAGCCATCCTCAGCCTCGCAGGACGATAGTCGCTAGCGCCATGGCCCTCCCGATTCGGTCCAGCGCACCCCGGAACTGACCGAACAACTCCAACTCACCTCCGATCCACAGAACAAAGAGACAAACGTATTTGAGTCCGAACGCTCCCAGATGGCCCGCGCCAGGACACTTCTCTGTCCCAGCAAGATCGCCACGGCAGGCCCAACTGGCGCCCACCAGTCATATCCGGCGGCGGACAATCTGTGCGCGCTCACGGAATCGTTCCCATTGCCCAATAGCTGGTCCTCGACAGAATAGTTGTTCGAGGCAAAGATTGCTTCAAACGTACCTGAATCTGGTGGAGCCCAGGATGAGGTTCTTGGGGAGCGAAGCTCAACACATATCGGCTATGCAGGTGATTGTTGAAATCAACTAGCCGAACTTCAAAGCCTTTTCGAGTTGTGAACAACTCGTACTCACCTCCAGTCATCTCTGCAATTGCCTTGGTAATATTTTTCTTCATTGCGTTCCTGGCCATCAGAAGAGTGCCTATTATGTCCGGAGGCGCATCCCAGTAAGCCTCATCCCTGTTCACACCTCGCTCGGTGTCCAGTACCTGCGAGAGCGATGGCGAGAATGCCAGCGCATAGACGACGGTGTTGCTGTTTCCGATGGCGGCGACGACGTCATCAGTTTTGGTGACGTGACTTCCATGGTCGCGATTTTCGCTCACCAAGAGCAGCACCCGCTGGCGGTCGGCTGGCTCTTTTTCAAGCAAGCGAACGGAAAAGTCTACGGCATCGCGAATGGCTGCTCCGTTATCGCCCGCTTGTAGATTCTTGAGGTCTTCATAAATGGATGTTTCATCATCGCTGAAGTTCTCGACCAAACGGACGTGACTATCAAACTCGACCAGGGCCACCCGGGATCGGAGTTGATCGAACACAGGCGTCAGCATCGGGCCGATGCCACGCATTCTGGAATATTCCCGCCACGCCCTCCGCCCAGTCTGAACCGCCACTACCACCGACGCTGGCTCGGACTCGGCAGACTGGTCCAAATAAACCGCCTGTTCTGCGCCATCATCCTCGATCACGAAATCGCTTTGGGTCAAGCCGTAGACGACATGGCCTTCCGCATCTTTGACCAGAGTCGGTACCAGCACCACATTCGACTGAACCCGCAGATTGGGGGTTTGCTGGGCGGAAGCGCCACTCACCAGTAACAGCAGCAGAGGGTAAATTCTGGTGAACATGGGGAAGATGATACCGCAACCCAGACTGTCGGGTGCCTCTGCTTTTGCCAAAGTCTTTAGGCTCACGATGTGTGAAATCGCCGTTACGACCATTGGTCCTCCTGGCAAGGACTCACTGTGGGCCACGTGCGGTGCAGACGGTCAGCTCTATCGCCGTTTGAATTCGATCCAGCCCGTGTCGCCGGACAAGGTTCGACGATATTTGCGCTTCCGGATCATGCGGTGCTTCATGCAATTGCCCCCGCCGGTACGGGGCTCCTGGCTTCTGACATCTCGCCAACGAAAGGCCGTCTTTATGAGATGAATCGCTTCGGACAGTCAGGGGTCTCTTGACCCAAAATCGAGTGTTGACTTTGACTTTCACCCTGCGGAGAGGGCAGTTACGTCTTCGGGAAGAACGATCGTCCTCGGCCATTCCGACGATATTTCCCAGGACGACGCTGGGATTCCAAACCGGGATTCACAGTCTTGGGTGAGGTGTACCGTTAGCCTACCATCAGCACTTGTAACCGTTCGGTTACAAGTGCGATGTTTCGGGGTTGAGAGCTTTCTGAGGGTCTGGGCATTGAGGCACGACAGTGCGTAATGCCGATGTGTGGGCGGACAACTGCAACGCGCTAAGAAACATCCCCTGTTTAGTTCGGCTTCTCCTTTTCTTTTGGCGTTTCCTTATTGGCCGGAGAAGGTGGCGTTCTTGGTTTAACCGGTGCAGGATGTTGCGCCTGCTTTGCGACCGGAGACGAGGGCTTGGCTTCAGGTTTCGGCGTTGACTTGGGGGCTGGCGTGTTCGGAGTCGTTGGCTTCTCCGGTTTTGCTGGTTGCGGATGAGCAGCCGGTTGTGATGGTTGAGTACCCCGTTCGCCAGTCGCCGGAGCGGGCTTTGTCCGCGCCGACGGAGCAGTAGGTTTAGCGGCAGGTTGTGCGGGCTCAGCTGCTTTCCTCATGGGTTCAGCAGGCTTAGCCGGAGCCGGAGCGGCGCCGCGTGCCGGTGTCGGAGCCGGCGGGGGACGATTGGGCTGCGCGTTTGTCGACGCCGGTCGTGCCGGCGCTGTGGCGCGGGCAGGAATCACAGGAGCGATTGGCTTGCCTGCGGCGATGGGCTTCGCCGCTGCGACAAGGGTCGGTTTGCCGTGATTAACGGAGGCAAACTGCTGGCGGTTCTGTGCTGCCGCCTGCTGCTGCTGCAACTGCGTGCTCATCGGAGGAATGCGCTGCTCGCGCGTTGCCGCGATTTCAGTCGGCAGAGGCTTGCGAATGACGCCTCCGGGGCCGTTGAAGCTGGAACGGTTATTGGTGATGTTGACGGTAGTATTGTTGATGACGACCGTATTCGTTACGGTGCGGTTATATACTTGTACGTTGCTGATGTTCACATTGCTGACCGAACGGTTGTAGTTGAAGCGATTTCCGTTCCAGTAGCCGCCTTGATAGCCAGCGCCCACGTAGCCGAATCCATAGTTAATGCCGCCGTAGTAACCGATGTGCTGGCCCCAGAATCCATAGTGGTAGCGGTAGCTGCCACCGGAAAATCCCCAGTAGCCGGGCGTCCATAGATAACCCACCTGCGGCGGCCGCGCCCATGCGCCCGGTACCCAGTAATAGCCTTGCGCAGAATAGCTCCAATATCCGGGCGTCCACAGGTAGCCATCGCCGGGGCATTCAGGCTGGGAATATTCCGGAAGCTCTGGTGGAGCGGCGGACGCTTCGAGCGCCGGCTGCCCGTAGCTTGAGTCGTCATCGTCGTCATTATTAGCAGCAGCATCGTTCTGGGCCGGCTGATCGTTGGTTCCAGCCGTCTGCGTCTCGCTCGCAGGGGCCAGGTTGGCTGACGCTGCTGGGTCTTGCGACTGGTCGGGCTGCGTCGCTTGAGTTGGAGCGGCCGTATCCGGGGCAGGGTTCTGGTTGCATGCTGCAACTCCAAACGTCAGTGCGATGGATGTTGCCAGAAGAATAAAAAAACTTGCTTTGCTCGTCTTGCTCATAAAAGTTCCCTTTCCCCGGGAAGTTGGATGCAGGATTTCACTACTTTTTACAATCCCAACGATGCATGGGAAGAGCTCCGATCGAACCTGGGACACAGGGTATCGGTTCCGACGCCGGTTCAGTTTGCGCCATATCCAACCGTGATCGGTAGAAGACGGGTAGCCGTGAGGGTCCAAAGATTACCCCCGGCCGAGACTAACCCATGACCGCCCCAAGGGTTTTTTCTCAATTGGAATAGTAGGTCTCAAGAAAACAGAGAACTGTTCAAAATTGCTCACTTGTCGAAATCGTCCACAGGTCATTCCCCAGGTCTGCATTATCCCTTAGCCCGGCGAATGTTAGCCAACCGGGAGGAGGGATTCCCGTGGTGATTGGTCCGGGTTTATGCTCAACTCCGTCGTCTTTGTTGTTCCGAGGCACAGCGGTGTCGCCTACAGTGTTTACTGTATTTGGCATCTTTCGGCAGAATGGCTAGCATAGACGTGCAGTCCTCGCGAAGGCCGCCGATGGCGACGTAGGGCGGGGAATGCTAGTTCTGTTCATCAGATGGGACCTGGTGCTGTGATCAAGCACTGCACCCAGTATGCGACGACAACCTTAAGTTGGTTAGCACGTCGCCAGAGGATATGAGCGAGCCCAAGCAAGGGGAAGAAATAACGGGTCTGTTGGCTGCCATTGTTGCCTCCTCCGATGATGCCATCATCAGCAAGAACCTGGATGGCGTTATCACGAGTTGGAATAAGAGTGCGGAACGGATATTCGGGTACACCCCTGAAGAAGCCATCGGGCAACATATCACCCTGATCATTCCATCAGACCGCCGCGCTGAAGAGTCAGACATTCTCGCCCGTCTCCGACGGGGGCAGCGCGTTGACCATTTCCACACCGCCCGCAGGCGGAAGGATGGCAGCCTCCTTGATGTCTCACTGACCATTTCCCCGGTGACAGATTCATCGGGACGTGTAATTGGAGCCTCGAAGGTGGCGCGGGACATTACAGCGCAAAAGCAGGCTGAGCTGGCATTGCGGGAAAGCGAACAACGCTTTCGCGTGATTACGGATGCTTCGCCCGTCCTGGTCTGGATGGCGGGGACGGACAAGCTTTGCTATTACTTCAATAAGGGATGGTTGGATTTCGTCGGACGTACTCTCGAACAAGAGTCAGGCAATGGCTGGGCGGAGAACGTGCATCCAGAGGACTTCGACAACTGCCTGCAAATCTACGTTAACAACTTCGATGCCCGTCGTCCGTTTGAGATGGAGTACCGGATGCGGCATCACACGGGGCAATACCGCTGGATACTGGATCGAGGAGTGCCACGCTACGCGTCGGATGGAACGTTTGAAGGATATGTTGGCGGTTGTCTCGACATCCATGACCAGAAAGAGGCAGCAGAGAAGGTTCGGATCGCCGATGATATGACGCGCCTGATGAAGGCGCAAGATGAAGAACAACGGCGTATTGCCCGCGAATTACATGACAGTGCTGGGCAAACATTGGCGGTCCTCGGCATGAACCTCGCGCAATTGGTTCGCCGGGCAGAGGGCGTTGCGCCGGAGTTGGCAAGAGAAGGAAAAGAGATCGAGGCGATGGTTCAGCAATTACATCGCGAGATACGCACCACGTCTTACCTGTTACATCCACCCCTGCTGGACGAAAGCGGGCTCGCGTCTGCACTTAACTGGTACGTAGAGGGGCTGGCAGAACGCAGCGACGTAGTCATCACCCTGGATGTTGCCGATAATGTTGGAAGGCTGCCGAGCGATATGGAGCTTGCAATCTTTCGTCTGGTGCAGGAATGCTTAACAAATATCCACCGACACTCCGGCAGCAAGACCGCTCTTATCCGAGTAGTTTGCGAAGGAGAGATTGTCCGAACAGAGGTGCGGGATCACGGAAAAGGCATGTCGCCCGAGCGCTTGTTGGACATTCAGTCCCGCGGCTCAGGCGTTGGGATCAGGGGCATTCGAGAGCGGATACGTCAATTCCACGGAGAGATGAAAATCGAATCGAATGGTTCAGGTACCTCTGTGATTGTAAGCATCCCCATGCCCAAGGAAGCTCGGTCAGCAGATAGTGAGCCGCTGCAAACTGCGGTGTAGCTAAAGGCCAAGGGGACGACTGCTTACTGGATCGTGC
>Ga0210398_10004459_pt1 | contig 13116 bp, 12 predicted proteins | sample IncBWC4OmetaG_FD_161047 | JGI IMG/M metagenome (GOLD analysis project Ga0210398, IMG submission 161047) | Forest soil microbial communities from Barre Woods Harvard Forest LTER site, Petersham, Massachusetts, United States - Inc-BW-C-4-O | ecosystem: Environmental > Terrestrial > Soil >... | reverse complement strand
CCATGGAGCAACTGGTGTTGGCCTACCGTGCGATGGCCGGCACCCACGAGAACAACACCACCTCGATGCTGGCCCGCGACCAAGCCGAAGGCGCCAAATGGGGCGGCTAGACGCCGGCAGTCGCTAAGGCGTGAGCACGATCGAACCGACCGTCTGACGGCCCTCTAAGTCGTGGTGCGCCTGCGCGGCGTCCGCCAGCGGATAGCTGCGGCTTACCGTCACATCGAGCGAACCCCCGGCGATCGCGTCGAACAATTCCCCTGAGCGCCAAGCGAATTCCTCGCCGGTGCGGGTGAAGTGAACCAGTGAGGGGCGGGTCAGGTACACCGAGCCGGCCGCGTTGAGCCGCTGCGGGTCGACCGGCGGAACCGGGCCGCTGGAAGCGCCGAACAACGCCAAGGTTCCCCGCACGGCGAGACTGGCCAGGCTGGCGTCGAACGTGCTCGCCCCGACGCCGTCGTACGCTGCGGCCACGCCGGCCCCGGCGGTCAACTCCCGGATAAGCCTTCCGAACTCTTCCGGATCATCGCCCGGATAGTCCAGCACGTCCGTCGCGCCGGCCTGTCGGGACAGCTCGGCTTTGGCCGGTGTCGACACGGTCGTGATCACCCGGACGCCCAGGCTGGTCGCCCACTGCGTCAAGATCAGCCCCACGCCGCCCGCCCCGGCGTGGAACAGCACCGTGTCGCCCGACTTCACCGGATACACCGATTTGATCAGGTAATGCGCCGTCATGCCCTTCAACAGTGCCGACGCGGCCACATCCAAACCGACTGCCGACGGCACACCTGCCACTAAAAACGCTGGCGCGGTAGTGAATTCGGCGTATGCTCCGGACGCCGCGGCGGTCACCACCCGGTCGTCAACCCCCAGCGCCGTCACACCGTCTCCGACGGCGACCACGGTCCCGGCCACTTCGGTGCCCAGCACGAACGGAAGCTCGCGCGGGTAAGACCCGGAGCGGAAATAGGTGTCGATGAAATTGACGCCGATCGCTTCGGACTTGATCAGCACCTCGCCCGGACCAGGGGAGGGCTGTGCCGTCTCGACGTAGCTCAGGATTTCCGGACCGCCGTTTTCGGGGACTTGGATTGCGCGCATGGTGACTATCTTGACGTCCTCCGCGGACTGACGTCCTGGGATTCCAACCCGGTCACCCACCTAGGCGGCAGAGAGCTGAGTTGAGGTTCACAGTTCACAGACCGCCCTGCGGCGAGGTCTCCCTGTGCTGTTACCGCCCGTCCGGCGGCAATGTTGCGGGCGGCGTTCACATCAGCGTTGCACGGGCCCGCCTTGCAGGCCACACATGCGAATACCGCTTGACTCTTACGGTTTTCCGGTGCGACATGCCCACAAGCGCAGCATCGTTGCGACGTGTACGCAGCCGGGACCCGTTGGAGGCGTCCCGGAGCTTTGTGGTTGAGCCGGGCCACCAGTCGGCCCCACCCTTGACGAGCGATTGCGCGGTTAAGGCCGCGTTTCTGTGCAACGTGATTACCCGGTTGGTCCAGCGTGCCGCGTGCAGAACGGGTCATCGCCCGCACGTCGAGGTTCTCTACTCGAATGGTTTCGAACCGGCGCGCCAGATCGGTCGTGGTCTTTTCCACCCAATCTCGCCGTCGGTCTGCCTCCCGGGCTTTGAGTTTCGCGATCGCCAGCTTGGTGCGCGCTCGGCGCCTGGAACCAGCCTTGGCGCGCGCGAGGCGTCGCTGCTGCCGGCGCAGCCGCATCTGCTCACCGGGCGTCAGGCTAGGTGCATGGAGCAGTTCCCCGGTCGACAGCGCCGCCGAGACTGCGACACCCCGATCGATACCAACCACGCTGCCATCACCCGGTCCCGCGATGGGATCGGGGATGTGGGCGAAGGCGATATGCCAGCGGCCGACCCGATCCCGAGTAATGCGATAGGACTTCACACCGGCGGGCACACTACGTGTCCAGCGGAATCGGACCCACCCGACCTTCGGCACCCACACCCGCCAGTAACGCCTGTTGAGCTTTTCGACGTGGTGTTGCTTGAGCCCGACCTGGCGGAAACCTTCGTGTACACCCGCCTTGCGCCACGACGGGCGGCCATGGGTGCCGTTAAAGAAGTTCCGCATGGCCTGGGCGAAATCCCGCAGAGCTTGCTGCTGCACTTTCTGGGACCCGGCCGCCAACCAAGCATATTCAGCGCGGATCTCAGTCAACTGCGCCGACTGCTCGTTGTACCCAGGGGCTCGCCGCCCCGGCTGCCAAAGCTGCTGTTGCTCGACGGCCAGGTTCCACACGAATCGGGCATGCCGGCAATGTTCTACCAAAACCGTCTGCTGAGCCGCTGTCGGCAGTAATCGGAACCGAGCCATACTCGCAAGGTAACTGTCGACACCGACACCGACGAGCATCGTCTGGCCCGCGCATGTCTGGCTGAAGGAGTCCGCATGAAGTTGGCCCGGCCCGACATTCGTCATCCGAAGATCGTGCTGGTCGGTTCGGAGGGCGGCGACGACGCGGGTCTGGTCGCCGCGCTGCGCAAGCGAGGGCTGCATGCCCACTGGGTGTCCTGGGACGATCCGGAGACGTTGCATGCCGATCTGGTGATCCTGCGGACTCGTACCGATTACGCCGAGCGCCGCGACGAGTTCCTGGCGTGGACCAAGCGAGTGTCCAATGTGCTCAACGGCGCCGATGTCGTCGCGTGGAACTGCGGCCAACACTATCTGCGCGACCTGCGACGTGCCGGGGTGCCGGTTCGGGACCGGCGGTCGACGGCCTCGACCGTCCGAACGGCGCTGATTTACCTTGGCGGCATTCAGTCGCATGCGTTTGACGCGGCCGCGGCGGTCGAGGCCGACTTCGAATTGTGGGAACTCGGACAGGCTGCCCTGCAAGCGGCAGCCGACCATCTGGGCGTCGGCGCCGGCGAGCTGCTCTACGCCCGGGCCGATGTGATCGGCGGACCGGGTGACGCCGAATTGATCGGGCTGGATTTGATTGCGCCGTCGCTAGGTTGGCAGCTGCTCGACGACACCGCGCGCGACGACGGGCAGCGGCGGTTCGCGGTGTGCGTCGAGTCAGCCCTGGACCGGCTTGGGCTCGGTCCGCTCTCGCATCGACGCCCATAACGCGGCGGTGGCTGCGGTGCACGCGGCCGCGCCGGCGACGTGAACCGCCACCAACGCGGCGGGGACGCCAGTGAAGAACTGCACGATGCCGACGGTGGCCTGAGCGAACACCAGCAGCACCAGCACGCCCAACCGCAGCAGTACCGGGCGGGGTGCGCGTACCGCCAGCAGCCCAAAACCCAGACCGACCAGCAGTCCGAGATAGGCCACCAGCAGCGACGAGTGCGCATGCAACAGCGTGGTGATCTCGATCCTGAGCCGCGGCACCGTCCGATAGGGGCTGGCGTCGCCGGCGTGTGGACCCGCCGCGGTGACCAGGGTGCCGGCCACCAGCACCGCGGACAGCGTCGTCGCGCTCAGCGCCGTCAGCCAGCGCAGCGGCGGGACGACGGTGGCGGTCTGCTCGCCTTGGTCAGGTTCGCCGATCTTGACGTAGAGCAGTACCGCCAGCCACACCATCGCCATCGATGCCAGTAGATGGATGGCCACCGTCCACCAGAGCAAGCCGGTGAGCACCGTGATGCCGCCGATCACCGCCTGCAGCACGGTCGAGGCCGGCATCAACCAGGCATACACCAACACTTCTGTGCGTCTCCGGGCCCGGATGACCGCCAGCACCGCCAGGATCGCCGCGATGACCACGGCGAAACTGATCATCCGGTTCCCGAATTCGACGGCCTGGTGGATGCGGGGTACCTCGGCGACGGCCACCGGGGTGAAGCTGCCCGGAAAGCATTGCGGCCACGTTGGACAGCCCAATCCGGACGCCGTGACCCGGACGATCGCACCGGTGACGGCGATACCGCCCTGAGTCACGATGACCACTGCGGCGATCAGGCGCTGCGCGCCGAGGCTGGGTTCGGGCAGCAGATCCACCAGCCGCAAGAACCACCGTCGGACAGGCATCGCCCGATCGTAGGGCAACGAAAACTACGTCACGTAGTAGGGACGTGGGCGAGGCATTCTCGCGCGAGCGCCACGCCAGCGTGACGGTTGCGGCGCCCGGCCGTCAGGTGAACCGGAACCACCGCAACGCGGCCAGGCCGGCCAGGCCGCCCCAGGCGGCCAGCACGGCGACGCCGAACCAGTCCACCGACACGGTCATCGCCTGCGACAGCGCCTCGGTCAGCGCGCCGGCCGGGGTGAGCCGCGCCGCCCATTTGACCGGTGCCGCGACCATGTCGGTGTCCACCGTCAGCGCACCGAGTCCGGCGAAGACGAACCACAACAGGTTGGCCACCGCGAGCACGATCTCGGCACGCAGCGTGCCGCCCAGCAGCAGACCCAGCGCGGCGAATCCCGCGGTGCCCAGCGCGATGATGACTGCGCCCAACGCCAGGCCCGCCGGATGCGGCCGCCAGCCAAGCGCAAACCCGATGGCGCCCAAGATGATTGCCTGTAGGAAGACCACCGTGACCACCGCCAGCGATTTGCCGGCGATGATGCCCCACACCGGAAGTGCGGTCGCACCCAGCCGTTTGAGCGCGCCGTACCGCCGATCGAACGCGACCGCGATGGCCTGGCCGGTGAACGCCGTGGAGATCACCGCGAGCGCCATGATCACCGGGACAAAGGTGGCGGCGCGGTTGTTGCCGAAGGATCCGAGCGGCAACAGCGTCAACCCCACCAGCAGTGTGATCGGGATGAACATGGTCAGCAGCAGTTGTTCGCCGTTGCGCAGCAGTAGCTTCAGCTCCAGCGCAAACTGTGCGGCCAGCATCCGTGGCACCGCCGCGGGACGCGGGTCAGGAGTGAAAGTGCCTGCGGGGAAAAGCGATTCGGTCACGACCGCAACTCCCGGCCGGTCAGCTCCAGGAACACGTCTTCCAGGCTGCGCTGCTCCACTCGCATGTCGGTGGCCAGCACGTCGATCTGGGCACACCACGCAGTCACCGTCGCCAACACCTGCGGATCCACCAGGCCTTCCACCAAGTACTCACCCGACGCCACCTCGGAGGCCCGGTAATCCTCCGGCAAGGCCGAGACCAGCAGGGACAAGTCGAGCCGTGGCGGAGCGGTGAACCGAAGCTGATCCTTGGCGCCGCTGCGGGTGAGCTCTGCCGGGGTTCCGGCCGCGACGGTCACCCCTTGGTCGATGATGACCAGTCGGTCGGCGAGTTCCTCGGCCTCCTTGAGTTGGTGGGTGGTCAGCACCACCGTCACGCCGTCGCGGCGCAACGCGTCGATCAACTCCCACACCAGTAGCCGGGCCTGCGCGTCCATTCCCGCGGTGGGCTCGTCGAGAAACACCAGTTCGGGTCGGCCGACCAAGGCGCAAGCCAGCGCGAGCCGCTGCTGCTGCCCACCGGACAGCCGTCGGTAGGTGGTGCGCGCCGCGTCGGTCAGACCCAATGTGGACAGCAGCCACTGCGGGTCCAGCGGGTCGGCGGCGTAGGAGGCCACCAGGTTGAGCATCTCGCCGGCCCGGGCGGCCGGATAGCCCCCGCCGCCCTGCAACATCACGCCGATGCGCGGCCGCAGCCGAGCGTTATCGGCGATCGGGTCCAGCCCGAGCACCTCGATGGTGCCGGCATCGGGCCGGACGAACCCTTCGCACATCTCGACCGTCGTCGTCTTGCCCGCACCGTTGGGGCCCAGCAGCGCCAACACCTCGGCGGCGTGCACGTCGAGGTCGAGGTTGGCGACGGCCCTGATGGCGGTCGGCCCCGAGCCGTACTGCTTGCACACCCCGCGCAACCGCACGGGGACTTGGACGGCCTGGCTCACGAGGATTCAGCGTATGCGCCAGGCACCGGGGTGGGCTGCCGGGTCTCGCTGCTGGGCGCCGGATCAGGGGTCGCCGTGTGAGCTGCCGAGTCGGCGGCCGGCAGCGCCCGCCACGGCAAGCGGGCATGGGTCGCCGCGATCAGCAACGCCACGATGATGGTGCTGGCCACGGTGGCATCCACGATCTGGAACAGCGCGAACCGATCGCCGTTGGCGGTGGGGCCGAAGACGCCGACGACGATCGTGACGACGATCACCGCCATCCGGAAACCAGGGCGCGTCGCCCACGCGGCCAGCGGGATGATGGCCCACAGCAGATACCACGGCTGCACCACAGGAAACAGCAGCACCGTGCCACCCAGCGCGACTCCTAGCCCGCCAACCGGGTGCAGCCGACCACGCAACACCGCGATCAGCAGCCAGCCCACCATCACCGCGATGACCAATACGCCGATGCCACGGGTCAGCGAGAGGATCGCGGTGGTGTGATCGCCCAGGCCCAGCAGGATCCCCACCTGCCCGGTACCTAGGGCGATCAGCGTCGGCGGCGACATCCAGCTGCGCACCACGTTGGCGGTCCCGAGCGTGTAGATCCAGCCGAAGCCGAGCCGGCTGGCCCAGCCGACCGCAGCCATCACTGCCAGCGCCAATCCGGCCGTCAGCCCGCCCGCCAACACGAATGCCCGCAAGTTGCCGCCCCAGCGCCTGGCGAGCGCCATCGCGACAAACCCCAAGGCCAGCAGCGAGGGCAGCTTGATCTGCGAGGACAGCGCGATCAGGATCGCGCCCGCGAGCAGCATGCCCAACGGCGCCCAATCCGGCCAGTGGGTCCGCAAGCCAGGCCAGGGCCGGGGCACCAGCGGGCGCGCGGAGTCGATTCCGCGCAGCGCGAACTCGGTGCCGGTCAGCATCAACCCGAGCATCGGTGCCTCGTTGTGGATGCCGGCGACCAGATGCATGATCAGCAGCGGGTTGGCCGCCCCCAGCCACAGCGCGCTGACCTCGGCCACCCCGCAGCGGCGGGCCAGCCGCGGTGTCGCCCACACGATAAGACCCACGCCGACCAGCACCACCAGCCGATGGCACAGCACGGCGGCGACAATGTTTTCGCCGGTCAATGCCGAAATTCCGCGGCCGATCCACAAGAACAGCGGCCCGTACGGCGCTGGAGTCTCCCGCCACAGGCTGGGCACCGACAACGTGAACACATGGTCGAGGCCCAACCCTGTCGCCGGACCCACGCGATAGGGGTCGAGTCCCAACCGGCAGATCTGGCTTTGCGCCAGGTAGGAGTAGACGTCCTTGCTGTACATCGGGGGCGCCGCCAACAGCGGGAGCACCCACAACCACAGCGTGCGGTCCAGCTCGCCCCGGGACATCCGTCGTTGGCCCAGCGTGAAGCGGCCCAGCATCAGCCAGGCGAGCGCCATCATGACCGCGCCGGTGGTGGTCATCGTCAGCGACACCGTCTGGATCCGCGACGGCAGGTTGAGCAGCCGAACCCCGAAGGTGGGATCCTGGACCACCGGCCGCGCCCCGGCGCCCAGCGCGCCGATGCCCATCAGCACCGTGCCGGTGGCGCCGAACACCCGGGTGCGGCGAACCGCGACCAGCTCGGTGTCGTTGAGCGGCTGACCGACCGTCTGTTCGTCGCCATGCAAGCGGGCAATCGACGAACTCAACGGGTGGTGGCGGGCTGCCATCACAGCAGCGTAGCCGCCGGCCGACAGCGGCCGGATCGGTCAGGTGTGACCAGCGCAACCCTGGCAGAGGGTAGCCTTCCTAGACCTGTTACCGGAATTGCGTCACACTGGTGTTGTGAAATTCCCGTCGTACGCCAAAGGGGTCGAAGCAACAGCTGCAGCTTCGACCCACGATGGCCAGACCCGAAGCGCCGTTGTGCGGTTGCTGTTGGAGTCCGGGTCGATCACTGCCGGGCAGATCGGCGATCGGTTGGGCCTGTCCGCCGCTGGGGTGCGACGCCATCTGGACGCGCTGATCGACGCGGGCGAGGCGGAATCGGTTCCCGCGGCGGCCTGGCAGCAGGAGGGACGGGGCCGACCGGCCAAGCGCTACCGGCTCACCGCGGGCGGCCGCGCCAAGCTGGACCACAGCTACGACGACTTGGCGTCCGCGGCGATGCGTCAACTCCGCGAAATCGGTGGTGAGGATGCGGTTCGCACTTTCGCCCGACAGCGCATCGACGCCATCCTGTCCGGTGTCGAGGCGGCCGATTCGGACGCCGATGCCGATATCGAAGCCACCGCCGAGCGGATTGCCACCGCGCTGTCCGAGGCCGGCTACGTCGCAACCACCACGCAGGTGCGCGGCCCGATCCACGGCGTGCAGATCTGTCAGCACCACTGCCCGGTGTCGCACGTCGCCGAGGAGTTTCCGGAATTGTGCGAAACCGAGCAGCAGGCCATGGCCGAGGTACTCGGGACCCATGTGCAGCGGCTGGCGACCATCGTCAACGGTGACTGCGCCTGCACCACCCACGTCCCGCTCACCACCGAAGCCAAACCAAATGCACTTCGGCGCGCGGCGCGCGCCGAAGCCACCGCGAGTATCAAAGGAGCGTCATTATGACCCTCACTCCAGAGGCCACCAAGACCGGTGTGCCCTCCGCTGAGCCGTTGACCCAGGAGCAGGCCATCGCCTCGCTGGGCCGGTACGGCTACGGCTGGGCGGATTCCGATGTGGCGGGCGCCAGCGCCCAGCGCGGGCTGTCCGAAGCGGTGGTCCGTGACATCTCCGCGAAAAAGAACGAGCCGGAGTGGATGCTGGAGACCCGGCTGAAGGCGCTGCGCATCTTCGACCGCAAGCCGATGCCGAAGTGGGGTTCCAACCTCGAGGGCATCCACTTCGACAACATCAAGTACTTCGTGCGCTCCAGCGAGAAGCAGGCCGCGACCTGGGACGATCTGCCCGCAGACATCAAGAACACCTACGACAGGCTGGGCATCCCCGAAGCCGAGAAGCAGCGATTGGTGTCCGGTGTCGCCGCGCAGTACGAGTCGGAGGTCGTCTACCACTCCATCCGCGAGGATCTGGAGAAACTGGGCGTCATCTTCCTGGACACCGACACCGCGCTGCGTGAGCACCCGGAGATCTTCAAGCAGTATTTCGGCACGGTGATCCCGGCGGGGGACAACAAGTTCTCCGCGCTGAACACCGCGGTCTGGAGTGGCGGAAGCTTCATCTACGTCCCGCCGGGTGTGCACGTCGACATCCCGCTGCAGGCCTACTTCCGGATCAACACCGAGAACATGGGCCAGTTCGAGCGGACGCTGATCATCGTCGACGAGGGTGCGTACGTGCACTACGTCGAGGGCTGCACCGCGCCGATCTACAAGTCGGATTCGCTGCACTCGGCGGTGGTGGAGATCATCGTCAAGCCAGGCGGCCGCTGTCGCTACACCACGATCCAGAACTGGTCGAACAACGTGTACAACCTGGTCACCAAGCGCGCGCGCGCCGAGGCCGGCGCCACCATGGAGTGGGTCGACGGCAACATCGGGTCGAAGGTCACCATGAAGTACCCGTCGGTCTGGATGACCGGCGAGCACGCCAAGGGCGAGGTGCTGTCGGTGGCATTCGCCGGCGAAGGCCAGCATCAGGACACCGGCGCCAAGATGCTGCACCTGGCCCCGAACACGTCGAGCAACATCGTCTCCAAGTCGGTGGCGCGCGGCGGCGGCCGCACCTCCTACCGCGGCCTGGTGCAGGTGAACAAGGGTGCGCACGGTTCGCGCTCCAGCGTGAAATGTGATGCGCTGCTGGTGGATACGATCAGCCGCAGCGACACGTACCCCTACGTCGACATCCGCGAGGATGACGTGACGATGGGCCACGAGGCGACGGTGTCGAAGGTCAGCGAAACCCAGCTGTTCTACCTGATGAGCCGCGGGCTGACCGAGGACGAGGCGATGGCGATGGTGGTGCGCGGCTTTGTCGAGCCGATCGCCAAGGAGCTGCCCATGGAGTACGCGCTGGAGCTCAACAGGCTGATCGAGCTGCAGATGGAAGGCGCGGTCGGCTAGTGGTCAACGCCAACCTCACCGAAGCTGTCGAAGGGATCGCCGCCAACAAAGCCGAACAGTTCACGTCTTTCGACGTTGCCGCCTTCGAGGTCCCTGGCGGGCGCGACGAGATCTGGCGGTTCACCCCCCTGCGGCGGTTGCACGGCCTGCACAATGGCACCGCGGCGGCCTCCGGCAGCGCCACCATCGCTGTCAGCGGGCGGCCCGGGGTCCGGGTGGAAACTGTTCGGCGCGGCGACGAACGACTCGGTCAGGGCGGCGTGCCCGCGGACCGGGTTGCCGCCCAGGCCTTCTCGTCGTTCAACTCGGCGACGCTGGTCACAGTTGCCCGCAGCACGCAGGTCGCTGATCCGATCGAGGTGGTGATCACCGGCCCTGGTGAGGGCGCGGTGGCCTACGGGCATCTGCAGATCCGCGTCGAGGAGCTGGCCGAGGCCGTCGTCGTCATCGACCAGCGCGGCAGCGGAACTTACGCCGACAACGTGGAATTCGTCGTCGACGACGCCGCCCGGCTGACCGTGGTGTGGATCGCCGACTGGGCCGACGACACCGTGCATGTCAGCGCGCAGCACGCCCGGCTGGGCAAGGACGCGGTGCTGCGGCACGTGGCCGTCACGCTCGGCGGCGACCTGGTGCGAATGTCGGCCACGGTGCGGTTCGATGCGCCCGGCGGTGACGCCGAGCTGCTCGGGCTGTACTTCGCCGACGACGGTCAGCACCTCGAGTCGAGGCTGCTGATCGACCACGCTCAACCCGATTGCAAATCCAACGCGCTGTACAAGGGTGCGCTGCAAGGGGATCCGGACTCGAGCCGGCCGGATGCGCACACCGTCTGGATCGGCGACGTGTTGATCCGGGCCGAGGCCACCGGCACCGACACCTTCGAGGTCAACCGCAACCTGGTGCTCACCGACGGCGCGCGCGCCGACTCGGTGCCCAACCTGGAGATCGAGACCGGCGAGATCGTCGGCGCCGGGCATGCCAGCGCCACCGGGCGATTCGACGACGAGCAACTGTTTTACCTGCGTTCCCGCGGCATCCCCGAAGACCAGGCCCGCCGACTGGTGGTGCGTGGTTTCTTCAACGAGATCATCGCCAAGATCGCGGTACCTGAGGTACGGGAGCGCCTAACCGCAGCCATCGAGCACGAACTGGCTATCACGGAATCGAGAGCAACCGCGTCATGACCACCCTGGAAATCAAAGACTTGCACGTCAGCGTGCAGAACCCTTCCGACGGCGACGAGATCGCCATTCTCAACGGCGTCAACTTGACGGTGAGCTCCGGCGAGACGCATGCGGTGATGGGGCCCAACGGATCCGGCAAATCCACACTGTCCTACGCCATCGCGGGTCACCCGAAGTACCACGTGACGTCGGGCTCCATCACACTCGACGGCGAGAACGTGTTGGACATGAGCGTCGACGAGCGCGCCCGCGCCGGGCTGTTTTTGGCCATGCAGTATCCCGTTGAGGTGCCGGGCGTGTCGATGTCGAACTTCCTGCGCTCGGCCGCTACCGCGGTTCGCGGCGAGGCGCCGAAGCTGCGGCACTGGGTCAAAGAGGTCAAGGCCGCCATGGACGACCTGGACATCGACTCGGCCTTCGGCGAACGCAGTGTCAACGAAGGCTTTTCCGGCGGTGAGAAGAAGCGCCACGAGATCCTGCAGCTGGGCTTGCTGAAGCCCAAGATCGCGATCCTCGACGAGACCGACTCCGGCCTCGACGTCGACGCGCTGCGAGTGGTCAGTGAGGGCGTCAACCGCTATGCCGAATCCGAGCACGGTGGCATTCTGCTGATCACGCACTACACGCGGATCCTGCGGTACATCCATCCCGAATTCGTGCATGTGTTCGTCGGCGGGCGGATCATCGAGTCGGGCGGTCCGGAACTGGCCGACGAACTTGAAGAAAACGGCTACGTGCGCTTCACGCAGACGGCCGCCACGGGGGCCTGACATGACGGCGTCCGTGACCCCACTGGACCTTGCGGCGATCCGCGCCGATTTCCCGATCCTCAAGCGGGTGATGCGCGGCGGAAATCAGTTGGCGTACCTGGATTCGGGTGCCACGTCGCAGCGGCCGGTGCAAGTCCTCGACGCCGAACGCGAATTCCTGTTGACGTCCAACGGCGGGGTGCACCGAGGCGCACACCAGCTGATGGAGGAGGCGACCGACGCTTACGAGCAGGGCCGCGCCGACATCGCCGCATTTGTCGGTGCCGACACCGACGAGCTGGTGTTCACCAAGAACGCCACCGAATCGCTCAACCTGGTGTCCTACGTGTTCGGGGACAACCGGTTCGAGCACGCCGTCGGCCCGGGCGATGTCATCGTCACCACCGAGCTCGAGCACCACGCCAACCTGGTCCCGTGGCAGGAACTGGCCCGGCGCACCGGCGCCACGTTGCGCTGGTACGGCGTAACCGACACCGGGCGCATCGATCTTGATTCGTTGCGGCTCGACGAGCGTGTCAAGGTCGTCGCGTTCAGCCATCATTCGAATGTGACCGGAGCGGTTGCCCCGGTGGCCGAATTGGTCGCCCGGGCAAAGGCCGTAGGCGCGCTGACAGTGCTGGACGCCTGCCAGTCGGTGCCGCACCAACCCGTCGACTTGCACGCGCTCGGCGTCGACTTCGCCGCGTTCTCCGGACATAAGATGCTGGGCCCCAACGGGATCGGGGTTCTCTACGGGCGACGTGAGCTGTTGTCGTCCATGCCGCCATTCCTCACCGGCGGGTCGATGATCGAAACGGTGACCATGGAGGTCACCACCTACGCGGCGCCGCCACAACGGTTCGAGGCCGGCACCCCGATGACCTCCCAGGTCGTCGGGCTGGGCGCGGCCGTGGGCTATCTCGGCGCCATCGGCATGGACGCGGTCGACGCGCACGAACGCGAGTTGGTGGCCGCTGCGATCGATGGCCTGTCCGGTATCGACGGAGTGCGGGTGATCGGGCCGAAGTCGATGGAAAACCGCGGCTCGCCAGTGTCTTTCATCGTCGACGGCGTGCACGCCCACGACGTCGGTCAGGTGCTCGACGACGACGGGGTTGCGGTGCGGGTAGGTCACCACTGCGCATTGCCGCTGCACCGCCGTTTCGGTCTCGCCGCCACCGCGCGGGCATCGTTCGCGGTCTACAACACTCACGACGAGGTCGACCGACTGGTGGCCGGCGTACGGCGCGCCCTCGATTTCTTCGGTGGAGCGTGAGACGCGGTGCGCCTCGAGCAGATCTACCAA
>Ga0210398_10004458_pt1 | contig 13117 bp, 9 predicted proteins | sample IncBWC4OmetaG_FD_161047 | JGI IMG/M metagenome (GOLD analysis project Ga0210398, IMG submission 161047) | Forest soil microbial communities from Barre Woods Harvard Forest LTER site, Petersham, Massachusetts, United States - Inc-BW-C-4-O | ecosystem: Environmental > Terrestrial > Soil >... | reverse complement strand
CTCTTTTCCGCCGATTTCCTTATCGGGGGTACTCTTCAGCGGCAGAAAGCTGTACTGCGTCTTCGCCATGAAAGGCAGCACATATTCATCCTGATCGCGCTGGACATTGATGCCCAGATAGACCACGTCCTTTTCGCGGAACTGGTGCATCACCGCTTCGAAGTGGGGAAATTCAGCGCGGCACGGACCGCATCCGGGGAACCAGAACGTGAGAAGCACCGCCTTGCCGCGTAGGCTTGCCAACGACACCGTACCGGCCGAGCCGTATTGCTGCAGATTGAACGGCGGAGCAATCTTGGCGTTGGCGTCGAGAATGCGCTTGAGGTCAGCGTGGACCTGGGCGGCCGTTTTGCTCAGCTGCTTGCCGGCGCTTTCCAAGGCCACCCGCGTCGCATCCTCGGGCCATTTGGCTTGCTGCTTGAGGAGACTGGCGTACGCTCCCTGCAGTTGTCCCGCCTTGATCATCACCTGTGCCTTCAGGCGCACAAGCATCGCAGCATTTGAGGAGCGCGGGTTGGCGCTCAGTTTGTCCAGCAGCGCCACGGCATCGTCGGGTTTACCGCCGGCCACTTTCTGGTTGACCTGAATATAGGTCTGCGCGAACGCCACGCGAGCGACCCACTCCTTTGATCCCTTCGTGCCCTGCATCTCCTGCGCGAGCTTCACCGCCTTGAGCGGATCAACACGCAGGTAGGCGTCGAACAAATCAGACATACCCCCGGAGGACCAGCTGAACTTTTCCGGTGGGAACTGCTGGCGCAGGTGCTCAAGGATCGCAATTCGCTTGGCATCGTCCGGCGCCTTGACGGCCAGCCAGTAGAGCGCCTGCGCTCCACGCTCGCTGGTGGGGAAGCGCTTGGGAACATCGAACAGGGCGGCTTCCCCCTGGGACGGGTCCGTCTTATTCAGGTCGCTGGCATAGTAGAAGGCGTAGTCTGGATTGTGCGGATCGAGTAGCGCTGCCTTGTGCATGTATTCCAAGGAGGCCTTCTTGTCGCCCCAACGCTCCGCATCGAAGCTGAGCATCGAATAGATTTTCGCATTGTTTGGATCGCGCGCCGCGGCCTTGAGTAGGTAGGGCCTTGCCCCCGGATTCTCCCTGCCCTCCAATTGAACGCCCATGCCGTACGGAATGCCGACGGAATCGGGAAAGCGCCGCTCCCACTCCTTGTACTTAAGGTCGACGGTCTTTCTCATCTCATTGGCCTGCGATTTCGGCTTTGGGTCTTTCTGCTGATAGGCCTCGGACCGCCAACGACTCATGGATTCCTCGAGCTGCTCATGCGCCGCGAGGAAATCCGGATCGGCCTCGATCGCCTCGATGAAGGCCGCCAGTGCCTCGGCCGGCTGCTTCTGCGTGTCCAGCGCTTTCGCACGCTCCAAGGCAGCCTGAGCCGCCGGCGCCGGCACGTGCTGGGGTGACGCGACGGCGTAAAGCGGCGTGACCATCACCAAAAACAGTAATGCAATAACTTTCTTCATCACCTTCATCGTAATCGCTCCGGTGGTACTTACATCGTCGCCACATCGCCCTGGCTCAAGCACCCGCCTCAGAGCTTGTACTTGCGGGCATATTCCAGATGCTGGATACCGGCCCGCAGATCGACCCTTCAGACTCCCAGAGGACTGCGGAGTTAAAGAAGGGAAACGCGCCGACTCGTTTCCCACGAACCAGCAGCTACGACACCAATATTCTGAATCCCTGCTTGGCGAGCGAATTCCGGGATCCCCGTCGTCACTGACTTTGCCGGGCTGCTGAAGTCCTCAGTTTGCGTTGGGGCCTCTCAACTGGACGTACAATTCGTCCTGATGAGTGAACGATGCACCGCATACAATTTTCCGTCTGATTCCTCACCCGAAATTATCGCGGACTTCGCCGAGACAGCCGGATCGTGTCGCCTTCCTCCTCGACCTTGGCGCCGAGGGTGGTTGCGACCGCTTCGGCGAATGTCTGCGGGTCCGTCGCGCGAAACTGCCCGACGAGCTTCTCGGCGGCGAGGCCGGGGTCCGAGATCACGAGCTTGCGGGCGTTGTAGCGATTGAACTGTGCCGCCGCTTCGTCGAGGGATTCGCCTTCGAGAACGATTTGGCCCTCGCGCCAGGCGAGTGAGCGCTCGACATCCGCAGACGATTGCACAATCTTGGGCGGCTCGTAGGCGGCTACATAAGCCTTCGAGCCGGCGGCCAACTGTATCCGGCGCTCTTCCTCCCCGACCGTCCACGTCTCGACCAGGCCCTCCGTCACCTGTACGTCGGCGCCGTCATCGTGCCGGCGCACCGAGAACGCTGTTCCTACCGCGCGCACGCGGATACGACCCGCGCTGACTATGAACGGGCGCGTCTTGTCATGTGCCACCTTGAACCATGCCTCACCGCGCGTGAGCGTGACCTCGCGCGCGTCCCGCTGCATGGACACCTCGACCGCGCTCTGTGTATTGATGGCGACCACGGAGCCGTCCGATAGGGGTACTCGCCGGATTTCGCCGAGGTCGGTGTCGTAGCGATTGGGAGCGGTCATCAGTATCACGACGCCGACGAGGCTGGCCGCAAGTGCCGCACCGGTGAACATCAATTTCCGTCGAACCCAGATCGGTCGCGGCTCGGGTTTCGGTATTACGCCCGCGAGCGCACGCGCCCGATCGACGAAGCTCAAAGCAGCCTCCGCGCGTAAGAGCGCGCCTTGGCGACGTGGGTCTTCATCGAGCCAGCGACGCAATCCGACGTCCGTGTCACGGTCAATCGAACCCGCGTCGATCCGTGTCGCCCACTCGGCCGCCTGATCAGCGATCTCGCGTGCGCTCTCTCGAGTGCTCACCAACTTCTCCTACTGAAGTCTCCAGATTCTCATCGCCTTCCAATCCCTTCATGATCAAACGCAATCCGCGCGCCGCCTGCTTTTCCACGACGGCTTGAGTGACCCCTAGCATCTGGGCGATTTCTCGCTGCGACACGCCGTGGATGCGTCGCAGGACGAATATTTGTCGGCACTTGAGCGGCAACTTCTCGATCAGCTGCTCTACCCGTTGCAGCTCGCGTGCTCCGGCCACCACTTGATCCATCGGGGGCGCCTCATCTAGGACGCTTAAGGAGCCAATATCCGTCACGTTGTCGATACGCACGATCTTCGAGCGCCGCACTTGCTCGAGCACAATATTGCGGGTTGTCTGAAACATGTACGCGCGCCCATTCGTCACGTGGGTGACGTCATCCATCGCCGCTAGCCGGCAATAGGCCTCCTGGATAACATCGTCGATATCCTGGTCGCGACTGGTCCAGCGCCTAAGCCACGCGCGCACAGCCGCCTCGTGCGGCAAGATATGACTGCCGACCCACGCTACGATGTCCTTCCGCGACTGCGCCAACGTCCTCCGCCCCCAGCCTGACAGAACCCGCCATAACGATAAGATGAACGAAACCCGCCGATCCGCCGCCAGAATCAAAAATATTTTCCGCCGAATTCGGCGACGCTAAACTACCGATTGCCAACCTATTGAATTAGTTACGCAATCAATCAGCAAAAACTCAAAAATCCGTAGGTAGGCACTCAGGCGCGAAGAAACGCCGATAGGATTGCCCCACCTCGCCCGCCGGATTAAACAAAGACATGTTTGACCGCTGTTGTGGCGTAGCGGTAATGCGCGTGCCGTCGCATCACCTGCCTAATGCATCCGCATCCCGCGCGGTGAGGATCGGATCCATAGCCGGTACTCTCCGATGCTTATAACCACTCATGGCCAACCTTATCGACGGCGCAGCGCATAGATCCAGGCACTGGGTTTCACATCGATTGGATGCGGACCTCCTGCCGCCTCCACGCGACGGGAGGCTGCAGAGAGTTCCCCAGCCAACCGTCGTGCACGATGGCGCCCGAGCCGAACCCGGCGCAAACAAATTCATCCGGACACAGTACGGAAAGTCGCGCCCCGTTCATCGTTATTTCAGAAGGACGCAATCGACGTCCCGATCGAAGGGGATAGACCAGATGACAGGTAAGGCTCGTTGCCGGGGAACTAGCACATTCATCTCGCTACTGGTGATCTTACTGGCGTTGGTGAGCATCCAGCCTGCTCAAGCGCAGGGGAAGGATTTTTCAGTCCCGGCTCAACCCGCGACTACGGGAATTCCGGAATTCGCCCGACAGGCCGGGATTCAGATTCTGGTCTCGGAACCATTGGTTCGTGGAAAGCAAATCTCGGCCGTATCGGGATCCCACTCGGTGGAAGAAGGCCTTGCGATCCTACTGAAGGGTACCGGGCTCGTTGCGACCACCAAAGACGGCACCACGTACACGGTGGTTGCCGCTCCGTCGGCAGGTGCCTTGCGTAAGTCAACGGGAAAGACGAGTGGCGCGGAGAGTCAACCCGAATCGACCACCGGCCCACCCAACGCGCAGGAATCGACAACTCCGGAGGCTGCAACCGCCGGCTTGGCGGAAATCTTGATCAAGGGCACGAAGATACTGAATCTGGATGTCACGCGCACCGAGGATGACGTGCAGCCCTACACGATCTTTGACGCGCAAACGATCCAGCAATCAGGCGCGGTCAATGTTGAGGATTTTCTCAAGCAGCAATTGACCCAAAATACCCAAGGCATGACCAATGCCCAGGCAACTGGGACTGCAGTTCAGTCGCTGGGAGCCACCAGCGCCATCGATCTGCGCGGGCTCGGAGCCAATGAGACCTTGGTGCTGGTGGATGGACGGCGAATGGCGGGTGTCCAGCAAAGTGGGATTAGCGCCAATAATGGGGGGCAGCCCGATGTCAACGGCATCCCATTGACCGCTATTGAGCGTATCGAAGTGCTGCCTTCCAGCGCGAGCGCCATTTACGGTGGCTCGGCGTTGGGGGGAGTCATCAATATCATCATGAAGAAGGACTTTCAGGGCGGTGAGTTTCACTATACCTACGGCAATGTCACGTCTGGCCAGGTGCGGCAGGACAATGTCGGGGGGAGCTATGGCTTCTCGCTACCCGATGAGAAGACGCACATCATGGTGTCGGCTAATTATTCGGATCAGCTGCCGCTCACGGTGGGCGATCGCCTAAATCTCTACGATCGTGGAATATCGACGGGCCTAAGCAATTGTGCCTCTTGCCTGTACGCTATCTTGTTCGCCCCGATAGGAACTGCCGCGACCAACATTGAAGGTATCGACCCCTATTACAACCCTACCAACCTGACACTCAAGAACGGCACACCGCTCAATTCATCGCTGACTTTCGTTCCCGTCGGCTCGGCCCCGGGATCGAATTTATCCGCGGGTCTGCTGGCGAACGCCGGGAGGTGGAACTTAAATCCGGGTGCGGGAGCCACCGATAACCCCGGCCAGAGTGCTCCGCTCATCACCTCGCCGTCGGTAAAATCCCTGATGGCCACCGTCAACCGCGACTTGACCTCCGCTATCAATGTGTTCGTTGATTTCTCAACGATGAGTAACTATAGCAGCACGATTTCCCCGCCCACCAATCAACTCGATACCGGGGTCGTTCCGGCCACGGCGCCGGACAATCCATTCCAGCAAGATGTCCTGGTTTCGTACCCCATCACCCTCACGACGCCCGCATTAACCAACAGCGTCACGCAACGTGTCTCGACCGGTCTGATCGCACACCTGCAGGGGAACTGGTCCTCGGAAGTCGACTACACGTGGTCCCGGAACATCAACGATGGCAGCTATTATACGGGAGACACTGTCGCATTCGGCTCCGCCTTGGCGAGCGGAGCGGTCAATCCCTTCGTGGACACCCTTAAGCACCCACCACAACTGACTCCGTATCTGCAGGCCAATTCCTATACCGGAGACGCGACGCTGGACGACGTCAACGCGCGCGCGTCGGGCCCGTTGGGATCATTTTCCTGGGGAAATCCCACGCTGACTGTCGGTCTCGAGCATCGCAAAGAGGGTTTTCATAGCAGCGATTACACGCTGGTAGAGCCTGCAATACCGTCGAACAACGTACAGACGATCTACAACGGTGAGTGGGAAGATACCAACAGCCTCTATGCCGAGGCGTTGATTCCACTCGTGACGGCCAAGAATGCCATCCCCGGCGTTCATGGTCTTGAGCTGCAGGTGGCCGGCCGCTCGGAGCATTTTCAGGTCACGTCAGGCCCGCCCTGTGAGACGATAGGCAACGCAGATTCAAGCCCTTGCGGCTTCCTGTATTCCGGGGCAACGGGACTCAATGAACTGGTGAGCTACCGCTCGAACAACGGCACCTTCGGAATCAAGTACAAGCCTCTCGATGAACTCGCTATTCGAACCTCCTACTCGACCGCGTTTCTGCCGCCCACGGCAAGCCAGTTACTCATCAATCCGGAGCCGACCCCGGGCGTCACAATTGTGGATCCGAAGAATGGCCAATCGTACAACGTCACTGTGTACGGCACCGGCAATCCCGATTTGCAGCCGCAGACAGCTAGAACCTTTGATCTGGGCGCGATTTGGGAACCCCGCGAGCGCGTCTTGGACGGGTTGCGAGTGGATTTGGAGTATTACCGCATCACCCAACCGAATTATATTGTATCGCCCTATGTTCAGACGATCGTGGACAACCCGGCCTTCGCCAGTCGTGTGACCCGCAGTCCAACCACCGGGCTCATTACGCAGGTCGATTGCAGCCTGATCAATGCTGCAGAGTACAAGACCAGTGGATTCGATCTTACCGTCAGTTACAACAAGAGCACGGCCTACGGCGCGTTCGGTGCGCGCCTCGCCGGGACGAATATCCAGCATGACCTGCGTCAATACGCGATCGGCTCGCCATTTCTAGAATATGCCGGATACACCGATGACGGGGGTGAGTCGAAGCTCAAGGCAAATCTCCGACTGAGTTGGGAATACCGCCACTGGAGCCTGTACTGGACGAGCGTCTATTTCGGCTCTTATCCTCCGCCGGGCACGCCGGGCAGCCCCACTTATATTGAGAACGGGGGGCCATCTTCCTTTTACACCAACATTCAGGAAGTACAGGGCGCAGGAATCCATTCGCAGGTGTACCACAACATCTCCGGCGTTTATAACTTGGACAAGATTCGGATCAAGGGAATCTCGAGCCTGTCTCTCAACTTCGGAATTACCAATCTGTTTGACACGCTACCGGCCTATGACGCAAACAACTATTTCCACTATGCGTTCTCCAGCCCGTACGGCAACGTGCTGCTGCGCCAGTACACAGTCGGATTTCGGGCGGCGTTTTGAGTGCGGGGGAAAAACTCGTCCGTGCTTATGTGATCAGGTAGCCGATCACGTGGAGGTTTCAACGGCGCGCCAGACGTTGTTGTCGGCGCACCACCGTTCCGCTCTGTTTATGGCATTCATTCTGATCGTCGTTGTGACCTGCCTGGCTATTCACTCTCGCATCGAGTGCGCGAGATCGCGTCCTTTTGGAACTTTGTATCAGCGGACAACACGCGGTACCAGCGGATATCGCGCCAGTGCATCTAATTGCTGGGTAACTTTGCGGGTAACCCAAAAAGTCCCACCGCGCCAACCGCTTGAGTGCGAGAGATTTACTGCCGAGGTAAGATTCCTATCCCGGGCATACATTTCAATAGTTTACGATACATTGTTAATCTGATATCTCCGTATTAATTCGCCGTGATTTTGGCGAATTTCGCGAGCGCAATTCTACGCACGTTGGGCCCCCTCCGCGCCGATCTCTAGCGAAGGAACCCCGGTGGCCCAGAGAAGCGGCTGCTACGGGTAAGGGATAATCAGCCGATGCGTTCGCTTCTCGCTATCGTTTTCATTCCCATAGTTTCCTGTTCATCGATGGAAGCGCTTGCAGCCGATTCGGGCGCGGGCCTCTATCAGACGCATTGCGCATCTTGCCACGGTGCACAGTTACAGGGAGCACAGGCCCCGTCGCTCCTACTAGACCGCGATTCGCCGGCGAACGACGAGGAGCTTGCGCCTGTCATTCGGGACGGTCGCCCCGGAAAGGGGATGCCGGCCTGGAATGACACCCTTTCCGCCTTTGACATTGCCAGCCTCGTGCAATTCGTCCAAAGACGCCGTGAGGAGAATTCGGCGGAGCATCTGCGACAGGCGGATATGGAATTTGTCCGTTCACTTCCCCGAGGTCTCATTCGCTCCGAAGTTCAAGCGTTCAGTGTCGAGCTTGTGGCTGAGCCTGACAAGCCAACAGGGATTGCGGTGTTGCCGGACGGCCGGTTGCTCATCGCGCAGGAAAGAGGTGGACTCCGCGTGGTCGAAAGCTCGGGTCTACAGCTTGGGGCGATAGAGGGAGTTCCTTCGTGCCAGCCGACCGATTTTTTTCATCGTGTCCTTCTCGGCGTCGCGCTACACCCTGATTACCGCCAGAACGGTTGGGTGTATCTCACGTGCGGCAACAGCGAGACAGACCGCACGGGTAAGGTGTCCACGGAGGTCATGCTGATTCGTGGACGACTGCGCGCCCACATGTGGGTTGACTCGCAGATCTTGGTGCGGATTCCCACCAATAGCTCAGTGGGAGCACCGATAGCATTCGATGGTCGTGGCCACGTATTTTTGACCACGGCAAGCGCTGCGGGACTCGGAACAGGGCCTGAGAGCAAGATACCTGGCAACGAGCCCCTTCCTGTGGCTACGCTGCTGGCAACACCGCCTCAGGACTTGACGAGTCCCAACGGCAAGGTCTTGCGGTATAACGATGACGGAAGCGTGCCAACCGACAACCCCTTTATCGAATTGCCGACCTCTTACGGTGCAATCTGGAGCTTAGGGATCCGAAACGCAGCGGGTCTAGCGTTCGACTTTGAAAGAAGTCAGTTGTGGGCGACTGACCACGGTCCGCGCGGCGGGGACAAAATTAATCGAATCTTCGGGGGACATAACTACGGTTGGCCCGTAATCAGTTACGGCACGCGCTACGACGGTGTCGCGTTCACGAAGGAAACGGAACGCGAGGGAATGGATCAGCCGTTCGTAACCTGGACTCCAGACATTGGGGTATCAGCACTGGCAGTCTATCGCGGAAGGGCGTTCCCGCGATGGAATGGCAATCTGTTGGTTGGCTCTCTTGTTAAGCAGGAGTTGATTCGTATCGCCGTGGCGGATAATCGGGTTGTTCTCCAGGAAGTGCTCATCCCACACATCGGTCGCATCCGAGCACTAGCCATTGGCCCGAACGGAGAGATTTACGTGGCCCTCGAGCTCGCCCAGCAAGGGGTCGTCGTGCGGTTGATCCCTAAGAGCTAGAACGCACTTTGACGAACTGCACCGGATGTTGGACGCAGCCATCTCTACCCCAGCAACTTACGAAAAACTTTTTTACCGCTTCCGCACACGCACGTCATTGCGAGCCACTTTGTCCCCCGCGAAGGCGAGCATTCGCGACTTGGCTGAGGGCACGCGGCCATTGAAGTTGTTAAGCGACTCTACACGGAGGAACCCGCCGGACTGCGATCCAACTCCAAAGTAAGGAACTTCATAAGCGTGATCGCCGGCCCGAGTGCTAACGCAATGCTCGAACCCTTCAACCAGAGCCTCTCTGAGTACGGCTTCGTGCTGCAGAATTTCTGGAACAACGCGAGTGGTCATGTCGTGCGGGATCCATTCCAGGTGGTGAAGTAGCTCGCGCACTCCTTCGTCGTACAGGAAGGTGTAAGAGGAGACATATCGATGATGAGTGCACCTCCCGACCTGATCCTTTACAACGGGCGCATTACAACGCTTGATCGCACCAACCCGACTGCGAGCGCAGTCGCGATCATGGATGGTCGTTTCGTCACCGTGGGAGAGGATCATGAAGTATTGGCAAAGCGGGCGCCGAACACGCGCTGTATCGATCTCAAGGGCCGAAGCGTGCTGCCTGGACTCAGCGACAGCCATCTGCACCTCATCCGTGGTGGACTCAATTTCAATATGGAGCTACGTTGGGACGGCGTACGTTCGCTCGCCGATGCGATGGCGATGCTAAGACAGCAGGTGGCGGTGACGCCTGCTCCGCAATGGGTCAGAGTAGTCGGTGGTTTCGCCGAAAATCAGTTCGCCGAAAGGCGGCTGCCCACAATCGACGAACTCAACGCGGCGGCACCAGATACGCCCGTGTTCATACTGCATCTGTACGATCGCGCTCTGCTAAATGGTGCGGCACTGCGTGCCGTCGGCTACACGAAAGACACGCGCGACCCGCCGTCGGGCGAGATCGTGAGGGACAAACGCGGAAATCCTACCGGACTCATCATAGCGCGGCCGAACGCCGGCATCCTTTATGCCACTCTTGCAAAGGGGCCAAAACTACCCGTCGATTATCAGCTCAATTCGACGCGCCATTTCATGCGCGAGCTGAACCGCCTCGGTGTGACCGGGGCAATCGATGCCGGTGGGGGGACTCAGAATTATCCCGAGGACTACCAAGTGATCCAGAAGCTGGCAGCGGAGAGGCAGCTTACGGTCCGTATATGGCAAGACCATAAAGATGACGCCAGAACGGCGCACGGAATACATGCGGAGCAGCCCGCTAGCTGCCGTTCGCGAACGGCAGCTCGGTCAACAAGCGACCTTTACCGACGGCTCTCGGGTTTTCGAGTTGAACGTCCGCAATCGGGAGGCCCATCAGGCGCTTCCCGGCCAAAAACCGGAAGCTCACCGGATAAAAATTATTTCTCTGAAGCGGTCATTCAAATTCGTACGCAGACCCTTCACCATGCACTCCTGTCGCGCCTGAGGATTGGTCAGGTCGCTACAGTTCTTCTCCTGCGCAGTGGCCAACGAGCTGGCTAGGCACAGGATCAACGGCGGCAGTATTTTCGCGACTCGCATGGTTTGAAGCTCCGTTTGACCCCCCGATTCAGACCTGATGCGGGATTGCACGCACGATCACAAGACTGCCGGTGCGGCGCTCAATGCGCAGGGTTGTGTTGCCGTGTTCGATGGCGTGCCGGATTGCTAGGGTGTCGCAAAGCGCTCCACAGGCGGTGTCCCGTTCTCTTCATCGTGCAACCTGTGCACACGTCTCCAGGCCGCTGGGGTCTGGCCCGCGGCCTGCCGGAAGTGCCTGCACAAGTGCGCCTGGTCGGTGAAGCCGGACCGCAGCGCAATGTCACTCAAGGACGCATCCGTCTGCAGCATGTATCGGGCGGCCAGTTCCACGCGACGTCGCACGACGAAAGAATGCGGTGACTGCCCGAACGTGCGCCTGAAGGATCGCGAGAAGTGCGCTTCGCTGCGTTGAACGAGCGCGCATAGATCCGCGACGAGGACCGGCTCTGTGATATGACTATCAATATAATCACGCACCTTGCGCGCCTGCCAGGCCAGCAAGCGCCCCCTTGCGTCGGGAACCTCTGCCGCCCCTGGTGGATGAACCTGTTGTCGTAACAGTGAGGCTGCTTCAAGCAACGTACCCTGGGCTGCGTGTTCTTGGTCGTGAAGCTGCCGGAGAGCTGCATCAAGGAGCGAAATCACCCGGTGCATCCATTCGCGCGCTCGCGTCGCATCTAGCTTCGATACCGCCAGCGTCTCTTCGAGGTGACCTTCCATTACCAGTGCCTTCCTCTACACTCCACCACAGAGGGTCGCGGTCACGGCCGACAGCGCTGATCCAGATACTTCACTGTCAATGCGTGAATCTCGCGCAGAGCTCCCGCACGGCCAGGCAGGCCTTCCTCGTCGCTAAGTGCGCTGGCCGCCTTCATCAGCTGAAGCACGACCACCGAAGTACCACGTGCGGCCTCCACTGGCAGCGCAGGAGTACGGGCTCGCAGAACGGCGGCGATGCGCCGGCGAAACATCGAGCGGAAAGTGGCAAGCCGCGTCTGCTCGTCCATTCGCGCCTCGACAAGTGGAAGGGTCGCGGTGCGCTCCTGAGGGTGACCTCGCAACAGGGCAAAAAGAGCCCTGACGAGCGTATCGGTATCGATCCCCTTAGCCCGAGTCTCCAGTTCCTGCAGGTCGGTCTCAAGGAGGGCAACATAGTTCTGGACCAATGTATCGGCCAAAACCTCCTTGGATGGAAAGAACTGATAGAGCGAGCCAATCGGTGCGTCCGCTCGGGCGGCGATCTCCGTCATGGTCGCCGCTTCATAACCCTTCTCGCCAAAGATCGCCGCGGCAGCATTTAAGAGCTCCGCGACGCGTAGCTTGCCGCGCTGGCGCTTTGGGAGTCTGGCGCCATCGATTTCTACTGCGCTTGACATTTATGAGCCAATCCTCATATTCTTACATTACATGAGCATACCCTCATATTACAGATCTTTGCAATATCCTCACAACCCAGGAGATCTCGATGCAGCTTGACGCGCAAACGACCGCCTTGATCTTGATCGACTTGCAAAGGGGTGTACTGGCCATGCCGCTAGCACCGCACTCCGCGGCGACAGTCTATGAGCGCTCGATGCGGCTGGCGGATCGCTTTCGCGTGGCCAGCGGACTGGTTGTGCGCGTGCGGGTGTCGTTCTCCCGGGATCTTGCTGACGCGCCGCGGTCACCTGTCGATCAGCCTACGAACTACGGAGCTCTGCCGCCTGGCTGGGACCAGTTTCCCGAACCGCCGGACCCGTCCGATGTGGTCATCACCAAGCCCCACTGGGGCGGTTTCCACGGTACCGAACTCGACCTGCAGCTGCGTCGTCGCGAGATTCACGCAATCGTTCTGGGCGGCATCGCCACAAATATCGGAGTTGAGTCCACTGCACGCAGCGCAGCCGAGCACGGCTATGAACTGGTCGGCGCAGAGGACTTGTGCAGCGCTCTGGACGCCGATATGCACGCGTTCAGCTTCAGGCACATCCTGCCCCGTCTGGCCCGTGTTACTTCCTCCGAAGGGGTCGTCCTCGGATGAACGCGACAAGCGTGAGTCCCAGCACGTTCTTTCGCTGGCTTCGCTCATGGCCGATATCGGGCCAGTGGGCGGCTCTGGTGGTGCTCTCGAGCCTCGCTTCCCTGGCTTTGAGTACTGCAGGACTGCCCGCTGCGCTGTTGCTTGGTCCCATGATAAGCGCCATCGTTTTCGGCGTGAACGAGGTGCACCTTCCCGTGCCGGGGTGGATGTACGTTGCAGCCCAGGGCGTGATCGGGACCGTGGTGGCGGGAAGTATCACACCCGCGATCGTGCGCTCTTTCACGCACGACGGTCTGCTCTTCTGCCCCGTGATGGCCGCGACG
>Ga0210398_10004457_pt1 | contig 13119 bp, 11 predicted proteins | sample IncBWC4OmetaG_FD_161047 | JGI IMG/M metagenome (GOLD analysis project Ga0210398, IMG submission 161047) | Forest soil microbial communities from Barre Woods Harvard Forest LTER site, Petersham, Massachusetts, United States - Inc-BW-C-4-O | ecosystem: Environmental > Terrestrial > Soil >... | reverse complement strand
GGTTTGGAAGCGGTATTCCAGAACGTGCTCGGATCGATCGCCAAACACGAGCTCGCATCCCGTCAGCAAAAAATATATACCGAACGGTATCAATGGCCCCTGGCCTCGTCGCTCGCCCTGTTGCTGGCCAGCCTTCTCATCGGCACGCGCCGGCGGAACGGCGCACGAGGCTCCGCGGCAGCGAAGGCGGCGGTGGTCATGTCCGCGGCGATTTTAATGATGGATTGGCACGTCGAGCCGGCGCAAGCCGCCGGCGAAACCCCACCGGCTGCGCCGGCTCCGCCTGGCGCACCCGCGCCCGACGCCAAGCGGCCGGTGCTGGAATACAACGCCGGTACGGCGGCATACCGAGCCGCTCAGTTTCCGCAGGCCGCGCAATCATTCGAACAATCCATCAGCCATGCGCCCGCCGGCGATGTGAAGCGGCTGGCTGTCCAAGAAGACGCTTACTACAATCTCGGTAATGCGCTGTATCGCGCCGGACAAAAGACCGAGCAGTCGTCCCGGGAGGACACGCTCAAAAAGTGGAACGATGCGGTGAAGGCCTATGAAACCGCATTGCAATTGCGTGCCGATGATGAGGACAGCAAGTTCAACCGGGATCTCGTGAAGCGCAAGATCGATGCGCTCAAGCAGCAGAATCAGGACAACAATCCACCCCAGGGTAACGGTCCCGGCCAGCAGGGCCAGCCACCGAAGGGTGGTCCGCCGCCCAAGGGTGATCAGCCGCCGAAGGGTGATCAGCCGCCGAAAGGCGATCAGCCGCCGAAAGGTGATCAGCCGCCGAAAGGCGATCAGCCGCCGAAAGGCGATCAGCCGCCGAAAGGCGATCAGCCGCCGAAGGGTGATCAGCCACCGAAGGGTGATCAGCCGCCGACCGGTGCCGGCCAACCCCCTGGCGCGCCCAAGGCTCAGTCGGGCTCCGGCAGTGACCAGCAAGCGGCCGACAATCAGCACGCTCCCGGTCAAATGTCTAAAGAAGAGGCGCGTGAACTGCTCGATTCGGTAAAGGGCGACGAGCGTCCTTCTCTCGCAGTTCCCGTGGCGCAACGCAACGCCGCTCAACCGCCGGACAAGCCCTTCAAGAATTGGTGATGAACGCCATTCGCCATCATCATCTCTGGCCGGCAATCGTTGGCCTGTTGCTACTGGCGGCGGCCCCGGCCAGCGCCGATGACCCGTGGATTTATGCCACCATCCAGCCCGCGCAAATCACCCTGGGCGAGTCGGCACGGTTCACCATCACCAACTTGGGCGATGGCGCGACGCCGCCCATTACCATGCCCGTGGTCTCCGGCTTGAAATTCGAAGTCATCGGCCATACCCGCCAGATCGAGATCATCAACGGGACCACACTTCCTTCCACATCCATTGTGGTACGCGTTACACCGCAAATGGCCGGCATTTTTTCCATTCCCGGCGTCACCCCGAAATCACAGCCGGTGGTGCTGCAAGTCAACGCACCCCCGGGCTTTCCGGGAGCACCGCCACCCAGCCCTCAAGCTGCGAAACCTCCGCCGCCCATCCTGTCGGGCGCATCGATACCCAAGGGAGTGCATTTGACCGAGGATGGCTCGGCCTATGTGCGCTTGAGCGTGCCGAAGCGCGAGGTGTATGTCGGGGAGAGCATTCCGGTCGAAATAGAATTGGGACTGCGCTCCGGGTTCGTCACCTCGCTCAACGGCCTGCCGAAGCTGACGGGCGATAATTTCACGCTCAACAATCTCTCTCGCCAACCTGAACGCAGCGAAAAGTTGATCGATGGGCAGCCCTTTGTCCTGCTCACGTGGCGCAGCGTTTTATCGGTCGTCAAGCCTGGCAGCTTTCCGCTGTCCGCCGAGGTGCCGCTCACCGTGAAAATCCGGACTCGGCCGCGAAAGGATACCGCCCTCGACGATCAATTCGGCGATCCATTCTGGCAGAACTTCTTCGGTGCCAGCGTCCCGAAGGACATCAATGTCCAGAGCCCCGCGCAGGAATTGAAGGTCTCGGCACTCCCGGCGGAGGGGCGCCCATACGACTTTCACGGCGCGATCGGCACCTTCGCGATCCAGAGCGACATCTCGCCGTCCAAAGCGGATGTCGGTGATCCGCTGACCTTGACGATGCGCTTGGTCGGTTCCGGCAACTTTGATCGGGTGGACAGCACCATGCTCGATCATGTTGAGAATTGGAAGACCTACCCGCCAAAGTCCACGTTCAATACCACCGATCCGCTGGGACACAAGGGCGAGAAGATTTTCGAGCAGCCACTCGTCGCGTCGCAGCCCGGCGCGCAAACCCTGCCGCCGCTCAGCTTCAGTTATTTTGATCCCAACACGAAGCGCTACGAAACCATTCATAGCACGCCGCCCAGCGTCAGAATTTCGCCTTCACCAATCGACAGCACGCTGACGGCGCAGCAGGTCGCGGCGAGCGGTGTTCCAGGGGCCGTGGATAAGCGGGCCGAGGGACTGAAGCCCGACCACGCCGAGGTCCAGGCCATGGTGAGTTCGCTCAGTCCTCCCTACTTGCAACCGCGATATTTGGCAATTCCGTCGCTGCTGGCCCTGGCATTTGCCGGAGGCTGGCTCGGGATTCGACGGCGCAGCCAACCCCCCGAGCGTCTCACGGCGCGCCGCCGGGCTGGCGCGAGAATGAATAATCGCGTACTCGGCCAGATGGAAGCCGCCGCGCGCGCCGGGAACCCTACGGTGTTTTTCAATGCCGCACGCGAGGCTTTGCAACAAACCCTGGCCATCCGATGGCAGGTGTCGCCCGAGGAGATCACGGCGGACGAGGTGCGAAGCCGCCTGAGCGAGGATGCCGACATTCAGCAGCTCTTTGCGCTCGCCGACGAATCAAAATACTCGGGCGGGGATTTCCGCGCCATCGATTTTGCGCGCTGGACCCGAGCGGTGCGTCAGCGACTGACGGAGGAGCCCACGCCATGAAGCGCGGTGCGGCACTGGCGGTCCTGGTCCTGAACCTCCTGGCGGGAGCGGGGCCGATCCATGCGCAGTCCGCGCAACCCGGCTATTCCGCGGAGGGACTCTACAACCTGGGAAATGCCTACATGCGCCAAGGCAAACCCGGGATGGCGGTCCTGAACTACGAACGCGCGAACTTGCTGTCGGCGAACGATCCGGACATCGACGCCAATTTGAGCTACGTTCGAACATCGTTGCACTTGCCCACGCCCTCGCGCAGTACCTTCGAGCGGCTGGCGCGCTGCGCCAGTCCGATCGCGTTATTTTGGATCGGCGTCATCGGACTCACCATCGTGAGTGCCTGCGTGTTGGCGGCACGCCTTTCCTCCCGACACACCTGGCTGCGTCGCGTTGCCGGCGTAGTGGGCTTTTCCATGCTGAGCTTGAGCGCATGCAACGCGGTGGCGCTGTGGCCGCTGCTGCACGAAGGGGTGGTGATCACCGCCGAGACCCCGGTGCGTGTATCGCCGGTCCCCATGGGAGACTCGCTATTCTTGCTGCCGGAGGCAGAGACGGTGAACATCACCGCCGAGCATGAAGGGTTTTTCCTGGTGCAGACGCATGCCGGCCGTACCGGATGGGTGTCGCGCGCCAATGTGGCTCCTGTGGTACCACGGAAGAAATGGGGCCTAACCCTTTGAAACAACGGCGCGCCCTTGAAACCTTTGCCGCCGGCTTTGGGGCGCTGCGATCTGCCGGTGGCGTTCTGTGCGGCACCGTACAGACGAAGAATATGCAAGGGTTACTCTCTCCTGGTGAGTCCGGCGGACAGAAGGAGAGACGCATGGCCGACGTGTATGTCTACTGCTTTATCGGGGGAGACGGCTCGACTGAGGCAGGCCGCACCCGGCGACGAGCCACGCTGGAAACCATCAAGGCCATCGGTGCCCCGATCATGGAGTCACAGATCGTGGTGGACGAAGCCGAACTCGATTCCAGGGGATTTTTCTGGGGCACTGTCGCGAACGACGCGGATCCGACCGAGGAGGTCCGGCACGAAATCAAGTCGCTGTATCTGAGAGCCGCCGCGCGTGACGGCGAGGCGCGGATTTTGGCTGATGATGCCGCCGGCGCCGCGCACAAATACATGCTGCAGCTGGAAAGTCGCGAGCTGCGCAGGCAGGCGAAAAAACTCGAAGAGCGATGCGATTCGGATGCGCGCGATCAGTGCGGTCGCGTTGGCTTCAGCGCTCCGGTGTGAAGCGGGAGCTTGCACGAAGAATCATCGGATTTTCTCAAAGGGCCGCGGCCGTCCTTGGGATTGTTGAGGCCGTCCTCTTGGAGATTCTTACGCGGCGCCGGGCTCGGCGAGCCAGTTGCTTTATCCGGCATGATATCTCTCCTGAAGTGGTCTAGAGGATAAGACCGTTGCGCAGCGCATACGCGGTCATATCCGCATTGCTCGTGAAATTCATCTTTTCCAAAATGCGTGATCGGTAAGTGCTTACCGTTTTGACGCTCAAACTCAATTCTTCGGCGATGGCTCCGACACCGGCTCCCGCCGCCAATTTGCCAAAAATTTGAAACTCTCTGACCGATAGGCGTTCGTGCAAGGGCTGGTCGCGATCGTGCGAGGACTCGAGATCCGCCGCCATGGACTCTGCCAGCGCGGCGCTGACGTAGCGGCGTCCGATGAGCACCGTGCGCACCGCCTTCAAGAGTTCTTCAGGCGAGCCGCCTTTGGAGACGTACCCGCTGGCGCCGGCTCGCAGCACATTCCGGGCGTATTGCGCCTCAGGCAGGCCGCTCATGATCAACACGCGCACCTTGGGGAATCCGCTGGTCACATGCTTCAGAATGTCCAGTCCGCTGCGGTCCGGCATATGGATGTCCAGCAACAGCAGATCCCAGTCTTGGCGGCGCAACTGGTCCAAAGTTTCGCTGCCGCTGGAAGTCTCGCCGATGGCGGTGATGCCCGCCTCGGCCTCCAGGAATTGCTTGTAGCCCGCGCGGGCGACGGCGTGATCATCGGCAATGAGTACTCGCGACATGTGTATCCCGCTTGGCGAGGCGATCCCCAGTGTTTTGCCGGTTATGCGCCCATTCGCTCCTCGCCCGCAACACTGCAGGGCCCAAAATCCTGTCGGGAACGTCCTACACGGCTGGGCGGCGGCTCACGGGCCGATTCATTTTTTCTCTCGGGTCAAAGTCGCGATGAACGCCGGCGTCCACGTTTTGCCACCGTCGTCGGAGTACGATTCTTCGTAATGATGGGAGTCAGCCTTGATGTCCGACCAGACGCCACGCACCAGAATCGATCGGCCGTTCACGGTATCCGAGGAGTACAGTTCGCCGCGGCCATCATGGAAGGCGCCGATGGTGGGCGTGCTCAATACGCCGACTTTGCTGGCGACGAAATTCTGACTCCATTGATGCGCCTGCGGATTGTAGAGAAATAGCGTCAAGCCCTCCCAGGGGCCGTTCGGGCCCTGCGCCTCGATCTCTTCCAGCTGCGCGCGCCCGTCCCACACCTTGCGCACAGTAACGGTTCCATTGAGTTCAATCGACTGCGTCGAGCCGGACAATGGGTCCAAGACCCGCCTGATATGCGTTTTCCAGACGCCCAAGTTGAAATCGAAATCATGTTGACCGTCCCGGACGACCGCCTTGGAGGCGGCGGCGGAATCGCCCGCCGCGGCTGGGCCAATGGCGCCGATGACGCCCCCCAGAAAGCAGACTATTACAAACGCTGAACACTTCATTGTGGTCTCCATGATTTCAAGCCAAAACCGGCCGTCGCCCGCCGATGCGGCGCCAAGCTCTCAGATGGGTAAAATCTTGTGACTACGGAGGCCCGCGCTGAAGGGCCACTTTGAGGGAAAATACATGGGCCACTCGCCATCGCTGCCTAAACGCGGCATCGATCCCTTGTTCGAGATCGAGCTGGATTTAGGTCCGAAGGGCTCGCGCGACGCATCGAGGACCCTCTATCGTCAGCTGCGGGCGGCCATCCTCGACGGCCGGCTTTCCGCCGGTGCCAGGCTCCCGGCCACCCGAAAATCGGCGGCGTTCTTCGGTGTGTCGCGAAATACCGCGGCCGAGGTTTACGAGAGACTCGTCAACGAAGGCCATGCCACGACTCGACGGGGCGCCGGTACCTATGTCGCGGTCAGCTCCTCGGTCCATCCCGAAAAGCGTGAGTCTGAACGGGTATCGGAGCACCGGTTGAACCCGTTCTGGCTGCGCGAGGACGTCACGTCGGCGATGAGCTTCTGGCGCGACCTACCCGAATACGCAGCTTCGGTACGCAAGGGCGCAGGTATTGATTTTCGTCCTGCCATGGTCGACTCGCGTCTCTTTCCGCTGGATGTTTTTCGGCGCGTCAGCGCCAAGCAGCTGCGCGGATTGGAAAGAAAGCCGGCGAGCTATAAGAGCGCCCAGGGAAACCAGGGGAATTTCCACCTGCGCGCGGCCATCGTCAAACACATCGCCACCACGCGCGCCGTCGCGTGCGGGGCTGACGATTTACTGGTTACTTCCGGAGCGCAGCAGGCCTTTGATGTGCTTGCCAGAGCACTGGTCAGGGCCAACGAGACCGTCGTTGCACTGGAGGATCCTGGCTATCCTCCGATGCGCGTGGCGTTCGCGGCGGCAGGGGCGAGACTCGCGCCCGTGGGAGTCGATGAAGAAGGCTTGATGGTCGGGCAGATTCCCGCCGACGCCCGCATCATCTGCGTCACGCCGTCGCATCAATTTCCTCTTGGGGTCACGATGTCTCTGCGTCGCCGCAAGGCACTGCTCGAACTCGCTCGCGCGCGCGGCGCGGTCGTCATCGAGGATGACTACGACGGCGAATTTCGCTACGAAGGCAGTCCGCTCGAAGCGCTCAGAACCTCTGCGGCATCGGATGTGGTTTTCTATGTCGGCACCTTCTCCAAATGCATGCTGCCGTCACTTCGTCTGGGTTTCATCGTCGCGCCCCAGTGGGCGATGCGAACCCTGGTGGCGGCCAAGAACTGCATGGACTGGCATTGTTCGACGCCCGTTCAAAGCGCGGTGGCCGAATTCATCGCTGCGGGTCACTTGACGCGCCACGTCCGCAAAATGCGGGATGTCTACAGGCAGCGGCGTCAGCTGCTGATCGAGTCGATGCACGATAAACTCGCCGCGTGGCTGCAACCGATTCCTTCATTCTACGGCATGCATCTTTCCGCGGTGAGTGCTTCTGTGGATCTGGAGCGCGTTGCGGAGGCGCTGCTGGAGCACCATGTGAAAATCCATTCGCTCAGCCGATATTTCCTGGGGCCGCAGACCCAGGCCGGATTGATTTTCGGTTTGGGCACGGTGGATCTGGCGGACATCCGCCGGGGGATGTCGGTGCTGCGCAAAGTCTTGTCGACAACCATGTAGGAATTACATTCGGGCGCTCGGTACGACCCTCGGGCGCAACAGTGTAAAGTCTGAAAACGTGGAAGAGCGCCGAGCATCGTGACAGACACCCCCATAAAAATCGCCGGTACGGCCGCGGAGGCCAAAGTTCCCCAGCCGGGTTTCCTGCGGCAGCTCGGGCTGGTGATGCGCGCGATTTTCAGTTCCTCGGTCCGCAGGTCACTGACGATTTTGATGGCCGCGATCGTGCTCGTGATCGTGGCCACAGCCTACGGGCAAATCCGCCTCAACAGCTGGAATAAGCCCTTCTACGATGCGCTGTCGCGCCGCGACCTGCGCGACTTCTTCTTCCAGCTCGGCGTCTTCTTTGTCATCGCCGGAATCCTTCTTATTTTCAACGTGACGCAGCGCTGGCTGGCGGAAACGTTGCAGGTCAAGCTTCGCGAAGGCTTGGTCCGCAGCCTGCTGGCCGATTGGCTCATGCCGCATCGCGCTTTCTGGTTGGCCAATGCAGGTGCCATGGGCGTCAATCCGGATCAGCGCATCCACGAGGATGCGAGGAAGCTTTGCGAACTGTCGGCCGATCTTGGCATCGGGCTGCTCCAGGCCTCGATTCTGTTCGGCACGTTTGCCGGCGTGCTCTGGGGTCTTTCGAGCGACTTCGCATTGCGCCTCGGCGACCGGGACTATGCCATTCCGGGCTTCATGCTGTGGGCCGCCATTATTTACGCGAGCGCCGGTTCGCTCCTGAGCTATTGGGTGGGCCGAGGCCTCATCAACCGCAATGCGGAGCGATACGCGCGCGAGGCCAATCTGCGATTTTCTCTGGTGCGGGTGAACGAGCACGTCGATGACATTTCGCTGGCGGCGGGTGAAGCGGATGAGAAGAGCCGCATTGAACGCCATCTGGGCGATGTGCTGCGCGCCACGCGCCGCATCGTATGGGGTCACACGAATTTGACCTGGGTCACCTCCGGGTTCGGGTGGATCACCCTCGTGGCGCCCATCCTGGTGGCCGCGCCGCTCTATTTCACCGGAAAAGTTTCCTTCGGCGGCATGATGATGGCAGCCGGCGCGTTTACCCAGGCCCAGTCGTCTTTGCGCTGGTTCGTCGACAATTTCAGCGTGATTGCGGACTGGCGGGCGACGCTGCTTCGGGTGGCCAGCTTCCGGCATGCCGTGATCAGTACGCATGAACCCCGCGGCTTTGAAAACCGCATCACCTATGCGGAAGGCGAGCCGGGCACGATCAGGATCGATGATTTGGAAAGCGTTTCCTCCGCGCATGCCGACAGGCTCAGAGAATCGAGCGTGGTGGTGCCGGCGGGAACACGCGTCCTGATTCTCGGCGCACCGGGGACGGGTAAGACTCAGCTTTTCCGCGCGTTGGCAGGCTTGTGGCCCTGGGGCACCGGAAGCATCACCCGACCGCGCGGCGAGCAGATATTCTATCTGCCGCGCGGGACGCCGTACCTGCCGCGGGGCAGTTTGCGCGAGGTTCTCGCGTACCCTTTGAAGGCTGACAGTTTCAGCGCGAACGCCTTTACCCGCGCGCTGTTCCGGCTGGGGCTTGAACGTCTCGCGCCGCTCCTGGATGAGACCCGGCGTTGGGATCGGGAGTTGAGCCAGGACGAACAGCTGTGCCTGGTATTTGCACGGATGTTGATACAGACACCGCCATGGGTGCTCATCGACGGCACGTTCGGTGCCCTCGATGATGATGTATTGGAGCTGGTCATGGACGTGTTCACCCATGAGCTGGAGCTCACCGCCATCATCCACGTCGGTGGTGCCGGCGAGGCGCAGGGCCTTTTCTCGAAGGTCCTGCACCTCGTCAAGGCCGCCAGAACGCCGGCGCCCGAAGGCCTACAAGCGAGCGACGTCCAACCAGCCAGTTCGCCGAAGGAATCCGGAAGTTCTCTGTGAAAAAGCCGATCGATAGTCTCGCCAACCGCAGCGCCTTCGCGGCAAGAACTCTTCTGTTGCTTTTGTGCCTGGCGTTATCGCCGGCGTGGGCTGCGACGAGATTTGATTTTCGACCGCCCGCAAGCCCATCGGACGCCAGAGCGGGCGCGATCATGAGCGATTTGGCGGCGCGCCTCATTCCCGTTTACCAGAACTCCGATCCCGAACGGTATCTTGCGAATTTGTCTGCGCTGCAGATGGCCGCCGGCGACTATGCAGCCGCGGACATTTCGCGGCGATCGCTGCGCGAGCGGCGGCGACAATTGGATTTTGGCCGCAGCGCCGGGCACGCGTTGATCTACGACATGTACGCCCGTGCAAAGTCACTCGAGGCGCAAAATCGCCTCACATTTGCGGAAGCGTTCACCGGTGCATACCGCGAGTCGGTGCGCCGCCTCGACGATACCGATGCCTACGCCGTCGCCCGATGGCTCAGCACGCCGCCGGCCGCCTATCAGGGGGCGCTGCAAAGGGCATTCGATCAACAACGCGCCAAGGACAGCATCGATGAGTCAGAGGCGGTGGACCTGATTTGGAAGTACATCGACTACGATGCCTTCCGAAGCTTTGGCCCGTTGGTCGTGCTGCTCAACGCCGAGGATGATCACCGACGCTACACGGTCGAGAACGAAAACCTCATTCGAACGCCGGACGGCGCGAGCATTTCGGCCGTGGTGGTTCGCCCCAACGGCCCTGCCAATCCGCTGCCCGCCTTGCTCGAGTTCAGAATTGACGACTCACAGGCTGCCGCGAAAGACTCCGCCGCCCACGGCTATGTGGGAGTCGTTGCCTACGCCCGGGGCCGGCGAAAAGGCACGCCGGGCTTCATTCCCTTCGAGCACGATGGCGAAGATGCGCGCGCCGTCATCAATTGGATAGCTCAGCAAGCGTGGAACGATGGGCGGGTGGGGATGTACGGCGAGGGCTACAGCGGCTTTATGGCATGGGCTGCCGCCAAACAGCCGCCCCCGGCGCTGAAGGCCATTGCGACCTCCGCATCCATCGCGCCCGGCGTCGATTTTCCCATGGAAGGCGGCATCTTCAAGAACTCCGCGTACGCCTGGTCGTTGCAGATGACCGGCAAGGACATCCCGGACAACGGCAGCGACGATGCGGCGCAGTGGCGCGCGCTCGATCAAAAGTGGTACCGAAGCGGAAGGCGCTACCGAGATCTGGGACGACTCTACGGGAAGCACAATCCGATCTTTATCCGCTGGCTGAATCACCCAAGCTATGATCGGTTCTGGCAACTATTGGTGCCGAATCGCCGGCAATTCGCGCACGTCGATATTCCGGTGCTCACGATGACCGGATATTTCGCGGCCAGTGAGCCGGGGGATCTTTATTACTTCGCTCAGCATCATCGATACCATCCGCACGCCGACGACACGTTGATCATCGGTCCGTACGATGACGCCATGATCCAGCTCGGATTGTCGACGCATTTGCATGGCTATCAACTCGATTCAGTTGCGCTCATCGATTTTCGCGAACTCCGCTTTCAATGGTTCGATCATGTTTTCAAAGGCGCCCCAGGGCCGGTGTTGTTGGCGGGAAACGTCAACTACGAGGTCATGGGAGCGAACGAGTGGCAGCATGCCGCCTCGCTGGACGCCATGACTGATGGGTCGGTGAGGTATTACCTGGAAGGCGCCGGCGGTGCAAATCACCGCCTCAGCTTGCGTAAAAAAGCCAACGATGCGTTTGTGGAGCAAACGGTGAGTTTCACCGATCGCTCGGATGCCGCCTGGACACCGTCAACCGATTTCATCAGCAGAAGTCTGGCACCGCGGCACGGCGCCATCTTCATCAGCGAGCCGCTGACCAAGTCAACCGAGTTCGATGGACTGTTCTCGGGTCGACTGGACTTCGCCGTCAACAAGATGGACGTGGACCTGAGCGTGACCCTGTACGAACTGCTGCCCGGCGGGGACTATGTCCGCCTGTTCAGTCCGACGTTTGAATTCCGGGCCAGCTATGCGCGAGACCGCGCTCACCGCCATCTCCTGAAGGCAGGCGAGCGGCAGGAGTTGGCATTCAAGAGCGAGCGGCTCACGAGCCGGCAGCTGCAGCCGGGCAGCCGCCTGGTGATGGTGCTTGGCATCGGTAAACGGCCCGATCGCGAAATCAACTATGGCACGGGAGCGGATGTCAGCGAGGAATCCATCGCGGACGGCAAAGCTCCTTTAAAGATCCGCTGGTACGGCGACAGTTATATCGACATTCCGGTTCGCAAAAAACAATAGTTCGCGTGCCGGACGAGTTCGGCCTACGAAGATTTCACCGATCCTAAGGTCAGCGTATCAGGCCAGACGCCGCATCAAGGAAGCTGCCGCAGCCGGGTTATGGACCTTGTGACCGCTGATGACATACAGATAAACGTCCCGCGGTACGCCGTCCGCGCCTTGCGGCAGGACACGTTCGAGTCCCTGCGGTACGCCGCCTGAGGCCATGGCACGCGCCCGCGATGCCCAAAGATCGAGCGCAGCATCCGAATAGCCGCATTCCTCGGTCGGCTGTGTTCCCATGATCCGCGCGTAATAGAACGGGGCGGTGGCATCGGCAATCTGCGGGTAGCGCGAGTCGCCGGCGATCACCACGCCGATGCCGTACTCGCGCAATAGCGTGACGAAATTCGGAGCGCGAAAGCTGTCGTGCCGGACCTCGACCACGTGGCGTAATTCGCGGCCCGCCGCTTCCCGCGGCAGAAGCTTCAAAAACGCTTCAAAGTCGGGCGGATCGAACTTCTTGGTGGGCAGGAATTGCCAATTGATGGCGCCCAGCTTGTCTTTCAGCTCCATGACGCCGCCTGTCAGGAAGCGCTCGATGGTGCTGCCGGCTCCTGCAAGCACCGTGCGATTCATGGCGTAGCGCGGCGCCTTGACGGAGAACACAAAATCGTCAGGCGTTTCGTCGCGCCATTTGGCAAAGCTCGCCGGTTTTTGCGAGCCGTAGTAGGTGCCGTTGATCTCGATGGAGGTGAGCCGGCGGCTGGCGTACTCGAGCTCGCGCTTTTGCGGGAGGTCACTCGGATAGAACGTGCCTCGCCAAGGCTCATAGGTCCAACCGCCGACACCGATGCGAATAGGCACAGGACCCCCTTCAAGCCGCCCGGACGTATAGATTACACGTCAAGAGGCAGGTATGAACACAGCGCCCTCAGCGTGCGGGGCGGCCAATCCACTTGTCGATGGCAGGAACGGCATAGTTGCCCAATCGATCCAGCAGCCGTTCTGGATCGGCATCCGACAGCAGAGACTCCCGGTGAACCGGACGGATAAATCCCTCGGACAATGCTTTGTCCGCCATGGCGAGCAGCGGATCGTAGTAGCCGTCAACATTGAGAACGCCGCAGGCCTTGTGTTGTATTCCAAGCTGAGACCAGGTCAAAACCTCAAAGAACTCCTCCCAGGTTCCGTAGCCACCGGGTAGGGAGACAAAGGCATCCGAAAGATCTGCCATGAGGGACTTGCGCTCGTGCATCGATCCGACGATGCGCAGCTCCGTCAACCCGGTGTGCGCAAGCTCTCGATCGGCCAGAGCTTGCGGGATGACTCCGATGACGCGTCCTCCCTCGTTCAGGCATGCGTTGGCCAGGACGCCCATGAGACCGACATTGCCGCCACCATAGACGAGCTCGATGCCGCGCCGGCAGAGCAGCCTCCCGACCGCCTGCGCAGCCTGCTGATAGTTTTGGCGCGTGCCTGAGCTCGACCCGCAGAAGACGCAAATTCTCCGCATTCTTGGATTGTACGGGAAGGTTGCGAGCCCGCCACTGCGGCATAATGGACGCCTTGGCCGGTGCACCTAACCTTGAGGAGCGCGACCCCCATGACACGGAATAAAACGGCGTTTC
>Ga0210398_10004456_pt1 | contig 13121 bp, 16 predicted proteins | sample IncBWC4OmetaG_FD_161047 | JGI IMG/M metagenome (GOLD analysis project Ga0210398, IMG submission 161047) | Forest soil microbial communities from Barre Woods Harvard Forest LTER site, Petersham, Massachusetts, United States - Inc-BW-C-4-O | ecosystem: Environmental > Terrestrial > Soil >... | reverse complement strand
ATCTCCTTCAGAGCCAATCACGGCATGAGATTGCTTCGCTTCGCTCGCAATGACGAGGTGTTATCATCCCCGAGCTTACACGGGGGATGGCTCATGCCCAGCAAGGACGAACTCAAGGCACACGTCTGCGAGGCGATCGACCGCGCCGGCAACGAGATCATCGCGATCGGCGAGGAAATCCTCCACCACCCAGAGACCGGCTTCAACGAATTGAAGACCGCCGCCCTCGTCGCCGAGCACATGCGCACCCTCAACCTCAGCCCGCAGACCGGCCTGGCGCTGACCGGCGTCAAGGGCCGCATCGCCGGCAAGTCCGCCGGCCCGCGCGTCGCCATCGTCTCCGAGCTCGACTCGCTCCGCACCTCCGACCACCCGCTCGCCGACCCCCACACCGGCGCGGCACACTCCTGCGGCCACAACGCGCAGATCGCCGGCATGCTCGGCGCCGCGATGGGGCTCTCGGCCATCGGCGCCGCCGACAGCCTCGCCGGGGAGATCATCTTCTTCTCGGTTCCGGCCGAGGAGTTCATCGATGTCGAGGAGCGGCTCGGCCGCAAGCAAAAGGGCGAGCTCGAATTCCTCCTCGGCAAGCCCGAGCTGCTCGCGCGCGGCCATTGGGACGACATCGACATGGCGATGATGATCCATGCCGGCTCGCACGATCAGATGACGAAGCGCTCCTTTATCGCCGACAGCTCGAACGGCGCCCTCGTCAAGCAGATCAGGTTCATGGGCCGCGCCAGCCACGCCGGCGGCGCGCCACAGCTCGGCATCAACGCGCTCTCCGCCGCGCAGATCGCCCTCAACGCCATCCACTGCCAGCGCGAGACCTTTTACGACCGCGACACGATCCGCATCCACCCGATCATCACCAAGGGCGGCGACGCGGTCAGCGTCATCCCGGCCGATGTGACGATGGAGACCTTTGTCCGCGGCGGCAGCCTCGATGCCATCACCGACGCCAACATGAAGGTGGATCGCTGCCTGCGCGCCGGCGCCATGGCGATGGGCGCCGAGGTCGAGATTTCGACGATCCCCGGCTACCTGCCGCAGCGCAACGACCGGCGTTACGGCGAGCTCTTCGGCGCCAATGTCGAAAGCCTCTTCGGCCCTGGCGAGTTCGATATCGGCGGCCACCGCACCGGCTCGACCGATATGGGCGACATCGCCCATCTGATGCCGGTGATCCACCCCTATGTCGCCTCTGCCCGGGGCAAGACGCACGGCGCCGACTTTCACATCCACGAGCCGCAGCACGCCTACCTGACCCCCGCCAAGCTCCTGGCGATGACCGCGATCGACCTGCTCTACGACGAAGCCGCGCAGGCCCGCGAGATCATCGGCGAGTTCAAACCCGCCATGTCAAAGGCCGACTACCTCACCTTCGCCCGCGGCCTCTTCAAGAAAGAGCGGTGGAAGCCATCGGCGGATTGAGCAATCTTGTCGTGTAAATTACTGCGCCTCGCCCGAGATGCGCTTATATCGCTAGTCCAATCAATCGGTCGATCGAACCGGCAAACGCGTTGTCGCAATCATCAAGCTGGTCGCTCAGTGTCTCGCGCCATATCTGCAACGCCGAGCAATTCAGACTAAAATGAATTGCTGCAGATTCTCGGCCGTTCGGGTGTTGAATTTTTTCAACGTGTTTTTTAACGACAGGCTCTGTAAATTTAGGAAGGGTCTCCAGTTCGCTTGAGTCGAAACCACAACAATATAACTCCGTATCCGGAAATTCTGCTAAATAATGATTGGCATTCACTACGATAACTGTATTGGACGATACTGCAGAGAGGTGTCGGCATATATTTGATAGAGCTCTGCTTTTATTAAATGACGGCACGATCACGTAGTCAATCGTTTGATGTAATCCTTTTGTTCTATTTATCTGCATTATCGTAAGAAACTGGTTCACATCTATTATGTCGGAGCAGATCAAGACAGCAATTCTGCCGAACTCCCTTTCGAAAACGTTGAATACTTGGCCAGCGGGCACCCGAGCCTCTTCACCTACTCGGCGCGCTGGAAACCTCTTTCGCAGCAAAATTGGTGGAGTTAAGAGCCGAGTACTTGCTATGTCCTTTTCATCCATTCTATCGCCGGAGATGTCAATCTTGACGGGCTGAAAAGAGGCCCCCCACGGAAATACAACCCCTATGTTATAAAGAGTTAGAGAGCAGTGATACGATCCAAGGATTAAAAACGGCTCTTTTGCGTTATTTCTGAGTAATGAGCATAAGTCATTTTCAAAACGGTGGCGGCGGCGTCACCCTTGATCTGTGGATTCAAGTGATCTGCTTCTAAAATTTTTGGGAGGTGGCGGAAATGCAAATTCAGGGAAACAAATTATTTCCGGGTTCCTCTCAAGAACCCAAGTCAATTCGCGATGACGATCTTTTTCCCAGGTGTCTATGTCATGTCTTTCTGTGGGCTCGAGGAGCTTACACTCGTCGCGGTAATCGGTCAGCACCAACTCACTCGTGGCGCCGTCAATCCCTGCCGCAATGAGTGGTGAGACGCATGATATCGTCAGTGTTTTATCTTCAGCGTCAACCCTGGGATCATGTACTAGTGGAGCTTGATTGTCGCCATGTCGACGGTATATCCACTCATCGAATGCGAGCTTAGTCTGCCTAATCATGCTGCGGAGAAGATGCCTCTCCACCGACGTGCATTCGGCCAGCTTGGGTAGCTCGCTTTCGCTTGTCACCGTCTGAAACGAATCAAGATACTGTTCGCGTCCCTCCATCGGCGATACAGCCGCCGAGGGCAATTGACCTCTGCCCAACGTCCCCCCATTTTCTTGCTGCGTTCGTTGTCGCTTACTTGAGTTTGGCCACGTATTCCGCCGATATGCCTGTTGCGACCACATTTGCGGAATGCTGGCTGAGGCCCGTAAGCGCACTGTCACCTTCGAGTGAAGGCTCGAACGTCATCGGTATCTGTGCGATTCCCACAAGCCTTGTGGTGCCAGCCTCACTAACCGACAAAAACATTCCTTGTTCACCACGTGGCCGGTCCAAAAGCTCGAATTTGATGTTCTGTGGCAACTTACTGATCATTGCCTGCGGTGCCGGAAGCTCGCCATCCTCGCCTGAAAGTATCCGATACCCAAGTTTGACAAGCTCGAATGCGGTTGGATGTTCGGTCACAGCTTGGGACAGTCTTTTCCCTTCCAGGGCCGCTCGGAAAAATTCCGCAAAATCTTGGTGATGCGTCCCAACGGCTAGAATCGAAAGTTTGTCAGTTACCTGAGTTTTAAGTTCTTTTCGAACGACTAACGAGATTGCGCTCCCATAGCTGGAGATCATCGAGTCCGTCATTATTTGTGATAAGATTGTAGTGTGATTTATAAACTCGCGGATGTCCACGTGGCGCAAATTCCGCGCTTGTTTATTATTATTGATGCTGTTCGGGTGCGTGGCTAATATAAAACGAGTCCAAAACTGCGTTTTTGGTGTTCTATTAGAGACAGTCACGGGGGCAAATATTACGCATGCTCGACAGGTGACTAACGCCTGATTCAAACGGAGGACAATTTCGTCAAATTCGAGCGCGGCGTGGAGGCCGAACCAGCTGTCCGATTGACGAGGCAATCGCTGGACGAGCTTTAGCTCAATCCCGTCGCGATCCCAACGATGGTTTGCTAGGTCACCAAGGGCGCGATCTTGGGGCTCCTCGCGACGGAACCCGGCAATTACACCTCTACGCTCCTCCACCGTCAGAGGGTACGATGCATCGTCCACCCCAATCGGGGTTACCAGAGATCCGAATCGGGAGACCGGGAAAGCTGTCCCCAAGGGAGCCGGGCGCATGTGGACCGGATTCCTTGGTTCGGCTTGGATTGCCGGATGGTTTTGGTGCGCCACCTGCCGCTCCGAATCTATCCTTCGACGAGGACGAGCGCTGGCTGGAGCCCCTCTTCTTTGCAGTACGCGACAAAAAAACGGCTGAGGCTCGACTCTGGTTCCCATTTTTTCTCGGAACTCCTTCTTTCTGGTTAACGATGCGAGCTTGCCTACTCCCTTTAGCCCAGTTGGGCTTCACCTATCGCACCGCCCAGTCCAGATTGTTAAATCTTCTCGCTTTCGTAGACGAGTCTTCCCCTCGGCGCAAGTATCAGTCGTCTCGCAAACGATGCGCGTCGAGGGCGACGTGCGTTGAGAGCAAAGCGCATCGAAACGCCTCCGGGAGGATGAACGCAAATACAGATGCTTTGCGGCCCCAAGATGGCAGGATGGCCCGTGAGATTCCCTAATATAGCCATAATCGCATTGTAATCTCCGCAACGATACCGCGCTGAGTGAAAAGCGCGGCTTTGTCGTTTGGGAGGATTGCGTGCGCGAGTGGTGCGGTTTTGGGCCGGAAACGCCGGAAACAAATCCAGTAACAGGTGGGGCGGCGCCTCCTGTTATCGCGGGCGATAACAGGAGGGAAACAGGAGGCGAGCCTCCTGATAATGAGAACGTGGCGCGCGACGCGGACGGGCGGTTCCAGCCGGGCGCGTCGGGCAATCCGGCGACGCAATTCCGCCGTGGCCGGTCGGGCAATCCCGCCGGACGGCCCAAGGGTTCGTATCGTGTCGGGACGCGCGCGGCGCTGGCGATGGCCGACGCCGCCTCGCCCGATCTGATGAAAACCGCGATCGAGCAGGGCCATGGCGGCGATGGCGTCGCGGTGCGCTTTGTGCTCGCGCGCACCATGGGCCTGCGCCGCGGTCAGCCGGTCGAGCTCGACCTGCCGGCGGTCACCTCACGCGCCGATCTCGGCGCCGCGGTCGCCGCCATCACCGCCGCGATCGGCGAGGGCAGCCTCACCCCGGACGAGGCGGCGCATCTGTCGCTGATGCTGGCGCGTCTCCCGCCTATCCTCGCCGCCATGCCCGCGCCCGACCGCTCGGGCGAAGACCATCGCGCGGCGCTGATCCGCGAGCTCGACCGCCTCGCCGACGCGATGCAACGGCGCCCAAAAGAAGAGCGCCGCGCCGAGTTGCTCACCCAGCTCGCGGCGCTCGACGCCGAGGCGGAAGCGGGAGAAGCCGGCGCTGCGCCGGCCCCCGGCGGGGCGGAGGCCCCGCCACACGTCATAAATCCGCTAGATGTTGCCGTAGCCAAAGACCAGATAGACGATCAGCAGGATCAGCAGCAGCCCGCCAATGCCAATCCCGCCGCCATAGCCGTAGCGCGAATAGCCCCAGCCACCGCCGCCAAACAGCAGCACCAACAAGACGATAAGAAGGATCAGGCCCATGGTTTGTCTCCACTCGATTCCGGCGCCGCGAATGGCGCGTCTGAGGAGCTAACCCTTGAGGCGAATTCCCCGTTCCCTATGGCGGCCTTGACGGGCAACGGACGCGGCCGCGCGCCGCCCCGGTACGCTACCCGTCATACCGCGTTCATCAGCGTGTAGATCAGGTAGACGAACAACGCCCCGCCGAGCAGCAAGAGGAGGCCGACCATCGTAAAATCGATGCGCTCGCCCGGGCCGCGGCGCGGTTCGGCGGCATCGATGTCCTTCGCCGTCTTGTGGTAGCGGATGACCGCCAGCACCATGACCCCCGCGCCCAATGCGAACAGCAGCACCCCGGCGAGGTCGCCGATAAACTGGTGCCCGCCGAGCGTCTTCGCCGCCGCCTGCGCGCCGGCGATCCGCAGGAAGAGGTCGAATCGCGCCACGACAAAGCCGAACGCCATGATCGAGATCGCCGTGCGCACCCAGGCGAGAAAGGTCCGCTCGTTCGCGGCGTGGTCGCTGTAGCGCTCGATCATCGCTAGGTTGAACGGTGGGCAAACCCTTGCGTTGCATGCGACGATACGCGTTTTGCCTGGTGCGCGACAGGGTGCGGTGGCCGGTCCCGCGCCGCCCGGAATGACCGCCTTGTTACAATTGCGTTGCAAAAGTCGCCCGCCGCACCGCATCGTCGTCTCGCGCAAGGGTCGCAACTCGGGGGAGGACTCCATGCCTGCTGGTTATGCCGATTTTCTGTTTTCCGCGCAGGGGCGGGTGTCTATCGGGGAATTCTGGCTCAAATGGGCGCTGCCCGTCATCGTCGTGACAGTGGTGCTCGAGATCATCTGTTTTGCGCTGCTGGATCCGAGCGCCGGCAGTATCATCGTCGGTATCTATGGGTTGGCGCTGCTCTGGCCGAGTATCGCGATCTATATCAAGCGCGCGCATGACCGCGGCCGCTCGGGCTGGTTCATTCTGTTGTTCTTGGTGCCGATCGTCAGCCTGTGGCCGCTGATCGAGTTGCTGTTCGTGCCCGGCACCCCCGGCGACAACGCCTACGGCGCCGCCGCCTGAATGTGATGTTTTTGCGCCGTGCCTCGATGGTGCGGCGCCAACGCGGTTGATGCTATAATGCCCGCCTCTCGTTTTGCGACCGGAGGCGGGCATGAGCGTGATCGACACGATCTTCGATTATCTGCGCGCCGGGCAGAAGCATTACGGCGAAAGCGCGGTGACGCAGTTCGAGCACGCGGTGCAATGTGCGATGCTGGCTGAGCGTGAGGGCGCGTCGTCTGCGCTGATCGCCGCCTCGCTGCTGCACGATCTGGGGCATTTGGTGAACCCCGAGGATCGTGCCCAAACCGCCCGGCGCGAAGATTGCGAGCATGAGGCGATCGCCGCCGATTATCTCGAACGCTGGTTCGACGATGCGGTGACCCTGCCGGTACGGCTCCATGTCGCCGCCAAGCGCTACCTGACCGCGACCGAGCCCGCATATTACGCGATCCTGTCGGCGGGCTCGGTGCTGAGCCTGGAGCTGCAGGGCGGGCCGTTCTCGGCGGACGAGGCAGCGCGATTTGCGGCGCTGCCCGGCGCTCGCGACGCGATCCGGCTGCGGCGCTGGGACGAGCGCGCCAAGGAGGTGGGCGCCGCGATCCCGGCGCTCGAGCATTTCCGCCCGCATCTTGACACTCATTTCCGGGAGTAACGGCTATGCCCGATACGATCGCCCCGACGGCGTCCGTCCGAGCGAAGATCGCTGGCCCGTCTGCCTGGGTCGGCGCCGAGATGAAGAACCGCGAGGCGGAATGGACCTATCGCTTCTCGGCCTCCGATGTCGCCGAGATCGAAACGGCGGTGGCCGAGGTGCGGGCGAAGGGGCTCGAGCTTGCGGCGATCACGCGCGCCGATTTCCCGCTGCCGACCTTGGGGCCGATGCTCGATCGGTTGCGCCACGATGTCGTCTTGGGGCGCGGATTTGTGCTGTTGCGCGGTCTTCCAGTCGAAGGCCGGCCGGTGGAAGAAAACGCCACGGCCTATTGGGGGATCGGCGCCTATTTCGGCAGCGCGCGCTCGCAGAACCACAAGGGCCATCTGCTCGGTCACATCTATGACCTTGGGCTCGGACTGAGCGAGAAAAACCCGCATCTGCGCAGCTACCAGACCGCGGAGCGCCAGCGCTTTCATATCGACCGCGCCGACCTGGTCGCGCTCTTGTGCCTGAAGCGCGCGAAATCGGGCGGCGCATCCGCGATCGTCAGTTCGATGACCTTGCACAACGTCATCGCCGAGCGGCGCCCGGATCTGCTGGAGCGTCTTTATCAGCCGTTTCCGACAGACCGTCGCGGCGAGGTGCCCGAGGGCAAGGGCCCGTTCTACGAAGCGCCCGTCTTCAACGCCCATGCGGGAGCCGACGGGCGGCGCTACGTCTCGGTGCTCTATTCTCGGCTGCATATCGGCTCGTCGCAGCGTTTCCCGGAGGCGCGCCGCCTCAGTCCCGAGGACTATGAGGCGCTCGATCTGTTTGGCGAGCTGGCCGGCGACCCGGAACTGCGGCTCGATATGAACTTCATGCCGGGCGACATTCAGATCCTCCACAACCACACCATCCTGCACGCCCGCTCGGGCTATGAGGATTGGTCCGAGGTCGAGCGCAAGCGACATCTGTTGCGGCTTTGGCTGTGTCCGCCGGATGCGCGGCCGCTGCCGCCGGCCTTCGCCGAGGTCTATGGTGAGCTGACCATCGGCGATCGCGGCGGGATCATCTGTCCCGGCACGAAGCTGCACGCCCCGCTGACGCCGGAGTGAGCGCTTCCGCCTAGCGCCGGCTCAACAGCAGCAAGACGGGCCGGCTGCTCAGCGCGATGTGGCCAGCCGCTGGGCCCGAGGGGCTGGGGCAGGTGCCGATCGCATGCGGCACGAAGGAAAAATAGCGATCCGTCTGACATTCCTGCTGACACGCCTCGGGGCTGCCGACGCAGCGCCAGTGCATCTTGGTCTTGTCGAGCACCGGCAGCTTCGTGTCGTGGTTGACGAGGCATTCGCAGAGCCCGCCGGCGCCCGAGCCGTCCGGTGTGATCAGCGCGCTCGGCGCTGACGGCGGCGACGCTGCTCCCGGCTGGGGCGCGCCGGCCGGCGGAATCACGATAGGCTGCGGCGTGAGTTGAACTGGCGGCGTCATCTGCGGCTGAACCAGGGCTGGGTTCTGCGTGCCGGGAGGCATCGTCGCGGCGCCCGGCGATTGCGCGAGCGTCGGCCGCAGGGCCAAAACCAGGGCCGCCGAGAGAATGATCGTGACCGCTAGGCGCATGCCGAAACCTCCGCATCAAAACCAGGCACCGAAGAATGCCATTTTACGACACGAAAGGCTCGTCGCGAGATGCGACATTCATCCCGGCGCGCGGATCACGGGGCTTTGCGTTATAAGGAATAGGGTGCTGCGGGAGTTGCCGACATGCCGAAATCGCTGACCGAAGACCAAGTCGCCGCCTATCACCGCGACGGCTATCTCGCGCCGGTACCGGCGATGAGCGATGCCGAGGCGCGTAAGCTGCGCGGCACGCTTGAAGCGATCGAGGCCGGAACGGGCGGGCCGCTGCGCGGCGATATCCGCCACAAGGCGCATCTGCTGTTCCCGTTTCTCGCCGATCTGATCCGCCACCCGACGATCCTCGACGCGATCGAGGACGTGCTCGGTCCCGATATCCTGTGCTGGAACACCAATTTCTTTATCAAGGAGGCGGAGACGCCGTCCTTTGTCTCGTGGCACCAAGATTCGACCTATTGGGGTCTGTCATCGCCCGATGTCTGCACCGCCTGGGTGGCACTGACCCCGAGCAATCTCGACAACGGTGCGATGGCGGTTATCCCCAAGAGCCACACAAAGGACCAGATACCGCATCGCGACACGTTCGACCGCCATAACCTGCTGACCCGCGGACAGGAGATCGCGGTCGAGGTCGACGAGGCCGAGGCGGTGCCGCTCCTCCTCAAGCCCGGTGAGATGTCCCTGCATCACGTCCGGCTGGTGCACGGCTCGCCGCCAAACCCGTCGCCTGACCGGCGCATCGGCTTCGCGATCCGCTATATCCCGACCTCGATCTACCAGCTCGAAGGAACCGACAGTGCGAGCTTGGTGCGTGGTGAGGACCGCTTTGGCCATTTCGAGCTTGAGCCGCGTCCCGAGCGGGATATGCAGGAGGACATGCTCGCCTTGCACAGGCGCCTTACCGAGCGCGCCGCGCAAATCCTCTACCGCGGCACCGGGGTCGACAATTTCAACGACCCGCGCGCCGTCAGGGGCTAGCGCATGAAGACTTATGTCGGGGGCCGCAGCCTCGCCGGGGCGGAGGTCACCGTCGACGGCAAGCCGCTCGACCCGCGCTTCGATCTGAAGCGCCTGTCGCCGACCGGTTTCGAGTGGACCTATGAGGGCAACGGCCCGGCCCAGTTGGCGCTCGCGCTGCTCGCCGACCATCTCGGCGACGACACCAAGGCGCTCGCCCTTTACGAGCCGTTCATGCGCGCAGTTGTCGCCGATCTCGACAATTCCTGGGAACTGACCTCCGCCGAGATCGACGCCGCGGTGAAAGACCTCGTCGGATGAAGCAGACCTATCGCGGCTCATGCCATTGCGGCCGCGTCAAGTATGAGGTCGACGCCGACCTCGATCACGTCCGGGTTTGCGATTGCTCGATCTGCCGGCGGCGCGGCGCGCTCAATTTTCGCGTCCCACCCGAGGATTTCCGGCTGCTGACCCCGCTCGAGGAGCTGTCGCTCTATACGTTCCACACGCATACCGCGCGTGACTATTTCTGCCCGACCTGCGGCATCCAGCCGTTTCGCCGCCCGCGCACCGACCCGAGCGTCTGGACGGTGAATGTGCGCTGCCTCGAAGGGGTCGATGTCGACGCGATCCCGGTCCGCCGAGTGTTCGGCAGCGAATACCCCTAACCCTGCGGCGACCGAGCGGGTTTTCGCTCGGGCTTTGCTAGCTTATATTTGGACAAACTCGTCTTTCCGGGAGGAACGCCTCCGATGATGACACCGCGCCAGGAAGCTTTTCGCGCCGATTACCGCGCGCGCATCTCACCGTGGTATTCGGGCCTCGCGCATGTCGTGGTGATCGCCTTTATCGGCATCCTGACGATCTGGTATGCCGCCCTCCATGTCCATGGCCCGACATGGGCGGAGTGGCTGGTCGTGCCCGCCGTGTTCCTCGGTTGCAATTTGTTCGAGTGGGCGCTGCACCGCTTTTTGCTGCATCGCCCGGTGCCCGGGTTCATGGGCATCTACAAGCGGCATACGCTGGCGCATCACCAGTTCTTCACCGACCACGAACCGACGATCGACAACGGGCGCGATTTCCGCATCACCTTCTTCCCGCCTTATGCGTTCACGACCTTTATCTGCATGTCGGCGGCGGGGGCGTATGTGCTGAGCCTGCTCTGGTCGGCGAATGCCGGTTGGCTGCTGGTCTGCACGACCGCGGGTGTCTACCTCAACTACGAGTTCTTCCACTGGGGCTGCCATGTGAAGGACGACAGCATCGTCCGCCACGTCCCCTTTATGAACACGATCCGCCGTCATCACATCGCCCATCACAACCAGGCGATCATGATGAACATGAACATGAACCTGACCTACCCGATCGCCGATTGGCTGTTCGGCACCAGCGATCTCGACCGCGGCCTGATCGGGCATATCTTCAACGGCTATGACAACCGGTTTGTGAAGCGCAACCTGAAGAAGGCGCGCGGCACCGCAGCGGATTCGCAGCTCGGGCAGGCAGCGCAGAAGGCCGCCTGAGCGATGGCGCTCAGCCTGCCGGAACAGCACCTCAAGCGCTCGATGCCGTCGCTGATCGGCGGCATCTTCTCGGGCATTGTCGTCTTTGTGTTGTGGCTGTTGCTGTTCGGCACCGGCAGTATCGGCATGATCGCGCTCGGCCTGGTGATTTCCGCCGCGCTTGGTACTTGGATACGCCTCGCCGACTTGTAATTTCTCCTGTCCCCGAAAGGGCATCCGATGAAAATCACCACGATCCGCACCGGCATCGTCAATCTGCCGGCCAACGAGCCGCTCGCCGATGCCGCCGCCAACCCCAACGGCAAGCGCCCAATCGCTTGGGTGCGCATCGGCACCGACAGCGGGGCTGAAGGGATCGGTGTTGCCTATTTCGGCGGCTCGCTGACCGGCACCTTGCGCCACGCGATCGACGAACTGGGCGCGCTACTCGTCGGCGATGACCCGCAGCTGACCGAGGCGATCCACCTGAAGCTTAAGAACGCCGCCGGTGGCTCAGCCGGGCCGGGCGGCGTCTACCACCTGGCGCTCTCGGCGCTCGACATCGCGATCTGGGACATCAAGGCCAAGGCCGCGGACATGCCGCTGTGGCGGCTGCTCGGCGCCGGCCGCGACAAGGTGCCGACCTATGCCTCGGGCGCGCTGATGCGCGAATTGTCGCTCGACCGCGTCGTCAAGGCGGCCGCGACCTTGAAGGACAAGGGCTGGAAGGAGATGAAGACCCAGATGGCGCTCCCCGGCACCACGACGCCGGCGATCGAGGTCGAGCGCATGGTCAAGATCCGCGAGGCGATCGGCCCGGACATCAAGCTGATGTGCGACATCAACCAGCGCTGGCGGCCCGAGCAGGCGGTCGATATCGGCCGCCGGGTCGAGGATGCCGGCGTCGGGCTGTTCTGGCTCGAGGATGTGACCACGGCCGACGATTATCCCGGTCTGGCGCGCGTTTCCGACGCGCTTTCGACGCCGGTGGCCGGCGGCGAGTATGTCTGGGGCATCGTGCCGTTCCGTCACATGATGGAGGCGCGCTCGGTCGATGTGCCGATGATCGATCTGGTGCGGGTCGGCGGCATCACCCAGTGGCTCAAGGTCGCCGGCATGGCCGAGGCGTTCAACCTGCCGGTGGTTAGCCACCTGATCCCCGAGGTGCATGTCCACCTGATCGCCGCCGCGCCGAACGGGCTGACGGTCGAGTACATGCCGTGGCTCGGTATGATGTTCAAGGAAGTGCCGGTGCAGGAGGGGGGCATGCTCGCGATGCCGACCAAGCCTGGGCTCGGCATCGAATTCGACGACGCGACGCTCGAAAAGTACAAGGCATGATCGCGCTTCGCGTTGCGGCGCTGCTGGCGGTTTTGCTTCTCGCTGGGTGCCACGGCGGGACGCTCGACTCGGTCTATCCCGGTACGCTGGGTCACGACCCGCCGCCCGCGGTCAATCTGCCGCCGCAGGACCAGGGTATGGAGCGGCTCTAGCCGTGTGGCGTTTTGCCGGCGTGCTGCTGGCGCTGCTGATCGCGGCGCCAGTCGCCGCCCGCGCCGAGGGCGGCACGGTCTACGATCTGGGCGCAAAGGCCCCGGTGCCGGGCGATAAGACCTGGCGCGACCTGCTGGGCCAGCTCTTCCCCGATCTGCGCCAGGAGCCGATGAAGGATGGCAGGACGGGCGACTTTATCCACGGCAAGGTCGACATCCGGCCGATCGACAAGCAGGCCTTCGAGGGCGACTGCACCGACAACACGCCGTTGGAAATCGAGTACCTACACTACGCCCTGGTGGAGATCGGCCACCGCATGCGCCTCATTGTCGGGATCAACATCGACGGCGATGCCTGCTTTGGCGCGCTTGCGCTGTTTAGTGGTCAGGAAGACGTGAAGCTGCTAGACGTCGTCAACATCCAGCAGGACGCCAATTACGGTTTTGGCCCGGATTTTGTCCACCCGCTCGGGGTGGACGGCCAACTTGCCGTCGTCGACAGCTTTCACACCACGACGAGCAGCTCGCCCGATAATGACGTCCTGGTGCTCGTCACGCAGGACAAACTGTCATTCATCGGCAATGTCGATGCGCGGAGCGAAGTCGATTGCGATC
>Ga0210398_10004454_pt1 | contig 13125 bp, 9 predicted proteins | sample IncBWC4OmetaG_FD_161047 | JGI IMG/M metagenome (GOLD analysis project Ga0210398, IMG submission 161047) | Forest soil microbial communities from Barre Woods Harvard Forest LTER site, Petersham, Massachusetts, United States - Inc-BW-C-4-O | ecosystem: Environmental > Terrestrial > Soil >... | reverse complement strand
CGAGCCGCTTCATAAAAAAGGCAGCGAAGTGGGTCCCGCTGGAACAGCAGGGGAAGGTGATTCCGTTTGCCTCAACCCAAAAGAAGTCGGCCTGACCGAACCGTTCAAGCGCAAAGTCCGGGGCCAAGGTATCCTGTTTTTTGAAGTCGAATAAAGACTTTCTGACCTCTCTAAAGAGACTTGGAAATCAGGCGGACTCATGAACCCCGGAGAATTTCGCGAACTTGGCCATCGCGTTGTGGATTTGCTGGCCGAATACTTGGAGCACATCGAAGAAAAACCAGTCTTTCCGAATGTGGAGCCAAGCACGCTGACGCAGCTTTTTGCCGAGCCCCTGCCGCAGCATTCCAGCCCTCCGGAAAAGGTGCTGATGGAACTGGAAGAAAAGCTGCTGCCGTATTGCACGCATGTCGGTCATCCGGGCTACATGGGCCTAATCACTCCGTCGCCCAATCCCATTGGCATCATTGCCGATTTTATTTGTTCCGCCCTCAACCAAAACATCGGCGCCTATACGATTGGTCCCGCTGGCGTCGCCATGGAACGGCGAACCGTACGCTGGCTCACCGACCTGGCTGGTTACGACGATAAGGCCGGAGGCAACCTGACCAGCGGCGGCATGATGGCGAACTTCGTCGGCCTCAAACTGGCACGCGACGCCGTCTCGGGTGATCGCATACAACAAGATGGAGTGCAAGAGCGCTGGGCCGTTTATGCCTCCGAAGAGCGGCATGTATCGGTAGATAAGGCGGTCGATGCCGTCGGGCTGGGACGAACGGCGCTGCGCGCTCTGCCGACGGATGCTGAATTCCGGGTGCGGCTCGATGCACTTGAGGCGGCCATTGCGGACGATCACAAACGCGGTATCCGGCCGCTATGCATCGTGGGAATCTTCGGCACGACCAACACTGGCGCAGTCGATTCGATACGCGGGCTTCGAAAAATTGCCGATCGCGAAGGAATGTGGCTGCACGCCGATGCCGCTTACGGAGGCGCCATGTTGCTCTCTCATGCATGGCCGATGTGCGATCAGGGTTTGGGGCTGGCGGACTCGATCACGATCGATCCGCACAAATGGTTTTATGCGCCGCTCGATGCGGGAGCGATCCTGGTTAAGGACGATCGGCGATTGACAGCATCTTTTGGCATGAAGCCGTCTTATCTCACCGATGAGCTGGATCGCACCAACGAACGATACCAATATTACGTGCACAGCTTCGAGCAGTCGCGCCGTTTTCGCGGACTGAAAGTCTGGATGAGCTTCAAGCGTTACGGAGCGAGCCAGATCGGCGAATGGATCGATAATAACGTGCGCCAGGCGAAGCATCTATATTCGATGGTCGCCCGGAACCCCGAGTTCGAAGCGGCCAGCGACCCGCCGATGTCGGCGATCTGCATTCGATACCGGGACGCCAGCCTGGATGAATCGCAAGCCAAGGAGTTACACGCCGAGGTTGCGCGGCGAGTTGAATCCAGCGGAAAATTCTGGATCTCGACCACCGAGCTGAAAGGGAAGGCTTGGTTTCGGATTAACCCAGTGAACTTTCGCACGCGCACCGAGCACATGGACCAGCTGTTGGCGTTATTAAAGAAAGAATGCCATTCGGTGCTAGAGCGCGCGGCATAGCCCGGAGCCGAAGAGTTTGCAGTGAGGCTAACCTCGAACGCTGATCTTTGAGAACGAGAGCACCGCCGTGCCCGCTGTCGGCCGACCCATGGAAAGCGCGGGATGGAAGGTGGTGAAGATCAACAGGTTCTTCAACTCCGGCAGCACGGCCTTAGCGTCGGCCGGTTGCGACAGGATGCGGTAATCTTCGACGCGGCCATTGGCATCCACGTAAGCTTCGACCACTACCGCGTCATCACCCATATTGCCGAGGGACGTGCCAAAGGCGGACTGATCGAGTTGCGGTCCCGTATAGAGCATCAGCGGAACGTCGGTGCTGTTCGCCCGCAATTCCGCAGGCAAGGCGAAAAAGCCGAGCAGCAGCCCGAAAAACAATACCGCGCTGACCAATCCCGCCGTGGCCGGGACCATAAAAGCATTCAGTGCATTTTCCAGGCGCACCAATACGCCTTCAAATCGCGGACGGCGCGTCTGCGCAGCCTCGCGTGAAATCGCGAGTCGCAACTTCAGCGCCAAGTCCGCCGGAGCTTTTTTCGGGCCGAGCGTGGACAGCAGTTGTTGTGTACGCTGCATCGCGGTATATTCACGCGCGCATCCGGCGCACTGCTCCACATGGCGCGTGAGCGTGCGCATCTCAGTGCCGCTCACGCGGCCATCGAGATACGGCGAAAACAGCTTCTTGATCTCAGTGCACTTCACGGTGTCACCTCAATCTCTCTCCCACTGCGCGATCTTTCTCGCGAAGTCTCCCGCGAGCTCTCGGTCGGGCCCTTCTCTCGTTCTTCGCGTTCTTCGTCCCGATCTTCTTCGGGGGCGAGCAGGCCTAATTCCGGACCCACCTCTCGCACGTATCCCGCTAATCTCTGGCGCAGCGCATAGCGTCCGCGGGTGATGCGCGACTTCACCGTGCCCAGCGAAATCGCCAAAACCTCCGCGATTTCCTCATACGACATGTCTTCGAGATCGCGCAGTATTAGAGCGGTGTGATACGGCTCCGGCACCTGTTGCAGAGCCTGCTCGACGGCGGCCTGCACTTCCGTGTGCGCGAACTTTTCAAACGGCGACTCGCCTTTATCCACCAGGCGATCGTCTCCCGAAAATTCACACTCTCCCGCCGTTGCGGGTTCAATCGGAGTTTCCTGCGCCTTGTGCCGGAACCACCAACGCCTGCGATTGGCCGCCTCATGCAGCGCAATGCGGTAAATCCAAGTCTTCAGGCTGGACTCGCCATGGAAATGCTTCATCCCGCGAAAAACCTTAAGAAACACATCCTGCGTGGTATCCGCTGCATCCGATGGGTCATGCAAGATGCGGTAGATGAGGCTGTAGATGGGCTGATGAAACTCGCCGATCAACCACGAATAGGCCTCTTCCGACCCAGCCTTTAAGGCAGCAATGACGGCCGATTCCTCGATCCGGGCTCCGATAGCGCTGGCAAGATCGCCCAATGTGGTAACTCCCGCCATGGCGGCGTTGCCCTCCATTATAGAGTCACTCTGGCCCCAACGACGGGAATCTTTAATGCTTGCTGAGTGAGGCGGACGGCCCTGCCCGCTACCTACTTAGACTCCGCGGCAGCCCGCGGAGTTCCAACGGGTAAGTCCTGTATTTGCATAGAAATCGGGTAGCAATCTTGAGGCTGGGGCGGTACAATTCCGGTCCTAAGAGGGCACCCCTGTTGCTCTTCAGCATGATGATTTTCGCCACAACAATCCTTGGCCTGACGGAATCGACCTTCACCGCCGTGCACGTTCTATTGAGCGTAGTGGGCATTGCCTCGGGTCTCCTCGTCGTCTATGGACTGCTCACCCGTAAACGGTTTGACGGGGCCACGGCACTCTTTCTGGTCACCACGGTCTTAACCAGTGTGACCGGCTTCCTTTTTCCATTCGTACAGCTCTTGCCCTCGCATGTGGTCGGCATCATATCGCTGATCGCCCTGGCGATAGCCATGGTCGCCCGCTACTCTCTTCACATGGCCGGTTCATGGCGCGGGATTTACGTTGTTAGTGCCGTGCTCGCCCTCTACCTGAATGTGTTCGTGTTGGTCGCGCAGACTTTCCTGAAGGTGCCGGCGGCGCACGCCCTCGCTCCGACCGGGAAAGAACCGCCATTCCTGATCGCTCAGTCAGCCGTGCTGGTGCTTTTTATTGCCTTGGGAATTTTCTCGGCAGTGAAATTCCATCCTGAGGGTGTCCGCGGCTAGCGCCGCACGCGACAGAAGAGCCGTCTCGGTTCTTCAACCCAATTCTTGGGAAGTCGAGGCCGAGTCTGCGAAAATCATTATCGCCCGTGACCAGCGTAGCCTTGTGTTCAATGGCCAGTGCCACCGCGAAGCTATCGGCGTAATAAAGCTTATGTTTGACTTTCAGGTCGGCGGCGTGGCATGCCCTTTGCGCCGTTGCATCCAATACCTCGATCGCTAACGGTTTCACCGCTTGCATAATTGCAAGCGTTCGCTCGGAGCCGTATTGGCGCAGAATCGTGCCATACACTTGACCGTAGTTCACCGCTGACATCAGCACCTTCACTCGCACTGGCCGAGCTTCCTTTAGAAGTTCGTTGACCCGGTACGCACCCGGAGTTTTCTGCAGAAAAGCAATCAGCGCGCTAGCATCAAACACGGTCCTCATTTATCGTGCTTGCTGCGCTGAGGAGCTGGAGCGCAATACGTCCGAATTGATCTTCGAATAACCTAATCTTGGCACCGCTTTGATCTTATGTTTACGGCGAAGCTCTACTGGAATTACGAGTTGGCCCATCTGCGGCTGGTAATCCGCGCCCGGGGGCGGCGCATCGGCGGGTAAGCGCTCAACGAAATCCCGGACGATCTCTGCCGCAGCCTCCACCGGCGATTGATGTGCGCGATGCCCCTGTTCCCAAGGCCCAGGAATCAAGTTCCCGACGCACCTCAAATAGGAATTCGGCTACGATATCCCCATGAACCTGCGCCGCGCGGCCGATCCGGTCTTGATCACCGACGCAGAAGAGCGCTTTGAAGGCTTCGAAAACCTGATGCCCTTCAAGGTGCATAACATCCTGCTTGTCTCAAGCCTCTACGACTCGTTTATCCTGCGCGAAGACGGACGCCTCAATGAACTGCTCATCGACCAATCGCTCGACCTCAGTCCCGAGCACGTTCCCGGAATCACCCACGTCAACTCCTGCGCCGAAGCCGCCGAGCTCGCCCGCTCGCGCCAATTCAACCTGATCGTCACCAACCTCACCGTCGGCGATATGAATGCTGCGCAGTTGGCGAGCGAAGTCAAACGCGAGGGGCTCGATGTTCCGGTGATCGTGCTCGGCTACGACCACCGCGAAATAAAGAATTTCGTGGCGCGCAATCCCGTCACCGATATCGAACGTATTTTCCTCTGGCAAGGCAACGCCCGTATCCTGATCGCGATCGTCAAATACATCGAAGATAAGCGCAACGTGCTCCACGACACGCACGCCATGGGCGTGCCCGTGTTGCTGGTGGTCGAAGACAACATTCGTTATTACTCTGCCTTTTTGCCGGTCATCTATACCGAACTCATCAAGCAATCGCGGCGCGTGATTCAGGAAGGCATCAACGTCGCGCACAAACTTGTGCGCATGCAGGCGCGCCCGAGAATTCTGCTGAGCACCAACTTCGAAGACGCGGCCAGTTTGGTGCAGGAGTATCGCAACTATCTCTTCGGCGTGGTCTCCGACGTCGAGTTTCCCTGGGAGGGCAAACTCAGTCCCGAGGCCGGCTTCGAGCTCGCGCACATGGTCAAGAGCCTCGTGCCCGACGCGCCTGTGGTGTTGCAAACCAGCCGCACTGAGTTCCGTCCCCGCGCGCACGCCGAGGGATATTCTTTTCTGCGCAAGCGTTCGCCCACGCTGCTGAAAGATTTGCGCGAGATATTGACCGAGCAATTCGGCTTTGGCGATTTCGTTTTTCGTCTGCCCGATGCGAGCGAAGTCGGCCGCGCCAAAGACATGAACGAACTGGAAGAGCAGTTGCAAACCGTTCCCGCCGAGAGCATCGTCTTCCACTCGCAAAGCAATCACTTCTCGCACTGGCTGATGGCGCGCACGGAGTTCGCGCTGGCGGCCAAACTGCGCCCGCGAAAAGTTTCCGATTTTGCCAGCCCCGAGCATCTCCGCCGTGATCTCATCGAATCGATCAACGAATATCGTCGAGAACAAAGCGAAGTTCTCATCGGCGACTTTAAAGCCGATACCTTCCACCCCTCGGAATCAAGTTTTCTGCGCGTCGGCTCTGGATCGCTCGGCGGAAAAGCACGCGGCTTGGCCTTCGTGCGTCATCTGCTGCGCAAGAGTCGTCTCACCCGCCGATTTCCCGGCGTTCGCATTTCTGTCCCTCCTGCGGTAGTTTTGGCTACCGATGTTTTCGACGAATTTGTCGCCGAAAATAATCTTCTCGACTTCGCCCTGCATTGCGAAGACGATGCAGAGATTCACCGCAGGTTCCTGGCCGCTCCGCTCTCTGATGCTCTCAACGCAAGCCTGAAGGCGTTTTTGGCCGAGGTGAAATATCCCTTGGCCGTGCGCTCCTCAAGCCTCCTCGAGGATTCGCAATACCAGCCCTTCACCGGCGTCTACAAGACCTTCATGCTCGGCAATCAGGAGCCGGATCCGCGAATGGATCCCCACGCCGATCCCGATACCCGCCTCACCGCGCTCAGCGAGGCCATCCGTCGCGTCTACGCTTCCACCTTCAGCCGCCACGCCAAGGCGTACGTCCGCGCAACGCCTTACCGCCTGGAGGAAGAAAAGATGGCCGTGATTCTTCAGCAGGTTGTCGGCACGGTTCACGGGCGCCGCTTCTATCCTGATTTCTCCGGCGTTGTGCGCTCACGCAATTTTTATCCCGTGCCGCCTATGGCCTTCGAAGACGGAATCGCCGCGGTCGCTCTAGGCCTCGGTCGCGCCGTGGTCGACGGAGGAAAGTGTTTGACCTTCTGTCCGCGGTATCCCCTCAACCTCGTGCAGTTTTCTTCCGTCGACGATATATTGGCGAACTCGCAAGCGGAATTCTGGGCGCTCGAATTGAACGGCGCCGCCGACGGCCGTCCCGGCCACTGGCACGAAAGGCGCTTCGGACTTCATGTTGCCGAGAAAGATGGTACGCTGCAAGCGCTCGCCTCGACTTACTCCCGCGATAACAACGCCGTCTATGATGGAGTAAGTCGAGCGGGATCGCGCATCGTAACCTTCGCGCCCATGCTCAAGCATGGCACCTTCCCCCTCGCCGAAATTCTCGATGTGCTGGTTCAGGCGGGTGAAGATGCGCTGGGTAATCCCGTCGAAATTGAATTTGCCGTGCGCCTGGCGCAGTCGACCAATGCACCCATCGAAGACATAGCTGAATTCGGCTTCCTCCAGATTCGTCCGCTCACGCTGGCGCGCCATGACGAAGACTTGGCTCTCGATGATGTGCGACCCGGGGACCTGATCTGCCGCAGCAGCAAAGTTCTAGGCAACGGCAGCGTCGACAATCTTCACGATGCAGTGGTAGTCGATTCCCAGCGCTTCGAGCGCGGCCGCAGCCAGGAAGTGGCTCAGGCAGTTGCGCACTTCAATCGTCAACTCAGCGACAAGAATCGCCCCTATCTGCTCATCGGGGTAGGCCGCTGGGGGTCGAACGAACCCTGGCTGGGCATTCCCGTGGAGTGGGATGAAATCTCGGGCGCGCGCGTAATCGTCGAGGCCGGCTTCCGCGACTTCCGCGTCACCCCATCGCAAGGCAGCCATTTTTTCCAGAATCTAACTGCCTTCCAGACCGGCTACTTCACGGTGAATCCAGACGCTGGCGAAGGCAGCGTCGACTGGCAGTGGCTAGCCGAACAGCCCGCTGTAGAAGAGCAAGGCTGCGTACGCCACCTCCAGTTCGCTGCCCCAATCCGCATAGTCATGAACAGTCGCACCAGCCAGGGAGCAATTTTCAAACCCGGAGCGGTCGAGGTCGCTCTGGCGCAGAACTCGTAGTCCGAAGAAAGCCAACGCCTCACGATGTACATACATTTCTATTACTACAAATATAGCTGTACAAATGTCCGCGCGTGGAACGTTTGTACATACACTTCTCCGCTACCGCACCACCAGCCTCGTGAAGGGGAACACGTAGGCTTGGAGCGTCACCATGATCCCCACCAGGGCGGCGAGCGCGATGCTGTGGAAGAAGACGTAGCGCAGGATGTCGCCTTCGTGCCCGTACCATTCGGTGGCGGTGCTCGCGACTACGATGCTCTGGGCATCGATCATCTTGCCCATCACGCCGCCGCAACTGTTGGCGGCCGCCATCAGGGTTGAAGAGACTCCGACCTGTTCGGCGGAGATCTTTTGCAGGCTTCCGAAGAGGACGTTCGAGGCGGTGTCAGAGCCGGTCAAGGCTACGCCCAGCCAGCCTAGCAGAGTGCCAAAGAAGGGATAGAGCACGCCAGTGCGCGCGAAGGCGAGGCCCATGGTGGCGTCGAGGCCTGAGTAGCGGGTCATGTAACCAATTGACAGCATGGCGGCGATGGTGAGAAGGGAGAAGCGCACGCGCACGATCGTCTTCCAGTAGATGTGGGCCATCTTCCAGGGGGTGAAGCCCATGATCAGGCCGGCGATCACGGCCGCTATCAGAATGATTGAGCCGGTTGCAGTCAACCAGTTCAGGGCATATATGGCAGCTTCGGCGGCTGGCTTGGGTACGACCGGAGGTACACGCTGGACCATGAGATGCAGTCCTACGACTGTGAACTTCGGGGAGGACATTTTGTCGAGTGCAGCCTTGACCGTGGGTAGTCCCCAGACGAAGATCAGAATGCTTAGAATCAGCCACGGGACCCAAGCCCTCGCGACCATCGCCCGGCTGTGTCCGTGCGTGCCGCGCGCCTCGCGTTTACCCTCATCTTCGAAGCCCCAAATGCGCTTGGGCTGCCACTTTAGTAAGAACAGGATCAGCGCCAGCATGGAGACGACGGCCGAGACCACGTCTACCAGCCACGGACCGTGGAAGTTCGAGACGAGAAATTGCGGGACGGCGAAAAATACTCCCGCTACCAGCACGGCCGGCCAGACCTCGATCATTCCTTCGAACCCGGCGAACGCCCATATTAGCCAGAAGGGCACGAGAACCGAGAAGAAAGGCAGGATGCGGCCAGCCTGCGCGCTCAATTGTAGAAGATCGATTCCTGTGACTCCGTGCAGGGCGATCAGAGGAGTTCCGATGGCGCCGTAGGCGACGGGCGCGGTGTTTGCGATCAACGATAATCCCGACGCTTGTAACGGTTTGAATCCTAATCCGATCAGAACGGCGGCGGTTACGGCTACGGGCGTGCCAAAGCCAGCCGCGCCTTCAAAGAACGCCCCGAAGCTGAAGGCGATCAGCAACAACTGCAAGCGCCGGTCTTGGGTGATGCCCGTCAGGCTCTCCTGGAGAACCTTAAATAGGCCGGCCTCGACGGTGAGCTGATACATAAAGATGACGTTCAAAATAATCCAGCCGATGGGAAGCAGGCCGTAGCCGGCGCCGAAGACTGCCGTTTTGGCAGCGAGTCTTGCGGGCATGCCGAATATCCAGACCGCGCAGAGGATCGAGGTGGCCAGCCCGAGCAGTGCGGAATAGTGCGCTTTCATGTGCAACAGGGCTAGAGTGCCGAGCAACACGACCACCGGGAGCGCGGCCAGAAGTGCGGAGAGCCACCAGTGTCCGGTGGGGTCGTAGTTTTGCGGCCAGGGATGCGCGAGCGGCGGGAGCCTTAAGATCAGCACGGCGGCGATGATTGCCGCGACTAATGCCACCAGCCATGGCACAGGATTTGGCGGTGCGGTAGAGGGTTTGAGTGGCGGCACGGCGGTAGAGGTCAAAGGTTCCTCCGGGAGCCTGCGATATTGCGTGGGCATTGTAATCCGGCGAGGCATTGCGCGCTACAAGTGTTTGCTGGGTGCCCTTCTCGAAAACCGAGCAAACTTAGCAGCAGCCCATCTTTACTTCGCCAGTCGTGGTTAGGGGAGGGCCGAAGGCTTCTTGGGGGGCGGGGGCTCCGTTTAGAGTTTTTATCCAGCGTCTTGCGGCGTCGAATACTACTAGGACTACGCCTACGATGAAGATCGTCATCAGGATGGAATCCAGGTAGCCTACGAATTGCTGGCCGGGTTTGGTGGTCAAGGGCCAGAAAATGGTTTCGATGGCCAAAACTCCCGCTGAGATGGTTGTGATGCCGACGAAGCACATGGGAACCGCGGTGATCCACGCGTATTTCTGCTTGCCCATATTAACGAGGAAGGTGGTGGTTACGGCTAGCGCGATGGTGGCGAGCAACTGATTGCCGGTTCCGAAGAGGGGCCATATTGTCGAAATACTTCCGGTGTAGATCAGGTATCCCCATCCTAGAACCACTACCAAGCTGGTGAGTAGGTTGCCGGGCAGCCATGCGCTGTTGCCGAACGGCTTGTAGACTTTGCCCATCAGTTCCTGGAGAACGTAGCGGGCTACGCGGGTGCCGGCATCGATCGTGGTCAGGATAAAGAGCGCTTCGAACATGATGGCGTAGTGGTACCAGTAGCCCATGAGGCGATCCATGCCGGGGAGGCCGCGGAAGATTCCGGCCATGCCGATAGCGAGTGAAACGGCGCCGCCGGTTCGTCCGGCTAGTTGCTCGCCAACTTCATGCGAGTACAAGGACAGATTCACTGTGGAGAGGCCGAGGTGGCCGAAGACGGCGGGGGTGGTGTTGATGGCGAAGTAGTCTCCAGGATACATCGAGCAAGCGGCGATCAAGGCCAGGACTCCGACGAGGGACTCGGCGACCATGGCTCCGTAGCCGATAAAGCGGGCGTCGGTTTCTTTGTCGAGCATCTTTGGTGTTGTGCCGGACGAGACCAGCGAATGGAAGCCGGAGATGGCTCCGCAGGCGATGGTGACGAAGAGAAATGGGAAGAGCTTGCCTTTGATGATGGGGCCGCCGCCATGGATGAAGGGCGTGAAGTTGGGAAATTGAATGTTGGGATGGACGATGAAAACTCCGATGATGAGGGCGGCGATGGTGCCGAGCTTGACGTAGGTGGAGAGATAGTCGCGGGGCGCGAGCAGTAACCAGACGGGCAGGACAGAGGCGACCAGGCCGTAGATCCCCATGAGGTAGGTGATCTGGTGAGGCGTGAAGGTGAGGGCGGAAGCGGCGCTGCTTTGCGCGAACCAGCGGCCTCCTACTACTGCGCCGAGTAAGAGGACGACGCCGAAGATGCTGGGGCCGGTGACGGTCACTTTTCCGGCTTGGGTTTTAAACATCCAGAGGCCCATGATGATGGCGATGGGGATGGTCATGCCGATGGTGAAGACTCCCCAGGGGCTGTTGGCTAGGGCGTTGACGACGACTATGCCGAGGCCGGCTAGCGACACGAGAAGAATGAAGAGGATGGAGATCATGGCGACGACGCCGGCGAAGGGGCTGATCTCGGTGCGAGCGACGTCGGCTAGGGAGCGGCCGCGGTGACGGACGGAGGCTACGAGGACGGTGAAGTCCTGGACGCATCCGGCTAGGACGGCGCCGATGAGGATCCAGAGAAAGCCGGGGGCGAAGCCGAATTGGGCGGCGAGCGTCGGGCCGACCAGTGGGCCGGCTCCGGCGATGGCGGCGAAGTGATGTCCGAAGAGTACCCACTTGGGCGAGGCGACATAGTTATGGCCATCGGCGTAGAGGTGGGCCGGAGTGGTGCGGCGATCGTCGAGCGCCATGGCCTTGGCGGCGATGAATGCGCTGTAATACCGGTAGCCAATGGCGTACACGCATAGTGCAACCAATAGGATTGGAAATGTGTTCATGACTTGCTCCCGTGGCAAATAGAGCTGTTCTGCTACCCTAACCGACCGCTAAGCTCGCCATCCAGGGTGGGAGGAAGTGAATCCTCGACCACCAACGGCACTAAGATACACGAAGGAGAGTCTTCGACCCACTCCAACGGGTGGTTATTTTTTCAGTTCGGCGATGGATTTGGCGGAGTCTGGGGCTCCGTTGTAGCAGGCGGCTTCGGTTTTGTTGCTTTCTTTTTCACCGGCTTTTTCGGCGGCTCGGTGTCATCGACTACGATCTTCTTCGGAGGCGGAGGCGGCGCGGCGGATAAAGTCTTGACCTGTGCGCGCAGATGCGTCAATTCATCTTCTTTGCTGGACGCCAGTTTCTGCATGCGCTCTCCGAAGGCGCGGCGCGCGCTTTCGATGCCGTTCATGTCGTTGCTGAGACTCTGAAATTCCTCCTTGTTTCCAAATGCGCCGGCGGATTCGACCAGAGAACCGAACACGTCATAGAGAGCGTCGAGGTTGCGATAGAGTTTGAAGCTTGCTGCGAGGTCCTCGGGCGCGTTGTTGAGTTGCGCGATCATATCGGGGAGTGCATCCTGCAAGTTGCGCTGAATCGAGCTGACATTCGCGAGCGCCTGCTGCTTGTTGGTGGAGTCGGTCTTCCACTTCTCGATGCGCATCTTGGTGAGGTCGGTCAACATGCTCTGCGCTGTCTGCTGCAACGGCTTGAGAATGCCGTTGAGTTGGCTGACCGAGGCATAAGCTACCGGGGGCTGCGCCGCGTCGGTTGCCGCTTGCGCGTTCGCCATCGCGGGCACCAGCGCGGCGCCGAGGCAGGAAAGTAAGCAAACAAGAATGTTCCGCAAGTTCATGGGGCTCCAAATTGTGCACTTCGCGATTGCCAAGCATATCCTAGTTGAGGTTAACGGTCGGAGTCGAGCGTGGCAGGGCCCAGTTTGACGGCGCGCCCAAGCTAAGCGAGAATTGGAAGGTGGCGATTCAAGATAGCAAAATGCCCGCGATCGCCCGTGGGCCTGTGGCGCAGCTGGGAGCGCGCTTCCATGGCATGGAAGAGGTCGTCGGTTCGATCCCGACCAGGTCCACCAGTTCTTTCTTTTAAAATCAACAGTTTATGAAATAAAGATTTGCTAAAATCCCGCGTGGCCTCTGACCCGCGTAAACACTGGCGATTCTCGCTTAAAAAAGTTGTTGTACACAACTGCGGCACTTTCCGCGCTCAGAGCGGCTTGTCGATATATCGAAGCTGTTCGAGTTCATTGTGAACCCACGTCACCATCTCCAAGTTGGTGTAAATTGCGATGTTACGCCAATTGACACCAGACACTGTGGTCAACCAGCATTCCTTCATTGACGGGGTAGTATCTAGCGGGAAAATTCGGCTACACCCCCTCCGTGGCGAGGCCGGACTGAAACCGCAGCCCGCAGCTATGTTTACTCCCCCGCTTTGGGCCGCACTTTAGTAAGCAAATGTTTTGACTGATCGCGTCGAGCGCGCCTAAGATATTTCCGCCACTACGCCCGCTATCTAACAGTGCGTACGAGGCACAATGTTTGAGCTGACGCCGTAGATAGTGGTCAGCCGTCAGGAATCAGGAGTGCCGGTCAGTCGTCGGGAATTACCGTTAGACTAATCTCGCGGAGGTTCAGTTATGAGTTTCTCAGGGACCAAGATTTGGAACGGTGCGGCGGCGTTGGCTTT
>Ga0210398_10004452_pt1 | contig 13126 bp, 9 predicted proteins | sample IncBWC4OmetaG_FD_161047 | JGI IMG/M metagenome (GOLD analysis project Ga0210398, IMG submission 161047) | Forest soil microbial communities from Barre Woods Harvard Forest LTER site, Petersham, Massachusetts, United States - Inc-BW-C-4-O | ecosystem: Environmental > Terrestrial > Soil >... | reverse complement strand
AATGTTCACCGACGGAGGTCGGCGAACAGCCGTCCAAGCCCGAAGGCCTGACGGCGGAATTGCTATTTTGTGAGTTTCGCTCGAACTTAACTCGAACGACTTCTCACGACTGGCACGTTCAACCTTTTGTCAAAGATCCGGGCAAATCCGCACTGGGCGGCTGCTTCGGATAATGACGGCTTGTAACTAGAAGTTACAACCGTCTGTCCTCGAAACCTTTCAAACACACTACGCGATTTTTCGTGCGGTCAACCCGAATACCGGGAGCACCGGGCTCAATCCGCCCCTTTTGGGAACGAAGAGCAAACGCGCAATATGCCGCTCTCAGTGGCTTTGTGGCCGAAATTCCGCGCGCAAAGGCACCAGAGCGTCTGAATTCGTTAAAGATCTTGTACTGGAGGTTCCGCGATTCCGCTAACCTGTCGAAGAACTCTGTCCCCGACTTCCAGCCCCGTGGCCGGGGCAGCTACTACGAAGCTTTATGTCTTAGATGCCAACTTCTCCTGCAGGACTCACAACTTTCCCTGCATCCGCTGGCGACAATAACGCTCCCTGCTGACTTATTTGTTATAGCAGAGGCCAAAGGCCGATGCAACCCCCGGCTCAAACTTTTTGCAGCATGTCAGGCTGCATATTGCTGAAAGCCGCATAAACACTGGCGATCTCTGCATAAGAAAAATTTACTGCCAAGTGCAATTTTCGCCAAATGGCAGCGCAGCCAGCGCCAAATTCCACATCATTCCCACATGGTTTTCACATCACTGCTAATCCGGATCGTCGGCGTGAGCGCACAAACTATGCAATGGAGGGCGCACATTCGTTGCGGTGTAGCCTTGCTCATCAGTGCGGCCGATCTGGAAAACGACCGCTGTCTCAGCTTGTTGCCAGCAGCCCCAGAGCACCCCCGCACGACCCGGCGGAATCCATGCTAAGTCACTGACATGATTAGTTTTAACTTCAATATCCAAGGTGCCCTCTGGATTGAGCCTGTTTCCATACGGAGTTGCCACCAGCGCCGGACCGAAGATCTTGATGTCTGCTCCGGACTGGATCCTGATGAGCAATATCGAAGCCCGCTCGTGGTCAAAGATTGGTAAGACTGTGCCCTTCCCGACAACCGATCGTTCGGGACGGAGTCCGCGGCTCAGTTCCGCGGCTCGCGGAAGCAACTCCACCACAACATTTCGAAACGGCTCCTCTCCCAAATTCTCGACGACATGCACTAATCCGCCCGGCAACAGTTCGCAATGCTGGTTGTAATAGCTAAGCCGCTTCGGCTCTTCGTCATGCCCAGCACTGATGATTTCGTCGCCGCCATTTGCGACATACAGCAAGTAATCATGCGGATGATGATGGCAAAGCGTGCGGTCGTGCGGCGCGATCTCAACCGCAAACGCACGTACGAATTCATTCTGGATCACTAGATGATGCCGCGGCTCCTGATCGATCTCAACCACCTGTTCGCAGGCGTAACGATTTCCTTTGCCGGCTGCGTTCATCAGACAATCCTCGAGAGAAGTTTACCCTTCACGGTGAGGATTTGCCCGCTTCCTGACTGAGGTATTTGCGCCCCTCCTCGGCCATTCACTGTTGATCTATTACGAGAAGATGCACCAAGCCGAAGGTTTGCCTATGTCCCGATGCTGTTAGCCTCTTGGTGACCGTTCAATTTGTGAACTCGTCACAAACTGACGGGGCATTGAACCTCCCGCGAGGTGCAGAAGTGTTAGACTATCGATGACCTCGAAACCCCGCCGGTCCGCTCGGATCGGCCTTACCGCCCAGTCGGGACGTGGCTCAGCCTGGTAGAGCACTCGCTTGGGGTGCGAGGGGTCGGCAGTTCAAATCTGCCCGTCCCGACCAACTTCAGCTATCAGCTTTCAGCCGTCAGCTCTCAGCCATCCGCATCCCTCGCAAAAGGACGCTCGGGATTTTGCCTTTCGATTGCGCTCAGGGCAGGCTCTACAGCTCCCGCTTCGCTGACGCCCGCAAAACGGCTCAAACTCTAGTCCGTTCGTCCCTTTCGCTCCGGCTTGTCGCTAACCCACCGTGTATTGCGTCGTCCTCCTGCCTAACATGCCCAGGCTTTGGCCCGGCATCGTCAACCTTTGGAGGCCGTCCATGCGCAGAACTCTGTTTGCCACCCTTCTTTGCTTGCTGTCGAACCTGTCTGTGCTGGCACAGACTGCAACTCCAAAACCTGCCTATGACTTTTCTCTGTCGCGAGAGGAGAAAATCACGCTCGCCGAGAGTGCCGCTCCCCCGGAACTTTCTGGGAAAGCCGCCGTATATGTACTTGAGCGAAGCGGCTACGTGAAGGTGCGCGACGGTGACAACGGCTTTTCGTGCTTCGTAGACCGCCAGACTCCCCTGAACCTGGAGCCTAGTTGTTTTGACGCGGAGGGCAGCGCGACCACGCTGGTAACCAGACTGTACGTCGAGCAGCAGCGGGCCCAGGGGAAGACTGAACAACAGATCAAGGCGGAGCTGGACCAAGGATACAAGAGCGGGAAGTTTCGGGCGCCACAAAAGCCGGGCATCGTCTATATGATGTCGGACCAGGGTTACATCTTCGTCGAATCGGTGAATCGATTGGTCCATCTGCCGGCGCACCTGATGTTTTATGCGCCCTATGCAAGCGACAAGGACATCGGTTCGCCACCGGCCGCGGCGAACATGCCCCACCTGATCCGGGCAGGCCAGCCGGATGCGGTGGTCATCGTAATTCCCGCGCAGGCGGCAGCTCATGGAGGATGATTTATGCCATTCAAGCTTCCCGAAGCGACGCAAATTCTTGGGCGCACGCCGGCCGTGCTGATCGAAATGGTCGGCGCTGTTCCTGATGGCTGGATTAAGGCCACCGAAGGCGTTGGCACCTTTAGCTGCTACGACATTGTGGGACATCTGATTCACGGCGAGCTTACCGACTGGATCCCACGGGCGCGGATCATTCTGGAGCAGGGCGAAGCAAAAACGTTTGAGCCCTTCGACAGGTGCGCACAATTCCGCGAGGACCAGACTCGGCCTATCAGCGCGCTGCTCGACCAGTTTGCTTTCATGCGAGGCGAGAACCTGACCATCCTGCAAGGTCTGCACCTAAGCAGCGACGACCTTGCGCGCAAGGGCACACATCCGGAGTTGGGAACCGTCACGCTGGGCCAGTTAATCTCGTCGTGGGCGGTTCACGATCTATCGCACATCTCACAGATCGCACGGGTCACCGCCAAACAGTACTCCCACGAAGTGGGACCATGGCACCAATATATGTCGATCCTCAAGAGCTGAGAAAAATCCCCACCCAAGCAAAACCGGCTTGGATGGGGCACCCACTACAATCCCTGTCCAATCTCGCCGCTAGCCGAACAGTGAAGTCTTCGGCACCTTATAGGCCTTGCCCAAGGTCTCCGCTTTAAACGTGCGCTCGTCCACGCGATGGAGCCGCTTTGCCATGCCCCGCGGCAGCAGCTTGGTGTGATGGATCTCCAGCAGGTAATAGACGATGAACCAGATGGTCTTCTCGGTGGTCATCCACTGCTGATCGTCGAAGCGCTTCAAATTAACCGGGCGGGAAAAGGTGCGCATGGTCCGCTGGCGGCGCAGGTTGAAGTAGGTATCGAAGTAGCTCATGGCCAGCTCGCGCAAAGTGCGATACACCGGCTCGCGATGGCGGCAACTGGTGTAATTCGATTTGGCGATCGAGCCCCAATGCCCCTTCACCTTGTAGACCGCAATCACGTGGTCGGTATCGTTCTCGGCTTCAAAATCCAGAATGAGCGGCGGGTAGCCGTTAGCGCGCAATGCGGCGGCGGCAAAGATGGCGCCTTCAAAGCAATGGGCCGTGTTCTCGCGCAACACGCGGCGCGGCGACCACGCGGTGTCGCCCAGGTGATAGGGCATGGCGTCGAGAAAGCGTTGAATGCCGTAGGGATCTTTCAGGCTGCGCAGCTTGCGCAGTTCCGCGGGAGTGAAACCGAGATCGCTGTCCATGATGAAGTGAAGGCAGTGTACCGCATCGGCGGCCGCGGCCGGTCTGGCTGCCGGCGACAAACCACAGATCCCTCCGCTTCGCTTCGCTCCGGTCGGGATGACAAAACCAATGGTATGACCGGGAACAACTTGTCAGCTCTGGTTCCAGCAACTGCGATCAACTGAGCTAGTTTTCATTCATTCCGCAAGGCGATCATGGGATCGAGGCCAGCCGCTTTGCGCGCGGGAATATAAGACGCGGTCAATGCAATCAGCAACAGCAAAAGAGCGACGACAGCGAAGACCAGCCAATTGCCGGAGCCGGCGCCATAAAGCAGGCTGGCTATCACCCTGGCGAATACTATGCTTAAGATCAGCCCTACGACGACCCCGTTCACCGTGGCAATCACTCCCTGCCGAAGCATCAGTTTGAGGATGTCGCCAGGTTGCGCGCCCAACGCCATCCGAATGCCGATCTCGCGGGTGCGCTGCAATACCGAGTAAGAAATCAGGCCATATAAGCCAATCATCGCCAGAATCAGCGCCAGGCTGGCAAAGCTGCCGATCAGGTAAAACGGAAAGCGGCGCAGGAAAACCGCCGGCGAGCGATTGACGAAATCTTCCATCGATTGCGGCTGGATGGCTGCCAGCTGCGGGTCCAATGCCAGCAATATCGCGCGCACCGAAGGCAGCATGGCTGCCGGATCGCCAGTGGTGCGAATCAGATAATTCAGATAGGCGGTGTAGCCAGAATCCTGATCCATTGGGAAGTACATAGCCGGCGGCGGTGGAACGGCCAAGCTGTCTTCGGCAATGTCGCCAATAACGCCGACGATCTCCCGGTAGGGCTCCTCAGGCGCAAAGGTCAAACGCACCCGCTTGCCCAGCGGATCTTCTCCGCCCGGAAACTCGCGTTTGACCCAGGCCTGATTGACCACCAGAACCTTGGGAGAATCCGCCACGTCCGAAGCAGCCACGAAACGGCCCTTGATCAAGGGAACCTTCATGACCTCGAGATAATGCGGGTCCACCCGCCGGGCCAGAGCTGCTGCTTCCTGGCCTTCGGAGGTGGCGCGCCCCTCAAGGAGAAAGCGGTTTAGGCCGGTATTTTCGGCGACCGGCAGCGAAGTGGTTGCGGTCACGCCCTGTACTCCCGGCAGATTACGCAGGCGCTCGGTGAATTCGTGTTCGAAGCGAATCCCATTGGGGCTCACATACGGCCATGTTTTGGAAACAGGATAGGATGCGCCGGGAAGATTCACTCCGAACGTCAGCAGATGTGCGGGCTCGAAGCCTGGATTTTGTCGCAGCAAAGCCAGCAGGCTGCGCAGCATCAAGCCGCCGCCGGCCAGCAGTACCAGCGAAATTGCGATTTCTCCGATCACCAGGATGTTGCGCACCCGCGACTGCGAACCGCTGGTGCCTCCGCGCGACTCGTCATTAAGCATCGGCGCAAGCGGCGTCTGAGGAACCGACATTCCCGGACCAATGCCGAAGAGGATGGCAGTCAGGAGCGCGATTCCACAGGCGAAGGCCAGCACCGGGAAGCTGATACCGATATCGCGCAGGTAAGGCATGGCGTCGAGTTGGGCTTCGGGAATATTGCGCAGCAAGAGCCATAATCCCGCAGCGGCTCCAAGGAATCCGAGAATGGCCCCGCCGAGCGAAAGCATCAGACTCTCGATGAGCAATTGCAGAAACAGATGCAGACGGCTGGCGCCCAGCGCGGTCCGGATCGCAAATTCCTTGCGGCGATCAACCGAGCGGGCCAACAGCAGGCTGGCCACGTTGGCGCAGGCAATCAGCAACAGGAAGCTCACTGCTGCAAACAGAACCACCAAAAAAGGCCGGACATCGCCCACAACCTCTTCCCGCAGCGGTCCCACTGTGACCACGATGCCTTTGTTTTGACGGGGATATTCAGCGTCTAACTGCGCCGTGATGCCAGTCATCTCGGCCCGCGACTGCGCCAGGCTGACGCCGGGAGCGAGCCGTCCGATCACATTCAGCCAGCGCGCGTTGCGGGTAGTAGCCGTATACGGGTTGGTATGCATCGGCACCCAGATGGGCACAATGCCCGCAGGCGGATACTCGAAATCTTTGGGAAGAACGCCGACCACCGTGACCGGCTTCTTGTCGAGAGTGATGACCCGGCCGATGATCTTGGGATCAGCGCCGAACTGGCTGCGCCAGAAATCGTTGCTGAGAATCGTGACCGTTGGCCCCTGCCCTTCCGGAAGATCTTCGCCGGAAATGAAATCGCGGCCCAACATAGGCGCGACTCCCAGGGTGGAGAAGAAGTTGGTGGTCACCATGGCGCTGAACACCGCTTTAGGATCGCCGCTTCCGGTCAGCGTGAAGGCATCGGAGGCTGACCCGGCGAGGGCCGTGAAGCTCTTCGCGCCGCGCATCCAATCGAGATAATCGGGGTAGGAAGAATTGTAAGAACAACACACAATGCGGTGCCGGCTTTCGCCGAGCGTGACCAGCCGGTCGGGATCGCGAAAGGGCAACGACCTTAAGAGCACGGGATAAAGAGCAGAGAAGATCGCGGTAATGGCGCCAATGGCGAGGGCCAGCGTGACGACTGCCACCGCGGTAAAGCCGGGGCTCTTGCGCAACATCCGCAGCCCATAACGAAAGTCCTGGCCTAGATTTCCCATGAATCGAGTGCTGCTAACCTCGGTTTCGCATTCCTGCCCAAAGCTCTTTCAAGCGAGTTGCCTGCATTACTTCTTGAAGAGCGCTCTGCACAATCTCAGAACCGAATGTGGGAGAAAGTTGGATGCAAACTACCCTCTGCGCATCATAACGTACTTTGGCGAAAACATAGGTCTGGCAAGGTTCGCGGCCAATTCCCCTCTCAGTTGCCAGCGGCGCGAATAACACGTTTTTCACATTACGAAGGTCCGGTAGCGGCATATACTTTCTTGATAACAAAGGAGGGTGGCCTGTGAACAAATACATTGCGGAATTGGTGGGCACGTTCGTTCTCGTATTTGGTGGCGTGGGCAGCGCAGTCCTGGCGGGGAGCCATATTGGATTTGAGGGCGTGGCGTTTGCCTTCGGTCTGTCCCTTCTGGCGATGGTGTACACCATTGGTCCGATTTCGGGATGCCACATCAACCCGGCTGTGACCTGCGGGGTTTTCCTGGCAAAGAAAATTGGAGCCAAAGACGCGGGTATGTACGTGATTGCACAAATTGTGGGTGCGATTATCGCCGCGGCTCTCATCCTTTTCATTGCGCGAGGAAATCCAGCCGGATATGACCCTTCGATCGCCGGCTTGGGCGCAAACGGCTACGGAATGCATTCGCCGGGGCAGTACTCTCTGGGTGCAGCGTCCGTAGCAGAGATCATCTTGACGATGTTTCTGGTGCTGACCGTATTGGGATCGACCGACATTAAAGCGCCAGTGGGTTTCGCGGGAGTGGCCATCGGGCTGGTTCTGACTCTGATCCACTTGGTTGGCATTCCCATTACCAACACTTCCGTCAATCCGGCCCGCAGTATCGGTCCCGCCATCTTCGTAGGCGGCTGGGCTATCCAGCAACTGTGGTTATTCATTGTCGCGCCGCTGATTGGCGCGGCGGTGGCCGCCGGGATCTATGCAGTCATCCGCGTTCCTGACCGGCTGATCACCACTCCGCAAGCGGAACGGGCTCTGGCCAGTGAACAGGCCGAGCGCGGAAAACCGGGACGCTAAACAGCTTCTTCTTACGTCTGGCTTCGCAAAGGGACGGCCTTCGGACCGTCCTCCGCGTGAAGAACTCTGGGGGAAATGGCAACAGCATCGCGGGAATCGTTCCTCGCCCGCCATGCATCTCTATGTTTTTCACGGCGAGGCTCCTGCCGTCGGCATCCAGTCCCACGATTTAAATTCTTCGTTAAGGAAGGGCGATGGCAAGCGCAACGGTGGCTGGCTCCCAAGGCTTTACCGTTAGTCGCCCTGCTACCAGCCCGTGGCTGATTGCAGTCTCGGTAATGTTGGCAACGTTTATGGAGGTGCTGGATACCTCCATTGCATCGGTGGCGCTGCCTTACATCGCCGGCAGCCTTTCCGCCACCAACGATGAAGCCACCTGGGTGCTGACCAGCTACCTGGTGGCCAACGCCGTCGTTCTGCCCGCCAGCACTTGGTTCTCGCTGAAATTTGGCCGTAAGCGTTTCCTCATTACCTGCATCGCAATTTTTACGGTGTCGTCGTTCGCCTGCGGGGCCGCAACCAGCTTGTGGATGATTCTGCTGGCGCGGGCGGTGCAGGGCGCGGGCGGCGGCGCGCTACAGCCGTTGTCGCAGTCGATCTTGCTGGAAAGCTTTCCGCCTGACAAGCGCGGCATGGCGCTGGCTGTATTTGCGCTGGGCGTGGTGGTAGCGCCGGTGCTCGGTCCAACCCTAGGAGGCTATCTGACCGATACCTACTCCTGGCGCTGGGCCTTCTACATCAATATCCCGATCGGCATCTTCGCTGTCTTCATGATCCTCCGTTTCGTTACGGACCCGCCTTACATTAAGAACGCCAAGCCTGGCAAAATCGACGCCGTCGGACTCGGACTTCTGGCAGTGTGGCTGGGTTCGCTGCAGATCATTCTGGACAAAGGCCAGGAAGACGATTGGTTCGGCGCTACCTGGATCCGCTGGACCTCGGCTCTTCTGCTGATCACCTTCGTCGCCTTCCTGATTCGCGAGGTGACCCACGACAAACCTTTGGTCGATCTGCGCGTCTTTCGACACCGAAACTTTCTGTTCGGCTGCATTCTCATCGGAATTTTTGGAGGCGCCCTTTATGGGCTGATCACCTTGTTGCCGCTGTTTTATCAGGAGCTATTGGGATATACCGCCTATGCGGCAGGCTGGGCGGTGAGCCCGCGCGGCATTGGCGCCATCATGGCCTTGCCCATCATCGGCATCCTGACTGCCAAGATCGACAACCGCTGGCTGATCGCTGCCGGCTTTCTGATGTTTGCCATCAGCGCGCTGGGGTTCGGCCAGGCCAACCTGGAGATTTCGCAGTGGTCGTTTCTGTGGGCCATCGTGCTCAGCGGCTTTGGCTCGGGATCGGTTTTCGTTCCCCTGTCGGCGACCGCAGTTGCAGGGCTGCCCAATGAAGAGATCGGAAATGCCAGCGGACTTTATAACCTCTTCCGCAATGTGGGCGGCAGCATCGGTATCTCGGTGGTGAATACCATCGTGGCGCGGCACGAACAGCTTCATCAAAACGAGCTGTTGCATTCGCTTGCGCCCAGCAGCGTTATTTTGCAAAATCAACTGCACGCGCTGCAACAGTACTTACAAATCCAGGGCTACAACTCGGTAGATGCGATGACCCGGGCCTACGCCTTGATCGGCGGTCAACTTTCTGCCCAGGCTCGCCTCTGGTCCTACGTCGATGACTTCCGCTATATGGCGCTGGTTTGCTTCGCCTGTATCCCGATTGTTTTTATATTGAAGAAGACGGTGAAGCAAAAAGGCGCTCAGGCAATAGGACACTAGAACCCAGCTGATAAATCTCATGGTCTGAGATTTGTTCGGGGCAGGGCTTTCTCAGGTTGCTAAAAACAAAGTGGCTGGGGTAGTGCAGACCTTCAGGGTTAGAGTCAATAATCTGCAGGGCATTTAGAGTCGAGGCTTGCCGGAATTCGATCTTTTCCGCTCCAGGCGCGCGTCACGCACACCCAGTCTGTAGCCTTCTTTCCAACCATCCCACCAGGCCGGAGATCGCTTACCAGCACCGTCATTGCGGGTCTTCTTGTCGGCCGCTTTCTTGTGGTGGCGAATGTGGTTCGGCAGCCCACACTTGGAGAACATCCCGCCGCAAACCGGGCAAGGAGCAGAGGTGAAGTTTGAACCACCATAGCGGGCGAGCATGGATAGATATCCTCCACCGCGCCAGGGTTAGGCGTCGGGGGACATCGGTAGCGCAAGCACACCCTAAATCGATTTGGTTAACTACTACCAGGTAGTAGTAGCACGCGCGAAGTGGTGCTTGGCTTGGGCCTTTGGCTGATCAATCGAAAAGCTGCTCCTGCAGCAGCTTTTGTCCAGCCAGTGCGGTGTAGCATCCCCAGATGGCAATCGCTGTCACTAAGGCGAGAGCGAACAGGGAGCCTCCGATGTACCAATCAGAGAAATCGGTGGTCATGGGAATGTTTCCCAACAGGTCGGCAGTGAAGATGCCTACCGCCAATGCGATGAAACCGAAGCGCAGGATCACGAAGGCCGCAATGGCATAAATCAGTACCACGGTGGGAACGACGATGAAGTAATGATGACTTCCGTAAGCCTGCGCAAACGACCAGAAGGCGACGAAGGCCAGCGCCGCCAGCCACGGCTTGCGAAGAACTACCCGAAACACAAACATGAGAAAGAAGAAGTAAATCGTACCTTGTACCGAGGCCGCCATTTGGGTAAGACAAGCCCCCAAAACATGCCGCGGGCCCATCAGGAAAGCAGTGGAAGCGAAATCCGGGGCAGCGCCAATGTGTTTTAACACTAGGGACTGCAGCGAGAAGAGAATGGCCCAGCTAACTCCCAGGAGAACGCCGAACAGCAGATCACGGCCGACCAGCGGATCGCGTAAACGTCCCGCCATCAACCGGCTCCAGGAGATAATGGCGTGCGGCCAATGGCGGCGGATGTAGGGTTCAATGGCGAGATAGATTACGTAAAAGATGGCAGCCAGGAAAAGTGAGCCGCTAGTGGCGAGCACGAATAGTTCGGACAGTCCGATACTCGGCACGAAGTGGCTGCTGAACACCCAGACCGACATTTCCAGCACAAAGATCAACAAACCCAGCCGCAACGCGCCCTGGGGATCGCCTTTCTGCTGTAGATAATTGCGGCGGGCCAGCCAGACTGCTGCCGCCAGCAGTATCAGGATGAAGATCACCAGCAGGACCTCGAGTCTCGATCGCGAATTATCCTCGGCCGAAGGCATACGGTCGGGCTCAGTCCAATCGCCGATCAGCCGGAAGAAAACCGGTTTGCCGCGCCAACTGGCGGCTTCCACCCGCAACGGCATCGACGTGCCGGGCCACTCTCCGGTCCAGGCAGCGCGCTGGTCGGAGGCGCCCAGCGAATTCCAGATCGGCTGGGCGGAGTGAAATTGCGCCATATCCAGGCCGGCCACGCTGAACAATGCGCTCCAGTCGTAAGGCTGTGTTTGGGCGGGCGCGCTGTCCTTCTGCGGCGGAATCGCCTCCAGCTGAGTTAACCGTCCTTGTGGATCGAGTGACACCGCGACCATGCCTGACAAAGTGGGAGGCGGATCCTCGAGATCGACGATGCCTGGAGTCAGCAGATTGCTCTTAATGTTAGTGGCGATTAAATAGTCAGGGCTCTGGCGCTGCCAGTAGGTCAGCAGTGAGGGCCGGTTCTTCAACACCACATTCCAGTTGGGATGAGAGCCGCCAGCATGGTCCAGGTGCTCGATAAAATCGTCCTCGCGGGAGAAACCTGAGGCACTATCGACCGGAGGCGTGGTATAGCCGAGCTGATGCACGATATCGCGGGCCTTCTGGGCAAGGACCTCGGCGGAATAGGGAAGATCGATTCGGGCGATGCCACCGGTGGGCGCTGCCAGCAAGTAGACGGCGATCAAGCCTATCAGCGCGGCAGCCAGAGAGAGCAGCGCGGTGCGGACGGGCAGGCCGGTGGTCTCGCCTGCGGCAGCGACAACTTGTGGCGACGGGGTCTCGCCGGCGGCCAGCGCGGCCGCCAGAGGATCTCCGCCCGGCAGCGCCGCGGAAACCATCAGCGCTGAGGAAGGCCGATTCTCCGGCTCCGCCTCTAGACAATGCAGGATGGCACGCTCCACCACCGGGTCAAGGTCGCGAACTAACGCGGACGGACGGCTGGGCGTGCTGTCGCGACGCACCCGCACAATCTCTTCCAGCGTCTTACCGTCGAACGCAGCTTTGCCGGTGAACAATTCAAACAGAACCAAGCCCAGCGAGTAGATATCGCTGCGGACCGTGACCTCTTTGCCGGCCAACTGTTCCGGAGCCATGTAGGCGGGCGTACCGCTGCGGACGTCTTCGATTTCATGCGCGATTCCGGCCAAACCAAAATCCATGACCAGGATTTCCCCGCGGCCGTCGAGCATGATATTGGCTGGCTTGAGATCGCGATGCAGCACGCCCTTGTCGTGGGCCGCCGCTAATCCGGCGCAAATCTTGCGCGCGATCTCTACCGCCTTGTCCGGGGGCAGGCGCCCGATGCGGCGCAGCAACGACGACAGGTCTTCACCATCCACATATTCCATCGACAGAAAAATCTGATTATCGGCCTGGCCGATGTCGTAAACCCGGCAAACGTTGGGATGCGAGATGCGTCGGGCAATGCGGACTTCATTGCGGAAGCGCTCCAGGGTAAATTCGTCGGTTGAAGCCTGAGGCAGGAACTTCAACGCCACCTGCTGGCCCAGGCTCAAGTCGTCGGCGCGATAGACTTCGCCCATGCCGCCGCGGCCCAGCAACGCGATCACGCGATAACGTCCGGCGACCAACATGCCGGGAACGAAACGGCCTTCGTCGCGTGAGGGATGTGACGCTGGCCGCGACGATGGGATCCTGCGGCGTGGCGGATAGGTAGGAGCGTCAGGCGAAGTGGCGACCATGGTGGGCGCTTCGGCGCCCGAGGAGGCCGATCCCTCCTTGGCGAACGGCTTTCCGCAATTGGCGCAAAATGGTGTTGCCTGCGCGCTCTCCGAACCGCACGATTGACATGTCGGCATGAAACGGCTCCCGGGGCAGAACTACTGTACGGATATATTAACTCTGCGGAACACCGCTAGGCGGGAACTGCCGACCGACGGCGTGCAGTCCATCACATTTGATTTTGCGATGCATGGGCCCGCCGCCCACCCCTGGAAATGACCGTGCAGGCGAACAACCCCAATTGAGTTCAGCCGTTCTAACCAACTGCTCTGATGAGCCCAGGACCCCCAGGCCACCACATTTTTCGCAAGGAAAGGAGAAGATGTATGAATGCTGGCCGGCTTACCATCCTGCTTCTGGCATTTGCGCTGTCGTCAATTGCGGCGTCCTCTCAGGAGCGCGTGCTCCACGACTTCGGCAGTGGTCGGGACGGTGCTGGTCCGTTCGGCAATGTCATCTTCGATGCTGCTGGAAATCTGTACGGCACAACCCAGAACGGTGGC
>Ga0210398_10004451_pt1 | contig 13127 bp, 14 predicted proteins | sample IncBWC4OmetaG_FD_161047 | JGI IMG/M metagenome (GOLD analysis project Ga0210398, IMG submission 161047) | Forest soil microbial communities from Barre Woods Harvard Forest LTER site, Petersham, Massachusetts, United States - Inc-BW-C-4-O | ecosystem: Environmental > Terrestrial > Soil >... | reverse complement strand
AATGCAGTCCAAAATCATTTCAATGGACATGCAGCTTATTGCAGCGGAGCGTAAGAATTTTCCTGCAGCGATGTTCCAGATACCGCCGGGTTATACGCAGAAGAGTTCTGCGAATCCATTTGCCCGTTAAACCTCCATCCGCCCACCGCGGCCAGCGCCAACATCCGAATCATCGCATTTTTCATATCCCATAAAGTAATACATCCTTCCAAAAAGTTCGCAAAATGCGAACTACCATATCGTCAAAGCACGACCCCCGGAGTAGGCCCCACGGCCTCGCCGCCCATCGTCCGGGGAAGCAAGCTGCCACATCGTTTCCAGCCTTTGATAGGCGACCGCCACGAAGGATATCACAGGATTGTCCCAAATATTTGTCCCAACATTTATTTGCCCGCTATTTGTATTATAAATACCTTCAATGTGTTCCGCCTTTCTGTAGTGCTTGCCTTTCGCCGAATCTTCGATCCTCAAGCTTAAAAAAAACATTTTTCATGAAATCGCAAACATACGATGTCGTTATTTGCGGTGGGGGACTGGCCGGCATGTGCCTCGCAAGACAACTGAAATTAGAGAACAATGCTATCAGTGTTTTGATTCTCGAGAAAAACCCGTTTCCGGTAAGGGAGGCAGCGCATAAGGTGGGCGAGTCCACGGTAGAAATTGCCGGATTCTACTTCAGGGAAACTTTACAGCTTAAGCCTTACTTAAAAAACGACCAGTATATAAAATGTGGGTTGCGGTATTTCTTCAAAGAAGGGTTTGACGATTTTGCTGACTACCCCGAAATAGGCCTTTCCGAATATGGGTCCATTGATTCTTACCAGATCGACAGAGGAAAATTCGAGAACGATCTTTATTTCTTGAACAAGCAAGCCGGTGTTTCCATAATGGATGATGTTTCCGTCGAGGACATCATTTTGAATGAAGGGAATATCAATCATGAAGTCCTGTACAGTGAAAGAGCCAAAGACGCAGCCCGGCAATCCGTCTCCTGCAAGTGGGTGGTAGACGCCTCCGGAAGAAGATCCATCCTGCAAAAGAAACTCGGGCTTAGACGGAAGCTGAATAGCGCTTGCAGCGCCGCATGGTGGCGGGTAAAAGGAAGGCTGGATGTCAGTGATTTTGTCCCGGAAGGAAATACGAAATGGCACCAACGGGTCCCGCACAAAATCCGCTATTATTCGACCACCCATTTAATGGGGAACGGATATTGGATCTGGCTTATACCGCTCATAAATGGCAACACCAGCGTCGGAATAGTGGTTGATGAAAACCTGCATGACTATACAGAGTTTAACAACCTTCAAAAAGCCCTGGATTGGATCAAACAGAAAGACCCATTTATAGCTTCGAAGATCGAAAACTTTGAAGTAATGGATTTCCTGGGCCTTAGGAACTATAGCTATTCGTCAAAACAGGTATTTTCTGAAAATCGATGGGCCTGTACGGGCGAAGCCGCACTGTTTCCGGATCCGTTTTACTCCCCCGGCTCAAACCTCATCGGTTATTCAAATTCCATCATCACTCAATTGATCACAAAATGTCTGTCAACAGGAGAAATTAACAAGGACAGAATTGAGTTTTATAACCAGTTTATCATTATGCAAAATGATTGGTTAGTTGCCGACATTCAATCAGCCTATCCATATTTTGGTAATTCGCAGGTGGAATCATTACGCTACATCTGGGATATTTTCGTTGCCTGGACAATTGCTACCCCCCAGATGTTTAATTCCATTTATCTGGACGAACAAAAGACAGAAAAAATTCAGGATATACTTTTTTCCTTCTCCATTGTGGCTTTCAAGGTCAGAAAGCTATTTTCGGATTGGTCCAGGGTATCAAAAGGGACTTTTTCATTTCAATTTATTGATTATTTGAAAATACCGTTTATAAAGGAGCTTTATGATCGGTGCTTGCAAAAAGATAAGACGATCGAACAGCTAATGGAAGACTATGCTGTCTCCATACAAAAGATTGAGGAGTTTGTTCAAGTCCTGTTTTATATGATTCTTGAAGATTGCATGCCGGAACAGTTGGAGAAAATGAAGTCTCCTTTCTGGATCAACCCCATCGCCGTCAGTCTTTCTGTGGATCATTGGGAACGAGATGGCTTATTTGCTCCCAAAGATCCTCCCAGAGATTATTCGGATATAAATAGACAGATCAGGTCCTTGTATACTTTTCATAAGAACGTCAGCAGGGAAAGCCTTACTCTGTCCGAAAGCTATTTACCGGATTAAGCCCCTCATCGATCACTAATTCATTGCCAACCGTCCACACACCAAGCACCTTCCAGGCTATTCGCTCCGCTTCGCTTTTCTGCTCCGTGGAGTATACCCTCCCGGTAAGCGTAACGGTTGACTTTGATACCTTGACCTTGATAGTACAGCCATTTAACGATAAAGTACCCTTCAGCACGCCTTCGAGGTCTGATTTTTCGATCATGATGTTTACAAGGTACCACTTATATTCCGGTTGGAGTCTACCATCTCTCTCCGATGATGAAAGATACCATATAATACACTTCTTCAGGTGAAACCGGCTTGCTGGCAAAATGTGAGGCGCCGAGTTGTTTTAGTCGCACCGATTCCCGAACATCCCGGGAGGTAGTATAGACGATGACCGGAACATTGGCCATCCGGGGCTCCTGTTTGATTTCTATAAGACATTCTTCGCCCGAAAAACCCGGCAAACGCAGGTCGAGAAAGATGAAATCCGGTACGTCATTGTGGTCGTCCCTCAGATAAGCCATCGCTTCCACACCGTCGGAAGCGGAGAAGCAGGTAATCGTGCTGTCCACCTCTTTCGTGGCTTCGATAAATAGCTTCCGGTCGTCTTCATCATCGTCAACCAGTAATATGGTCATATAGCTAGATTTGTTTCGCCTAAGTTGCAGTGCCCCTGCATGTAAGGTAGACCAAAAGATCGGTATTTTGCCCCGCATCCCCATCAGCCAAAAATTATGTAAATTGCATATGAAGGAGCAGTCGAAAGGCACCGTGTATCTTGATACTCTTCATAAAAAATACCGCCACCTTCGAGTCCCTGATGTTCGTCCGCAACGAGCTGAACAGACTTAGCCTTCACGGCGTTTCCGTGGAGATCAACGAAATAAGGACGGATGAGAAACTCACCCCTTCCCAGTACGGCATGCTCTGCGGAGTGTTAAAGCAGGCCGGCGTCGAATTATTCGAAGATAAAAAGGATATCCTGGTACAAAGGATAAAGAATGTCATCCTGGATGTTGTCTACCATAGCGAAGAGCAGCTGGTATACAATCTGTCGACCCACCTTACCGAAGAGCTGCACCATGACTATACCTATATGTCCAACCTTTTCTCGGAAACGCAGCACGTCACAATCGAAAGATTCTATATCTGCCACAAGATCGAGCGGGTAAAAGAATTACTTCTGTATGAAAGAATGACGCTGACGGAAATTGCGCATAAAATGCACTACAGCAGCCTCGCGCATCTGTCCAATCAATTCAAAAAAATTACCGGGCTGACGACTTCCCAGTTCAAACAGCAATACCCCAAAAACCTGTGAATTTTGTAACATTTTTCCCTAACATTGCAATGTTTCCGGGCATAAGCAGCATTACCTTTATTCAGTGTTTTTTTAAATGTCGTGGCTCTGGTAAGAGTTGGTGTTTTTTTGTTGCGAATAATTGAGGTAATTCTTATCCCGGGCGGTCAGCGGCGACCGCCCATTTTTTTAATAAAATCTCAAATGCCACGCTATGGGCGCTTTGATCACGGGGACGGGTAGCTTTATACCGGGCGAGATCCGGTCGAACGAGGATTTTGTCCGGGCTGAATTTTATGATGGGGACCACCAACGCCTTTTGAATGGCGCCGTAGAGATCATCCGCAAGTTTGAGAAGATAACCGGGATTGCGCAGCGTCGATATGCAAACGACCAGTTGAATGCGTCCGACATGGCCGCCATCGCAGCTGCAGCCGCGATAGAAGATGCCGGCGTCGACCCAGAGACAATCGACCAGCTGATCGTGGCGCACAACTTTGGCGACGTTCAAAAGAACAGCTTCCAAAGCGATGCCGTACCCAGCCTGGCTAGCCGGGTAAAAAGCTCGCTTCAAATTGTCAATCCTGCTTGTGTCGCCTATGACTTGCTCTTTGGCTGTCCAGGTTGGCTTCAGGGGTTGATACAGGCCGACGCTTTTATCCGGGCTGGAATGGCCCGGAAATGTCTCGTAATAGGCGCCGAGACCCTGAGCCGCGTGATCGACCCGCACGACCGCGACAGCATGATCTACAGCGACGGCGCAGGGGCAGTCCTTCTCGAAGCAACCGAAGGGGATTCCGTCGATGCAGGTATCCTTGGCTCCATAAGCCAGACCCATGCACTGGCTGAAAGCAACTATATCAGTCTCGGGAAATCCAATTGCCCGCCGGCGAACTGCCATACCCGATATTTAAAGATGCAGGGCCGAAAGGTATATGAATTCGCCCTCCGTACGGTTCCCGTGGCGATGAAATCGTGTCTGGATGCCTGCAAGATCCAACTGGAGGAGGTCAAAAAAATTTTCCTTCACCAGGCAAATGAAAAAATGGACACCGCTATCGTAAAGGCTTTTTATGGTCTTTTTGGCATCCAGGAGGTTCCGGACGGCATCATGCCGATGAATATCCGGGAACTGGGCAACAGCTCCGTGGCAACGATCCCCACACTTTTCGATATGGTGAGGAAGAATGCACTCCCGGGACATTGCCTGTCTCCCGGCGATATTATTCTCTTTGCCTCCGTAGGCGCCGGTATGAATATCAATGCCCTTTGCTACCGGATCTGAAGATTCCCATATAAAGCGTAACTTTCTGAAAATCGCTGCCGTCATGGCAAGATCGAGAGATAAGTATAATTCCGGATATCCTTCATCCGATGGCTTTCCGGTAGTCGGAGTCGGCGCTTCGGCCGGCGGATTGGAGGCGTTCAAACGGCTGGTGAAGGCTATACCCGAATCCTCCGGAATGGCATTTATCCTGGTGCAGCATCTGGAGCCGAACCATGAAAGCATGCTCCCGGCGATCCTGCAAAAGAACACCCCCATCCCGGTGGAAGAGGTCACCGATAATGTTCATGTCGAGCCCAATCATATCTATATCATACCCTCCAACAAGTTGCTGACGGCCGATGACGGCCGGTTACGGCTCAAACCGCGTCCAAAAAAAAAGAAAAGCCTTCCGGTCGATGTGTTCTTCACTTCGCTGGCGGAAGTCCACGGTTCACATGCCATTGGGGTAGTGCTATCCGGTACCGCCTCAGACGGAACACAAGGGTTGAAAGCCATTAAGAAGCGCGGTGGGCTCACCTTCGCACAGGAGCAGGGGTCGGCGGCCTTTCGTGGGATGCCTCAAAACGCCATAGATGCCGGCGTAGTGGATTTCATCCTTACTCCGGAAGAGATCCCCGTGCAGATCGCCAGGTCGACGGGAGGATTCAAAGAAGGGCCGGCGGAAGCAGAGGAAGAGCACCCGGACCAGGAGGGCGCTTTCAGACAGCTGCTCGCGCTGCTGCAATTGAGAAAAGGCACCGATTTCACCTATTACAAACAAAAGACCATCCGAAGGCGGATCGAACGTCGGATGGGGTTGAACAAGATAAGGACGATAAGGGCTTACGTGGATTTTTTTAGAGAGAATCCTGCCGAACAGGACCTGCTCTACCAGGATTTCCTGATACCCGTCACGGGATTTTTCCGTGACCCCGCGACCTTTGATACCGTTCGCGAATCGCTGCTGCCGCTGCTGTTTACGGATAAAGAAGACGGAAGCCAGCTGCGCATCTGGATCGCAGGGTGTTCCACCGGCGAGGAGACTTATTCCATGGCGATCTCGATGAACGAATACCTGGGCGCCAGGGCCGACGCCTTCCAGATTCAGATCTTTTCAACAGATGTCTCCGAAAAATCCATCGCTATCGCCAGGAAAGGGATCTATTCAGTGGCGGAGGTGGGCGGCGTCTCGCCCGAACGGTTAGAGAAATATTTTGAAAAGATCGCCGGTAGCTATCACGTCAGTAAATCCATTCGTGAAATCTGCGTATTCGCCCATCACGATTTCCTGAAGAGCCCGCCCTTTGCAAGGATGGACCTCATCAGCTGCCGGAATGTGCTCATCTATATGGAGCCCTACCTGCAAAAAAAGGCGCTCGCGACATTTCATTACGCCTTAAAGGAGAATGGCTACCTGTTGCTGGGGCATTCCGAGACGACTGCTCCCGCTGTGGATCTGTTCCTGCCTTTTGACAGAAAGGAAAAGATATACTCCCGCAAGCCTGGCTCTGCACAATTCTTCCCGGTATCCGCCGTTCGGGCCGAGAAGACAACGGTCAAGTCGGAGAAGCCCATCGGAAAGGAGCCTGGCCGTGATGATTTTCAAAAAAGTGCCGATAACTTTCTGCTGTCGCGCTTTTCACCACCCGGCGTCATCGTCAATGACCAGCTCGATATCGTGGAATTCCGGGGATCGACAAGCAGCTGGCTGCAACCGGGACCGGGTAAGCCGAGCCTGAATATCCTGAAGCTCACAAAGGACGGCCTGGCATTCGAGCTCAGGAACGCCTTGCACAAGTCCCGAACGTCCAGACTGCCGCAGATAAGCGAAAATATCCCGTTGGCAGCCTCCGGAAAACAACGCTGGATAACCCTTGAAGTGCATCCGTTGCCGAATACAAAGGAATCCCATTTCCTGGTTCTTTTCAGGGAAGTGGGTTCAGGAAGTTCCGAAGCCGTTCCTGAATCGGAAGCGGCGGCTCGATCAGCGGATAACGACGGCGCCGCTATCCATCAACGCAATCAACAGCTGGAAAAAGAGCTTGCTTCCCTGCGTGAGGACATGCGCAACTTTGTGGAAGACCAGGAGGCCGTTATAGAGGAGCTGCAGAGTGCAAACGAAGAGCTGCTGTCCGGCAGCGAAGAACTGCAAAGCCTCAACGAAGAACTGGAGACTTCCAAGGAAGAGATCCAAAGCACAAACGAAGAGCTGACCACGCTGAACCAGGAGCTCTTCGACCGTAATGAGCAGCTGAACCTTTCCCGGCTTTATGCAGAATCGATCATTGCCACTATGCGGGAACCCCTGCTGGTGCTTGATCACCATATGCAGGTGAAAACGGCCAACCGGGCGTTTTACGAGAAATTCGGCGCTTCGGAAGAAGAAACGGAAGGCAAATCTTTGTATAGCCTCGGAAGTGGTGAATGGGATACACCGGCGCTCCGCGCCGCCCTCGGGTTGGTCTTATCCCGCCAGGCCAGGATCAAGGATATCGAGATTAACTATTCGATCAAAGCAGGCGGAGAAAGGATATTTTTGCTGAATGCTGCCCGTATCTTCCGGAAGGACAACGCCGAACAGCTGATATTGCTGGCGATGGAAGATATCACAGAGGCCAGGAAACAAGAGAACGAGCAACGCCATTTTTCAGACGAACTGGCTAAACAGGTGCATGAGCGGACAGCGAGTCTGAAAGAGGCAAACGACGCGCTTAAGTATTCCAATGAAAGCCTGGAGCAATTCGCGACTATCGCCTCACATGACCTTCAGGAGCCGCTACGAAAAATCAGGACATTTGCTGCGATCCTCTTTAAGGAACATCGCGGGGATATTGACGAAGAGACCAGGGTCCTGCTTGAGAAGATCAGTCTGTCCGCGGAACGGATGGCCGCATTGATCCGCGATGTGCTGAATTTTTCAAAGGTATTGGATGCCAGCGTATTTGAATCCACTGACCTGACCGTCATCCTGCAAAGCGTCATCCGGGATTTCGACCTGCAGATCGAAGAGAAACGGGCAGTCATCCGTTACGATCCTCTCCCCTCAGTCCACGCTGTCCCCCTCCAGATGAACCAGCTTTTTTACAACCTGCTCGGCAACGCCCTGAAATTCTCGCAGCCCGGCCTGCCACCGGTGATCGATATCTCTTCGCGAACCGTACCGGCGGCCGAATTGAAAGCGCATCCGCAGCTCGACAGCCAGCTCCTTTATTGCGAGATCATCTTTGCCGATCAGGGGATTGGTATCGACCCCAGATTCGCGGAGCGGATCTTCCTGATCTTTCAGCGGCTGAACACCAGGCAGCGGTTCGAGGGTACGGGTATCGGGCTGGCCTTATCCAAACGGATCGTCACAAACCATCGGGGAGAGATCTATTTCCTGCCAAACGAGGGCGGCGGCTCCCGGTTCCATATTTTTTTGCCGTTGTTGAACTAAGCCGGCTCGTTCGAAGCCCTTTTCCTCTTAAGAAATGGTTCGCGGTATTGCAATAGAAAAGCCTTTTTGGAGTCGTGATAACTGCGTACGGCTCCGATCGATTTCAGAAGCCTGATATAACACCAGGCCAGGTCCAATTGATAACTTAAGAAGCCGCTACGTGCGCTGGACGGAAAAAGATGATGGTTGTTATGCCATTCCCCTGCAACAAATCCCGGCCATAGCTGATTGACAGAAAGATCTCCCCTGTTAAAGTCGACACCTTCCCGGTGCCTGTTCCTTCCCTTTCCGTGTCCTTCATAGTTGAAGGTTCGAACCCCAATTGCCCAGAAACCGGCAGCCCCGAATAAAGCGAACAGCAGTGCCTCGCCTCCCGCCAGGTAAAAGACAATCCCCCAGAAGCTCCAATTCAGGATCCATCCGCCCAAATGCCAGACCGGCCTGGCAACAGTCCCCCATTGCTGATATTGGCGGTATGTGTTCGGTTTAATACCGGTATCGGCCAACATTTTGACGACACGGGCATATTCGCCTTCTGTCAAATTCTCCGAAATAGCCTGGTGGTTGACGTCTGCCAGGAAACAATACAAAAAACCCGCAGCTGCATTGTAAGGATCGCCCGGCTGGTCCGACTTGGCATGATGAACGTGATGCGAAATGACATACGTTTCTTCAGGGACTATATTGACAGTCAGATTTCGCGTTATAAATCGCCAGAACTTGTTACTGAATGTATATGCGTTGTGCGTGCAATATCGATGATACCATATCGTGCCATGCGTTCCCATCACGACGATGCTGTAGACAAACGCAACCCCCAGCAAGGGAAAGGAGAAATAACGAAACAAAAAGATAAACAAACAGGCGATCAGCAGCAGCACCTCTATCCAATTGAAAAAGGCCAGCCAATTCTTTTTTGTCCTGAAAACGTTCAGCCGGAACCAGAACTCGTTCATCACCTGACGGGTGTTAGGGACGATCAGCCGCCCCTCAGCATCCATCCAACCATACGAAGGAACCCGCAATACGTTGTCCATTAAGTTTCCCATAACTGTCGGGGTGGAAAATTGCCCCTCATCAAATTTAATACATCCCGAACAACTGAATATTACATTATTATTGGATCAACCTTGTATCATTCACGGAAACCGTACCTTTATTAGCTTATGCCTAAAATAACATTCAACAACAGCAATAATACGTTCTTTCAGTCTGTTAAAAGTTCGGTGGATATGTATTTCAAAACGCAAAAACTGAAAAGGACCGGAAACTGGAAATTGTATTTAAAAGCCTGGATACTCATCCCGGCCGCCATTGGCATTTATTTATTCCTGCTGATGGGTCATTATACCTGGTGGGCGGGTATTCTCGCGACTGTTCTCTTCGGGTTGACACTGGTATGCATAGCTTTTAATGTCATGCACGACGCCTGCCACAACAGCTTCTCTGAAAAAAAATGGATAAACAATATGATGGGGCTGACTATGAATGCGCTGGGCAGCAACGCCTTTATTTGGAAGGTCAAACACAACATCATCCATCATACCTATACCAACATCGACAAGATCGACGATGATATAGCCAACGGCCCCTTATTGAGGCAGTGCAGCACCCAAAAATGGATGCCCATCCATCGCTTCCAATTCGTCTATATGTTTGTGCTTTATGGGGTGAGTACCCTGTCCTGGGCCCTGGGAACGGATTTTGCGCGGTACTTTAGAAAAAGGATCCATAATACTCCGATCAAACGGATAGATGTTAAACAGCACGTGATATTTTGGACCAGTAAGTTGCTATATGCATTCTTCTATGCACTGTTGCCGATTGATGTCCTGGGCTGGCAGCCCTGGCTGATCGGCTTTTTGATAATCCATATAACCATGGGTCTTTCCTTATCGGTGGTATTTCAATTGGCACATATAGTTGAAAAGACCACGTTCGATGTGGCCGAAGGAACACACAAGGTCATCGGTTCCGAATGGGCCATCCATGAGGTCGCGACTACCGCCGACTTTGCTCCCCGGAACAAGATCATTTCCTGGCTGGTAGGCGGTCTGAATTTCCAGATAGAACATCACCTCTTCCCGCAGGTCAGTCATATCCACTATTCGGCCCTGAGCAAAATAGTACGGCGGCAATGCGAGCTTTTCGGTCTTCCGTATAACTATTATCCCACTGTAGGACAAGCCCTATTCTCCCACGTCCGGTTGATGAGAAGATTGGGGGACAAAAATTGAAGGATTCACCCACCGGTGAAGTGTGAATCATATAACCCAATTCCAGAGGTGTGTAATGCCCATGAACAAATGATTGCTCATATTTGTGGGTTATGAACAACAAACCGGATACTACCGAACTGGGAAAGTCCATATCGCATATTATCGTGGAGATCATTGAATATGTGTCTAATTCGGTAGTGAGTAAAACCATTATTAAAAAATCGACCGGGAACATCAGCGTAATGTCCTTTGATAGCGGGGAGGGGCTGACGGAGAAGACATCTCCTTTTGATACTTTCGCGCAAATTATTGAAGGCAAGGCTGATATTGTCATTAACAATGTGTCTCACCTGCTGGAGACGGGTATGGGGATTATCATTCCGGCACATGAGACCAATTTCATAAGGCCTAATGGCCGGTTCAAAATGATTTTAACGATCATTAAAAGCGGGTATGAATAATTTAAGTGACGACGATCTTACGGGTACAAACCACGGCGAATTATATTCAAATTCTCCTTTGAAGTATTTGACTGCCTCATCTATTATCGGAGATAAGGTTCATAACGAAGCGAACGAGCAAATGGGTGAGATCATGGATATTATGATCGATGTGGTGACGGGTAATATCGATTATTTTGTAGTCGAGTTTGGTGGGTTCCTCGGCATTGGCGTAAAATATTTCGCTATTCCGTTCCGAATGCTCAAGGTTGATCCCGAAAATAAGCGATTCATCTTCAACCAACAAAGGAAGGCCCTCGAGCAAGCCCCGGGCTTTGATATGGATCATTGGCCCCACACCAATATTCATCTCGATCAGGTCTATAGCTATTGGGGCTTTATGGGATAAGGCATGTGAATCGTGTAACTCAATTTAAAAGTAAAGAAAATTATGAAGTATATCATTTTGTGCGCCTTTGCCGTAATGCCGGTGAGGACAGTTATCAATCCGGCGCCGGGAGTAGGGAGTGCGGACGTCAAAGTGCTGGGCACTTCCAACCTGCACGACTGGTCCATGGAGGATAAGGACGTTGCTTGTTCGGTCCAATTCACGTATGGGGCAGGCAGGAACTTGCCGGTGTCTTTGGCAGCTTTTACCTTTGCGTTTCCTGTCCACAATTTGAAGAGCGAAAGCTCTGGAATGGACTCCAAAGCCTACGATGCTATGAATGCGAAGACACAGGGCAATATCTCTTTTGTAGCTTCCTCTTCGAAGATAACCCCCGGCGCAAACGATCAGTTTGCAGTAAATAGCAGCGGAAAGCTGACTATTGCCGGCGTAACGAAAGCCGTCGCCCTCACGGCCGCTTGCAGCCTAAAGGCTGATGGGACGATCACCTGTGCCGGCACATATGCGCTGCTAATGTCCGATTACCAGATAAAGCCGCCAACCTACATGTTGGGAACGTTGAGAACGGGTAACAAGTTGACCATCGATTTTGCTATGACCGTCCGGAAATAGCCTTCCCGTGGGTAAAAAGGTTATTCTTTCAGGGGTAGTAACAGGGTGTGTGCTCCTTGTATTGAGCATCCTGGGCTTATATGGTACCATCTGGCTCTTCCCGTCGATGGCCGTGCAATATTTCGATCCTACTTTTGAACAGCAGTCGGCAAGAGCCATTCTTTATTTCGCACACCCTTTTGTAGCCGGCTCGGCGCTTGCCTGGTTTTGGCATCGCAGTAAAGGGTTGTTCAAAGGTTCCCTCTTATACAGGGGCATCGAATTCGGGCTGTTGTACTGGTTGGTGGCGGTCCTTCCCATGATGTGGCTGATCTATAGTGCCATCGATGTTTCGCTGCTCCTGGTGGGCAGTTGGCTGCTGTTCGGTTTGATCCAGGGGATCGTGGCCGGACTTCTTTTTCAGAAGATGAACGCCTGAGGGCGATAGTGTTATTAACATGAAAAATCGCATTCTTTTTTTGATAGCGGTATGGCCTCTCGTCGGCGCAGGCCTTCCCGCTGAAAGTACGTACAAGTTGGGCCAAAGATATACGGTGACCATCCATGGCACATTGAGCATCCACGATTGGGTGGAGACCGTTGGAGAAGTTACAGGGGAGATGAAAGCCGGGCCGCATGCGGGCGGTGGGACAGACCTCAGCTCGATACGCATCACCATGATTGTCCGGTCCATAAGGAGCGATATGGGTAAGACCATGGACAACAACACCTATAAGGCCCTTAAGGCAGAAGCCGACCCGGAGATCATCTTTCGACTTGGCGCCTCCGTGACTGTGACGGCAGCCGGCGGAAAACGACAGCCGATCGCCCTGGCAGGCCGGCTGACGCTCGCGGGGGTGACGAGGCCAACAACCCTATGGATAAATGAGCTTAACATTGGAGCGGACAGTATGCGATTCGTGGGGGAAGAATCCATTAAAATGACCGATTTCGGCGTCAAGCCCCCATCGGCCCTTTTCGGCACCCTAAAAGTAGGACCTGTGCTTACCATCAATTTTAAAACAGTTTTTACAATTCAACCAAAATGAACATCTTCAATAAAGTCAGCTACGGCCTGTGGATCTTTGTTTTTATGATCCCGGGGATTTCCGCCTCAGCGCAGCACCAGGCGATGCAGTTTTATAGGCCGAACGACCGAAGCGGGATCAATATGTTTGAAACCTCAAAGAACGACACCGTCTCGTTTTACCATTTGAAGGTGAAAGTCGGCGGT
>Ga0210398_10004450_pt1 | contig 13128 bp, 10 predicted proteins | sample IncBWC4OmetaG_FD_161047 | JGI IMG/M metagenome (GOLD analysis project Ga0210398, IMG submission 161047) | Forest soil microbial communities from Barre Woods Harvard Forest LTER site, Petersham, Massachusetts, United States - Inc-BW-C-4-O | ecosystem: Environmental > Terrestrial > Soil >... | reverse complement strand
CGAAATAATCTTCTCCTGGCTGTTTGGCGTAATCCGGGTCCAGCGCGAACAGTGCATCCTGCGGAGTGTTGTAGCGGACCCAATCAAAGGCTTCCACCCATTCGTTGCGCGGAACCCTGCCAGGCCATTCGACGTGATAGCTCGACGGAAACTCCTGCCTCTGCGCGTAAAACATGATGGAAGCCAATGGCACAAATAGAGCGAGCCAGCGCAGAGGGCGTTCTCGCAGCAAATATTTCCCCAACATGGCACCCGAAAACAGTATGAAGATTACGTAAGTGAAATGAAGAATGCGCATGGGTTCTAGACGCGCCCAAGTTTGCGTCTGCGTTTGAAGGAATTGGCAAACCACGATGGCGATCAAGATTCCTAATACAGTGGAAATTACCAGCCGGCGGCAAACGCGTTCCAAGGTCGGCATATTGTCGCGTTGCGCTACCCGCGCAAAATATTCCAGCAAGGCGATCGGTGCGAGGGCTCCCAACCATTCGTACCAAGCCCAGGAAAATGGATAGTGATAGCTGCGGCCGGCCATCACCTCGCGCCAGATCGGGTTTGGAGGTGCTCCGAACGGAATCGCGCCGTAAGCAAGAGCTGGTTGCGTCCAGGTCTTGCCCGGTAGCGCGAGAATGAATAAGTGGAACGACCCATAAACCGCCATAGTGGGATGGCAGAGAGCCGTTAGAAAAATCCAGAGCAAGGCGATGGGTCTTTTTTCCAGCACGGCTGCGGCGGCGAATAACAAAAACGCAGTCGCGAAAGTACGCGGGTGCAAGTGTTGATCGACCAAGAAAAGCGCGGTGCCGGCAACCGGCATGGTTAGAAAAGTAGCTACCAGCGCGACACCACTCCACTGCGCGTAAGTTTCGGAAAAACACTTTCGGGCAAGATGCAGACACCCCAAAAGCACCAGGAAAACGCTAAGGACGTGCAGATAGAAAAGTAGCGCCTCCAGCGGAATATGCGTAACGCGAACAACTCCCGCTACTGCTTGGTGAAATAACGTCCAGCGAGTAAATAGCAGAAAGAAATTTGCGTCGTAAGGATACAGAGCCGGGTTGATTATTTTTTGGATGGCCGGCAGGTATATCCCCATGTCTTCAATGCCGTAGTGATAGCCGTTCACCAGGATTGCCGCACAGGTGAGAACTGACAGAAACAGAAAATCCCGAATCTTCAGGAATTTTGAATTGGAGAAGATTTTCACTGGCGGCTAAAGATACGCGCTTGCAAAGCGATCCCCGATTCGCATTAATTCTTCAGGCCGTAAACCACTACACCGTAATTTTTCGGGAATTGTGTGGGCCGCGTTCCACAATACCGTTTGAGTTCTTCATGATCTCCGGCGTTCGCCACAAATACTTTCCCGTTCGCCACTGTCGGCGGAACGAAACGCGCAAGCAATCCGAAGCTATCCGGGGTATCCGACTCGGCGTCAGCTCCTTGACTGCGCCACAATTCCTGCGAAGCATCTTCCGCGTTCAGCGCCAATAGCATTCCCTTCACGCCGCGAAACGTGTTGGAATCGCCATCCGCAGGAACCAAGGCCCATACAATACCAGTGCCCGCTTGGTTCGCGTCACTCGAAAGCGCAAGAATACCTCCGGGCATCCAGTTACGCGCAGGTTTGTGACAGATAGCAGGCGCTTGGCGCGGCGGTTTCCACGCGCTTGTTTTTATGTCATCAGCGCCAGTCTTTAATCTGCCGCCGGCGAACGGGAAAGCGGTCAAATTTTTCCCTTCGGCCATCACATATATCCATTCTTTGCCTTCCGGTCCGTTCCAATAAATCGGAGAACCATGAATGTGGCCGCGATTTACGGAGACACTCTGCAGAACGCTTTGCGAATCGGTGCATTCCTCCTTGTGCCACCCGCCCGAAACGTAGCCTCCCAAGTGATCGCGATCCATCAGATAAAGATTGCCGTATTTTCCTCCGCTCAAAAGCAAATTGCCTGGCAGCAAAAGAGGCGCGGCGGACCCCATATCCAAATCTTCATGGTTCAAATATGACTGGTTGCAGGGAGTAAAGGCGTCCGTCACATCCAGCTGATTGTGATTCATCTTTAATCTGACCAGGCTGTTGCCATATTGCCCCTTCTTTGGATCGTAGTCGCCATTTCCCGTTTGCAGAAAAATATTTCCAGCCTCATCTGCGACTGGACCGGTTCCAGACATCCAAATTCCCCCGCTCTTTCCTCCAGGCTCTGGAGACCAGACTGTGCGAAGCTGCAACGTCGCGGCATCATACGCAAAGAACCAGCCCGCAATACCTGCTTCATTATCGCCACCAAACGCCACATAAACCGAGCCACGATCCAATAACACGCCCGCGCGCTGCTTTCGCAGCTGCTTCCAATTCTTGCCGTGCTGGATGAACGAGGTTTCTCCTACCGAACCCTCGATTACGACAGGCCCTTTCACTGTTTCGCCCGTGCGCAGATCGAGCGCGTAGATCCGATACATCTGGTCGCTGTTCCAAGCGACCACGTACATCAGGTTGTTCGCAAGATCGATCGCCGGAGTACTTAAGATTCCCCATGTCGGATCATCGAGGGCCGCCTCATCAATGTCGTGCGCGCCAGCGCGAGGAGGTCCTAAAGACCGTGACCATATCAACGTGTCATTCAAACTCGCAGGCTTCTGGTCCGCAATGTAGGCATAGACCGTGTTATTCATAGATGCGAACAAGACTGTGTTGCAGCCCTGCGGACATTTATTGCTTACGAGCTTAGACACGTACAGCGGCTGCGCCATCACCTTGGCATCGGAATACAAAGTCCAGAGCTTTCCAAACCGAGTTTTCACATTCGATTGATCGAGTTCCCTTTCGACTAAATTAACTCCGCTACGTCGGTTATCAACTCGCTGCGTATAAATATTAATCGAGCTCGTTTTACCGAAGTCGTGCCGCAGGATTACGAGTACGAACAGTCCAAGAATCAACCCACCCTTGTTACACGCCGTCCACATCCAGCCGCACCTCGGAAGATCCTACGCGGTCACAATTCTATTCTCCCTGCAAAGTGATGACAAACAGTTCAACCCACAATCCTTGTTAAAAACAGGTCCGACGCAAACTAATTTCGACCTACTTTGGGAACTTACGTGTCATCTTTTTCTGGACCATTTGGGTTGAAGCAAACATCTTCTATTGCGACAATGGATTTTGGTACGGCCGATCATGCGTTGGCCCAAATCATTCGCGGGCGTTTTATGCGTCATTTTCGCAGCGAGGGTTTTGATTTTGACCTCTACACGGAGCGAAACGTCTTATAACCGCCCATCGTCCCGATTCCCGACTATGACCGAAACTGCGCATCCCCTGGAACAAATTAAAAAGTACATTACGTCGAGCTGGGAACATTTGACTCGCTCCCTGGCCATTTGCAAAACGTTCGAGGACATCAAAACGGATGGCGAGCCCTACCTTTATCTACCGTTAGGGTTTCCTGAGCCTGCTGACATAGTCGAACTCCAGAAATACTGCCCGATCCGTGTAGCGCGCTTGCCAAAGAAAATTGCCACCGCCGGTGACATCGATCTCAGTGAAATTCCTAACGAGGGCGTTCTGTTTCTCCCGCATCCCTACGTAGTTCCTGGCGGACAGTTCAACGAGATGTACGGCTGGGACAGTTTTTTCATAATTCTGGGATTGCTCCGGGACAACCGCGAACCCATCGCCAAAGGAATGGTCGAAAACTTTTTCTTTGAGATCGAGCACTACGGCGCAATTTTGAATGCCAATCGAACTTATTATCTTACGCGCTCTCAGCCTCCGTTCCTGACGTCCATGATTCTTGCGATTTACGATGCGGCAAAATCCAAGAGACCAACAGCACTAACAGATTCCTCGTGGCTAGAAAGAGCCTACAAATTTGCCGTAACGGACTACGAGGAGTGGATTCGCCCTCCGCACCTAGCCGGTGATACTGGACTCTCTCGATACTTTGACCATGGGGAAGGCCCCGTTCCCGAAATCATCGGCAATCCAAAGGATTACTATGGCGGCGTCGCTCGATACATGCTCACCCACCACGAAGGCGACGAAGCTTCCTACGTTGTGCATCTGGGAAAGAATCCGAACGCGCCACACGCCGGCCCCGTATTTGAATTTGAGTGCGATCCGGCGTCGCAGCCGGCTCCTGCCCCTGATTGCCCGAAGGATCGCGTCGCGTTGACCGCTAATTATTACGAGGGCGACCGTACCATGCGCGAATCGGGATTCGATGTCTCATTTCGCTTTGGCCCCTTCAGCGCCGACACGCACCACTACGCTCCCGTTTGCCTGAATAGCCTTCTTTACAAAGAGGAAAAAGACTTGGAAGAAATGGCCACTATCCTCGATCGCCCCGAAGATGCCGAAAAATGGCGCCGCAACGCTGCCGATCGCCTCCATCGCATGAACAAATATTTGTGGGACGAAAACCGCGGTCTTTACTTTGACTATGACGTCGTCACCAACAAGCGCTCCACCTACGAATACGCAACTACGTTTTATCCGCTCTGGGTCGGCGCCGCAAGCAAAGCGCAAGCAGACGCCGTGGTCCGTAACCTTCCGTTGTTCGAACATCCGGGTGGCCTGACAATGAGCCGGCATGAAACCGGTGCGCAGTGGGATTTCCCGTATGGCTGGGCTCCGATTCACTTAATTGCGATAGAGGGAATGAAACGCTACGGATTCAATGCCGACGCAGATCGCGTTGCATTTCACTTTCTGCATATGGTGCTGGACGATTTCGAGCGCACTAAAACTATGTTCGAAAAATATGATGTGGTCTCGCGAGTTTCAAAAACGCGCATCCGCGTGGGCTACAAGGAAAACGTCATCGGCTTCGGATGGACCAACGGTGTTTTCCTCGAGCTATTGCACCAATTGCCGGCCGATCTGACCGAAAGACTCGAAAAGCAAAAATCTTCGAAGCGCTGAGTTCGGAAATTCCTTTCAGCATCCACTACAGTTACGTCTCTGACCACCTACAGTATTTCCCTGATTGATGAAATCCGGCTCTTACGCGAATATGTGCGCAGAGAGAAGAGGAACACTGGGAATCCTTAATTAAATAAGGGCTGGGCCCGTATGCTCTTCTTCTCTCAGCCAAATCCCTCCCTGATCCATTACGCTAGAACTTAATTTCTGGATATCTCGATCACCCTCTGACTGCAGCCCGTATTTTCGGCGCACCTGCTACCGAGGCCTTCAGATCAGCATTGCTGTTGATCGCTTCAAGAAGCTTCCGCGTAATATTGTCGTCCACTTCGGGAGCTTTGCGTATTTCCACAGGGTAGCGGACCATGAGTTCTAGTCCGCCCTCCGAAAACTGCAACTTCGCTTCCGTCTCCGGCGCCCGCAAATCGATTTCCACTCGGCGCTCGATATCGCCATACTGTTTTTCAATTCCGGTACGATATTGTGCGTACACGGAATTCACAACTTCCGTGAGTTTGTCTTGCACCAGCTTATGGTTCGCGCCTTCCGCAAGCGAAACCACCACTTCGTGCCAGGCATACGAAGTACCGGGAATTTGCTTGTACAGCGGCGTGCTTGCCTGGAATAGCACTGCGTTGGAGAAAACAACAATTCGGCCGGTAGGATAAAGCTCGATTCCAGTTCCCGCAAGTTCCACCAAATACATGCGGACCAACCCAATGTCGATCACGTCTCCCGTCACCCCCGCAATACTGATGCGATCTCCCACGCTGATGCCGTAGCGTCCCACCACGAAAAAATAAGCTGCCACCGATAAAATAACTGCTTGCAGTCCGACCGCGATTCCTGCCGTAACAAACCCGGCAAAGGTCGCCAGCGAACTGAACTCGCTGATGAATCCCAACATCAGAACTATGGCGATCAGAAATCCCACGACGAAGCGTCGAAGAATCAGGAATTGTCGTCGCCTGCGCACATCGCGTATGTAGCGAAATGTTAATCTGCGCCACAATTCGGAAAGAGTCAGAACAAATCCGAGCGCCAACGCCAGCGCAAGAACTCGCATCAGCAGCGAGCGCACCGCATACCCGGATTCGCGTACCAACGCCCTGCGCCATTCCAGAAAATTCGCGCGGCTCTCATCCAGCAAGACGATCTCCTGGTTCAGCGGAATCAGCGCGCTCGACAAATGTTTGAATTGACTTGTCAGCTTCCGGAAATCCTCAGGTGTGGCTGGTGACGGTTGCGTTCCCGGAGTAGCGGACAAATTAGACATCTCGCGTCCGCGTTGCACCGTTGCGGACAAGTTCGCGCGTAACGGCTTTTGAATGTTAGTGGCAGTATCGCGCAATCTGGCCGTCTCTTTAATCAATTGATCGAGCTGATGAATGCTGCGCATTTCGTCATACACAGCTCTGGCATCGCCGCCCAATCCTCCCGAACTCAGGCTTAATGTTTGCGCACCGGCCGCCGCCTTGGCAGCAGCACTCTGGGCCGACGCCGTGCCCAGCACTTCGGGAATCGAACGCGCCAAATCGTTAATGCTTCCCTGCAATCCCTTCGTGGACGCCTCGCTGTTGTTCTCGATAAAAGTACTCATACGCTGGACCGCATCTTGCATCGCTTTATTCAGCTCCAGGTCGCCTTGCAACTTTTCGCGTTGATTCATCAGATTTTGTTTTTTGCCGCCTGCTGCGGAGGCGATCTGTTTATCCAGCGCGTCTAATTGCGTTTGGTCCTGATCGATTTTCGCTTTCACTTGCGCGGCAAACTGGGCCAGTTTTTCTTCTTGCGTGGGTGTTTGTGCCGCTTGAGTCTCTCCGTCGCCGGCGCCGCTACTCGCGGGCGAGATTAGTTGCGCTTCGGCCCTGGCGGACTCGAACGCCAGCCGTACGACTTGAGCGGCAAGATTTTGGGCGTTGTCCTGATAAAGTAGATCGCTCGGCAGCCCAACCGTTTGCACCTTGCCCGACGTATTTCGGTACCAATTGATCGCTATATTGAGGTGGCCCAAAATTGCGTCGCGATCGAGCGGCTGAATCTCCTGTGCCAAAAGAAGAATACCGAGCGGAAAAGAGGTCACCAGCCCGAGACACAAAAGACGCCGCCAGCACAACGCTTTTAAAGCCTGCCAACCTTTAGACAGTTTCATAACCTCTTCTTTCGCTTGTGCCGGATGAAAACTTGAACGTTGTTATATCGCGAGTTTTCGCGGGGCTGGGAGTGGTGTAATTAGCAACTGGCAACCACCACAAAATTACGCTAGCACTTCACGCGCAAAAATTCCAGAAATAGCGGCGTCACGATGGAGCATTTGTCCATTATGCTGGGCCTTTCAAAAGTCTCGTCGCTAAGAGAGAGATTTATTACACTGCGTGTCACCATGGGCCTTTTTAAACCCGCTTCACTCACCTGGAAGGAATTGGTACTTCAAACGGGCCGTCGTGTTGAGAAAGATGATGTCCTGGGTCGCTCGGCCCAACTGTCTTTCTATTTTTTCCTCGCTCTTTTTCCTCTGTTGATTTGCATTCTCGGGTTGCTCGGAATGCTTTCCAGGGCCGGACGGGACATCCAGCATGGCCTGTTCGACATACTGATAAGCATTTTGCCATGGTCCGCCTGGAATCTCGTACAGCAGACACTGACAGAGATCAGCCAATCCAATCCCAGCTCCAAGCTTTCTCTCGGAATTATCATTTCGCTGTGGTCGGCATCCGCGGGTATGTCCGCCGTTATGGACACCTTGAACGCCCAGGCAGCAGTACCGGAGACACGATCGTTTATCAAAAGAACTGTTCTCGCCGCCGGTCTCACTATCGCCGCTGCCTTGGTACTTTTGGCGGCGGTCGCCATAGTGTTGTTGGGGGATTCCGCGGCTCAATATTTTTCACAGGGCGCGATCACTATCATCTGGAGAATCGTGCAATGGCCGATCGCCACGACGCTGGTCTTGTTCGATTTCGCTCTGATCTATCACTTCGCGCCGGACGTCAAAGATTGCGAGTGGCATTGGATTTCGCCTGGAGCGGCGTCCGGCCTAGTTCTATGGATGGCTGTCTCTTTGAGTCTGAAGACGTATCTGCACTTTTTCAATACGTACACCGACACCTACGGCTCGCTAGGTGGCGTCACGATCCTATTGCTGTGGTTTTACCTGACCGGAGCGGCATTACTCATCGGAGCCGAAATCAATACAGTGATCGAACACGCCACTGAATTGGAAAAGAAGAAATGCCATATCGTGGGGGAGTCTGGGTAGGAAAGTCGCAGGATTGCTCAAATCGTGACTACATCGCGACCATTCGACGCAAATCGATCTACGAAATATGGCGCGCCCGGAGGGGTTCGAACCCCCGACCTTGTGCTCCGGAGGCACACGCTCTATCCATCTGAGCTACGGGCGCATTCCGAATCGACTGGAGTTCAGTCATTGTATTACGTTTTCTTCTAGCCTGCTACGAGGCACGGCGATCCGTTCCTCGCGTTTGTTCCTCGAACCGCGGCAGTTTAGTAAGCGCGCGTGAGGTTCTTTACCTGCTTCGCCAGTTTTTCGATTTGCTCCGCTTTTTGAATCAGCGGAAGCGACAAAGTATTCGTCGCATCGGTCTTTTCCACTTCGTCTTTCAGTTCGGAAGCCAGCTTATACAGCTTCTCCACGTCATCGTGGATTTGTTGTTGATTCTGCTTCAAAATATCTTTGGGATTCGGCTTGGGCAGATTATCTGGTCCAGCGGAGTCCTGGTGTAGAGGAGCGGTTCCCTGTTGCTCAGCGGAAGATGGCGGGATAGGCATGGCCCTTTGCGCGTTAGCTAAATCAGCGCTGGAAAACAATGCTAGTGGCATGCCGACCGCCACGGGAATGATCGCCGCCAAGAAATTACGTTTGTTTGCGTCCATATCGTTTCCACTCCTTCCGCTAAAATAGGATGCAATCTCGCGCCCCACGGCAGCTTTACCTCACCACATCGAACCACGCTGCGTCGTGCCGGGCGGGTGTATAATTCCGCTCCCCTTATCTTATGACTGATTCGTTCAGAACCTGGCTGGAAATTGCGGGCATACGCGCTCTGCGCGTCCTCATAATCGTCCTTGTGGCTTTCGTGATTGCGCGGCTCCTGAAGTCGTTCACTGGCCGCCTGGTTCAATCAGCGAAATCGCCCACTCGCGTGGCGCAGATGCGGGAGCAACAAACGCGCACCATGGCTGCTTTGCTTTACAGCGTGGGAGTGGGCCTGATCGTCGCCATCGCCTTCCTCACCGCGCTGCCTGAACTTGGATTTAACGTCAGTCCGGTGGAAGCCGCTGCGGCCGTGGCCAGCTTGGCCTTAGGGTTCGGCGCACAGAATCTGGTAAAAGATCTCATCAATGGCTTTTTCATTGTCTTCGAAGATCAGTTCGTCATTGGCGACCTGATTCAGACCAGCGGTGAAATAGGACGGGTGGAGCACCTGACTTTGCGCCGAACCGTGATTCGCAATCCCGCGGGGGCCATCGTAACCATTCCCAACGGCTTGGTGGGCCAAGTCGCAAATCTCAGCCGCGATTGGTCGCAGGCTTTCATCGACGTCATCGTATCTTCAGACGAGATGGTGGGCCGCGCTCTAACGGAGATGGAGAAAATCGCTGCGGAATTCCGCCATGATGCCGACTGGTCCCCGGCTCTCGTGGATGGGCCTCGCGTACTCGGTGTCGAGTGTCTCGCGCTCGACGGCACTACCATTCGCCTGCAGGTCCGCACTGCGCTGAATCGTAAAGAGGACGTGTCGCGTGAGCTTCGCCGGCGGATCAAACTTGGCTTCGAGCGAGCCCGCATCCCGCTCAGCCATACGCACAATGTCGCTGTGCGCGAGGTTGCGGCGCCGAGTTCGTCATAATTGTTTAACAATAGGAGAAAAATCATGGGAGACGTTTCGCACGAACAGGTAAATCTGATGTTACGGCTGTACGACATTCGCCGCGAACCTCGACTTCGCGAGGCGCGCGAATGGTTCATGAATAATTTCCGTCCTACTTCGCCGGAAGACGTGATGCGCCAGTATCCTCCCGCAAGCCAGGAAAACGCCTACTTCCGCATGGTAATGAGCTACTGGGACATGGTAGCGGGAATCGTTAATCGCGGCCTGGTTGATGAAGAAATGTTCTTCGAAAATTCCGGTGAGCAGTGGATTGTTTGGGAACGCCTAAAGCCGGTGATCGGGGCCTGGCGGGCTCTTTTCAAAAATCCGCACATGCTGTCGAACCTGGAAGAGCATTGCAAACGATTCGAAGCCTGGCGTGAAAAACGCGCTCCTGGAACAAACCAAGCCATTCGTGACATGTTCGCGCAAATGGAAAAGCAGGCCGCCGCAACCAAGAAATAGCGCTTGCCGTAAATCAGGGCCTCGCCTGTCCGATTTGGACGGGCGAAGGTAGCTCTGGGAATTCACCAATTTCGCTAGGTCTTCGCGGCGAAATTGTGATAGTTTTTTGCAGACCCCCGCGATCGGATTTTTTCTGACATGGAGAAATCTGAAGCCGTTGGCTTTGTTCGCCGTCTTATAAGGCGCCCGGTGAGGAATATCTAAATGAGCTTTCGCTATCCGATTGCTGCCGTTCTGGTCCTCGTAATCTGCTTCGCGATGGTCTTTCCTCCGGACGTTGTCGCGCAGGCCGCGCAAAGCGCCGGAAAAATCACGGCAGTAGTGCCCATCGTCAACGTAGTTCGCGGCCCGCAGCAAGTTCCTGCTTCCGCATCTCAACAAGTGTTCTGGGGCGACGTAATTAATACAGGACATTTGGCTCGCACACGCATCGCCCTCAATGACGGCTCCATCCTCAGCGTTGGCTCCGATTCCAACTTAACCATCGCCAAGCACGACGCCTCGCAGCAGCAGACCGATCTGGACTTAAATTACGGCCGCGTCCGCGCCAAAGCCGCCAAACTCGTGAAGCCCGACGCACACTTCCAAATCCGTACTTCCGTCGGCGTCGCAGGTGTCGTCGGCACCGACATGATCGTGATTTTCGACAGCACCGGAAAGATGGACGTCATATGCGTCGAGGGCGCTTGCAAAGTTTGTGACCTTGCCGCGCACTGCGTTCTGATGAAGGGCGGCGAGCAGTCAACTCTTCGCAACAATGAGCAACCGTCACAACCCTCCCCCGCCACACCTATGAATATGACGGAAGCCGTGAATACAACCGCGACCACTGGCGCGGGCGCTGTGGGCGGTGGAATCGGCGTTGCCGGAGGGGTGGCCGTTGGCGTGGGTGCGGCGGTAGCAGCCACAGTGGCTGTAGTAGTCGCTCGCGTTGCAACCAAGACGCAATCCTGCAGCACATCCTCGCCGACGAAAGTTCATGCCGATTGTGTAAAGATCAATGGCGCTGCTGAAAAATTGAATGGTCAGCGCCTGCCCTAGGACAGTCCACGCACGGGGAACCTATCCTGGACGATCCGGGCATTGAGAATATAAAAACTCATTGCTAGTACAACTGATTAGTCGCTTTTTCATTGGCGGTATTGTCGTGTGTGCCTTCGCGGCCATCGGCGACGTACTGAAACCTAAGAGCTTCGCGGGTCTTTTTGGCGCCGCGCCTTCCGTAGCTCTGGCAACGTTATACCTGACGATTTATTCCCACGGAAAAATCTACGCTGCCACTGAAACTCGCTCGATGATTGCCGGGGCGATGGCTTTTTTTATCTACGCTACTTGTGCGAGCTGGCTGCTAATGAAGCGTAACGCGTCGAGTTTGTTTGTAACTGTGACTTTGATGCCGGTATGGCTTGGTGTCTCCTTTGGGCTTTGGTTTTGGCTGTTGAGGTATTCGCATTGAATGTAAGCGTCAATTTTGCGGCTCTGCGTCAAGCGAAATGGTATCAATTCGTTCTCCGTTTTTTCTTCGGAGGGGCCATTTGCGTCCTTGCAGGCATAATCGCCGGCGAATATGGTCCGGCAGTCGGGGGACTTTTCCTGGCCTTCCCGGCTATTTTCCCGGCCAGTGCGACCTTGCTGGAAAACGAGCAGAAGGAAAAGAAAGAAAAAGTTGGATTGCATGGCACGATCCGCGGAAGAAAAGTAGCGGGCGTTGACGCAGTTGGTGCATCTATGGGGACCGTGGCACTGGTGGTTTTTGCCGTGATAGTTTGGAAGCTCTTGCCGGATCATTCGGCAGGGCTGGTCTTACTCGGTGCGACGATAATTTGGTTCGCTGTTTCCGTTGCGATTTGGCGAACGCGCAGCCTACTGGTGCATTGGTTTAAGCGGCACAGGACGCAAGGAGCCCAAACCTAATCCGAAGTTGCGCACGCCTAATCCTTCTCGAACGGATGCGGCGGCAGCAAAAATTGCATTCCAAAATAACCGACGAAGTAAGGCTGAGTGGGTCCCGCGGGTGCCAAGCTCCGTCCCGCCATTATTAACAAAATGAACGGCGGATGTATTTTGTAGCGAAGACCTCCTTCCAATGTCTCCTGGTTCGTGGCGGGATGAAATGTCCCCGTGGAATAAAATTCAGCGTCTAACTCCAGCCTGTTTGTGAATTCGTGGCCGACTACAAGACCCGCAAGCCATCCATCCGGCCCCTTGTGAACCCAATTGTAACCGCCTTCCCAATTCACATCGATCGGGCCCAACTTTTTCGTAAATTCCATCGGCAGTATCAGGCTGGCTCCGCGCGGAGTGATTCCGCGTTCCACCGCGTGATTCGGATTGTTGATGGAAAGTTGGGGAAAAATCGAGATGGCGAATCCCGAATCTTTATTGTCGTAAAATCGCCACTTCACTCCCAATTGATCCTGCCCTAGTCCGTATTTCGCTGGAGAAGGATGGTCCACGCGCAGCCAGGCATTTTCGTAGGTCAACTGGATGCGATCACCCAGACCAAAGTTGATATCAACGTCCGGCGTGTGCGTAATCGACGAGTCCGGATAGAGGAACGGCATGTACCCCAGATTTATTTCCCACAACAGGTTGCCAGGCGTGCCGGGATCGTTGGTGTAATAAGGCGGGCCACCCTGCGCAAAAACCTTCGGACAAGAAATCAGGAAGAACACGATCAGACAGGAAATTCGCAACAGATGAGTGGAGGCGCGGGTGGGAATCGAACCCACGTATAAAGGTTTTGCAGACCTCTCCCTTACCACTTGGGTACCGCGCCCTGGAATGAAGTATAGCGAAAGTTGGGCTTCGTTTCAGCCCGTAAAGCGGGTGTCACGG
>Ga0210398_10004443_pt1 | contig 13147 bp, 14 predicted proteins | sample IncBWC4OmetaG_FD_161047 | JGI IMG/M metagenome (GOLD analysis project Ga0210398, IMG submission 161047) | Forest soil microbial communities from Barre Woods Harvard Forest LTER site, Petersham, Massachusetts, United States - Inc-BW-C-4-O | ecosystem: Environmental > Terrestrial > Soil >... | reverse complement strand
CGCCGCTGCCGAGGAACTTTCCCTTTCCGCCGCTGAAACTTCCCGGCCGGCCAACACCCAGCTCGACAGTTTCTTTCAAATCAGCGTCGATCAGCATCGTGTGTACTCCCTCCGCCATCGCACCCCGTCCTCAACAATCCAGGTGCTCCTCTCCCAGTCCGGGATCGCTTCCTTTCTCACCAGTTACCAGGATGCCTTCGCCCGCTCCGATTCCGCGTGCCGCATCCTGGACGACTCCGGTCAATTCGTGGCCGGAATCACCAATCCGGCTGGCAAACCCTTCGTCACCGCCGACCTGCCCGGCGCCTTCCCCGGGTGGAAGGCGGAGCTTTATTTTCAAGGCGGCAATGTCTTCGAGAAGGCCGCCCGGAGACAAATTGCCGTCTACGTCTGGACCGCCGTCCTGGTGATCGTGCTCATGCTGATCGCGGGCGGCTTCGCAACGCAGGCAGTCGGCAAACAAATCCGGCTGAACAGCATGAAAAATAATTTCATCGCCACTGTCTCGCACGAACTCAAAACCCCCCTCGCCTCCATGCGCGTGCTGGTGGACACCCTTCTCGAAGGCCGCGTCCGGGACCAGACGCAGGTCACTGAATACCTGCGCCTGACCGCCAAGGAGAACGAACGGCTCAGTCGGATGATTGACAATTTCCTGACCTTCTCGCGCATGGAACGCCACAAGGTGGCGTTTGCCCTGGTGGATGTGCGGCCCGCCGCCGTCGCCAACGATGCCGCCGAGTCCGTCAAAACAAAATTTGCGGCCCAGGATTGCCGTCTCTCGGTTGAAATCCCCGAACCACTTCCCGAAATTCACGCCGATCACGATGCGATTGTCACCGTACTCGTCAACCTCCTCGACAATGCCTGCAAATACACCGCCACGGACAAACAAGTCTCCCTCAGGATCTTCACCGACGCGGGCTTCGTCTGTTTTGCGGTTTCGGACAACGGCATCGGACTGGCCCGGCGTCATCTCCGGCGGATTTTTGACCGCTTCTATCAGGTGGACAGCTCGCTCGCGCGAAAGGCCGAGGGCTGCGGCCTGGGCCTCAGCATTGTCAAATTCATCGTGGACGCCCACAGGGGGAAAATAGATGTCGAAAGCAAACCCGGCCGCGGCAGCACCTTTACCGTCCGCCTGCCCGTGAACGGAAGAAACGGCGATTGAATGAAAACCCATCAACCATAGAAATGCCCATGGAAACCGTGCTCATCATTGAAGACGACCCGACGATGTTGATCGGGCTGAAGGACAACTTCGAGTTCAAGGGTTACAAGGTTCTGACCGCCGCGGACGGCGAGAAGGGCCTCAACGCCGCCCTGAACGCCAAGCCCGACCTCGTCATTCTCGACATCATGCTTCCCAAGATCAACGGCTACGAAATTGCCCGGCTCATCCGCGAGGAAAAACTCGCCATGCCCATCATCATGCTGACCGCCAAGGGCGAGGAATCGGACATCGTGCTGGGCCTCAATCTCGGGGCCGATGACTACGTCACCAAACCTTTCAGCATCAAGGAACTGCTGGCCCGTTCCGCCGCTTTTCTCCGCCGCGTCAAAAAGGAGGAGCAGAACGCCCACGAATTTGGCTCCTTCCGGCTCGACCTTTCCGCCCGCCGTCTCACGCGCAAAGGCAGGGAAGTTGAATTGTCCCCCAAGGAATTTGACCTGCTCGCCTACTTCGTCAAAAAACCGGGACGCGCCCTGACCCGCGACGAAATCCTGAACGCCGTTTGGGGCTACGACTGCGTCGTGACCGGCAGGAGCATCGACCGGTTCGTCACCACCCTGCGGAACAAGATCGAGGCGAATCCCGCCGACCCCGTCTTTATCCACACCATCCGCCGCATCGGTTATCGCTTCGAGCCGCCGGAACAAAAATAGCGCCGCGCCCGCCCTCCCTGCCCCGCTACGGCGGACAATTACCGCGCCTTTTCCCCGTGATTGATGCTCATGATGCCGCCGATCAAATTGATGACCCGCACCCGCGCCAGTTGCAGCCGCTCCATTCCCGTCGCCATCGTCAATGGCTTTATCTGCCACATTTCGATCCGTTCGCTTCGTCCTCGTGATCGCCCTCGTTCCTGATGCGCGTCCGGGCTGACCGCGCGAATAAACTGGAAGTCACTTGTTTACGCGGAATTTCCCGCTTCTTCGTTCCTTATGACAACGGAATCCAGATCCGATATTTTCCGTCGCTCCATCGGACGTGAACGGTCAAGCTTGGAACCGGGTTGGTCCCGATTCGAAAAAAGGGAAGAATCACCAGGAAATCCTGCGAACTACCCACATCCACCTTCTGGCCGAAAAGTGTTTGAAAGCCGTCAGCGGGAACAACGGATTCTTTTCCGTCGTCGGCACTTATAATTCGGATGGGCTCTCCCGAGAAACGTAACCAATGCGAGGTCCAAATCGCGTAAGGATCAAAGTCCCAGGAGGTAATTTCCACCTTCAGGGTGCCCTTTTGTGTGCCACCGACTTGGACAAACCAACCCGGCGTGCCTTTCGTCGGATAGTGAAAGTAATACAGTCCATAATCTTCTTGCCGGCTCCATCCCGCGGCTTGCGACGGCACATAATGGCCGTAATGCATTTCATAACACCCGGCCAGCATCAGCATCGCGACCAAGGCAGCCAGTTGCAGGCCAACCTGACGAAGGCGTGCTCCAGCTCTTTTGCGCGTGGCCACCGAAAAGTCGTTGAGCTGCAGTGTTATTTTCATTTTGCCTTCTCCCCGTAATTGATGCTCATGATGCCGCCCATCAAATTGATGACGCACACCCGCGCGAGTTGCAACCGTTCCATTCCCGCCGCCACGCCCTTTTGCGCCACGTAATGCATCAGCGATTCAAGAATGTAACCGTGCGTGTCGGCGTCCCCGCAAAATATCCGCCCCAGCACGGGCACAAAATGCCTCAAGTATGCAAAGTAAATCCCCCGCCACACCGCGTTGTCCGGCCGGCCAAAATCCAGCACCAGCAGCCGCCCGCCCGGCCGCGCCACCCGTTGCATCTCCCGCAGGCCCGTTTCCCAGTCCGCCAGGTTCCGCAAACCGTAGCTGATGGTCACAATGTCAAAGCTGTTGTCGGGAAATGGAATTTGCTGCGCGTCACCCTGCAAAAAATTCACCCGCGCGTCCGGAAACCGCTCCTTGAGCCGCTGGTTCGCCACCGCCAGCATCGGCGCCCTGAAATCCAGTCCCGCCACATCCAGCCCGCGGCGCGCCAGCGCAAACGCCACGTCCCCCGTGCCGCAGCACAAATCCAGCGCCCGCTCACCCGGACGCCCGGCGGCCTCCCGGATGAGCCGCCGCTTCCAATACCGGTGCAGGCCGCCGCTCTGCAGGTCGTTGATGAGGTCGTAGCGCGGCGCAATGGTGTTGAACAGGTCATTTACCCGGGCGGCGCGTTCGTCTCCTGGAGAATAATATTTGTTGGTCACGCCGGGCGCAGGCTACCACAAGGCCCCGGACTTGGCCATGCTGGCATGATAACGGCTACTTGGCACGCGCTGAGCTTGACAGCACAGCAGTATGGCCCAAAAGAACCATAAGAAGTGCTTTTTAGGCAGAGACGGGTTGCGATTCGCACTCAGAAGTACAAGCAGCCCGTGTCGGTTGTCCAGAATCGGTACAGACTCGCTGGCTTAAGTAGTCAGCATAAATCAAATAAATCGCATGAAACTGTTTGGAAAATGGCGCAAAGAAACCGAGCCGCGTGTGGAGTTTCCTCCCTTCGGCTCCGAGGACCCGGCCAAGGCTGCCTTTGGCAATCCTGGCGCACCGACCGTCGGCCAGACCCCCGACGACCCCACGCCCTTTGGCAAAAATCGCACCATCCTCGTCGTGGATGACAACAACGTCGTCCTCAAAGCTTTTGAACTCAAATTAAAGGCCCTTGGTTTCAAGGTGCTTACCGCCGTTGACGGCTCCGGCGCGGTCAGCACCGCCCGCCAGGACCGGCCCGATCTCATCGTGCTCGACATCAATTTCCCGCCCGAAGTCAGCAGCACCGGCCTGCAATGGGATGGATTCAACATCATGGAATGGATGCGCCGTTTCCGCGAAGTTGCGGAAATCCCCGTCATCATCATCACCTCCGGCGACCCCGTGAAGTACAAGACCCGCGCGCTTGCCGCCGGCGCCTCGGCCTTCTTCCAAAAGCCCATCAATCACGAGGAATTCCTCATCGCCGTCCGCCGCATCCTGGGCCAGAACAAGACTGAAGAGTCCAAGTCAAACGACGCCGGCTCCTCAATTTAACGTTCGTCCCGCCTTACGGCCTTCGCAAAACCGTGTCGCGTTGCGCCCAGGCGGGATCGGCCTCAGGATAATCCAGATTGTAATTCAACCCGCGGCTTTCCGGCCTCAACAACGCGCTCGCCACGATAATTTCCGCCACCAGCGCGATGTTGCGCAACTCCAGCAGGTCGCTCGTCACAATAAAGTCCCAGTAATACTGCTGGATTTCTTCCTGCAAATTCGCGATGCGCGCGCGCGCGCGTTGGAGCCGCTTGTTCGAACGCACAATTCCCACGTAATCCCACATCAACCGCCGGATCTCGTCCCAGTTGTGGGAAATGACGACCTGTTCATCCGGGTTGGCGGCGTTGCCGGACTGCCAGCCCGGAATTTTGAAATCCACCGGCGGCAGCGGAAGCTCCAGGACGCGTTGCGCCGCGCGATGCGCGCAGACCAGCGCCTCCAACAGCGAATTGCTCGCCAGGCGGTTTGCCCCATGCAATCCCGTGCAGGCCACCTCGCCCACCGCATAAAGCCCGGGAATGCCCGTCTCGCCGTCCACGTTGGTCTGCACGCCACCGCATTGGTAATGCGCGGCCGGCACCACGGGAATCGGTTCGCGAGTGATGTCGATGCCGTATTCGAGGCAGGTCTTGTAGATGTTCGGAAAACGTTCGCGGATAAAATCGGCGGGCTTGTGCGTGATGTCGAGCAACACATGGTCCGCGCCGCTGCGTTTCATCTCCCCGTCTATCGCCCGCGCCACCACGTCGCGCGGCGCCAGTGATTTTAACGGATGATGGCCGTCCATGAACTCGACGCCATTGACGGTCTTCAATATCCCGCCCTCGCCCCGTACGGCTTCAGAAATTAAAAATGACTTGGCCCGCGGATGATACAGGCAGGTCGGATGAAACTGGATGAACTCCATGTTTGCCACCGCCGCCCCGGCGCGATACGCCATCGCCACGCCGTCGCCCGTCGCGATGTCCGGGTTCGTCGTGTACAAATAAACTTTCCCGCATCCGCCAGTCGCCAGCAGCACCATCGGCGCGCAAAAGGTTTCCACCGCACCCGTTTTTTTATCGAGCACATAGACCCCCGCGCAACGGTTCGGCCCCGGCCGGCCCAGCTTCTGGCTCGTGATCAAATCAATCGCGACATGGTCCTCGAAAATCTTGATGTTCGGCTGCGCGGCCGCCGCCGTCAGCAGCGCGCGCTCCACTTCCCGCCCGGTCACGTCCTTCGCGTGCAGAATCCGCCGCTTCGAATGCCCGCCCTCCCGGCCCAGGTCCAGCTCGCGCACACCGGGCGTCGACGGCATTTCACGCTCGGAGAATTTCATCCCCAGTTCCATCAACTCGGCGATGCGCGCGGGACCTTCGCGGATGATGGTGCGCACGACATCCTCATGGCAAAGGCCCGCGCCCGCCTCGAGCGTGTCGCGCACGTGCATCTCGACCGAATCTTCCTTGCTGGTGACGGCCGCAATGCCGCCCTGTGCGTAGTTGGTGTTCGATTCCGCGCGATTTTTCTTGGTGATGATGGCCACGCGTCCGCGCGGCGCCACTTTCAGCGCAAAAATCAGCCCCGCAATCCCGCTGCCCAGAACCAGATGATCAAATTGTTTCATTGAGGGCGGCGGGCGTGTGCTCCTTCTAGCGTCGCGTTGTCTATCAGCCTTGTCTTGCCCATGAACACCGCCAGCGCCATGTGACTCCCGCTGGTGACCTCGGAAACCGGCTTGAGCGTCTCCGGCTCAAAAAATTCCACGTAATCCAGACGCGCCGCCGGTTCCTTTTCAATGAACTTCTTCAGTTCCGCCTTCAGCACCTCCGCCGGAACCGGCTCGTCCGCTTTGCGCACCGTGTCGCGCGCCTTTTGAATCGCCCGCCATAATACGACTGCCTGCGCGCGCACATTACCGACGAGGTATTTGTTGCGCGAACTCATTGCCAGCCCGTCCGGCTCGCGATGCGTTGGCGCCACCACAATCTTGACCGGGAAATTCAAGTCCTGTGTCATCCGCCGGATGACTGCGGCCTGCTGGAAATCTTTTGCACCAAACACCGCAACCTCCGGCAGCACCAGGTTGAACAATTTGGCCACAATGGTCGTCACCCCTTCGAAATGCGTCGGCCGTGATTCACCTTCCATGCCGCGTGACAGCGCCCCCTCCACCACATACGTGCTGTAATGTCCGGACGCTTTTCCCGGATACATGTCCGCATCCGTCGGCGCGAAAATCACGTCCACTCCGGCGGCGCGGCAAAGTTTTTTGTCCCGGTCGAAATCTCGCGGATACCGGGAAAGATCTTCCTGCGGGCTGAATTGAACCGGGTTCACGTAAATGCTCACCACCACCACACCGCGCGGCCCCACAATTTTTCGCGCGCGCCGCACCAGGCTCAAATGCCCCTCATGCAGGTAACCCATCGTCGGCACAAAACCGATGCGCGTTCCGGAGCGACGCCATTTCGCGGCGAGACGCTGCATGGCGGCGGGGGTGGCAACTATGCGCATGAGAAAAAAGTGAATGGCCGGCGCTCAACTGGCAACACAAATCAAAACGCGGAGGTCCTTGGAGCGAGTCTGAAAATTCAAAGAGGTCCTGTTTTCGTGAAAACCCTCCGGGCGGCGGGTCTTTTGCCTGTGGCCATCGTTGGCTCGGCCCTTACAGCCCGCTTGCGGGGATGCTCGGACCTCGCCGCCTTGGCCCCAGCCAAAATCCTCAGCCGCAGAACCCCTTTCAATTTTCAGACGCGCTCCGCTCCTTCGCGTTTCTGAATGTGATTGTTTGCGTAATGCGCAAATCAATGGCGGAACTGCAATGGCGAGGCCTGCGGCATTTCGTGCGCGCAGGGCTGGTTCGTCGGGGCATTGGCTTCGCGGTCGGTGTTGCCGACGAGCTTGTTCGCCAAGAGATAGGCTTCGACCTCGTCACCGCTGATGTCCGGCAGCATCTTGCCATCGACCTCGACGCAAGGGCTGAGCATCTGGCCGCTTTTTTCGATCATCTCCTGGCGCTGGGCCGGGTCGTTGATGATGTCGCGGTCCTCAAACGGCAGGTCATACTTCTGCATGATGGCGCGCACGCCCTGGCTCCAGCCGCAGGTTGGTTTCAAATAAGCAATGATTTTGGGCTTGTTCATATAATTAAATCCATGCGTACATTGCCATATAGTGGGAATTTAGCAACTCTTTCCTCGTGCCACAATTTGGATTGCGATTCGGTCACTGTCCGCCGATAAATCCGCCATGCCGCTCCGGGTTTTGATCATTCCCGACAAATTCAAGGGCACCCTGACCGCGCATGCCGCCGCCGGGGCCATCGCCCGAGGGTGGCACGTGGCGCGCCCAACCGACATCATCGACCTCCTTCCCATGAGCGACGGTGGCGACGGTTTCGGCGCGGTGATGAGCGAGCTTCTCGACGCCAAAGCACAAACCGTTGCGACCGTGGATGCCGCGCATCGGCCCGTTCGCGCCCGATGGTGGCTCGCCGGCAAGACCGCCATCATTGAATCAGCGCAAGTCATCGGGCTGGCGCAGCATCACGGTATCCATCCGTTCAAAATGGACACCTTTGGACTGGGCGCCGTGCTACGCGCCGCCGCACGAAAAGGAGCCACCCGCTGTCTCATCGGCATTGGCGGCAGCGCCACCAACGACGGCGGCTTCGGCCTCGCCCGCGCGCTCGGCTGGGAGTTCCTAGACAACGACGGTGAGCCCATCACTTCTTGGACGCAGCTTCATCGGCTGGCTGCGTTGCGTCCGCCCCAAAAGAAAAAGCTATTCGCGGATTTGATCGTCGCCGTGGATGTGCAGAATCCGTTGCTGGGGCCGCGCGGTTGCACCCGTGTGTATGGACCGCAAAAAGGGCTGACCGGCGGAGGTTTTAAAGAAGCCGAACGGTGCTTGCGTCAACTGGCGACAGCGGCTGCGAAGCAGATGCACAAGGACTATTCCATTGAGCCGGGAGCCGGCGCGGCGGGAGGTTTGGGTTTTGGGTTGGCTTGTTTTCTGGGAGCGCGCCTGCAACCCGGGTTCGATTTGTTCGCTCACCACGCGCAACTCGAACGCCGCCTGCGCCTGGCGGACGTCGTCATCACCGGCGAGGGCGCCATTGACCGGTCCACCTTCATGGGCAAGGGCGTGGGCCAGATCGTGCGGCGATGCCGGCAGTTGAAGATCCCGTGCTTGGGGTTTGCCGGCATCATCAAGCCCCGCAGCGGAACGGGGAAATATTTCGCGGTTCAGCAAGCTGTGGCGCAATTCACCACCTTGAAGAAGGCGAAGCAAAAATCCGAACTCTGGCTGGAGCGATTGGCCCGGCAGGTTGCGCAAAACTGGCGCCCCGGCACAACCTAAAGCTTGCGACCGCGTCTCATGGCTGGCTAACTGGTGGCAATGAATTTGGAAGATCATGTCGGTGACCTCATCCGCAAAGGACGAAAAGCTGGAAACATTCCGGCCAACACGGCGGCGGCGGCGGCGGGATTGACCGAGACGGAACTCACCGAGCTTGAGGCTTCGGGCACCATTGTCAAAAGGCCCGACTTCGCCAAACTGGCGCCGTTGATTGGTTTGCATCCCGCCAAGCTGGCCGGCATCGCGGACGGCTGGCTGCCGTCGGTCAAGGACCTGAGCATTTGGCGCGAACTGCGCCGCATCGAGACCGCGCAGGACGGTGAGTCCGTGAACAATTACCTTGTCTGGGATGAAGTCTCGCGCGAGGCGGCCTTGTTCGATACCGGCTGGGATGCCGCGCCGGTCATCGCGCTCATCGAAGAAAACCAGCTTCAGCTCCGCCACATTTTCCTCACCCACACGCACGAGGACCACATCGCCGGCCTGGTTAAATTGCGCGAGAAATTTCCCAAGGCGCGCGTCCATACCAACGCCAAGAGCGCGCCGCCCGAGCAACGCAATCGCGCCAACGATTTCACGCACCTCGGCAGCCTCCGCATCACCAACCGTGACACCCCCGGCCACGCCGAGGACGGCGTCACCTACATCGTGGGCACCTGGCCCGAGGACGCGCCGCACACAGCTTTCGTTGGTGATGCCATTTTCGCCGGCTCCATTGGCAACGGCTTTCAGTCATGGGATATTGCGAAGCAAAAAATCCGCGAGCAAATTTTTACGCTGCCGCCCGACACCCTGATTTGTGCCGGACACGGCCCGTTAACGACTGTGGGTGAGGAAAAGGCGCACAATCCGTTTTTTGTTTGAGCGGAGGGCCGGCCAACAATCCAATCATTTTGCGCCAAGTTTGGCTGCCGCCTCGGGATCGATTCTCAAGAGAGCATTGGTAATCTCGGTGCGCAGGTAGGGAGCGGCTCCATCCAACTCCTTCTCCAGCGCCGGCACGGCGTCCCTGGCCAGCGGACCCATTCGTCCCAGCGTCACGACCAGGCCCCATTTTTCGTGGCTCGTTGGCAGTTGTCGGACCATGACGGGAACGGAGACCTCAGCGTTAGAATCAATCTGCCAGATGGCGAGGGCCGCCTTCCACCGCAAGTCGCCGTCAGGGTCGTTTAGAAGTGTCTGAAGGGTGGGAACCGCACTGTCGGCGGCTGGTCCGATTCTTCCAAGAGCCGTGATTTCCCAGGCACGGGCATAAACCTTCAAGCCGGATGAGGGATCGAGGTCGTTGTCGTTCAATGCTGAAGTAAGCGCCGGCACCGCATTCGAGGCCCGAGGCCCTATTTTTTCCAATGCCCCGGCCGAAAAAAGCCGCACCATCTTGTTCGAGTCCTGCAAAAGTTCAATCAGCCGGGGCATCAGCAAGAGCACCTCCGCCTCAGGCGCATCCAAATGCAAACTGTGCATGATATTCTCGGCCGCGACCTGACGAGCGGTGGAACTTGTGCTTTTCGAGGTGGGAAGGAAGAATTCCGGTGAAAACGAACCAGCGTAGCTAATCAGTGTATTGGCGGAGTTTTCATCCAGGACCGGTTTTGGATTGGGCAGAATGCGCCGCAACAGACCCGGAAACTTTGGCCACGCATCGCGATAGCGAGTTTGTATCGGCGCATCCTGGCGCTCTAGCCGCTGGAAGATGAACGGGATGCAGTTGGTGCCCATTTCCTTGAAAGCGGCCGTGACCGCGGCGTGTTTCTCAAGATCAGCACCCTGGAACCGGTATGGGTTCGCTGCGTTCAAGGCGATATACTCATCAATCCATGCAGTCAGGGTTTTGCCCTGATACGAGGGCTCGGATGCCTGAAAGAATACAAAGAAACCAGCCGCAATCAGGATTGCCGCCAACATTAGAACTGTGATGACAGAGCGTCTTCTCACTTGTCAATCAAGGGGCTTTGACACCCGCCCCAATTTAGAAAACCTTAAATTACGCCCGCACCCACGGCTGCAACAACTTGGCCAATTCCTCCGGGAGCCGTTTGGGCTTTTCGTCGAGGCCGGTGCAGACATGCCGGGTTTCGGCTTCAAGAATCAACGTGCCCGACTGGTTGAGGATGCGGGATGCGAAATCCAGCCGGATGCGTTCCGCAGTGGTTAGCCATAGCTCGATGGTGAGGACATCGTCGTAGCGTGCCGGCGCCTTGTAGCGCAGATGACATTCGACGACGGGAAAGATGATTCCCTGTTCCTGCCATTGCAGGAAGGTCGTGCCCAAATGACGGAAGAATTCGCCGCGCGCGGCTTCCAGCAGGTCGAGATAGCGGGAATAGTAGATGTGATTGCCGACGGTGCAATCGGTGTAAGTCACCCGGTGGACGTACCGGAACGGTGATTGGTCCATGAGGCGAGCTTGGCCATTGGGGTATGGAAAGTCGAGGCGGAAGGGGCGGCCCCAAGTGGCAAAGTCCACGGCGAAGTATGGGAATTTGACAAAGCGGTTTTTTGGGGTAAAATCTCTGGCGTTGGTGGAGTTGAGGCCGGGGCGGTCAAGAGGAGGAGAAAGCAACAAATTATGGATTGGCAATCTTATTATGGAATTGGTCCTTCCGGACTGGCACCGGGGCGCGGAGTGCGGGGAAGTGTTTGGACTCCTGCCCTTCAGGATTGGCACCAGATTCGCCCAATAGATTTGAATTTGTCGGTACAAGCATATGATTTCTCGCCGGTTATGGCCAATTTTCACGTTTTTCACCCCCTTTCTCAGTTGTAAGGGGGTTGGTTTCTCGCCGGTTACGGGGATTTACCCGGAAAAATTCTCGGGGAAAGGCGGCAGCCAATCAAACGAACCCGAAGACATCTTTAACCGCGAATGAACACGAATGGGAAGGAGGCCTGCAACAATCAAGAAAACTCCCAGACACGGGCGCGGTCATCGCAGGTGCAAGTTGCACCTCCCATTGATGTCCCTACCTTTTGGAACGGTTGGAATCCGGCGGATATTACACGATCCACCTCCGCCGGGCTACGGCGCGATACGATAAAACACAATAAAACACGATAGTAACGCTTAGTTTTTTTTTCGGGCTGTTCTTTGAAAGCAGGGTGCTAGCGCACTGCCATAAGGCCTGCACCCATTAGGAAGGTGCTAGCTGCACGGCCAGTTCTTCGGATGGGCACAAGGCCTCCATCCATTATGAAGATGCCAGCGCATGGCCGACAGGCAGGGAGTCGGGGCATTGACGGACCAATGCCAATCAAGTGTTGGGCTGGCGGTGAGGACAAACGCGGGTGGGCCGCTTGAGGCCGCTTACGAAAGTGCGGATGAAGATATTTTGCCCGTATTCCGGCCTTAAAGAGCCAGTCGCCCAAAAGACCAGTTGCGCGGCGGGGAAAATGGGTTATGTTCACCTAGTGGACTGGCAACAGTTGGTATCATTGACGGTCGTCGGCGTCACCGCGGCAATCATGCTTTACAGCAGGTTCCGCCCCCGGAAATTTGCGCTGGCCCGTGCCTCGCACTGCGGGTGTTCGTCGACGAACCAGTCCCGACCCGGAAACACCGTGGTGTTCCGCGCCAGACGGGGCGAACGCCCCCAGATACTGTTCAAAATGAAATGAACCGGCACTTGCAATAGGCGGGCTGACGGGTTATTTTCACCTCTCGATCATGGCAATGTGCAAAGTCAGCAGCGTGCATTTTTCGCAACAGACCTCGGTGGTGGGGGCCGAGCACGATTCACGTTCGCATTGGGCGCCCAACACCGACGTTTATGCCACCGACGAGGGGCTGGTGATCAAAGTTGAACTGGCCGGGATGCGCAGCGAGAATCTGCAGATCACGGTTGAGGGCAACAAATTACGCATTGCCGGGGAGCGCCCGGACGGCTGCCGGGCGGCCAAGTTCAATTTTCTGTCGATGGAGATTTACTACGGGCCGTTTGAGAACGTGCTCGAACTCCCGCCAGGCTACGATTTGACCCAGGCCAAGGCTTCCTATCTGAACGGTTTCCTAAGGATTGACGTGCCGCAAGCTGTTCCATCGCCCTTGAAACACACCAAGGTCGCGGTGACGGGAAAATAATTTTTTTTCCCCTGAACCTTTCAGCTCTGCGGCAATCCAATAGTTAAACGCTGCGATCATGACATCGCCTGACACAGAATTTATAAGCATTTTGGGCGCAACCTCCGGCGGAACGGAAGCCGTTCCCGGGCGCATCTCGTCCCGTTCCGTCCCACAGGTCCTCCCCATCCTCGGCCTGTCGGACATCGTGATTTTTCCCGGCATGGTCGCGCCGCTGCTGGTCGAGACCTCGCAAAGCATTCACCTGATTGATGATGTCGTCGGTGGAGACCGCCTGCTTGGCGTGGTGCTGCAACGCAAGCCCGAGGTCGAAAACCCGCTGCCCCAAGACATGCACGAGGTGGGTTGCGCGGCCCGCGTCCTCAAGATGCTGAAATTTCCCGACAACACCGTGCGCGTGCTGGTGGAAGGCCTGTGGCGGATTCGCGTCAAGGAATACGAGGCCCAGCAGCCTT
>Ga0210398_10004442_pt1 | contig 13153 bp, 9 predicted proteins | sample IncBWC4OmetaG_FD_161047 | JGI IMG/M metagenome (GOLD analysis project Ga0210398, IMG submission 161047) | Forest soil microbial communities from Barre Woods Harvard Forest LTER site, Petersham, Massachusetts, United States - Inc-BW-C-4-O | ecosystem: Environmental > Terrestrial > Soil >... | reverse complement strand
CCAAAGCTGATCGACGACAAGAGGGCGAGATGCGCGCTCAGCGCGAGCGACGGGCTGGTCATCGTGCTCCGGTCATCGTGCTCTGGCGGTTTCGATGCCGGCGACGGCGATGCTGAGCGGCACCAGACTGAATAGGATGACCAGCAGCGGCAATTTGCTGAAGACCATCAGGAGAAAGGCGAGCGCCGCAAAAACCATGGCTGTGGGCCGGCTGCGGTGCGCCATCAGCAGCCTTATCCCGGTCGCGATGAGGAGCCCGGCCGCGGTCGCGGCGACGCCGCCCAGAATGTTCCGCAGAACAGCCAGGTGGGCGTATTTAAGGTACAGCAGGCCGAGCGATAGGCCGATTCCCCATGGAATGAGAAGGAACCCGCAGACCGCGGCGATGGTCCCGACCGCACCCCGCGTCTTGGCGCCGATACACACGGCAATGCCGACGATGTTCGGCCCGGGCATAAACTGGCAAAGGCTGACGATGTCGGCAAATTCCTCGCCGCTTATCCACCGGCGTTTTTGCACCGCGATCAGGCGCGCCCAGACGATCCCGCCGCCAAAGCCGCACAGCGAAACGGTCAGGAACGCGACGAAGAGGCCCGCCAAAGAAACCGGCGGCTCCGCCTCTCGCGCTTGCGCCGCGGCGGCGGGCGCAGATTTGCCAAACCGGCGGGGCGCCAGCGGAAAATTCATCCCACCTCGAACCGCTTGATCGCCTCTTCGCTGAAATTGAGGCCGAGGCCGGCGGCGGTCGGCATCGCCAACAGGCCGTTCTGCGGCACCGGGACCTCCTCCCATAATTGAAACAGGCGCGGCATGTATTCGACGGTCAGGCCATTCGGCACGGCGCCGACCAGATGCACGTGAATCTCGGGCACGCCATGGCTGACCACCGGCAGGTTGAAGGCCTCGGCCATGCCGGCGATCTTGAGCCAGGGCGTGATGCCGCCCGAGCGCACCTGGTCGATCATCACGATGTCGACCGAGCGAGCTTCGACCATGTGGCGGAACGGCGCGATGCCCCACAGGTACTCGCCGCCGGCGACCGGGGTCGACAATGCCGCGGCGACGCGCGCCAACCCGGCGTAGTCGTCGTGCGCGGTCACGTCCTCGAGCCAGAAGAGACCGACACCGGCGTCCTCGACCCGCCGGCCAATGTCGATCGCCTGCTCCGGGCGCCAGCGCTGGTTGATGTCGCACATCAGATCCATGTCGGGGCCGACCGCCTGGCGGATCAGCCGGGCCTGCTCGACCTCGCGCGCCGGCGAGGTGACGCCGGGAAGCCCCAGCTGCATCTTGGCCTGGCGGTGGCCTTTTTCGCGCAGCCGGCCGGCGGCGGTGACTGCCTCGTCGAGCTTGAGGCCGCGGCGCAGCGCCCCGCTCGCATAGGTCGCGATGTGGTCGCGCCCGCCGCCCAGCAGTTTCCACAAGGGCAGGCCCAGCGCCTTGCCCTTGATGTCCCACAGCGCGACATCGATCGCCGACAAGGCCATCGTGAAGATCCCAGCCGGCCCGGATGAGACTGCCGCCGCGCGCAATTTCGCCGCCACCGCCTCGACCCGCATCGGGTCTTCGCCGATGACGAGCGCGCCAAGCTCGTCGACCGCGTGGCGCAGGGTGCGGGTCAGCGCGCCGCCGAAATAGGTGACGCCCAACCCCTCGACGCCCTCGTCGGTGCCGAGCCGCAGCCAGACGATCGGGTTCTTGGCGTTCGGGTTCTCCGAAAAGCCGGCGAGCGGCTCGTCATTGGGCAGCGCCACGATGCCGGTCGTGACCTTGGTTATCTTCATGATGCAACTCCGTGCTGCTGGGCCGTGTCTTCGCGGATCTGCCAACGACGGCTCGATATCTTCATCGCGCTGCTCTCTCGCGGCGGCAACGCGGCGACCATAGCATGCTACCGCCGGAAGAAGAGGGCGACGGCGATCGCCACTAGAGCCGCGGCCGCAATGTACAGCGGCAACACCACGAGCCAGGCGCGCTTGGCCTGCTCGGAGGCATGTTTGACAATCGACTCGGCGTGCACGACGACCCCCTCGCGCGACATGTCGCCGACCAGTGTCTCGAGGCCGCGGATCAGCGCGGGCAGCCGCCAGGCCATGTCGGCGAAGGTTTCGAGATGCTGACGCAAGCGCCCCTCGGGGCCGCGATTGTCGCGCATCCAGGCCTCGATCGGCGGCCGCGCCAAGGTCCACACGTTGATCTCCGGATCGAGGCGCCGGCCAATGCCTTCGATCAGTACCATGGTCTTTTGCAGCAGCAGCAGCTGCGGCTGGGTTTCCATGCCGAACTGCTCGGTGACCTGGAACAGCTGGGCGAGCAGCCGGGCCACCGAGATGTCCTGCAACGGGCGCCCGAGGATCGGCTCGCCGATCGCCCGGCAGGCCTGGGTGAAGGCGTCGACCGATTGGTCGGGCGGCACGTAACCGGCGGCAAAGTGGATTTCGGCCACCCGCCGGTAGTCGCCCGACAGGAACCCGATCAGCATGTCGGCGAGGTAGTAGCGGGTGGTGCGGTCGAGCCGCCCCATGATCCCGAAATCAACGACGACGATCGCCCCCGTGGCATCGACAAACATGTTTCCGGGGTGCATGTCGGCGTGAAAGAAGCCGTCGCGGAACACCTGGTTGAAAAAGGCGCCGGCGGCCTTGGCCAAGAGATCGTCGATGCGGTGCCCGGCGGCGAGCAAAGCCGCCCGGTCGTCGACGCGGATGCCGGTTATCCGCGCCAATGTCAGCACGCCGTGCCCGGTGCGCTGCCAGTCGATCCGCGGCACGCGAAAACCGGGGTCGCCGGCAAAGTTTTCGGCGAGCTCGGAGCCGGCCGCGGCCTCGAACCGCAGATCCATCTCGAAGCGGACCACTTCGGCCAGCGTCTCGACGACTTCGACCGGCTTCAACCGCCGCGACGGCGGGTAGAGACGCTCCATCAGGCCGGCGAGCCAGCGAAACAGATCGAGGTCGCGGGCGAATGCGTCGGCCACCCCCGGGCGCAGCACCTTGACCGCGACCTCCTGCCCGTCCGTGGTTTCGGCAAAGTGGACCTGGGCGATCGAGGCGGCGGCGACCGCGGTTTCGTCGAACGCGGAAAAGAGGGTTTCGAGCGGCCGACCGAACTCGGCTTCGATCGCCGCGCGCGCCAGGGATCCGGCAAAGGGCGGCAGCCGATCTTGAAGGCTCGCCAGATCGACCGCGATCTCCTCGCCTAAGAGATCGGCGCGGGTGGCCATCAGCTGGCCGAGCTTGACGAAGCTCGGCCCCATCTCGTCGAGCGCCGCCGCCAGCCGCTGGCCCGGGCGCGCCGCCGCGGTCGGGCGGCGCCGCACGAACCGCTGCGCCAAGCGCAGGCCGGAGGCCAGAACCGGGATGCCGGCAAACGCGAACACCGCATCGTGGCGCGCCAGGATCAACCCGATCGCCGCCAGCCGCCACAAATTGCGCAGGCTGCGCAGCAGCCCGAACCGGGATCGCACAGCCTCAGAGGCGCCAGGCCGAGTGAAGCGCAGCGATCCCCCCCGTCAGGTTGCGGTACCTGACCTGCCCGAGCCCGGCCGCCGCGATCATTTCAGCGAGCTCGCTCTGGCGCGGGAACCCGCGGATGCTTTCGACCAGATAGGTGTAGGCCTCGCGATCCCCGGCGACGATCTGCCCGAGCAGCGGCACGACGAGAAAGCTGTACCAATCGTAAAGCGGCTGCAGCAGCGGGGTCACCGACGGGGTGAATTCGAGGCAGAGGAACCGGCCGCCCGGCTTTAATACCCGGCGCGCCTCGGCGAGGGCGGCCTCGATCCGGGTCACGTTGCGCAACCCGAAGCCGATCGTATAGAGATCGAAGCTGCGCTCGGCGAAGGGCAGCCGCTCGGCGTCGGCGACGAGCCATTCGATGCCGGCGAGGATGCCGCGGTCGAGCGCGCGGGCGCGGCCGATTTCGAGCATGCGCTCGTTGCTATCGCAGACGACCGCCCGGCCGGCGCCAGCGGCGGCTTCGACAAGCCCACCCTCGGGCCCCAGGCGCCTCAGCGCGCGCAGTGCAATGTCGCCGGTGCCGCCCGCCACATCGATCAGGCGCTGGCCCGGCCGCGGCTTCAGCAATGCGATCATCTCGGCCTTCCACAGCCGATGGATGCCGCCGCTCATCAGGTCGTTCATCAGATCGTAGTGCGTCGCCACCCTGTCGAAGATGCCGCGCACCAGCGGCGCCTTCTCGGCCCCGGCCAGATGGCGGTAGTCACGGGTGGCGCTGCCGCTTGTCGAGTGCTCGCTCATCGGCAGCACGATACCCGGATCGGGCCGGGCGCGCCACGCCGCCGCCGACCCATCGCCGGGGTGCGCGGAAAGGCCTGCGCGGAATTCGCGGCAGGCTTTAGGATCGGGCGTCGATCAGCGGAGGGAGTTTGCCGATGTCGCAGCATCACGTCTTGCGGGCCAGCCCCGAGACTTGCCACTGGGGGTTTTTCGACGCCGGGCTGAAGCCCGTGCTGACCGTCGCTTCGGGCGACACGGTGACCATCGACAGCGTCTCGGGCGGGCCCGACGTGCTGCCGCCCGAAGCCATGCAGTCGGGTGGGCGCTTCGACATTCTTCCCGACCATCTGGCGATCCATCAAGGGCTCGAGCCGAAGCTCGGCGCGCACATCCTGACCGGGCCGATCGCGGTCGAAGGGGCCGAGCCCGGCGATGTGCTGGCGATCGAGATACTGGCGATCGATCCGCGGCAGAATTGGGGCTACACCCGCATTCGCCCGCTTTCCGGGACCCTCCCCGAGGATTTTCCGGTGCGCCGGATCTGGCACACCGCGATCGACCGCCAGCGCGGCATCGCCACCGTGCCGTGGGGTGCGGAGATCGATCTCGCGCCGTTTTTCGGGGTCATGGGGGTGGCGCCGCCGCCGGCCTATGGGGCGGTCACCTCGATCGTGCCGCGCGAGTTCGGCGGCAACATGGATCTGAAGGAATTGACCGCCGGCACCACGCTCTACCTGCCGGTGTGGACCTCGGGCGCACTGTTTTCGGCCGGGGACGGGCATGGTGTTCAGGGCGACGGCGAGGTCTGCGTGACGGCACTCGAAACCGCATTGACCGGCACCTTCCGCCTGACCTTGCGCCGGGACATCAAGCTCGATTTGCCCCGCGCGGAAACCCCGACGCACCTGATCACGATGGGCTTCGACGAGGATCTCGACGACGCGGCCAAAACCGCCTTGCGCCGGATGATCGCGTTGATCGGCGAGTGCATGGGGCTCGGGCGCGAGGACGCCTATATGTTTTGCAGCCTCGCCGTCGACATGCGGGTAACCCAGCTGGTCGACGGCAACAAGGGCATCCACGCGATGCTGCCCAAGCGCTATCTCGAGGTTCGCAGCTAATGGTCAGACGCACACACAAGATTTATCGAAATCGTCATGGCCGGGCTTGTCGAGGCTTGTCCCGACCAGCCACGGCCCCGCCGTTTGCGTGAATCCCGGCACAAGGCCGCCACTGTCCGGTTCCGCGGCCATTGGTTGTAGACCAGGCGGCGCGAACAAACTGAGATCCCCGTAGCAGCGGATAAACCAGCCCAGCAAGCGCTACTGCGCCGCGGCCGCGGCGGCGTGCTCGCGTTGCGGTGCCACCGTGTCATTGCCTCTGGCCAGCACCGTCTCGAGGGTGGTGCGGATCTCGGCAAGCTTGACCGGATGCTCGACTTTGTGGCCGAACAGATTTTTGACGTAGAAAACGTCGACCACCTTTTCGCCATAGGTCGAGATCTTGGCGCTCGACACCTGCAGGCTGAGCCGGGTCAATTCGCGGGTCAGCTCGAACAGCAGGCCCGGCCGGTCGCGGCCGTTGACCTCGATCACCGTGTGCGAGGCGCTGGCCTTGTTGTCGACCAGAACCCGCGGCGCCACGGTAAATACCTGCATGCGGCTGGGGAAGGCGGGCGGCCGGGCAAACTCGCGATGCGGCTTCAGATCGCCGGTCAGCACGTTCTCGAACACGACCGCGAGGCGGGCGAGCTTGTCCGGCCGGTCGAACGGCCGGCCGGCAAGGTCCTGCACCCAGAAGGTATCGAGCGCCATGCCGTTCGACATCGTCATGATCCGGGCGTCGACGATGTTGGCGCCGTTGACCGCCAGCGCCCCGGCGATGCGCGAAAAGAGGCCCGGATGGTCGGCCGTATAAAGGGTGATCTCGGTCACCCCGCGCTGCGGTTCGACCCGCGTTTCAACGGTCAAGGGCGCGCCCCCCGCCTCCGCCTCGCGGATCAGCCGGGCGTGCCGGGCGTGGGTCTCGGGATCGAACGACAGCCAGTAAAACGGATAGCCGGCTTTGGCGAACCTTGCGAACTCCTCTTCGCTGAAATCGGGCAGCCGCTCGCGCGCCGCGGCCAATGCCGCGGCAACCCGCGAATCTTGCGCCCCGACCGTGAGCCCGCCCGACATCACCTCGACGGCGCGGTGATAAAGCTCGCGCAGCAGCGCCGCCTTCCAGCCGTTCCACACCTGCGGCCCCACCGCCCGGATATCGGCCACGGTCAGCAGCAGCAGCAGCTTCAGCCGCTCCGGCGATTGCACGTGCCCGACAAAGTCGCCGATCGTCTGCGGGTCGCCGATGTCGCGCTTGAACGCGGTGCCGCTCATCAACAGGTGCCAGCGCACCAGCCAAGCCACCGTCTCGGTCTCCTCGGCGGTGAGCCCGAGCCGCGGCCCGAGCTTGAGGGCGATGCGCTCGCCGAGCACCGAATGGTCGCCGCCCCTTCCCTTGGCGATGTCGTGCAGCAGCACCGCCAGATAGAGCGCGCGGCGCGAGACGATCGTCGCCGCCAGCGCCGTCGTCAGCGGCAGCTCGCCCTTGAGCTGCCCGCTCTCGATCTGGTGCAGGATGCCGATTGCGAAGAGGGTGTGCTCGTCGACCGTATAGTGATGGTACATGTCGTACTGCATCTGCGCCACGACCCGCCCGAAATCGGGGATGAAGCGGCCGAAAACCCCGGCCTCGTTCATCCGCCGCAAGGCCGTCTCCGGATCGTTGCGCGAGGTGAGGATTTCGAGGAACAGCCGGTTTGCCTCGGGGTCCTCGCGCAGCCGCCGGTCGATCAGCCGCAAGCATTGGCCGGCGCGGCGCAGCGCGCGCGGATGGATGTCGAGCCCGCTCTGCTGGGCGACATGGAACAGGCGCAGCAGCGCCACCGGATCGTTCTTGAAGAAATCCTCGGACGGGATCGTCAGCCGCTCGCCATCGAGCACGAACCCGTCGAGCGCGCGCCGGCCGCTGCCCCAGCGCACCCAGGAAAGCCGCCGCTTGCCCTTCTGATCGGCTTCGAGGATCGCGCAGAAGATCCGGGTCAGGTCGCCGACATCCTTGGCGACCAGAAAATAATGTTTCATGAAGCGTTCGACGCCGCGGCTGCCGGCGTGATCGGTGTAGCCCATGCGCCGCCCGATCTCGCCCTGCAGGTCGAAGGTCAGCCGCTCCTCGGCGCGCCCGGTGAGGAAATGCAAGTGGCAGCGCACATTCCACAAAAAGCTCTGCGCCCGGGCGAAGCGCTGCGACTCCTCGGCCGACAGCACGCCGAGCTCGACGAGCTTGGCCACATCGTCGATGCGGTAGATGTATTTGGCCAGCCAGAACAAGGTGTGCAGGTCTCTGAGGCCGCCCTTGCCTTCCTTGACGTTCGGCTCGAGCTGGTAGCGGCTGTCGCCGACCCGGCGGTGCCGCTCGTCGCGCTCGGCGAGCTTGGCCTCGACGAATTGCGCCGCGGTGCCGCGCACGATTTCGGCGTCGAAGCGCTTTTTGAGCTCGCCGAACAACGCCTCGTCGCCCCACAGATAGCGCGCCTCCAACAGACCGGTGCGGATGGTCAGGTCTGATTTCGCCTGGCGCAGGCATTCCTCGACCGAGCGCGTCGACTGCCCGATCTTGAGCCCCAGATCCCACAACAGATAAAGCAGCGACTCGACGACCTGCTCGGTGTGGGGGGTCTGCTTGTAGGGCAGCAGGAACAAAAGATCGATATCGGAATAGGGCGCGAGCTCGCCGCGCCCATAGCCGCCGACCGCGACCAGCGCCAGCCGCTCGCCCGAGGTCGGGTTGGGCAGCGGATAAATTTCTGCGGTGACCACATCGAACAGCGCGCGGATCAGCTGATCCATCAGAAAGCACTCTTCGCGCACGACCGCGGTGCCGTCGCCGGCTGTCTCGAAGCGGCGCCGGATCTCGGCGCGCCCGGCGGCGAGCGCCGCCTTCAGCGGCGCCACCATCGGGGCGCGCTCAAAGCTCGAAGTTTTGACCGAGCCCGCCGCGGCCGACAATTCCGCGGCCAAGGCCCGGCGGTCGATGATTTCGCGCTGCCGCGTGATGCCGCCCACAATGCCCCTCCCCGGGCCTCTCCCTGGCCGTGACGCGAACACGGCTTCGGCGGGCTTGGTTGCGCGATCGGCGGAGGGGGGCGCGCCAGATGAGAGGTCGCCGCGCCGCCCCCACTTTAGCAGCCCAGTCATTGCAGCAGCCCGATCATTACAAGTGACGCCCCGCGTCGACGGTGATGATGGATCCCGTCGTATGGGTCAGATGGGTCACGCAGGCCATCACCGCCAGCGCCACGTCATGCGCTTCGATCGCCCGCTTCAGCGGGGTTGCCGCCGCCGCCGAGGCCATCATCTGCTCGGTGCGGCCGGGGACAAAGCCGGTATGGACCATCCCCGGCGCGACGATGACGACGCGGATCTGCGGGCCGAGCACGCGGGCGAGCGCCATGCTCATCGTGTTGAGCGCAGCCTTCGAGGCGCCGTAGATGATCGAGCTGCCGGTGCCGTGCTGGGCGGCACCGGAGGAGATGTTGACGATCACCCCGTCGCCCGACCGGCGCAGCAGCGGGACAAAGGCGCGGATCGTCGCGAATGGCCCGCGCACATTGGCGGTCAGCACCGCGTCGATCAGATCGTCGTCGAGCGCTTCGAGATCATGGTGCGGCACCATTCGGGTAAACCCGGCGGAATTGACGAGGATGTCGGCGCGGCCGAATTCCTCCTCGACCGCGGCCGCGACCTTGCGGATCTGGGCCGTATCCTCGAGCGGCAGACGCATCGCGCGATGGCCGTCGCCGGGGAGCTCGGTGATCAGCGAAGCGGCGCGATCGGCCCCCTTGTTGTAGCCGACCACGACCCGCGCCCCAGCCGCCGCGAACAGCTTGACACTCGCGGCGCCGATGCCGCTGCTGCCGCCGGTCACCACCGCGACCTTGCCGGCGAGCGAGGAGTTATTGTCGCTGCTCATGGCGAGGCACTCCGGCGTTGTGCGGCGATTTCGGCGAGCAGCGGGTTGAACCGGTCGGCTGCTTCATACTGCACCCAATGGCCGGCGCCCTCGATGATGTCAAACCGGGCGTCAGGCTGATGGGCGCGCAGGGTTCGGGCGCGCTCGTCGAGATGCGGATACGCGGTGGCGTCGCGCCCGCCCCAGATGCCGTCGAGATGCGCCTTGATCAGCGGCAGCGCGCGCACCAAGGTGTCGGCGCGCGAAAAACGCCGGCTCCTGACCCGGCCGCGCGGCGCGTTCTGCGACTGGATGTAGACCGCCAGCTCGTCGATCTTCCCGGGATCGGCGATCATCAGCGCGCCGAGATTGTGGCGGTGGACGGCGAGCGCCGCCTCGGTAGATGCACCCGCCGGCACCCGCTGGAGGTCGGTCGGCTGGCGGACGAGGCCAAGCCCGTTCGAGCCGACCACGGTGAAGGCGCGCACCCGATCGCCGAGCTGGGCTGCGACATGGCCGCCGAGCACCCCGCCGAACGAGAACCCGGCAAGGTGCAGACGCTCGTGCCGCGGCAGCACGATGTCGAGGCCGCGGGCGACGATCTGGGCCAGCCCCTCGGCGGTGTGCGGCTCGGGCGGGGTCGCCGACTCCCCGAGCCCGGGCAGATCCGGAGCGACGACGGTAAAGGCGCGCGACAATGGCAAGACGTTGCGGATCCAATGGGTCCACGAGCCGTAGCCGCCATGGAGCAGCACCAGCGGCGGGCCGCTGCCCCACACGCGCCACACCATCGCGCCGTCGCCGCACGGGGTGTCGATACGCTGCGCCTCGGCCGCGACGCCGTCGACAAAAGCCATGGTTTCTGCGCTGATTTCGGCCACCAATCGCCCCTTCAAGTGGTTTGCCCAAGGCTGATAGCCGGTTTCGCGCCACCCGCCTAGTCCCGCCTCGCTCAGTCGGCGCAAGATCGGCCAAATGCGCAATTTCGCTCTCCCCGACCGTCGGAGCGTAACTATATCACCCTGAGTTGGCGTCGCCGGGCGGGAACCGGGCGGGGCCCATCCCCGTTCGGAGCCGATGATGCCGGAACGACAGCTTGAAGCGTTGATGTGGGCACAAGCCTGCGAGGCGATGGAACGCGCCGAGCGCCTGCATCGTCAATTCTTTCACCGCGGGCATGCGCGGCCTTATTGGGAAGCGCCATGCGACATCTTCGAAACCGACGAAACCTTGACCATCCTGATCGCCCTGCCGGGCGTCGCCCCCGAAGAGATCAAGGTGACCCTGAGCGCCGGGGTGCTGATGGTCAGCGGCGAGCGTCCGCTGCCGCCGGAGATGGCGCATGGCCGAATTCATCGGCTGGAGATCCCGCATGGCCAATTCCAGCGGCGGATCGAGCTGCCGCCGGTGCGCTTCGAGATCTCCGGCCGGCATCTGGCCAATGGCTGCCTGATGGTGCAGCTGCACAAGCTGTAACGGACGCCGCGCCGCCGCCAGCGACCCCGATTCCAAGGAACCTATAGCATGCCTCTCGAAGAACATGAATTGCGCACCACAGACCCGGCGCCGCCACCGCCCGCCGGCGCCATCGAAACCGCGCTGGCCGGCATCCCGGCGCTCCCTGCCGATGCGCTGATCCTGGTGCCGACCCGCAGCCTGGTGCTGTTTCCCGGCACCGTGCTGCCGGTCACCCTGGGGCGCCAGCGCTCGGTTGCCGCGGCACAGGCCGCGATCCGGCTCAACCGGCCGGTCGGCCTCGTGTTGCAGCGCGACCAGGCGACCGAGGATCCGATCCCGGTCGATCTGCACCGCATGGGCACCGAAGCCAACATCCTGCGCTATGTAACGAGCCCCGACGGCCAGCATCATGTGATCAGCCAGGGCGAGCGGCGCTTTCGCATTCTCGATTTTCTCGACGGCTACCCGTTTCTGGTGGCCCGGGTCGAGCGCATGGCCGAGAGCGAGGCCGCCGGCAAGGACATCGAAGCGCGGATGCTCAACCTGCGCAACCAGGCGATCGAGGTGCTGCAATTGTTGCCGCAGACCCCGGTCGAGCTGGTCAATGCGGTGCAGCAGGCGGGCTCCGCCGCCGCCCTCGCCGACCTGATCGCCAGCTTTATGGACATCACCCCGGCCGAAAAGCAGGAGATCCTCGAAACCGTCGATATCGAGAGCCGGCTCGAACGGGTGTCGGCGATGCTGGCCTACCGCACCGAGGTGCTGCGGCTGTCGCGCCAGATCAGCGAGCAGACCAAGGAAAAGATCGACGACCGCCAGCGCGAGTTCCTGCTGCGCGAGCAGATGAAGACGATCCAGAAGGAATTGGGCGAGGGCGACGACGCCAAGAGCCAGGAGATCGCCGAGCTCTCCCGAAAGATCGCCGAGGCCAAGATGCCGGCCGAGGTCGAGGAGCACGCCAAGCGCGAGCTCGCCCGGCTCGAACGGATGCCCGAGGCCGCCGGCGAATATTCGATGGCGCGCACCTATCTCGAATGGCTGATCGAGCTGCCGTGGTCGGTCGAGTCGGGCAAGCCGATCGACATCGCCGAGGCGCGCCGCACCCTCGACGCCGACCATTTCGGGCTCGTCAAGGTCAAGCGCCGGATCCTCGAAAATCTGGCGATCCATCAGCTCAATCCGGAGGGCCGCAGCCCGATCCTGTGCTTTGTCGGGCCGCCCGGCGTCGGCAAGACCTCGCTCGGGCAGAGCATCGCCCGCGCCACGGGGCGGAAGTTCGTCCGCGTCAGCCTCGGCGGCACCCACGACGAGGCCGAAATCCGCGGTCATCGCCGCACCTATATCGGGGCCTTGCCGGGGAACATCATCCAGGGTATCCGCCGGGCGGGTGCCCGCGACTGCGTGATGATGCTCGATGAGATCGACAAGCTCGGCCGCGGCATTCAGGGCGACCCGGCCTCGGCCCTGCTCGAAGTCCTCGACCCCGAGCAGAACTCGACCTTTCGCGACAATTATCTGGGGGTGCCGTTCGACCTGTCGCGGGTCATGTTCATCACCACCGCAAACGTGCTCGACACGGTCCCGGGGCCGCTGCGCGACCGCATGGAGGTGATCGACCTCCCCGGCTATGTCGAGGACGAAAAGTTCGAGATCGCGCGCCGCTATCTGGTCGCCCGCCAGCTCAAGCCCAATGGGCTCAAGGCCGAGCAAGCCGAATTGAGCGACGCCGCCTTGCGCGCGATCATCCGCGACTACACCCGCGAAGCCGGCGTGCGCCAGCTCGAGCGCGAAATCGGCGCGGCATTGCGCACCGCCGCGATGCATATCGCCGAAGGAACCGCGAGCCACGTTGCGATCGAGCCGAAGGATCTCGCCGAAAGCCTCGGGCCGCCGCGCTTCGAGGGCGAGGTGGCGATGCGCACCAGCGTCCCCGGCGTCGCCACCGGCCTCGCCTGGACCCCGGTCGGCGGCGACATTCTGTTCATCGAGGCGACGCGCTTTCCAGGCGGCGGCCGGCTGATCCTGACCGGTCAGCTCGGCGAGGTCATGCGCGAAAGTGCGCAGGCGGCGCTGAGCCTGGTCAAGGCGCGGGCGTCCTCGCTCGGGCTCGACCCGGCGATGTTCGAAAAGAGCGACATCCATGTCCATGTGCCGGCGGGTGCCATCCCCAAGGACGGGCCGTCGGCCGGGGTGGCGATGTACACCGCCCTCGTCTCGCTGTTGACCAACCGCACGGTCAAGAGCGACACCGCGATGACCGGCGAGATCAGCCTGCGCGGCCTGGTGCTGCCGGTCGGCGGCATCAAGGAAAAGGTCGTCGCCGCCGCCCGCGCCGGGCTCGCGACCGTGATCCTGCCGGCGCGCAACCGCCGCGATTACGACGAGATCCCCGAAAGCGCCCGCAACAGCCTGCGCTTTCTATGGGCCGAGCGCGCCGAGCAAGTCACCGAAGCAGCGCTAGAACCCGA
>Ga0210398_10004441_pt1 | contig 13154 bp, 11 predicted proteins | sample IncBWC4OmetaG_FD_161047 | JGI IMG/M metagenome (GOLD analysis project Ga0210398, IMG submission 161047) | Forest soil microbial communities from Barre Woods Harvard Forest LTER site, Petersham, Massachusetts, United States - Inc-BW-C-4-O | ecosystem: Environmental > Terrestrial > Soil >... | reverse complement strand
GTGCTCAGCGGAGATCAACGGTAAGCCCCGGTTGATGTGCATGACGCGGATGTCGACTTTCGCCGAAGACGAAGTGGTTACCGTGACGCCAATCCGGACGTTCCCGGTGATCCGCGATCTGGTTACCGATGTCTCGTTCAACTACGAGAAGGCCCGCGAAATACCGTCATTCACGCCGCCGAAGGATCTTCAGCCCGGTGAGTACCGGATGGCGCAGGAGGATGTGGAGCGTTCCCAGGAGTTCCGCAAGTGCATCGAATGCTTCATGTGTCAAAACGTCTGCCACGTGATCCGTGACCACGAGGAGAACAAGCAGGCGTTCGCCGGCCCGCGTTACCTGATGCGAATCGCCGAGCTGGAAATGCATCCGCTGGACACGCTGGACCGGCGCAATCAGGCGCAGGAAGAGCATGGCCTCGGGTATTGCAACATCACCAAGTGCTGCACCGAGGTCTGCCCCGAACACATCAAGATCACCGACAACGCATTGATTCCGATGAAGGAACGCGTCGCCGACCGCAAATACGATCCGGTGGTGTGGTTGGGCAACAAGCTGTTCCGTCGTTGACAGGCATCGGTGTTAGGCCACCGCTGATCCGGGTATCCAACGCCTAGCCGCGTACGACCCGAAAGGCGGTGGCTATGACTAAAGGACAACCCGCCAGCATCAATGACATTCGAACGGCGATCCGCGAACTGTCGGTGCGCGCTCAACTCGCACGCAAGGAGGGGCGCAAACAGGACGCCGTGGAACTCGAGCGTCGCGTGCAGGCGTACCGCGACGAACTCGGCAAGCGTCCCTAGACGTCCAGGCGACGAAAAACGCTGCGGTGGAACACGATCGGCGCAACGTCCGCGTCGACCTGAACATCGCTGACCCGCAGGACCACGATCGTGTGGTCTCCGGCCGGAATGAGTTGCTCGATCGCGCTTTCCAACCAGACGCTGGTGCCCTTGATAAAAATTGCACCACTGCCGTTGGACACCGTCTCCAAACCGGCGAATCGATCACCGGTTTTGGCGGCCAAGCTGCGCGCGGCTTCGTCGTGCGCCTCGCCCAGAACGCTGATACCCAGCGCGCGCACCCTTTTGAGTTTTGGCCAGGTCGTCGAGGTGTTCTGCACGCAGAACGACACCAATGGCGGCTCCAACGACACCGGGACAAACGTGCTGGCGGCCAGCCCTTCGCGGACCCCGTCGACCTCGGCCGCGATGGCGATTACGCCGGACGGGAAATGACCGAAGGCCTCGCGCAGTGACGACGGGGTCAGCTTGTCAGGCGGATTCACCGGGGCCTCGTTCGCATCAAGGAGGATTTGGTATTGCTGACCCTACTCGCCCGATGCGTAGCCGTGGGCGGCAGCGACGTCGGGGTGGGCCCGTAACCGGCTCTTCCACGCGTTGCGGCCGTAAACCGAGAAGATGGGGTCGGCCGGGTCCGCGCGCAGGCTCGCCCGGGCCGCCAGCTCCGGGGGCAGCGACAAGGTCGGGATCTGCGCGTCCAATCGCGGGTTGAAGAAGTAGGGCACCGAGATCCGATCCGCCGCGTGACGCAGATTCACCCGGTGCTCGGTCGCCCGGAGGTAGCCGCCGGTCGCCAACTCCAGCAGCTCACCGATATTGACGATGAATGCCCCGTCGCGGGCCGGGACGTCGATCCAGTCGCCGCCGTTCCGGCCCGGCCGCACCTGCAATCCCTGGCTGCCCGGCTCCGCGAGCAGCAGCGTGAGCACCCCCGCGTCGCGATGCGCACCCACGCCCTGCGAACCGGCCGTCGTCGCCGGGTAACGCACGATCTTGATCAGGGTGGCCGGCGTCGCGGCGAAGGCGGCCTCGAAAACGTCGGGCGGACTGCCCAGCGACGCCGCCCAATGCCGCAACAAGCTGCGGGCCACCGCGCCAAGCGCCGCGTCCCACTCGGCGACGATCGCTGGCAGCTCCGGCAACCCGGCCGGCCACTGGTTGGGACCCTGCAGCCACAGGTAATCAGGATTGCCCGGGCCGGCAGAGCGATCAGCGGGCTCGCGCTCCGGTCCGATGTCGATCTGCTCGCGCCAGTCCACCTCGCCGCCGGTCAGCTCGCCACCCAGCCGGGTATAGCCGCGGAAATGCGGACTGCGCACCATCGCGACAGCGTCCTTCTCGGCCTGCGGCAACGCGAACAATCGCCGCGCCGCTGCCAGCACCCGGCGGGTCAGCGCCGCGGGTACCCCATGGCCGACCAGATAGAAGAAGCCGACTTCGTGGGCCACCTCGCGCAGGCGTTCCTTCAGTTGGCCAGCGGGGTGGCGCAGGTCCACTTCGGGCAGCGCGGTGACCGTCGACACAATTGCCACCCATCCATCATCACCGCAGGTAAACCGGTATGCCACCGTCGCGATCAGCGGGAACCCAACTAGTTGGTTAATTAGGCAATGAAATTTAGCTCACAGTCGGTTGCGTCCAGTTATCGATGGGTATAGTTTTACGGTGTTACTGGTGGGTAACTTAGCCCTAGTACCCAACCACAAGTGGCGTTCTCATCGAGGAGGAACCAGTGAGCCACTACAAGAGCAACGTGCGCGACCAGGTATTCAACCTGTTTGAGGTCTTCGGCGTTGACAAGTCATTCGGCGAAGGCGCGTTCAGCGACCTGGACACCGACACCGCCCGCGAGATGCTGACGGAGATGAGCCGGCTGGCCGAAGGCCCAGTCGCCGAATCCTTTGTCGACGCGGACCGCAATCCCCCGGTCTTCGACCCGGAAACCCACTCCGTGGCGCTGCCCGAAAGCTTCAAAGAGTCGGTGCGCGCGGTCATCGAAGCCGGTTGGGACAAGGTCGGCCTGGACGAGGCGTTGGGCGGCATGCCGATGCCCAAGGCGCTGCTGTGGGCGCTGCACGAGCACTTGCTGGGCGCCAACCCGGCGGTGTGGATGTACGCCGGCGGCGCTGGGTTCGCCCAGATCCTCCACCACCTGGGCACCGAAGAGCAGCAGAAGTGGGCCGAGATTGCCGCCGAGCGTGGCTGGGGTTCGACGATGGTGCTCACCGAGCCGGACGCCGGCTCGGACGTCGGTGCCGGCCGGACCAAGGCGGTCAAGCAAGACGACGGCTCATGGCACATCGACGGCGTGAAGCGGTTCATCACCTCCGCCGACTCCGATGACCTGTTCGAGAACATCTTCCACCTGGTGTTGGCCCGCCCCGAGGGCGCCGGACCGGGCACCAAGGGCCTGTCGTTGTTCTTCGTGCCCAAGGTGTTGTTCGACTTCGAGACCGGCGAGCCGGGCGAGCGCAACGGCGTCTTCGTCACCAACGTCGAGCACAAGATGGGCCTGAAGGCCTCGGCGACCTGCGAGCTGACCTTCGGTCAGCATGGCGTCCCCGCCAAGGGTTGGCTGGTCGGCGAGGTGCACAACGGTATTGCGCAGATGTTCGAGGTGATCGAGCAGGCCCGCATGATGGTGGGCACCAAGGCAATCGCCACGCTGTCCACCGGCTACCTCAACGCCCTGGACTACGCGAAGAACCGCGTTCAGGGTGCCGACCTGACCCAGATGACCGACAAGACCGCGCCGCGGGTGACCATCACGCACCACCCGGATGTCCGTCGCAGCCTGATGACCCAGAAGTCCTACGCCGAGGGTCTGCGTGCGCTGTACACGTACACCGCGACCTACCAGGACCCGGCGGTGGCCAAGGCCGTGCACGATGTGGACGCCGATTTGGCGGTCAAGGTCAACGACCTGATGTTGCCGATCGTCAAGGGTGTCGGCTCCGAGCAGGCCTACGCCAAGCTCACCGAGAGCCTGCAGACCTTCGGAGGGTCGGGCTTTTTGCAGGATTACCCGATCGAGCAGTACATCCGCGACGCCAAGATCGACTCGCTCTACGAGGGCACCACGGCCATCCAGGCGCAGGACTTCTTCTTCCGGAAGATCGTCCGCGACAAGGGTGTGGCGCTGGCCCACGTGTCGGGGCAGATCGAGGAATTCGTCAAGAGCGAGTCCGGCAACGGCCGGCTGAAGACCGAGCGCGCGCTGCTGGCCACTGCCCTGGCCGATGTGCAGGCGATGGCAGCGACGCTGACCGGCTACTTGATGGCCGCGCAGGAAGACATTTCCAGCATCTACAAGGTAGGACTGGGTTCGGTGCGTTTCCTGATGAGCGTCGGGGACCTGGTGATCGGCTGGCTGCTGCAGCGTCAGGCCGCGGTGGCGCTAGAGGCGCTCGACGCCGGTGTCAGCGATGCCGACCGGGCCTTCTACGAAGGCAAGATCGCCGTCGCGTCGTTCTTCGCCAAGAGCTTCCTGCCGTTGATGACCAGCACCCGCCAGGTGCTGGAGACGATCGACAACGACATCATGGAGCTCGACGAAGCTGCCTTCTGATCGCCTTATCTGACAGCAAATCCCCCGTTCCCCGTTTGGGAACGGGGGATTTTGCTATGGGCCCAAGAGGAGGGGCCGCCGCGGATCCCCTCATTCCGTCGGCGGCCCCGGCTCAAGGATGCCCCGCGCTGCCATCGGGTCGGGGGGTCGGACGACAACACGGAGCTATCCGGGCCATCGGCTACCCGAGGCGTCTCGTTACTAAACGAAGCGGAGCCAAACCTGGGCAATATCCGGATCAAGCGTCCGAATGGTTGGATCAGGCTTCCAGAATGGCGGCAACGCCCTGGCCGCCGGCGGCACAGATTGAGATCAGCCCCCGCAACGGTTTGCCTGTCGGCCCCTGCTTCGCCTTGGCCTCGGAGAGCTGCTTCGCCAGCTGCGCGAGAATCCGGCCGCCGGTGGCGGCGAACGGGTGGCCGGCGGCCAGCGACGACCCATTGACGTTGAGTTTGGACCGGTCGATGGCCCCCAGAGCGGCGTCCAAGCCGAGCCGTTCCTTGCAATACTCTTCGGACTCCCAGGCCTGCAGATGGGCCAGCACCACCGAGGCGAACGCCTCGTGGATCTCGTAGAAGTCGAAGTCCTGCAGGCTGAGCCCATTGCGCGCCAGCAGGCGTGGCACCGCGTACGTCGGCGCCATCAGCAGGCCATCGGCGCCGGTGACGTAATCCACCGACGCCGTCTCGGCGTCGACGAAGTAAGCCAACGGCGTCCGCGAGTGCTCGGCGGCCCAATCCTCGCTGGCCAGCAACGCTACCGAAGCGCCGTCAGTCAGCGGCGTCGAGTTGCCGGCCGTCATGGTGGCGTCGCCGGCCTTCGCCCCGAACACCGGCTTGAGCTTGGCCAGCTTCTCCGCCGACGAATCCGGCCGTAGGTTGTCGTCCCGGTAGAGACCGAGGAACGGCGTCACCAGGTCGTCGAAGAAGCCGCGGTCGTAGGCCGCCGCCATGTTGCGGTGGCTGGCTGCGGCCAGCTCGTCCTGGTCGACGCGCTTGATCCCCATCTGCTTGGCGGTGATGGCGGCGTGCTCACCCATCGACAGCCCGGTGCGCGGCTCGCTGTTCACCGGAATCTCCACCCCGAGGCTGGCCGGAAGCTTGCCGACCAGCTTCAGCCGCTGGACGTTGGACTTTGATCGGCGCAGCTCCAGTAACGTGCGACGCAGGTTGTCGCCCAAGCCAATCGGCGCATCTGAGGTGGTGTCGACCCCGCCGGCGGCAGCGACCTCGTAGCGGCCGGAGGCGATGCCGTCAGCCGCGGCAATCGCCGCCTGCAGGCCGGTCCCGCAGGCCTGCTGCAGGTCGAACGCCGGGGTGTAGGACGACAGCGCGGAGCCGAGCACGCATTCGCGCATCAGGTTGAAGTCGCGGCTGTGCTTGAGCACCGCGCCGCCGATCACCGCGCCCAAACGCTCGCCGGCAAGCCCGAACCGGTCGACCAGCCCACCCAGAGCGGCGGTGAACATGTCCTGGTTGGACGCTTCGGCGTAGGCGCGGTCCGAGCGCGCGAACGGGATCCGATTGCCACCGAGCACGGCGACGCGGCGCATGGAGTGGGTCTTCGCCGGGGAACTTGCAGAAGTCACGCTTATCTCCGTCAGTTGGGGGTTATCCACGGTTAGGGGTGATACTACCTACTGTTCTTACTCTGGAGTAAGTTCGGTAATCGATACGGTAGTCGCACACGCTCGATATGGAAGGCAACTCAGTGGCCCCGAAGGTTTCACCTGATCTATTCTCCCAAGTCGTCAACTCCGGGCCCGGCTCGTTTCTCGCCAAGCAACTGGGCGTTCCACAGCCCGAAAAACTGCGGCGTTACCGGGTCGGTGACCCGCCGCTGGCCGGGTCGCTGCTAATCGGCGGCGAAGGCCGGGTTGTCGAGCCGCTGCGTGCGGCGCTGGACAAGGATTACGACGTGGTGGGCGCCAATCTGGGCGGCCGCTGGGCCGATTCGTTCGGCGGGCTGGTTTTCGACGCCACCGATATCACCACGCCGGCCGGGTTGACGGCGCTGCACGACTTCTTCACTCCACTGTTGCGCAACGTCGGCCCCTCGGGCCGCATCGTCGTCGTCGGAACGACTCCCGACCAGGCCGGAAGCGTGGGCGCGCGCATCGCGCAGCGCGCGCTGGAAGGCTTCACCCGCTCGCTGGGCAAGGAGGTGCGCCGGGGTGCCACGGTTGCGCTGGTCTATCTGTCGCCTGACGCCAAACCAGCCGCTACCGGCGCGGAATCCACCCTGCGGTTCATCCTTTCGGCCAAATCGGCGTACGTGGACGGCCAGGTGTTCTACGTGGGCGCGGCCGACTCGACTCCGCCGGCCGACTGGGACCGGCCGCTGGACGGCAAGGTGGGCATCGTGACCGGTGCCGCACGGGGTATCGGTGCGACGATCGCCGAAGTCTTCGCCCGTGACGGGGCCCGAGTCGTTGTCATCGACGTGGAGGCCGCAGCCGAGGCCCTGGCCGAGACCGCCAGCCGCATCGGTGGGACGGCCCTGACCCTCGACGTCACCGCGGACGACGCCGTCGACCGCATCACCGAGCATCTGCGCGACCACTACAACGGCCGGGCCGACATCTTGGTCAACAACGCCGGTATCACCCGCGACAAGCTGCTGGCCAACATGGATGACGCACGTTGGAACGCGGTTCTTGCGGTCAACCTGCTCGCACCACAACGACTTACCGAGGGACTGGTCGGCAACGGCAGCATCGGCGACGGTGGTCGGGTGATCGGGCTGTCGTCAATGGCCGGCATCGCCGGCAACCGCGGGCAGACCAACTACGCCACCACCAAGGCGGGCATGATCGGGCTGACCCAGGCACTGGCGCCCGGGCTCGCCGAGAAGGGCATCACGATCAACGCCGTCGCGCCGGGATTCATCGAAACCCAGATGACCGCGGCCATCCCGCTGGCCACCCGCGAAGTAGGCCGTCGATTGAATTCGCTGTATCAGGGCGGTCAACCGGTGGACGTCGCCGAGACCATCGCCTACTTCGCCAGCCCGGCATCAAACGCGGTGACGGGCAACGTCATTCGTGTCTGCGGCCAGGCTATGCTCGGCGCCTAGTTCGGCGACGATGCGGATCGGAACGATCCGAGAAGGAGCCGAACCATCGAATCAGTTCGGCGACGATGCGGATCGGAACGATCCGAGAAGGAGCCGAACCATCGAATCAGTTCGGCGACGATGCAGTGGGGCACCACCCAGCCGCGCAGCGGCGAGGGAGACGAAGCGATGAGGAGGAGCGGCGCCCGTGACTAAAGTGACGCAACCAAGCGGCCTGAAAAACCTGCTGCGCGCGGCGGCCGGCGCGTTGCCGTTCGTGCCACGCAGTGACCACCTGCCCAGCAGGACGCTGACCGTCAACGACGTACCCATCGATCGCGGGAACGTGGCCGACTACGCGGCAGTCACCGGACTGCGCTACGGCGATACCGTGCCATTGACCTACCCGTTCGCGTTGACCTTCCCGACGGTGATGTCACTGGTAACCGGGTTCGACTTCCCGTTCGCCGCAATGGGATCCGTCCATACCGAAAACCACATCACCCAACACCGGCCGATCAAGGTGACCGATACGGTCAATATCGCCGTGCACGCCGAGAACCTGCGTGAACACCGCAAGGGCCTGCTGGTGGACCTGGTGACCGATGTCAGCGTCGGCAACGAGGTGGCATGGCACCAGGTGACGACCTTCCTGCATCAACAACGCACCAGCCTGTCCGGCGAACCCAAGCCACCGCCGCAGAAACAACCCAAGCCGCCCCCGCCGAAAGCAATCCTGCGGATAACGCCGGGCCAGATTCGCCGATACGCCGCCATCGGCGGTGATCACAACCCGATCCACACCAACCCGATCGGGGCCAAGTTGTTCGGCTTTCCGAGCGTCATCGCACACGGAATGTTCAGCGCCGCAGCAGTATTGGCGAATTTAGAGGCAGGGCTCCCCGACGCTGTGACATATTCGGTGCGGTTCGGCAAACCCGTGGTGCTGCCCGCCAGTGCCGGACTCTACGTCGATCAGGTCCAGGACGGCTGGGACCTCAGCCTGCGCAATATCGCCAAGGGATACCCGCACCTGACCGGCACGTTACGGGCGCACTAACCCGCGGCCACGCTCGACGAGCAACCGCAAACCGTGCGCGCCCAGGGCGGCAACCAGAAAAACCAGCAACAGCCACAGCGGAGGCCGGGCAAGCTCCCAGACGAAGATCGCGGCCCAAAACGGCGCGCGTTGCGTGACTGCCAGCACGCCGGCTGCACCAGCCAACGAGATTGCCGGAACGTGGAAGTGATTTCCTGTCGCGGTGTTGATGATCAACACCAACAGCGTCCCGGCTGCCGCGCCGGTGGCCAGCGCGGGGTTGAGCATCCCACCCCTCGCGCCGGCACGCAGAAACACCGCCGTCAGAAGGGGTTTCAGAACGAGGACTGCCGCCGCCGTCTGCAGGGTCATCCCGCCGGCGAGGGTTGCGCTCAGGATCGATTTGCCGTTGCCGGGCAGTTCGGGCCACCAGCGCGAGCAGACACCAATCAGTAACCCCGCGCCCGCGATCGCCGGAATCAGCAGCCAAGATCGAGTCAGCGCGGCCTTACGTGCCCCCGCCATCAGGCGGTTGAACGCAAGTCCCCAGGCAAGGGTCAGCGGGGCCAACGCCAGCGCGTAACCGATCAGCCGATAGGACACGTCCGGGTTGGGCCAGTGCAGGTCGGGCTGATCATGGGTGACGAACGAGGCAACCGCGACAGCCAGGCTCGAGGTGATCAACGCGGCACCTACCGCTCGGGGATGCCAGGTTTTCAACATGATCCGCGTTGCGAACAGCGCACCACCGAGCGGCACCGCGTACACCGCGCCGAGCCCGGCGCCCGCCGCACACGCCAGCAGGATCTCGCGATCTCGTGCCGACAGTCGTTTCAGCCATCCCATCGCGAAATCCCCGAAGGCCACCGCGATTTGGCGAGGGGCCACTTCCCGGCCCAGCGAGGCACCAGAGCCGACCACCAACACCTGCAGGACCGCGTCGACAACGAAGGGCAACAGCTGAATACGCTCTCGGCTCGAAACGGCCGCCGACAGTGACGGAACATCGGTTCTCGACCGCAGTAGCCACCAGCCCAGCCCGGCAAGCGCTCCGCCGACCACCGGCCCGAGGGCTCGACGGACGGGGCTGCTACCGGTCACCCCCTCTAACAACGATCCGAAAGTGTAGTGGTAGGTGAGATGCTCAAGTGCATGCAACAGAAGCGTCGTCGACAACCCGGCAACCCCGGCCAGCAGCCCGACAATGACAACCGCGCACAGGAAGTCGACGTTGCGGCGGTTCACGGCGTGGATCGGCGTATCCGCGACTAGCCGGATTCAGCGGCAGGCTCTGCCACGTCTCGATCGGTCGGCACGCCCTTGAGTCCGCGCCAGAACAGGTTGATCATCAGCTCGGCCGCCTCGTCGACGTCGGTATCGCCGGTGCTGAGCCGGGTCGCCACCGCCTCGCCGGCCCCCACCAGCGCCACCGCCATCATCTCGAAGTCGGCGTCTGGTTCGGGATTTCGGGTGCCCGCCTGCAGCAGCCGGGCGACCAGGGCGATGATCCGTTCGCGTCCCTCACGCAAGGTGTGGGCGAACGCCTGCGAATTGGTGGCCTGGGTGTACATCACGATCCACGAGGCGCGGTTGGCGTCGATGTAGCGCATGAACGCCACGATGGTGTTGCGCAACAAATCTTTCGGGCTCTGCTCGAGATTGATCTCGTCACGTACGCCGTCGATGAATCGCGTCAACTCGCGATCAAGGCAAGCGCCGAACAGCTCCTCCTTGGAGCCGTAGTACAAATAGAGCATCGGCTTGGAAATCTCCGCCTTGGCCGCGATCACGTCCATCGACGTCTCGTGGTATCCGTTGACGGAGAACATCTGAACAGCAGCATCCAGCATCTGCTGTTCGCGCACAGCACGGGGTAACCGCTTGGTACCACCTGCCATGCCGTCCCCTTCTAGCCAACCTCCGCATGCCTGCGGGCCTGACTTCAGCGTAAGCAATGGATATGGCCGCCGCCGCGATTATGGCCCGCAGTCTGGCTTCGGCCCCTTCACCTTCGCGACCCGCAGTACGGAGGCATCGACCGCAGGCATCGTCAACTCCCCTGCGGCCAATGCCTTCTCCAGCCGATCCAGCACGGCGGGCACCTCGTCGGTAGTAACCCACAGCGCGATGTCGGTACCCGCCTGCAGGCTGCGCAAGACCGCGTCGGGAACGCTGAAGCGCTCGTTGATCGCGGCCATGCTGGATAGGTCGTCGCTGAACACCGGGCCGTCGAAGGCCGGGGCTTTATACCCGGTGCCGGTGCGCAACAACTGCACGGCGGCGCGGCTGAGGCTGGCCGGCTGATCGCCGGTCAGGCCGGGCACCTGAAGGTGACCGACCATCACGCCGACCGGGGCGGCGGACACCAGCATCCGGTACGGCACCAGATCGTCGTTCTGCAATTGGTCGAGCGGCGGCGTGGTGACCCCGCCGGTGTGCGAGTCGCCAGAGCCGTGCCCATGGCCGGGGAAATGCTTGAGCACCGGCAGCAGCCCGGCGTCACGCAAACCTCGGGCATATGCGCCGGCGTACTGGGTGACTACGGCCGGATCCGAGCTGAACGACCGGTCGCCGATCACGGTGTCATCGGGAGCGTCGGAGACATCGACCACCGGAGCGAAGTCGATCGTGATGCCCAGGCCACGCATCCGGTGGCCGCGGTCCAGCGCGATGCCGTAGACCTCCTCGGCGGTGTGCGTCTTGGCCAGCACCCGTGCCGAGGGCGCCGGCCCGATCAGCGACGACAGCCGCGCTACTCGGCCGCCCTCCTCGTCGACGCTGATCGCCACCGGCAGCGCCGTGGTTGCGGACAGATTCTTCACCGTGCCGTTTGTCAGCATTGACAGGTCAGTCCAGCTACCGATGAAGATGCCGCCGACGTGATGGTCTGCCACTACGGCTTTGGCATCGTCGCCGTTGCGCACCCCCACCATCAGCAGCTGAGCCAGCTTGTCGGGGGTCGACATTGCCGCCAAAATCGCCGCCGGATCCCCACACGCGGGTCGGGCCGCGGGAATGGGCTTGCCCGCGGACGACGTCGCCGGTGCCGACTTGGGTCGCTCGGGGGTGTGGCCGCACGCGACCACCAGCGCCAGAACAGCGGCGAGCACAGCCAGGATGCGCGGGAAAGCCATTCGCCCATGCTGTCATGGGACTGATCCGCGGCACCGCCACCCCGCCTCGTCGGTGCCCGGCGAACGGTCCACCGGCCGCGACCTTGTCTTCTGCTAGGTTGGGCCACTAAGCACGCCAGCCCGCACGTCCAAGGAGCTGCCCGATGAACCGGTTCGTTGCGCCCGCCGCCGCCAGCGTTGTGGTCGGTCTGCTGCTGGGCGCAGCCGCGATCTTCGGGATCACGTTGATGGTGCAACAGGACACCAAGCCGCCGCTTCCCGGAGGCGATCCGCAGTCGTCGGTGCTCAATCGGGTCGAGTACGGCAACCGCAGTTAACCGCCGCCCGGCGACGATGCGGGCCGGGGAACGGCCCGCTGAGGAGCCGGGCAGCGAGGGACGGACGATGCGGGCCGAGCCGGGGCCCGTCGAGGTGCCGCCGCTGTCGCGACGCTGGTTGTGGTTGGTCGCGACGGTTGCGCTCACGCTGAGCATCGCTGCGTCGCCGGGACAGATCTCCCCTGACACCAAGCTCGACCTCACCGCCAACCCGCTGCGCTTCCTGGCCCGGGCAACCAACTTGTGGAACAGCGAACTGCCGTTCGGGCAGGCGCAAAACCAGGCCTACGGCTACCTGTTTCCGCACGGGGCGTTCTTCCTGGCCGGTCATCTGCTGGGACTGCCGGGCTGGGTGACCCAGCGGCTGTGGTGGGCGCTGCTGCTGACCGTCGGCTTCTGGGGGCTATTGCGGGTCGCCGAGGCGCTGGGTATCGGCAGCCCGACATCGCGGGTGATCGCTGCGGCGGCGTTCGCGCTTTCACCTCGGGTATTGACCACCTTGGGGTCGATCTCGTCGGAGACCCTGCCGATCATGCTGGCGCCCTGGGTGCTGCTGCCCACCATTCTGGCGCTGCGCGGCGACGCCGACCGGTCGGTGCGCCGCCTCGCGGGGCAGGCCGGAGTGGCGGTGGCGCTGATGGGAGCGGTCAACGCGATCGCGACGCTGGCCGGCTGCCTGCCCGCAGTGATCTGGTGGGCCTGCCACCGGCCCAACCGCCGATGGTGGCGCTACACCGCGTGGTGGTTGCTGGCCCTGGCATTGGCGATGACGTGGTGGGTGGTGGCGCTGATCTTGATGGCCCGGATCAGCCCGCCATTTCTGGACTTCATCGAATCCTCCGGTGTGACCACGCAATGGTCGTCGCTGGTCGAAGTGCTACGCGGCACCGACAGCTGGACCCCATTTGTCGCGCCCGACGCGACCGCGGGCGCATCTCTGGTCACCGGATCGGTCGCCATCCTCGCCACCTCTCTGGTGGCAGCGGCCGGCTTGGCCGGTCTGGCTGGGATGCCTGCGCGCGGCGCCGCGGCGCGCGGACGGCTGGTGACCATGCTGCTGGTCGGGGTGGTGTTGCTGGCCGCCGGATACAGTGGCGGGCTCGGCTCGCCGTTGGCGCATCACGTGCAGGCTTTCCTGGACGCCCGCGGAGCGCCGCTGCGCAACGTGCACAAGCTCGAGTCGATGATCCGGATTCCGATCGTCCTGGGCCTGGCGCAGGTGTTGGGCCGGATCCCGC
>Ga0210398_10004439_pt1 | contig 13159 bp, 20 predicted proteins | sample IncBWC4OmetaG_FD_161047 | JGI IMG/M metagenome (GOLD analysis project Ga0210398, IMG submission 161047) | Forest soil microbial communities from Barre Woods Harvard Forest LTER site, Petersham, Massachusetts, United States - Inc-BW-C-4-O | ecosystem: Environmental > Terrestrial > Soil >... | reverse complement strand
GGGGGTGGGGTATTTTGAGGGGTGTCCGGGTGTGTGTGTGTGTCCGCCAGTGGTACACCCCCGCTGCCTCTCCCTTTATCTTTTTTTTTCTTAAGACCCCCCTCCTGGCATGCGGGCGTCCCGACACACAGGCACCGACCCACCCCAAAATACCCGTCCCAGCCGTCCCACCCGTCCCAAGATTGCAAACAGTAGGGTTACGAAAAACCTACCCGTCCCAAGCACTGGTAGAGCCGTCCCAAGCACTGGTAGAGCCGTCCCAAAGACCGCCCGCCGTCTCCCTTCGCCACAACGACGCGTGCGACAGTGCCGTAGGGAGCCTGGTCCAATGACAAATAGCGGTATACCACTAAATGTAAAACGCCGGTCTGCCATCTGCCCCAACCCTGGACAACACCCGCCCCATGAGGGTTGTCCAGGACGCAAGCGGGCTGCGAAGACGGATCGGCCTACTGATCCCCTCGTTGCTTCCGAGGTTGGCGCGCATCTTGGGCATCTCGTCTCAACGGGCGACCACACTACCCTGGGGATTCTCTCGCCTGAACAGATCGCAGAATACAGCCTGGAAATGGAGTCTTACGAGGCGATCCAGTTTGTGCAGGAGCAGAAACTCGCATCATTTTTTACGGCGGTCCAGCGAACCAACGCAATTATTTTGGAATATGCCGCACAGGGTTTGCTACCACTCACACTTCGGCAAATCCACTACCAGCATGTGGTGCGGCACAAGATTTCTTACCCCAACACTCAGAAAAGCTATGATCACATCTGCGAGGACCTTGTGGCTGGGCGAATGTGTGGTCTAGTTCCCTGGAACGCCATCGACGACCCGACCAGAGGACTGCACGAGTGGATGTTCTACGACTCAGTCAAAGAAAATTTGGAACTCTCAGTATATCGGCATCGCCTCGACCGCTGGCGCAATCAGGAGTTTGTACCGATTGTACTTGTCGAAAAAGATGCGGCCTTGACGATTATCAAGCGCGCTTGCGATTTGTTTTACGTGCCGTACTGCTCCTTGAAGGGATACGGCAGCTTATCGACGTTGAGAAATCATGTTGCCAAATACTGCATCGCAGCTATCGACGGAGGGCGCACTCCGATAGTGATTCAACTGTCTGATCATGACTCTTCGGGCTGGGACATGCCTCGAAACTTGATCGACTACCTGAACATCATGGTGAGGCAAACCGTGGAGGTGCGCCACGTCGCACTCACGCTTGACCAGATTGCGGAAGGTTATGGCGATGGGAATCCGTTGCCAGCCGATCCAGTAAAAGACAAGGACCCGCGCTCTCCAAAGTATGTCGCTATGCTCGCGGAGCGCGGCCTGCCACCTGGAGCATGGGAAATGGACGCGATATCGCCCGCCGTCCTCCACGATCTCATCATCGGTGAGATTGAACGTCTGCGCGATCCAGACAAGTGGAAGGAAGTCGAAGCCCAGGAGCAGGAAGAGAAAGCGATCATTCAGAAGATGGCGGACGACTACGAAACACCAGACACTGAGTCGGTTGAAGCCCAGTTGCAGGTCATGCGCGAGCTACTGGCGGAATGAACCCACACACCGGAAGCAACATGCCTAGCCCCACTAGGACAGCAATCACCTGTACCACAAGACAGGCATCATTCATGACAATTTCACTTGACATTTACCTCAGTTTATGTTACAATGTCATTGAAAGTCGTAGAACCACCGCACAGGCATCCTGCAAATAATTAGCTCTACAACCTAACCGTAGCAAACGCCGCCGGGCGCTCATCCCTGGTTTTTGACGAAAGTCAAATCCCCCAAACGAAACGGGTGTGTCCATGACTGAGCAAATACCACGCGCCGTGACAATCACCGCGCATCAAGCGCAGATTGCCGCATCTCGATTCCCTGGCGATTGGAAGCGGAAAAAGCGCGAACGCAAACGCATCAAATTGTACGGCCAGTCGAACCGCGAGTTTCTACGGCAACTCGGAGCACGGATCACGGTGTCGAATTAAAAATCAAAGATCGGAGCCACACAATGTCAGCCGAGCAAAATGTAGCAATCGTGAGTTACGTCTCACCAGAAACCTTGTCGCGCGTTCAGCAGGCAGCGAAGCAATCCAATCGCTCAACTGCCGGTATGGTGCGCGAGATCATCGAACGCGCGTTGAACGCACCGAAGATCGAACGCCGATGATCATCTATGCGTTCTGTTTATTTTGTCGTGCCGTCTGCTCCATCTTCACACACTAAGGAGGAACAAATGTTGAATATGTCCAAAGTTGAGAAGTTGAATCAGAATCTTCGCAACGTGCTGGACGCCGTGATTTACAAGCCCGGCATCTTGGAAGTTGTTGTCTTAACACTGACCTCGCATCGCGGCGGTATGTTCGCGGTAGCGAAAGAATTTGGATTAGCAGACGACCTGAATCCCGAAGTTCGATACGACTCACTGGTGACCAAGGTTGAGCAAGTGTTAGGTCTTCTGATTGATGAGTCGCACGTCAAGCGCACCCCTGGTGTTTGGGTTGAGAATGGCGTCACCCACACTTCCAGCGACCGAGCGCACGCGATTTACACCGCATCGTAACCACTCACCTCTAGTACTCAGTAGTAATCAGGCTGCTGTCTCGCAGACCGGAGTGGCGGTATGTATTTGCAGGCAAAGGACTTAAGCGCGGCGCGCGGGGCGCTCGCAATCGTGCACAAATCTTTTCGATCCAAAATCGCCCGCGCGCTGGGTCCAAATCAACTGTATGCACCAATGTTTTCAAGCAGTTAACGAACGCACACTAATGCGTCCGTGATTCGTGCAAAACCCAAGGGAGTCCCAAATGACAAAGCACACCCTGGAACCTTATGAACGCTTGGAAAGCCAGCCACTGGAAGCCTCAAAAGAGGCTCTAGAGGGCTGGGAGCTACTGGAGCGCCAACGAATCGCGGCTGGTGAACCGGAAGACCCGAGCGGTCTGTTCGAGATGTATGCCGTTCAACGCCGCTGGTTTGCCACACAGCGGCAACTGGCCGCGCAGCGGGTGGATAGAAGCGGCGGGTACTTCCCAAACCCTCGGGATCGCGAATCGCAAATCGAGATGCACTACCTCAACTATGCGTCGGTGGGCTTCTCGACATCCAACATGCCATTCGAAGGTGTGAATATTCAAAGTATGGATGAACTGGTTGCGTTCGCACACGAACAGCAAGACGGCAACAGTTCACGAGATAAGTTGATCGACCGGCTGCGCGACGAAATCCTCGACTTGAAGAATGATCTGTTCCAATCGAAGGGAAAGGAAAAATAACCGTGGCCCCACGCAAACGCAGTTCGTTCGAGTTAAAAAACTCGTGCGCTCGCGCCGGGCGCATTCGGCAGCGCGAACAACAGGAGCGCCTTTTATTGTCGCAGCGAGGCGTCACAGAATTTTTACTTGGCGTGCGGTCTGAGATCGAAACATTCGAAGCGCGGATTATTCCCGGCGAACCCCTGGCCCGGATGCTCGATGGCGGCGTCTTCGGCTGGGATGAAAACCATCCGTTGACCGATGCAAGAAATTTGTGCCGCAAGATCGTCGCCGACGAAAACCAAACCGAAGAGAGCAAGGCGGAATGCATCACCTTCCTGGCTGCTCTGGAAGATGGCCCCTCGCGTGGTCATTTCATCGACCCGGTGGCGGTAGAGAACGGGCAGACGGCCCTGGACACCTTCTGTGACGATGATTTTACGTGCTGGTATTGGACGGTCTTCCGCATGGCCGACCTGTGCGGTTCGAAACACGCAACCGGTGAGCGCCTGTACAAGCGTTCTGAAATGGCTTTTGCCGATGGCGTGGCCGCGATTCTGAATCGTACCAATGAGGCTTTACAAGCAAGCAACTTGCCGCTCCTGCGGTAAGTATTCTGAGGAGGAACCATGAACGACATACGTAACGACGTACAGTTGGAATGCCCGGCCTGCAATCAGTTCTCGACGAAATACGACAAGTTTTGCGACCAACACGCGGCACTTCGGGGCGTGACTCTGAACGACATAACGCGCCTGTCCCTGGCGCAAGCCGTGGCTCCCGAACAGGAGTAACAAATCGCGGAGGTGACCGTGTTCACATGCGTACACGCCTGTCCCCGATGTGGCAAGGACCACGGTCACGCCATCCGCAATCCATCGTCACCCTTGGATGCGTTCGAATTGTACTGTGTGCCGTGCTCCAGGATCGAAGCCGAACAAATCAATAATGGAACATTCCATGAACCGGTCAGACGCAGGACGGCTGGGAGGGTTAGCCTCCTGGCGCAAGCACTCGCGGCAGATGCGGAAGCAGATGAGTCACGGTGGCTTGACCACTACGGGCTTTCCATTGAAGACGAGGAAGAGGTGGGGAGCGTGGGGCGCTCACTTGCGCTGGCATTCCAAGCAGCGGATGACGGCGCGGAGAAAATGTTCGTACTGTAAACGGAGGTTTCAAAAATGACCGGAGCGAAAATGCAACTCCAAAAACAGCATCCCCTGGAGATTACGCTGCTGGACCTGAAGCAACTGGAAAGTAACATCGGCTGGATGGACGGCTTGGAATCCTGGAAATTGTTTCACGAGGACTTGCTTTACAAAATCAAGATTTGTGCCGAGTGTTTGAAAAATCACAAGGAGCGAAAAAAATGATCGATCAAAAAAAGATGCGTGAAAACAATTCATCGGCTGCGACAGGCCGATGGTTGCAATCCCAAACCCAAAACATCGGTCCCACGCAAACGCAGTCTATCGAGCGCGCCGACTTGCTCGCGAAAACCGAAAGCCTGCGGCACCCTGGCGAAACGCTTTTGGCATTCATTGCCAGAACGGGACTCAGTCCAAGTCAAATTTACAACTGGCGAATAGATCGCCTCGCTGATTGGATCACCATGCTGAAGCGCAACGAAGAGACAGGTCCCGCCAGTGAACCGGAACCAAAAATGTTTTGCCCGGAGGGAATATGGTCAATAAGTTGAATCTGGCACCGCATGTAAACCAGCCCGCAACCGTTCCACCTGGAGTCAACCCCAGCGTGGAACAAGTGGCACCGTCCATCCCCGTGGACGCCCGTAACACACCGGCTAACTGTGGTGACGATGGCGGCGATGATGATAGCTGTGAAATCGAAATCTCCTGAAAGGACAAACCACCATGTACAGCGATTCAGAAATCAGGTTCTTGATGGGCAGTCACAGCGTCGAGCATGCCACTGGCCGCACCCGCGAACTGGTCCGCATGGTCGATCTACGTCAACTCAACTGCCCGGCTCCGTTGTTTGAGCGCATCCTGGCAGACCGTGCCGCGAAGCTGGGCCGCAAGTTCACCGAATTCCGCACCAGTCAGCGGATCGCACCACAGCCGAACGGCGAAATTGTGGCGATTGAGTTAGCAGTTGAGAACGCGAAGCTTTTTTAATTTCGGTATCCACCCGGATACCGAAAGCAACAGAACCAAAAACCCGCACAACAGAAAGACACAAATCATGACTCTCTCAAATGCAGCAATGCTAGAGATTTCAGAACTCAGCACCAAGGCCGAGACCCTGGCGCGTGGTAATCCTTCCGACAAGGCGGTCGCTTCCGTTTACCTGGGCAGGATCGCCAACATTCGTACCACTGGTCTGTCCTCCGATGAAACCCGCGCACGGTACAGCAACGCGCTGAACGAATCGTTAGGCCGTGAGACCACTACCACCACGGCGAGCGACTCCTACAAGCGCGCATTTCACCGATACTTGCTCTGCGGTGAGAAGCCCCTCAACGACTCCGAACGCCGCGACTTGCTCGCAGGTACCGAAACCATCACCTACACCGAAGGTGCGCAGGGTGGATTTTTAATCCCGCTCGATTACGAAAAAACTCTATTCACTGCCCTGGCCCAAACGGACGAAATTCTCTCCGATGAGGTCTGCTCCTTCAATATCGCCCCGACCACGACCTTGCAACCGCAAATCGTTTCAGGTTATGACTTGAGTACTATTACCGCAACGTCTATCCTGGAGACCGCGCAGCAAACCGCTTCTAGCTTCCCGTCCGTTGCTGGCAAGGTCCTCCGCGCTAACATCACCTATCGTGTCTCCCTGGCCGGGTCAATCGAGGCGGAACAAGATGTCCCTGGCGCAATGGCCAAGATGGCCCGCGCTATGGGCGTTGGGTTCGCTCGCAAGCTGGGCGCGGATGCCATCAACGGCGGCGGCGGTACTGGCATCCCTAACGGCATCACCAACGGACTCAGTAGCGTGTACAGCACGGGCAGCGGCAAAATCACCTACAACGACCTCTCGTCCATTTATTTTTCGGTGAACCGCGTCTATCGTTCTTCCCCGAAGTGTGGCTGGCTGATGTCTGACAGCGTTTATGAGCGGGTCCGCAACGCCGTCGATAACCAAGGCCGTCCGATTTTGGATTTCCTGGAGGACCGCGAGGTAATCCTCGGCAAGCCCGTTTACATTTCTCCGACTTTGGGTCAAGTGGGCGGGTCCCTGGCCCTCAATTCAACAATCGTTTTTGGCGATCTATCACACTTCATCGTTCGCTGTTCAAAACCCACCATCGCGCGGGAACTCAACTCCGCTACCAAGGGAATTGAGTTTGGCGAGGCGCTTTACGTGGGACGTATGAGAATGGATAGCGTGCTCTTCGACCCGTCCAGCGGCAGTGCGCCACCTGTGGTTATCTCAACGGTGACCAGCTAATGGCTTACGGACAGTTTCATTCGGTGCTCACTGATGCCGGGTTGCCGCAGGGCAACTCCGGCACGGTGGGCGATGTTTGGTTCGTCAACGCAACGGGCTTAATTTGGTTCGTTGTGGGTGATGGCTCACTCGTTCAACTTTTGCAATCGGTTCCGATTCCAGTTGTGGGCGCAACCGGACCCACTGGCGCAACCGGACCCGCAGGGGAGAACTTCATCGGGACTGTTGGGTTCTTTGGAACGTGGTCCGCATCCCCAACGAGCTATCAAGCCGGGGCCATCGTCTCATTCAACGGCTTCCTGTATATGTCCAAGGCGATTCTAAACATCAGCGACAACACAATGGCACCAGCGGGCAATCCGTTCTGGTTGCTCCTGGGCGCGGTCAACACCACGCGGTCTAGTGAACTCGTTGTAATGATTGATGGAGCCGGGGTGACTCCTACGCTTGGGACCAAGGGATTTATTTCCGTTCCCTTCGGTTGCAGCATCACGGGATGGAACATTTTGGCCAACGGCAACGGCAGTTTGAGTCTCTCGGTCAAGTATTCCACGCTCGGGGCATTTCCTAGCACCGTTGACATTACGAATGGCGCGCCGCCTAACTTGTCTTCGGAGCAGTCCGCATCGGGCAGCACAGCCGGGTGGACGGTTCAGAATCTGAACGCAAGCGACTGCATCGAGGTTGACCTGTTGTCGTGCTCTGGTGCTATCACTTTTTTAACGCTTTCAATCACTGTCAGTGCACAAAACTAAGGAGCGATCATGTTGAAAGACAAAAGGCACTTGGTAGAGAAACTGCAAGCAGATGACACCAGAATCTACGCGCCAATCCCTGGCCATCTGGTGGAATGGTTCACTGCGCAGCTTCACCGCGAATATCTTGAACGCCAGCGCATTTACAGGTACTTGAAACGCTCGCTGGCCTAAACGACCTTGAGGCAAGCCGCGCGACCTGACAGCCTCAAGAAGGTCCCTCCGGTACCCTTGCTTCTCACCGTGATAGAATCCTGCCCGCATAAGACTATGGTCGGAATCCACAGGGCGTAAGCTCTCCCGAGGTACTGGAGTAGGTTGTATTGGCCAAACTTGAACAGCACAAGCTTGATTGTGTGCGTTGGTTAGGCGCTGATTTCGAGAGTGTCCATCGGTGGCTCGATGAGTATATGCGGACCGCCGGGGCGCAGCACCGAAAGTTCAGACACCACCGAGAAGGCATTCTTGAAGCGGGAAGTCTGTTTGGCGGCCATGCTGGTTTGGCCGCGGCAATCCATGTACTGCGTGATTGTCGAAATATCCCCAAGATGCAAGACTACGCAGACGGAACCGTTGATGCGCTAGGACTTCAAACTCGATGGCCGATCACCGCGCATATCAGGTATCCCGAGGAGGCTTTCTTGGCACTCGTGAACAATCAACTTAATGGCCCTTTCGGCGTTTTGCTTTGGGCCTTCATCGGCAATGAAATCCCACTCCTCCTTAACAACAACACAAAGCTCACACCTGATGAAATAGCCAAGGCATTGGACGGAGAATGGAAACTTGCTGTCAGTCACAGGAATACGCTTCCACCTTTTGAATCTTCTGACACGGTGAAACAGATTCCCGACGGACCAGTGAAAGGATACTTCGACCAAATCTCTCAGACTCCGCTATTTCGCCAACTCATGACGCAGTTCGGTGGCCTTGGGTTCGGTTACGTATCTACACAGAGCCTGGTCACCCCTCTTGCTCTAATAGACTGCGAATACGTAGAGCAGCTCCGCGCCGAGCTTCCCGACAACGACGAGCTATCAATAGCGAAATTTTGTGCGCCGGAGGTTGTGGCCGTTCCAATCAAGGCGGGGGTAGAACAGCCCGGTCGCACAGTAAGCTTTGTTTCAAGCCACCAGACAATGACCGTTGGCGGAATACAAGTGGAACAGATTGCAGACGGTGGGATTCAAATTAAGTATCTCGTCACAAATGCTGCAACTATGGTGATAGTTAGTAGGGTTGGAAATCGTTTGTATCTCCGCAGTGGAATACACAGGGCTTATTTGCTTGCGAGTCTCGGGATGAAAGACATTCCGTGCATTGCCGTGACAGAAAATCAAATCACGCCCCTCGCCAGCGGGTATCCCTCATTTAGCCCGGCAGCACTCGCGCAACCCAGACCACCTTTGTTCTCGGATTACTTCGACGCTAAGTTATCGTTGACTGCCCGTTTGCAAAGGATGAATAAAGTAATACGAATTACTGCGGAAGAATTCCTCGTTCCAGTCGATTAGAAATGCACATGTCAATTCCCGTCTTTGTTGATGGAAGGCTACCCCCAGGTGCACATCCTTGTACCTGGGAGGAAATGGAATCTGGTTTTAGCTTCGGTGAGAGGAGGCAAGAACTCACAAGGGCATTGCGTGGGTTTGTCGATACAGCCAGAGATTGCGGTTTTGCCGGGATTGTGGTTGGTGGCAGTTACGTTTGTGAAGGCCCAAATCCCGGCGACCTGGACCTTTTGTTTATTACGCCTCGGAACTTTGATAAAAGCAACCTTCCAGTCCGTTGCGCCGAGCTATTGGTGAACGACACCGCTTTCCAAAGACGCACCGGGCATAACGCTCTGAACTGTCCAGACGATGCAGAGACCATTAACAGTTTGGTTTTCGGTTTAGGCCGTGATTTGAAAACGGGAAAGGACCGGGGTATGCTGTTAGTGAGATTCTGATGACAATAGAAAACAATTTTGAGTTTGTGAATTCCCGTGAGATTCGGCGGCGATTTGTCGCCGCGCTTGAAACCGGACGCCGAAATCTGACCGGTGCAGAGTATGATCAGTGGGCACCGTCTGTTGAACAAAGAATTCATGAAATTGACCAAGCGTGCGAGGAATTTTATAGGCGGTTGGCAGTTTGCCCCCGACACACAATTTCGGCGCCCATCTACGTTCGGTACTTTTCTCCTTCGACTTCGCTAATGCATCTTCAACCTAGTGCGTTTTCACCCTCCTTTACTCTCACTGGCGCTTCCCCGGAAATCATCGCCCCACCGTTATTCCCGTAACGGAATCCCGTGACCCACTGGGATTGCCTCCTAGAAACGCAGCTACGCTGTACACAATCGCCTCACGGGAGCTTGGAAGATCGGGACGCGGGTTGCGTGCGGTAGTGCCGCTATTGCGCTCCAGCCCGTGCCGGATGGGCGAGCCTGGCGGGTGCGTAGGGACACGATCCGGGTCCGTCTGGACCTCTGAGACCCTGCCTCGCGGCACGGAGCCGTGGGCGCATGGTGTGAGTGGGCCGAGTGCGACAGCCACGACCCTGGCCCGAGGGCAAAAAGTCAGTTACCGATAATCCGACTTCACAGGCACTGAGTAATCATCAGGTCGCATAACCGTGCATTTTGAGAAGGCAGGTGATATTGGTGGTAGAGATGCCGTCAATTTGATGGAGGAAGCGGAATGCACCGATCAGGCCGAATTGCTCTGAAGGTGCTGGCTTCTGTGGTGCTTGGATTGTTCTCTTGTCCCCTGCTCGGGTATGGGGGCTATCTGTTCGTTTGCTGGTTCCGAATTCACACCTCGAATGCCTATTATGCCGATTATCCGTATGCGAGTGCGTCCCTAATTTGGGTCGGAGCTGGTTTAATTAGCCTTTGGGCTTCGTTACGTGGAGTCTGGCGAAAGAGTTTTTACGGTAGCTTGTTCGTGCTTCCCGTGTTCTTGGGGCTGGGCGCGATGGTAATGATTCCTGACCTTCTACCTCGGGCCAGCAGCACCACATCTGATACTAACTACCTCTCAGACGTGAACTCATTTTTCCGCGTCTGGTATGAAAACAACCACCGTTTCCCTGCAAACGAAATCGAATTTAGGGATGCTCTATGGAAAGGACCAGCAGCTTGGCAGTACCGCGTCGGACCGGCTCCTGTGAGCAGGTACATGCAGCGTGGAAAGATGTTGCCATATGAAATCGTGGTAGCGACGAACGCGGATGGCCCCCGGACGGAGGATGTTTCACAGCGGCCCGGCGTGCTCTACTACTGCGTATCATCAGACTTGCAAGAGTTTTGGGTCACAATGACGGATTTGGAATCTGATGTGGCTTCAACTGCACGCATTGCACGAATGGCAGGGTTGCGAAATGAAAAGATCGTTCTGGTTCACGCAGCGGGGCGCGATTATCCAGTGAAAAAGCCATAAGCGATTCTCAAGTCCTGCGAAACGGATTACCGGTAAATGGGAATTTCCCCTTAGGCCCCCAAAAGCCATTTACCGATAATCCGACTTACCGGGCGTGATCCGGACCTATCTGGACTTGACCGGAATCAGCAAGACAGAACAGTATTTCACAGACAAATCTAGCGGCGGATTCACTCTTCGCAATCGGGTAATCAATGGTTGAAAACGATCTGTTTTTCGCGCACTCATACGAAGTCGAAGAAATCGGGGAATTTCCATCATCCGGGAAATTTAATGTCCCACAACTATTTTTTCCGGTGCCAAAAGATAGACCCGAACACAACGGCTTATGGTTGAGGGTGAACCCTGCAAACGGCAGGGGTTGGATCGGTATCTTTGCATTCGGCCCTTCACGGGCCTTTTCTCGTGTGGTCAGCACGCCTGATCCAGACCGCGTGTGCATTGTTTCTCAGGGTGCGGCTTACATCGTAAAAGCGGACCAACCTGAAGTTTGGGAACAAATTCCAGTAGCGCCAGTCCTGGATGTTCGTTCTATCTTTGAGAGCGAACTGCTCGTCTTCTCAGATTTCGTACATTTGGCGGCTTATGGCAGGAATGGCCTAGCGTGGCAAAGTCCGCGAGTTTGCTGGGATGGCCTGAAAATCGGTCGCATCACTGGGGAGTCTATCGAAGGTACCGGATATGACCCTACGAACGCGATCACGCATGAGTCACGTTTCGCTGTTGACTTGAAGACCGGTCGGTCCCTACTCCCCGCACCCGTTTCCAGGGAAGGCAAGCCCATCTGGTAGACTCCAGGTCCTGGCAAACGGGATTATCGGAAACTGGCTTTTGGGACCTTTTGGCCAGTATCGGCGCAAATTCGTATTCCAAGTAGAGGCTGCGGAATCCCCGCAGATCGCCTTAAATTAGGCCATAGGAAGGCCGTGGCGCGACTTTAGGGCCGCTGCTGGCACTTGGAGACGCGGTATCGTGATGCGTGCCTCAACACCCCACTGCCTATTCAGTTTTCTTTGGGAGTCTGTCTTCTTGAGGTGGGATTCTTGATTGCTTCATGCAAACGTGGGAATTAAATTCCTTGTCCCTGTGGTTTTCATAGTTCCGCTTCATTTCCTCCAGGTTGTCGCCATGAGGAGGTCCTGTAGCGGCGAATACCCAAGCGCAATCAGAGCAACCCCAGCTATGAACGCGCTCTACCCACACCATTCTGCGGGCCATGCCACATTATAACGTTTGTGGCGACACTCTCCAACTATGTAGGCACTTGACAGGCAAATCAGAGAGGCGTATTTTCCCGCTCAAACAGTCAAGCATTGCCATTTCGGCGGCGGGCTTTGATCCGGCACCCTGACGCCGCCTCAGCGTCCGCCGCTTATTTTAGGATCGGCTTGACAACCGATTTTGAGTGGGCGTATTTTGCGGCTCAACAGTAGTAGTTTTTGCCATAGCGGCGGGCTACCTTGGACGGGGTCCGCCGCATTCGTTCGCCACCGGGCTGCGTGATAAAGGTGCACCACACCTGTACCCAAATCTGTACCTAAATCTGTACCTAACCATGCCCATTTTACGTCAGTTTAGGGCATTTTCAGGCTTCTAAACCCCTCGTAAGCCATTGATTCTACGTGAAGGCAGACACCCCGCAGAGTTTTGCAGACCTTTGCCTTACCACTTGGCGACCGCGCCTGGGATGAAATTTAGTCGTAACCGCAAAGGCCCCCCGGCATGGCACATTCCCTGAGGCACCATGACCGGGGTTTGCAACTGCTTCTAAGATACCCTCAAATTTCCTCGCTGGGTACCCTTTTACCACAAGAGCTTCAGCCCGAACTGGACTTGCCGCGAGCTGGTCGAGGTTGAAGTAATCACGCCGGCGGTGGCCGAAGGCAGCACCGTGGTGGCTGAGGTGAATACGACCGGGTTGGGATTGTTGAAGTTGGCGCGATTGAAAATGTTGAACAGCTCGGCGCGAAACTGAAGATTGACGCGCTCCGTGAACAGAAACTTCTTGGAGGCGGAGAGATCCGTTTCCGCAAGGCCGGGCCCTTGCAGGGAATTGCGCGGCGCATTGCCATAGGTGTTCGCGAGCGGTTGGATGAACGCGTTGGGATTGAAATATTGCGCCGGCCCGCCCTCAACGATCGAGCCGGAGAACGCTGGATTGAGCGACGGCCGGACCGGATTGCGCGAGTCGCCGTCATTCGAAGGGTTGTAGGAAAGCTGAGGCGTGAACGGCAGGCCGGACACCAGCGTTTCGATCCCGCTCAGCTGCCAGTCACCGGTCAGGGCGTGGCGCCAGCGGTTCGCG
>Ga0210398_10004437_pt1 | contig 13162 bp, 10 predicted proteins | sample IncBWC4OmetaG_FD_161047 | JGI IMG/M metagenome (GOLD analysis project Ga0210398, IMG submission 161047) | Forest soil microbial communities from Barre Woods Harvard Forest LTER site, Petersham, Massachusetts, United States - Inc-BW-C-4-O | ecosystem: Environmental > Terrestrial > Soil >... | reverse complement strand
GCAAAGTTCGATCGGGAACTCGTGATCCCCGCCATCGAGCTCACTCCTTACGTGACCTGGGGTACCAGCCCGGGCATGGTCGTTTCCATCACCGATACTGTTCCCTCGCCTGCCAACGCCGCGTCTGACGCCGACCGCCGCCACTTCGAACGCGCTCTCGAGTACATGGATCTGAAGGCCGGCACGCCCATCGAAGAGATCACCATCGACCGCGTCTTCCTCGGCTCCTGCACCAACTCGCGCATCGAAGACCTGCGCTCCGCCGCAAAGGTCGTCATCGGCCACCACGTTCATCCCCACGTTCGCGCCATGGTTGTGCCCGGATCCCAGCGGGTCAAAGCACAGGCCGAGCGCGAAGGCCTCGACCACATCTTTCGCGAGGCGGGATTTGAGTGGCGTGAGCCCGGCTGCTCCATGTGCCTGGGCATGAACCCGGACATCCTTCAGCCGGGTGAACGCTGCGCCTCCACCAGCAATCGCAACTTCGAAGGCCGCCAGGGACGCGGTGGCCGCACCCATCTCGTCAGCCCAATGATGGCCGCCGCAGCAGCGATCACCGGACACTTCACCGACGTCCGGACCTGGGAATTTAAAAAGGAAGAGGTTCTCGCATAATGAAGGCCTTTCGCAGACACAGATCGAAGGTGATGCCGCTTAATCGCGCGAACGTCGATACTGATCAGATCATCCCCAAGCAGTTTCTGAAGCGAATCGAGCGCACCGGTTACGGCGACTTCCTCTTCCATGACTGGCGCCAGGATCCCGACTTCGAGATCAATCGCCCGCAGCACAAGGGCGCGGAGATCCTTGTCACGGGCAAAAACTTCGGCTGCGGGTCTTCTCGTGAACATGCTGCGTGGGCGCTCAACGACCACGGCTTCCGCGTCGTCATCGCACCCAGCTTCGCCGACATCTTTCATTCGAACGCCGGCAAGAACGGCATCTTGCTGGTAACCCTTCCCGAGAATCAGGTCGAGCTTCTGCTTGAGCGCGCCTCGACGATCGACGACTACCATCTGACCGTCTCGCTCGAGGATCACCTGATCCACGACGATCACGGCTTCTCGGCAACTTTCACCATCGATCCCTTCCGCCGCTACTGCCTGCTCGAAGGGCTCGACGACATCGGCCTGACCCTGCGCCACTCTGAAGCGCTCGACAAATTCGAACAACAGCACGAAGCGGCCTTCTGGGTCGCGCCTCGTCCTCAGGAGACTGCGCACGCATGACCAGTAACGGCAAGCACGACCCGCAGCATAATCCGAAGAAGTACAGTATCCCTCTGACTGAAGGGCCCAGCCGCGCCGCCGCGCGCTCCTATTTCCGCGGCATCGGCTTCTCGAAAGAAGATCTGCACAAGCCCATCATCGGCATCGCGAACACCTGGACCGAGATCGGCCCGTGCAATTTCCATTTGCGCCAGATCGCTGAAGCCGTGAAGCAGGGCGTCCGCGAAGCCGGTGGCACACCGATGGAGTTCAACACCATCACCATTTCCGACGGCATCACCATGGGCACCGAAGGCATGAAGGCCTCTCTGATCAGCCGCGAAGTCATCGCCGACTCCGTCGAGCTCGTCGCCCGCGGCAATCTCTTCGACGGCCTCATCGCCATCGCGGGCTGCGACAAGAACATGCCCGGCACCGTCATGGCCCTGGCCCGCCTCGACATTCCCGGGCTCATGCTCTACGGCGGATCGATTAAGCCCGGCCATCTGAACGGCAAAGACATCACCATCCAGGACGTTTTCGAAGCCATCGGCTCCCACGCCGCCGGCAAGCTCGACGACGCCGGACTCGAAGCCATCGAAGCCGCGGCCTGTCCCGGCGCAGGAGCCTGCGGAGGCCAGTTCACCGCCAATACGATGGCGATGGCCTGCGAATTCCTCGGCATCTCGCCCATCGGCCTCTCCGGAGTACCTGCATTCCTACCCGAAAAACTCGACGCCGCCCGTGAAGCCGGCTGTCTGATCCTCGAGCTGGCCAAAAACGACCTGCGCCCAAGCAAGATCATCACCGCGCAGGCCATCGAGAACGCGATTGCCAGCGTCGCCGCCTCCGGTGGGTCTACAAATGCGGTCCTGCACTTCCTGGCCATCGCCAACGAGATGGGCATCCCCCTCTCCATCGACGATTTCGACCGCATCAGCTCGAAGACGCCGCTGCTCTGCGACCTCAAGCCCGGAGGCCAGTACGTTGCTGCCGATTACCACGCCGCAGGTGGCAGCCGCTTGCTCGCAAAGCGTCTGATCGACGCTGGCCTTATCGACGGCACCTCTTGGAATGTCACCGGCAAGACCCTCGGCGAAGAAGCCGCGCAAGCCGTCGAGACTCCCGGACAGAAAGTCATCCACGCCCTCGACAACGCCATCAAGCCCACCGGCGGGCTCGTCATCCTCAAAGGCAATCTCGCCCCCGAAGGCTGCGTGATCAAGGTCGCCGGACACAAGCGCCTCGAGCATCGCGGCCCGGCGCGCGTCTTCGACTCCGAACAGGACGCCTTCCACGCCGTCGAGGGCGGACAGATTAAGCCCAACGACGTGATCGTCATCCGCTACGAAGGCCCGAAGGGCGGTCCCGGCATGCGCGAGATGCTGCAGGTCACCGCCGCCATCGCCGGCATCCCCGAGTTGAGCGAGACTGTCGCGCTGCTCACCGACGGCCGCTTCTCCGGAGCCACGCGCGGCCTCATGGCCGGCCACGTCGCGCCCGAAGCAGCCGTCGGCGGTCCCATCGCTGCCGTGCGCGAAGGCGACATCATCCATTTTGATATTCCTAACCGCAAGCTCTCGGTCGAAGTCTCCGACAAGGAGCTTGCCGAACGACTGAAGTCTTGGCATAAACCCGTCCCCCGCTTTGCCCGCGGAGTTTTCCGCAAATACACCGACACCGTTTCGTCGGCGTCACTGGGCGCGGTAACACATTGAATCGCTGTAAGGAGCAGGAGATGAGTGAAGCGAAATCTGACGGCACACGTTTAACCGGATCCGAAATCCTCTGGGCCACCCTCGAAGGCGAGGGCGTGCGCGAGGTCTTCGGCTATCCCGGCGGCGCAATCCTCCCCGCCTATGACGCGCTACGCAAATTCCCCATCCGCCACATCCTCGTCCGCCACGAGCAAGGCGCGGTGCACATGGCCGACGGCTATGCGCGCGCCTCCGGCAAAGTTGGCGTGGCCGTCGCCACCTCCGGACCCGGCGCCACCAACATGGTCACCGGCATGGCCACAGCAATGATGGACTCCATCCCCGTGCTCTGCATCACCGGACAGGTCTCAAGCAAGGTTCTCGGCTCCGACGCCTTCCAGGAAATCGACATCACCGGCATCACTCTGCCGGTGACCAAGCACAACTACCTCGTCACGCGCGCCGAAGACATCGCTCCCGTCATCCGCGAGGCCCTGCTCATCGCGCAGTCCGGCCGCCCCGGCCCCGTGCTGGTCGACATCACCAAGGACGCGCAGCAGGCAACCGCGACCTACGATTTTGCGGCCGCCGCACCGCGTCCCTATCGCCCTCATCCCATGCTCCGCGCCGAGACCGACTCCGTCCTGAAGGCTGCCGAGCTGATCCGCAGCGCTAAACGGCCCATCATCTTCGCCGGACACGGCATGATTCAATCCGGTGCACGCGAGCAGGTTCGCGCCCTAGCTGAGCGGCTACAGATCCCTGTCGCGTCTACGTTGCTAGGCCTGGGCGGCTTCCCCGCGTCGCATCCGCTCTCGCTGGGCATGATGGGCATGCATGGCGAAGCATGGGTCAACCACGCCATTCAGCAATCCGATCTGCTCATCGCCTGCGGCATGCGCTTCGACGATCGCGTGACCGGCTCGCTCTCGACCTACGCGCCAAACGCAAAGAAGATTCACATCGAGATCGATCCCGCCGAGATCAACAAGAACGTCAAGGTTGAGGTCGCGCTCATCGGCGACCTCGCTCAGGTCCTCGAAGCCCTGCTGCCGCATCTCGCCCCCCGCTCCGGCGGCGAATCCCCGTGGCTGCGCGAGGTGAACGCCATGAAGGGTGAATGCGCGGTACGCGACATCCAGAACCTTCCCGACAACGGACACCTCTACGCCGCCCACGTCATGAACGACCTGTGGCACGCCACAAACGGCAAGGCCATCGTCGTCACCGACGTCGGTCAGCACCAGATGTGGGAAGCGCAGTACTACAAGCATGAAGACCCGCGCACGCTCATCACCTCCGGCGGACTCGGAACTATGGGTTTCGCTCTGCCCGCTGCCATCGGCGCAAAGGTAGCCTGCCCCGACAAGGAAGTCTGGGTCATCGCCGGAGACGGCGGCTTCCAGATGACCGCAGCCGAGCTCTCGACCATTGCCCAGGAGAACCTCGACCTCAACATCGCGGTCGTCAACAACGGATACCTCGGCATGGTGCGCCAATGGCAGGAGTTTTTCTACGACAAGAACTACGAGTCGTCGCCCATCCTCAGCCCGGACTACGTCAAGCTCGCCGATGCCCACGGCATCCCCGGCGCAACCGTACGTACACGCGGCGAAGTGCTGCCCGCCGTCAACGCGGCACGCGAACGCAGAGGACCATTCCTGATTAACTTCCTCGTCGAAAAGGAAGATTCCGTGTACCCCATGATCGCCGCCGGCTCCGCGCTCCATGAAATGATCCGCCGGCCGGAGAAGGACCCGCTGATCGAGACCGCGCAGGACGCATAACCGCAAGAGGAAAGATTCGTAACCGTATGCTGCACACATTTGTAGCCATCGTCCAAGACAGACCCGGAGTCCTCACGCGCGTCGCCTCGCTCTTCCGCCGGTTGAACGTTAATATCGTCTCGCTCACTGTCGGCCACTCGGAGAAGCCCGGCGTGTCGCGCATGACCATCGTCTCCGAGGCCTCGCCTTCGGCAGGCCACCGCATCATGGCCAGCCTTTACAAACTCGAGAACGTTCTGCAGGTCGACGACATCGGCCAGCACTCCAGCGTCAGCCGCGAGCTTGCTCTGATCAAAGTTGCCGCCACACCGAAGACGCGATCGCACATCTTCGAACTCGTCGAGGTCTTCCGCGCGCGCATCGTCGATCTTGCCCCTGAGTCGCTGATGATCGAAATTACCGGTGTCGAAAGCAAGATCGAAGGACTCATTCAGGTTCTGACCGAGAGCGAAGACCGCATCCTTGAAATCTCCCGCACCGGACGCATGGTCATGCGGCGCGGCCAGCATACCAGCCGCGTGCTCGATGCCATGCGCGTGGCCACATCCGAGACGGAAGCCGAAACTATCCCTGAAGCAGAAGCGGAAAATGTAGAGGAAGCCGATCTGCCGCAGTAACCAATAGACTTTCAATTCAATCAAAGAAGACACGAGGAATTACGAAATGCCGAAGACCTATCACGATCAGGACGCCGACCTGTCGCTTATCCAGAAGAAGAAGGTAGCCATCATCGGCTACGGATCGCAGGGCCACGCGCACGCCCTCAACCTCAAGGATTCGGGCGTCGAAGTCCGAGTCGGTCTCCCCGCAACCAGCAAATCAATCGACAAGGCGAAGAAAGCCGGCCTCGAAGTCAGCGCCGTGAGCGACGCTGCGGCCTGGGCCGATGTCATCATGATCCTTACCCCCGATCACTCGCAGGGCGACACCTACAAGAGCGACATCGCCCCCAACCTCAAGGCCGGCAAGACGCTGATGTTCGCCCACGGCTTCAACATCCGCTTCGGCACCATCGATCCGCCCAAGGACATCGACGTTTCGCTCGTCGCACCTAAGGCCCCCGGGCACCGCGTGCGCGAAGTCTTCACGGAAGGCGGAGGAACACCCGGCCTCGTCGCTATCCACCAGGACGCCTCCGGCAAAGCCCTCGAACTTGCGCTCTCTTACGCGAAAGGCATCGGCTGCACACGCGCCGGCGTCATCCAGACCACCTTCGCCGAAGAAACTGAGACCGACCTCTTCGGTGAGCAGGCGGTTCTCTGCGGAGGCGCCTCAGCTCTCGTGAAGGCGGGCTTCGAAACGCTGGTCGAAGCCGGCTATCAGCCCGAGATCGCCTACTTCGAGTGCCTGCATGAGCTCAAGCTCATCGTCGACCTCATGTACCGTGGCGGCCTCGCCTACATGCGCTATTCCATCTCCGACACCGCGGAGTACGGCGACTACACCGCCGGCCCGCGCATCGTCACCGACGCAACCCGCGCCGAAATGAAGAAGCTCCTGAAGGAGATTCAGGAAGGCACCTTCGCCAAGAAATGGATCGAAGAGAACAAGACCGGCCGCAAGCATTTCACTGAAATGCGCAAAGCGGAAGCCCAGCACCCCATCGAGAAGGTGGGCGCCACGCTGCGTGCGGCCATGCCTTTCCTCGATCCGGTCACCGTCAAAGACAACGCGCCCGAGGCCGCGCAACCGGAAACCGTTAGCGCCTAGCCTCGCTGTATCCACGCTGGCCGCGGATATTCGATCCGCGGCCACAAACGTCGACTGTGAATATGGCCACCTACCGTTCCCCCATTCTCGTCGCGCTCGCCATATTTGCCGCGACAGCATTCGGCCAGGCAAGCCTCAAGTGCCAGGTGCAGCCAAAAACGCTCGCCGCGATGCGCAACTGCTATCGTCCGCTGCTGGTCTTCAGCCCCTCGGCTACAGACGCACGGCTCAAGCGCCAGAGTGAAATTCTCGACGCCGATGCCGACGACATGATGGATCGCTTCGTGCTGTTCACCCCTATTTTGCCCTCATCCAAGGGCTTTTCCGCGCCACTCGACACCCCTTATGCGCTGCTCAGCATGCAGCAGATGCAGGCGATCCGCTCTCAGTTCGAGGTGCCTCAGGAGACCTTTGTTGTCGTCCTGCTCGGCGAAGACGGCAGCGAGGCCCTGCGCGCCACCAGCCCGGTCAGTTCCACGCGCCTGAACGCGCTCATCGACACCATGCCCTCACGCACGATGGAAATGAAACGTCCCCACGCGAATTGATTATTGTGCACACCTCGACCCAGTCACCGCATCGGTTACCATCAGAAGAAGAGGCGAGATTATGACGACTGCCAGCACCATCCCCACGCTGGATTCCGCTGATCGAAAGTCCGCTACCGGCCGCACGCCGATCCCCGAAATCATCGAGGCACTCAAGCGTGTGCCGCCCCTGCACGGCATGGAGCAGAGCGAATACGAGTGGCTGGCCGCGCATGGCGTCGAACGCTTCGAGCCGGTGGGAACCACGCTGTTCGAAGAAGGCGATCCCGCGACCACGATGAACATCCTGCTCAAGGGCGAAATCCACGTCCGCCGTGGACGCGGCGTTCCGTCGGCGTTTTTCATTGGCCGCACCGGCCTCATCACCGGCCTACTGCCCTTCTCACGCATGAAGACCTATGGCGGCCACGGATACGTCGTCACCGACGCATGGTCGCTCGACTTCGACCGCCAGCTGTTTCCCGAGATGCTTCGCGAGGTGCCCTCAATGGCGCAGCGCTGCGTCTCCGTTCTGCTCGATCGCGTCCGTGAAATCACCCGGCTCGAGCAGCAGACCGAGAAACTCAATGCCCTTGGTAAGCTCGCCGGAAATCTTGCCCACGAGATGAACAATCCGGCATCGGCGGCGCAGCGTGCTGCCTCGGGCCTGCTCGAAGAGCTGCGCGTCTATGGTCAGGAAAAGTTCAAGCTGGGCAGTCTTTGTCTCGACGAAAAGCACTTGCTGCAGGTAAGAAAATGGCAGGAAGGCATTCGCGAACAGGCCCGCGCGAAGTCGCCTGATCCGGTACAGCACGCGGCGAATGAAGACAAGCTGCAGGCCTGGCTAAGGGATCACGGCGTCAGGGAGACGTGGAAGGTTGCTCCTGAGCTTGCCGAACTCGGCGTGACCGCAGAGCAGCTTAACCCGCTGGGCGAAGTTCTCAATGCCGATTCCCTCTCCATCGTGCTGGCGCAGTTTGCGTCTTCCGTGCGTGCGGAGCGCATCGCCGAAGCCATGCTCGACTCCACCGCTCGCATCTTCGATCTCATCCGCGCCATCAAAGACTACTCCTACATGGACCAGGCGCCGATTCAGGAAGTCGACGTTCGTCAGGCCCTCGAGAATACCCTGACCATGCTGCAGTCGCGCCTCACGCATGTCGAGATCGACCGCCGCTATGAAGACGACCTGCCGCTGATCGCTGCCTACGGCAGTGAGCTGAACCAGGTGTGGATGGCGCTGCTTGAAAACGCGCTCGATGCGATTCAGGATCGCGGCAAGATCACGCTTGGGGTCCAGCTCTCCGGCGAAATGCTCCTCATCGAAGTCTGGGACAACGGTCCCGGCATTCCCGAGGATCTGCAGGATCGCATCTTCGAGCCCTTTTTCACGACCAAGGCTCCCGGCTCAGGCCTCGGCCTTGGTTTAGACACCGCGCAGCGCGTCGTTCGCCGCCACCGCGGCTTCATCCGCGTGCAGTCGGAGCCGGGTGCGACCTGCTTCCAGGTGCGTCTGCCTATTGACCAACTGCAGGCTTACTAATTTGCTGGTGCCAGAATTGAACGTTGACCTCGTCGGCGTTGGACTGAACGCCACCGACACACTTATCCCGCTCGCCGCTTTTCCCGAGCGTGGCTCCAAAATCGAGTACAGCTCGCCAACCGTCCTTCCCGGTGGACAGGTCGCTACCACCGTCGTCGCCTGCCAGCACTGGGGTATGCGTACGCGATACGTGGGCAAACTGGGAGATGACGACGCGGCCGCGCTCCATCGCCGCGAGTTCTCGCGCGCGGGCGTAGAAGCCGAGCTTGTTACCGTGCCTAGCTGCGCAAGTCCGCAGTCGCTCATCCTCGTAGACGCTGCGGGTGAGCGCACGGTTCTCTGCCGTCGCGATGAGCGGCTAATTCTTCAGCCTAGTGAACTCAAGCGCGAATGGATCGTCAACGCCCGCGCGCTCCACGTCGACGGCCACGACACCGCTGCCGCCACCTTGGCCGCCCGCTGGGCCCGCGAAGCCGGCATCAGCGTCGTTGCCGACCTCGACGAGGCCTATCCCGGCGTCGAAGATCTGCTCGAAAACGTTGACTATCTCATCGTCAGCCGCAATTTCCCCACCCTGATCACCGGCGAACCGCAACTCGAAGAGGCTCTCCGCCAGATGCGCAGCCATTACGGCTCCGATCTCACCGCCGCAACTCTGGGAGAAGAAGGCGTGCTCGCCTGGGACGGCAAGCGGTTCCTCCACGCCGCCGCCTATCGCGTGCCTGTCGTCGACACCACCGGGGCGGGCGACATTTTCCACGCCGGCTTCATCTACGGACTCCTCCAGGCCTGGCCGCTGCAGCGCCAACTCGACTTCGCCTGCGCCGCGGCTGCCCTGAACTGCACCGCAACAGGAGCCCGTGGAGGCATCGCCTCAGTTGCCGCGATCGAACACCTCATGGCCACCGGCTCACGTTACGAAACCACCTACAATAATCTGGCAGTTGACGCATCCCACGTGCTCGGCAGACGATAGCTGACCAGATCGCAGCTCAAGCGAGGTCGGCATGCGCCGCACATCTCCCGGCTTGGTGCTATTCCTGACGTTGTTCATCGCTCTCTTCACCGCGTCGGCTCAGCAGCCCGTCCATGGGCTCTGGATCTGGAAGACCCCGACAGTTCTCGCCGCTCCCCACGCCGCCGACACCTTGCGCGACTTCTGCCGGACCGAACACATCAACGAGGTCTATGTCGCTTTCACCGCCGCCGCGAAAGCCGGCCCATCAGGAGAGGATCAACTCGCCGGCCTCATCAGCCTGCTTCACAAATCAAACATTCGCGTCGAAGCTCTGCTGTCGAGCACCGATGCGGACGAACCCGGCAAGCCGCGCGAGAAACTCATAGGCCACATTTACGACGTCATCTCCTTCAATCAGGGTCATCCCAACGCTACATTCGACGGCATTCACCTCGACATCGAGCCGCAGCAGCGCCCGGAAAACAAGGGTTCCGGCAACCTCAACTTCCTGCCCGGCCTCGTCGACGCCTATCGCGCCGCGCTCCATCTCACCGGCCCCGCTCATCTCAGCATCAACGCCGACATCCAGAAGAAGCTCCTCGAAGGCAACCTCGACCAGCGCCGCAGCCTGTTCTCATCCCTGCCGAGAATCACACTTATGCTCTACGAGCTCAGCAGCCCCGGCGATGGACAATCGAGCGGACAGAAGAAGGACAAGCTTCAGGCCAATAGCGAGAAGTTTCTAAAGATGGCCTACGAAGGACTACCCGAGTCCAATCTCGCAAAGCTGGCCATCGGCCTGCGTACACCCGACTACGGTCAGCTCATGCCCGAAATGCTCAAGGCCGTGGACGACACACTCCGCACCAACCCGCACTATCTCGGCTGGGCCTGGCACTCCTACAATGGACCATCTCGCTGATCGATAGCGCCTGCTACTCGGCGCGCAAAGCCTCCACCGGATTCACCCCCGCCGCACGTTGCGCTGGCAGATATGCAGCGAGCGCCCCGCTCAGCATGAGCACAATCGCAACCGCCGCCAGCGTCCACCCATCGTGTACCGATACCCCATACAGATAACTGCGCACCAGCCTCCCCGCCACGAACGCCATCACCAGCCCCAGCACCACTCCCGTTACCACCATCGAGGCCGCCTGCCGCATCACCAGCCACACCACGTCCCCGCGTTGCGCGCCGAGAGCAATGCGCACGCCCAGCTCGCGTGTGCGTTGGCTCACGACGTATGCCAGCAGCCCATAGAGCCCGGCCACGCACAGCAGCAGAGCTGATCCCGCGAAAATCTCCAGCAGATGCGCCGCCAGCGTCTGACTCCCGTACGAGTCCTCTACCACCTGGTTCATCGTCGTGAAATTGCTCCCCGCCAACGCCGGATCCGCCTGCCGCATCACCTCGCGCAGTTCGGGAATGATCGTGCTCGGATTTCGATTCGTCCGCACCGCAATATCCATCGCAATGGCTTCGATCGCCTGGTAGAAGCCGCTCTGCTGCGTCACCTGCGCGAGCGAAACCTGAACCTCCGGCTGTGTCGGCTCCGCGATCGCCTTCTGCCGCAGATCATCGACGACGCCGACAATGTGTGCCGACCGATCCGGAGTCAGGTGCCACAGCTCCATCCCCACAACCTTATTCAGGTTCTGCTGATTCGGTGCGAACTCTCTTGCAAATGCCAGGTTCACCACCAGCACCGGCGGCGAAGACGCTGTATCGTTCTCGTTGAGGTAGCGCCCCGCCAGCATCTTGAAGCCGAAGACTTTCTGCAGATCGGGACTCGCCGCATTCAGCCGCGCTATCACATCCTTCGACTTGCCTCCCGAGCTTCCTGGATCGCCCTTCAACGTCAGCAGAAGCTGAAATGTCTTTCCCAGCGGCACTTCCGACATTAATCCCGCCGCCTGCACACCCGGCACATTCCTGATCCGCTCCAGCAACGGCGCGTAGAGATTGTCTCCCATGTTGTGTCCCGCAAATTTGTAACCGGGAACCTGCAAATTCGCGACAACGATGTGATCCGTCCGGAATCCGAGCGGCACATGACGCAGCGCGTAGATCGTTCGCAGCAACAATCCGCAACCCACCAGCAGCGTGAGCGACATGGCAATCTCCACCACCACCAGCGCGCCACGCATCCGATGCTGCGCGCGCGTGCTGCCGCTCCGCTGATTGCCCTGCTTGAGAGCCGGCTCAATCGGCGACCGCGCTACCAGCCACGCCGGCCACACCGACGATACCAGGGCCGAAACCACCGTCAGCGCTACCAGCGCCGCAACCACCCGTCCATCCACTGCCGCTGGAACCGGAAACGGCAGCCGATGCTCCATGCCGTGAGAAAACGCCTTCACAACCAGCAGCGCCAACCCGGCTCCAGCCAACGCTGCACAACTGCTCAGCAGCAGCCCTTCGACAATGAACTGCTGCACGATCCGTCCGCGCCCTGCTCCCAACGCTCCGCGCAGAGCGATCTCGCGTTGCCGCACCAAGGCCCGCGCCAGCAGCAGATTCGTCGCGTTCACGCACGCAATCAGCCACAGCACTCCGGACGCCGCCAGCAGCATCTCCAGCGCGCCTTTCACGTCCTTGTCCACAAGCGAAGCCGCGTAGCTTGTCACCACAATATTGGACCGCTCCTTGCGATCATCGGCATCGACGTAGCCCTTTACGACCTGCTTCTGTAGCGTAGAGAGCTGAGCCTGTGCCTGCCCCGCTGTCACTCCATCCGCCAGCCGCGCGATCACGTCATATTCGGGAGTCTTATCCGTCCGCCCGCGGTCCTCGTCGCCGGGCTGCGCCAGCGTCCACACCTGCGCGTACCTCACGTCGAAAGGGAATGAAAACCCGCGTGGCATCACTCCCACCACCGTGTAAGGCTCGCCGCTTATCTTCACCGTCCTGCCCAGCACCGACGGATCTCCACCGAATGCCTCGCGCCACGCGCCGTCGCTCAGAACCACGCTGGTCGCATCCGCGCTCTTCGCAAACCCATCCTGCCCGTTGCGAAAGTCACGACCCATCTCCGGAGCCGCACCCAATACCGCAAACAGATTGGCGCTTATTTTGTATGAGCCGACCTGCTGCGAACTCGTCTTCCCTTCAAGAAAATTCCGTCCCGTAGCCCAGCGGTAGAACGCGATCCCCTCAAAACCCCGGCTCCATTTCCGCCACTCCTCGACATCGAGATACGTGGGCTCAATGTTGACTCCCGCCTTGCTGCCCTCGCGCATCTCCATCAGGCGATCTGCATGCGTATAGGGCAGCGGCCTCAGCAGCACCCGGTCCACCACCGTGAACATCGCCGTAGCCGCGCCCATTCCCAGCGCCAGCGTGCCGATGACCGCCGCGGCGAATCCCCATGACTTCCGCATCTGCCGCAGCGCATAGCGAAGATCCTGCCGCAGCCGCTCCAGCCACATCCAGCCCCACCCCTCGCGAGTTACATCCTTCACCAGCGCTTCGTTGCCAAACTCCCGCCGCGCCTGCCGCTCCGCCTCGGCCCCGTTCAGTCCGCGCTCGCGCGCATCGGCTGCGGCCATCGCCAGATGCGCCTCGATCTCCGCATCCAGTTCCCGCTTGTTCGCTTCAGGCAGATTTGCAAACCAGCGCCGCCACCAGGTCATTCCCGCCTCCGGACCACGATGGAGGCATCCTACATCCCTAGGGGTAGATTGTCTACATGGAAGAGCCGCAGATGTCGTTGACACATGATATGTCCGGTGG
>Ga0210398_10004430_pt1 | contig 13173 bp, 9 predicted proteins | sample IncBWC4OmetaG_FD_161047 | JGI IMG/M metagenome (GOLD analysis project Ga0210398, IMG submission 161047) | Forest soil microbial communities from Barre Woods Harvard Forest LTER site, Petersham, Massachusetts, United States - Inc-BW-C-4-O | ecosystem: Environmental > Terrestrial > Soil >... | reverse complement strand
CAGAGAATGCAGGTACTGGAAAGCGAAGTGAATTCCAGTAGCAGCAGCTCGCGTGACGGCTTTGTAGCGACCACCGACAGCGCGGATCCTGATAGCCACACCGCCGGTGTTGCTTCTGCACCGGTAGATGGCGTACCAACGGGCAGGGCCGGGCGACCATCGCAAGCGGGGGGTGAATCACCAATGGCCCTTCATTTCAAGGGCGTCACGATTACGCCTGGTGGTTTCATGGCGGCAGAAACAGTCTTCCGCAATAAGGCCGAGGCTGCAGACATCAACACCGCGTTCAACAGCATCCCCTTCTCCGGTAACTCAGGAGGCCAAACGACGGAATTCAACGCCAGCGCCCGTCAGTCGCGCCTCAACATGACTATCGAGGGCAAGCTCGCATCCGTCAAGCTCACCAGCTACACCGAAGTAGACTTCCTCGGCGCAGGCATCACTTCAAACAACAACGAGAGCAACAGCTACGTTCTTCGTCTTCGGGAAGCATTCGGCCAAGCCAAATTCGATAATGGCTGGACCATCACAGGAGGCCAACAGTGGAGCTTAATTACCGAAGACAGGCACGCCATCGATAACCTCCTCGGCCCGGGAAAAATCGGAGAAGCTGTGCCTCTGACCATCGACCCGCAGTATAACGTTGGTTTTAGCTGGGCGCGGCAAGAGAGTTTCCGTGTAGCTAAGAACCTTGGACCATTGACTCTCGCCGCTTCGGTGGAAGGATCTGCGACCACCGCGACGGTTCACGGAAATCCAACGATAACCACTCTCAGCACCACGAACTCGGTCCTGGGTGGGGGTTCGGTCGCAGGCATACCTAATCCTGCGGTAACCACTCCAACTCTGACTACCACAGTGTTCAACAATTTCCTCATCGGCGCCCCGGGTCTCAGTGGGGGGCTTTTCAATCCGACTGGGACGTATGCATACAACAAGACGCCCGATTTCGTTTTCAAGGCCGCTTTGGATCCAGGCCCCTGGGGGCACTTCGAAGTCTTCGGATTGGTTTCCACATTCCGGGATCGAGTCTATCCGTGCTTCTTTGCGAACGGTGGATTCAACTTCCCCGCAAACCTGCCGGGTGAAGACCCCGCGAATCCCCCGGTTAACATTCCGGCGACGGTCTGCCCGCTAACCGGCTCCACAAATCCGACTTCGGGTGCCTTTAACGACTCGAGGACCGGCGGTGGAATTGGCGCAAACGGACGCGTGCATCTGTTCAACAACAAAATTGAAGCTGGCGTTCACGTCCTAGGCGGCGATGGTATCGGCCGCTACGGCACCGCTGGATTGCCGGATTCAACTGTGCGCCCTGGCGGCACACTCGCATTGCTCAGGAACTATCAGGCTCTCGGCACGCTCGATTTGCACCCCACACCGAAGCTGGATATTTACGCGTACGTCGGCGGGGAATACTCGGGCCGAGATTTCTTCACGTTTACAAATCCAGTCACCGGCGCCACAGGCCACGCAGGATACGGCTCGCCCTCGATTCGAAATGACGGGTGTTCCGTTGAACCGCTACCCGTGGCAACTCCAGGTAACCCTCCTAATACAACAGCTGTCCTGGGATCCACTGGGTTCATCCCCGGTTCCCTGGGGAACTGCGCTGGGGATACCCGGGTCATCATCGAAGGCACGCTGGGATTCTGGTACCGCGTCTACAACGGCGAAAAGGGTCGGGTCCAGTGGGGAGCGCAGTACTCCTATATCACTCGTAACACCTGGGCTGGCTCCAGTGCCACTGCAGGCGTTTCGTCACAGCCAAGCGCGATCGACAATATGGTGTTCACGTCGTTCCGCTATTACCTGCCTTAGATCAAATTCGGCGCGGGGAGGCACCAAACGCCTCCCCGCGTTCGATCTTTTACTTGGTGATTGCTGAATCCTGAAGCAAATCTTCCTCTCCGCTTTCAGGATCCGAGTAGGTTCACTCACCAGTCCCTTAAGTTGGCACACTTGCGCCTAATTCCGCCGAGTCAAGAAAGGGAAAGTTAGGTCAGCTTGCGACGGATGGTTCGCGCGAACTGGAGACCATCGAGGGACGGATACGGCGGAACAGGCGCACGCTGAAGAATCTTTCCCGGCAGGGATCGCAGCGATAAGAAGGAAAATGCAGCCAGCGCTTCAATCCGAGTAGCGAGCCGTGGTCCACGCGCTCTCGAGAAATGTGTTCGAGATCGAAATTTCCACACTTAGGGCAGTGAGCAAACCGCTCAAAAGTGGTAGCTACACGCCAGGCATAAAAGCGGCGGTCGCAGGTGTGGCATCGCCAGGGGCGCAGGCTGACCGCGGAGAGACTGTAATCCAAAGCGCCATCGCGATGCGATTGAAAGCAGTTGGCGCTCCGGCATTGCGGACAAATCATCGCGTGAAATCGCTCCGTCTTTCGCTCGCAGAATACCTAAAACCTCTCCACGGAGCAAGTCTGAACGATTCCGTTTCCCAACCTTGCGCGTGTAGAATACGGTTGGAAAGGAATCCAAATGCCCGACTACACCGCGGCGCATGCTCGCGCGGGGATTCACGCCAAGTTGCCGGCCCTGGAAACATGGCCGAATCATTTCCCCGGCTACGAAATCACCATTCGATTTCCGGAGTACACGTCCGTCTGCCCGAAAACAGGACTTCCGGACTACGGCGTGATTACCATCCAGTACGAGCCAAAAAAACTCTGCCTCGAATTGAAATCTCTGAAAATGTATCTCCTGGCTTATCGCGATCTCGGAATTTTCTACGAAAATGCGGTGAATCGTATGCTGCGTGACTTCGTGGCGGCAGTGCGTCCCGCACGGTTTAGAGTGAGCGGCGAATTCACTCCCAGGGGCGGATTGACGACCACGGTAGAAGCACAATGGCCGTCCCGGGGAAGAAACAAAGGTCCGCGCCGGGCATAGACTTCCTGCCAAGCGTCAGCCATAATTCCGTCCCATATAAGCGGCTGGAGCCGCTGTGCCCAAGGAGGCTCGATGAGTTCGAACCCGAACACCCCCGTGGAAGTAACGCAAGTGACTGAAGCAGGACTGCCGCGTTGGGTGACGCTGCTTTTCGTGGTTGCTTTTGCATTGGTGGGTTATTTGCTATACGCCGGCTATTCGGCGCGGCAGAATTTTCACAAAGGCTTGGACGACGCGGACAGGAAGTTTCAAGCGCTCGCGGCCGAGGTTGACAAGACTAATTCTCGCGTAGCAGACCTGAAAGGGCAGCTCGACGTAACCTCGCAAAAACTCGGGCTGACCCAGGACGAGCTGGCGCGCGCGCGCAGCCTCGCGCAATCCATCAAGAAGGATCAGCTGAAGAGCGACGCGCAACTTAAAGCACAAATCGGCGAGGTGCAGGCCGACACTACAACGAAGTTTGGTCAGGTGGCCACCGAACTCAACGGAACCAAGAGCGATGTCGCTGCAACCAAAGCCGATCTCGAAACCACAAAGACAAAGCTACAGAGCACCATCGGCGACTTGGGCGTGCAGAGCGGTTTGATCGCCAGAAATCATGACGAGGTAGAAGAACTCAAACGCTTGGGTGAGCGAGACATTTTTGAATTCACGCTCGCAAAATCATCGAAGGGCCCAGACCGCGTCGGTCCCATTCAGGTGGAGCTACGCAAAGTCGATACCAAGCACTTTAAATACACGCTGAATGTTGTAGCTGATGACAAAAGCATCGAGAAGAAGGACAAGACGGTTGGCGAACCGATTCAGTTTTATGTTCGAGGAGCTCGCGCACCCTACGAAATCGTTGTGTTCGATCTCACCAAGGAGACCGTCAAGGGATATTTGAGCACACCCAAGTCGGCTCGTGCGGCCGCGCCAACCGCGCCGGCTACTGCGCCTTCAAGTACGCCGCCCGGGAATTAGAACCGGGAATCGAGAATTCGCATTTGCGAGGCTTCGTTTCGGGAAATCATAATTTGCAGGGGGGAACGCGCGTGAACGCGAAACGATCGAGCCTTGGATGTCGAAGCGCCCATTTGCGACGGTCCGGTGGTTATTTGTGTCTGCGTGTGCTGGCCGCAACAGTCCTCGTTTACCTCTATGCGGGCAGCGCGCTGTTTGCCCAGAGCCCCAAGATTTCCGATCGTCTGCCGCAGAACACTCTCTTTTATGTGCAATGGCGTGGCAAGTCGTTCTTAGGTGACGCAGACAAGAAGAATCACGTGTTACAGCTTCTGGAAGATCCTGACTTCGAAGCTCTTCGACAAGCTTTCGCAAAAAGTCTTTTGCAACGCCAGCAGAAAGACGGGTCTCCAACTCCGCCCGTGCAACTATCAGATTTGATCTCATTACTCGACAATCCTGGGGCGGCCGGCCTGATTGCAAGCCCAACTGCTGCCAGCGCTTCCCCCAGCGATCCTTCGCATCTCAGCAGCGTGTTCTTGGTTTACGACATGACAGGCAAAGCTGATTTAGTTAAGAAGTTAAAAACCGCTGCCCAGTCATCCAGCAAAGAGAAGCCCAAGATAACGAGCTACGAATTCGGCGGAACTTCCATCGAGGTCAGCGTCGCAGGATCAAACGCCGCAAGTACAGGATACAGCGCTCGGTCCGGAAATTATTTCCTGATCGCCAGTCAAAAGGAAGTGATCGAAGATCTCGTAACGCGCTTCCGCACCGGAAGTAAGCCGCTGGCTTCGGTGACGCAACTGCCTGAATACCAGGCCGTTCTTCCTTACATCGGATCTGACGCTGCCGTCGAGTATTACGCGCGCATCCCCGACCCGGACAAATGGATTTCCCCGGATCAGAAGGATCAGCCGGTTGTGAAATTCATAAGAAACCTTCATCTCGATAAAATTCACGTGGCTGGCGGCGGTATAAGTTTCGCTGGAGAAGCCTTACACGGGCGCGGCGCGCTGCTGGGAGATACTTCCTCGACAAGTTTGTTCGACATAGTGGGCGCGAACTCAGCGACGTTTCAGATGCAGCAACTCGTGGGGCCTGGTCCGTACTTCAGTATTTTTCGATTCAACTTTTCGCAGTTGTATCAAATAATTCGAGAAGCCGCGTTGGCCACGGTCACACCTCAGCAAGCGGTGGGCCTGACCGGCGCCGAAGCCATGGCGCAGGGATTTCTGGGAATGTCCATCACGGACGCGCTGCAGCTGTTTACCGGCGAGGTCGGCTCCCAGCTTTCGTACACGGCGGATGGAGAGTCGCAACAGCTGTATGCGCTGGCAATTCAGAAACCTCAGGATGTGCTTAAGCTCCTCCGGGTTGCGGTCTCCAAAATAATCGCCACCGAGGATACTTCAGGCGATACCACCTATCTGGATTTGTCTTATCCTACCCACGATCCGGTCTCCGGGCAGGAGCGTCACAATTCTTATTATCTAGCGGTGACGCCGCAGTTCGTTATCGGTGGTCCCAGCAAGGCTATGGTGCGCGAAGCTACAGCGCGCGTCAGTGGAAAATCGGGTGCAACCTCTGAAGCACTGGTTTCCTCAAATCCTGACTTCATTCGTTTGCGCGCGCTTATGCCCGAGAAACTTATCGGGATCGGCGGAGCGGACATGACTCAAATACCGTGGAACAAAGTCGTTAGCCGCTACGTCCGGCAAACTGAACAAGAGGAAAAGCTATCGAAGCAGAAAAATCTTTCCTCCAGTGAGTGGCTGCAGTCGCTCAAGCCTGGCATGTTTACTCGCCACTTGCATGTGATCGCCAATGGTTGGTGGAAGGATTCCAACGGTCTTTATTTTGATTATTACGTCCAGTAAGCGGCGTTCAGTTTTTTTTTGGATTTCATCAGACTGCGGCTTGCTTGCCACCTCCGCGCACACTCTTGGAGATTCCATGAGCCGACGAAACACAATCTTCATGATCTTGATCTGCGGCTTACTCCTCGGCCTGAGTCTTGAACCGGCTCTGCGCGGACAATCTCCCGCTGCGCCGCAGGATAATACGGCGCCCGCTCGATTCGCTTACAGCGGCAATGCTGCACAGGCTCCTGCGACTTTCATCGCCAACCTTTTATTTCTGCCTGTGCGCATCAATCTGGGCAAGCCTTCTCTTTTCGAGTTGGATTCAGTCGCAACCGCAACCTCCGTGGATCCAAGCCGCGTGGCCGACCCAGCGATCCCTCTCGACCCGTTGAAGGCAAGCGTACAAAATTGCATCCTGAATCTTCCGGGAGTGGAATTGCCCATGAGCAATCTCGCCGTCGCTGCGAGAAATGACTTCAGCACTCAAGCGGGAATGCCGTACCAGGGAACCTTGGGAGCGGACTTTTTCGCGCGCTTGGTGGTTGTGGTCGATTATTCCAGACAGACGATCCAGCTCTACGATCCTGCTACTTACGCATATCCCGCGGCGGGCAAAGGTTTTCAGGGAACATTCGCCGGCACTACACCGCTGGTTCGAGTTAAGTTTTCCATTCCAGGACAAAAAACTCTCGAAGCCGATTTCATCGTAAACACCGCCCTCGATTTTCCCATCGTGTTTTCAAGGGCTTTCACCGATAGCCACCGAATTTTGCCGAATCACTTCAAAACGATTCCGGCGTCCTACCCTGCAGTAGATGGGGGTGCGAAGATATTGCTCGGCCGCCTAAAGGATTTTCAGCTTGGCGGGTACACCATCGAAGAGCCTGTCGCCGCGTTTTCTCAGTCGAATCCGGCTTCAGGCCAGAGCAAAACGATCGCCGGCACGATCGGCGCCGATTTCCTGAAGAGATTTACGGTGATCTTTGATCTTCCGCATCAGCGGATGATTCTGGAACCAAATCTGCAGTTCAACAAGTTCGCCGAAGTAGATATGAGTGGACTTTCGATAATCGCAAAAGGGGCCGGACTCAGAACATTCGAGATTGTTCGCGTTCAGCCGGGCACTCCCGCCGCAGCGGCCGGTATTCACGAAGGAGACGTCATTGCTGGAATTGACGAAGAACCCGCGGCGGACATCACGCTCACTTCTATCCGGGAGCTTTTTCGGCAGGTGGGCCACAAGTACAAGCTATTGATCGAGCGGAACGGAAAAACCCAGGAAATTGTCGTTCAGATGAAACGCCTTATCTGACCTGCTTGTTTGAAGCGATTACCGCTCAAAGCAAATCTCTAGTGAAATTTCCGCATGGTCTGAGCCATGTCGTGAAGGCGCGCATCTACTTTGGCGAAGACTCCGCCCAGCGTGAATTTTCCATTGGAAGTGTGCTTGCCCGCGCTGACTCCGGTAAGGATCTCAATCCCCTGTTCAACAGTGCCGACCGGATAGATATGAAACTGGCTTTTGGCAACAGCCGCGATCACTTCGTCGCGCAGCATCAGATCGTCCACGTTTTCCGCGGGAATCAGAACGCCCTGCTTGCCGGTGAGACCTTTCAATTTGCATACATCGTAAAAGCCTTCAATCTTTTGGTTTACTCCGCCAATGGGCTGAATGTCGCCGTGCTGACTCACAGAACCCGTCACGGCCAGCTCTTGCCTGATCGGAAGCCCCGATAGCGCAGACAATAAGGCGTACACTTCCGCCGAACTCGCGCTGTCGCCATCCACGCCCGAGTAAGATTGTTCGAAACAAAGGCTCGCGGAAAGCGAGAGCGGCTTGTCCTGCGCGAACGTACGCCGCAAATAACCGGAAATAATTTGCACGCCTTTGTCGTGAAAACGCCCGCTCAGATTCGATTCGCGCTCAATATTGATGATTCCAGTTTTCCCCAACGAGGCTGAAGCCGTAATGCGGACCGGCTTGCCGAACGGGTATCCGCCGATCTCGAGCACACTAAGCCCGTTCACCTGGCCCACGCGCGTGCCGGTCGTATCGATGAACAAGAGGTTCTGGTCGATCATCTCGCGAATTTTCGTTTCGGTGAGGTTGTGGCGTTCTACCTTGGCGTCCAGAGCCTTGCGAACGTGCTCCGCAGTCACCACTTCTTGTTTTTCGTTCCGCGCCGCATAGCATGCCTCGCGGGCCAAATCGGCAAGATCAAAAAAGCGCGCGGTGATTTTCCCCCGTCTTCCTGCCAACCGCACACCATGTTCTAGAATTGCCGCGAAAGCGGTGCGATCGAAAGGGCAAAGGTCCTCGTCATTAGAAATTTTGCGCAAGCGTCCGGCATATTCGCGGATTATTTCGTCACTCCAATTCATTTCTTCGTCAAATTCCACGCGGACTTTGAAAATCTTGCGGAAGTCCTCTTCGAAGTCATAAAGCAACTCGTACATATCGCGGTCGCCGATCAGAATGATCTTTACGTGCGTTTCAATCGGCTCCGGTTTCAGAGCGGCGGTGCTGAAGGGGAAAAACACGTCCACTGGCTGAATTTCCAACTTTCCGTGATTCAGCGTGCGTTTCAGCGTGCGCCATACGCCCGTCTCTGTCAGCGCATCGAGCGCGTACATCACAAGGTAACCGCCGTCAGCGCGCAGCAGCGAACCTCCGCGCAGATCCATAAAATCGGAACTCCATCCGCCGCGCGCATCATAACTGCGATGTATGGTGCCAAATAGGTTTGCGTAGGTCGGAATGGTTTCGAAGATCACCGGACATTTCTCGCGCTCGCCGTGCGCTAGAATCACATTCACGCCGTATACCCGGAACGGGTCGCGGTCCGAGCGTTCGCTGCGCGCCCCCCCTGCCCCCCCCTCCGACGGCGGCTGATCTTCTTCGCCTTCCCGCTCCTTGAATGGTTCTAGATTATCGAGAATGTGGTGCCGGACTTCCTCCAGGTATTCGGAGATTTGGAGATTCGGATATTTCTCTTTGAGCTCCTCAATCACGCCGTCAACCAGAACCGAAGCTGCTTCTTGCTCCAGGTAGCTCATTTCGCTGGCGAGCTCGCGCGAAAGAGAAAGAGTCTTGCGATAAACGACAGTAAACTCCTGCCGGAACTGGTCGTACTTGCGCTCGAGCTCTTCTGCCGCGGCGCTTTCCAGTTTGCCATCTTGCACCAGCTTGGGAATCTCCTCGATTGGAACCATCGCGCCTTCCAGCACCGGGAAAATTTCGGGTAGCGCAACGGCGCCGACCTGCATCCTGCCCAATGCGAACTGCTCGCGCGCAATGCGCCGTGTGAAATCATCCATCAATTCTTTTTCACGCAGCGTAAACCGCTCGACAATCCGGGTTTTCTGGCGTTGGAACGGTTCGCCTTCGAATACTTGCGGAATGCGCCGGCGCAGAAAATCGATCCCGGTTTCCACTTCCTTCTTGAACGCGTTTGCTTGCCCGCGCGTCAAAGTCAGCAGGCGTGGCCGGTCATTGTTCTTGAAATTGTTGACGTAACACCGGTCCGGAGCGATCTCGCTCTGCGGATGCATGTCTTCGATCATGCGCACGATCATGCCGCCGCGGCTTGTTCCGGAGAGGCCGCAAACAAATAGATTGTAGCCCGGCGCCGTTAGCTCCACGCCCATTCTCAGCGCACGCAACGCCCGGTCCTGCCCCGAATCCGCAATAGAAGGCTCGACCTCGGCCGTCGTTTCAAACGGGATGCGGGCCGGATCGCAGTGCCATCGCAGTTTTTCCGGCGGCAAGCTCGTGAGTTTTGAATTGGAATTTTTCTTCATCCTGCTTCCAAAGGCCGCTACTCTAGCACGCCATCCTAATTGTTCCCACTCGCTTTGGACTTTGTGTTTCTAGCAGGCGAACCCGGGGCATAAAGATCCAGCATGCTTGCTCCGGCAGCGACGACAATCGGCCCCAACACCACACCGAGCATGCCGAAAACACTGATCCCACCCAGCACGCTGACGAAAACCACCAATCCGCCCATCTCCGCTCGGCCGCTAATCATCCACGGGCGAATAATGTTATCCACCAGCCCCACGATCACGCTGCAGAAAATCATCAGAGCGATTCCCATTCCGATGTGGCCGTCGACCATTAGGCTGACAGCCGCAGGCACCCATATCAGTGCCGAACCCACTACCGGAATAAGCGAGAAGAACCCCATCATCACACCCCAGAAAATCGGCGCGCGGATTCCCGTCAACCCGAAAGCCAGCCCCCCCAAGACACCGTGTGCCACTGCCGCCACCAAACTCGAGGTTACGCTCGCAAGAATCAGCTCGCGCGTTTCGTCGATCATGCGGTCACGATGAGCCTTCTCGAATGGAAGCACTTCGCGCAACCGCGCCACAATCGAATCGCCATCGCGAAAAAGGTAAAACATCGCGAGAATCATTACGGTGAGGTGAAACAAAAACACCGCGGTATTTCGCAGGACGGCGCCCAAGCGCGAACCAAGATAACTGGCGCCGGTGTCAGCGTACCGATGTATCACCGTTGTCAAATTACCGGGATTCGCGTCGGGGAAACGCTCTTGAATGCGAAGCCACAGATCGTTCACCCAGGAAAAGTGGCCGCTTTGAATTTGCTGTTGCACTTCCTGTACCGCTTCCACGCCTTGATGGATAAACGCCCCAGTCACCAACAGCGCGGGCACGATTAATATCAATATCACGCCGACTGTACTCGCGGTGGCAGCCAACGTGGCACCCCACTTCCGGGCCAGCCGCGAGTAAATCGGGTACGAAACCACCACCAGAACCACCGCCCAGGCAAGCGGAGCAAGGAATGGCTGGAAGACCAGAAAAACCAGATACGCCAACACCACGAGGATGCCGTAGAACAACGCGGCGCCCAGACGCTTCTGCGAGGTCAATTCGACTGTCAATTAGTTCCTTCTTTGGCTAGCCGTCCAAGAGACTGATAGTGTCATTCGGCGGGTTTGTCAACTCCGGGATGATATATAATTCGTCCAGCGTTACGCGGTCCGCCATGTCCGATCCTCTCTGCAAACACAAACGCACGCAGCTCATTGCCAAAGACGACGACGCTCAATATGTCGAGTGCCTCGACTGCGGAGAAATCTTCGAGGTCGGCGAACTAAATGACGGCACCAGCTCCAGCGAATCTCTCTCCGACGCCTGAACTAGTTCGTTTCGTCACTCAGCGCAAAACACGGCTTCCTGAGCGCGCTTTCGCGGAGTAGAATGCCCTCAACGTGGCCATTATTTCCGATGCAGGAGGCTCCATGGGAAAATTCCTTTGTGTTTTGTCGATTCTCATATTCGCAGGTTGCTCGACCTTCGCACAAGACGCGCCAAAGCCCGCTCCCGCTGAATTCAAAGTTCCGCCGGAAGCTTCCAAGCTGGCAAACCCGGTAAAGTCCACCCCCGCCTCTATCTCTCAAGCAAAGAAAGTATATGAGGTTGACTGCTTAGTTTGTCATGGACCAGACGGCGATGGAAAAGGGGACTTGGCCGCGGACATGAAGACGAAATTGGCAGACTACCGTGATCCTTCCGCGCTAAAAGCTTTCACGGATGGAGATCTTTTTTACATCATCAAAAACGGAAAAGGCGAAATGCCTTCGGAAGGCGACCGCGCCAAACCCGATTCAATCTGGAACCTGGTGAACTATATTCGTTCGTTGGCCAAGAAGGACTCTTCCGCCAAGGCGACACAATAGTTCCGTCTGGCGCGGAAGTGACATCACGGAATTTTGCTCGGAAAAACGGGGGTTTTTCGCATCCAACCAGTCGGCGGGCCCCGTTTCGAGCCAACAAATACCGAGCTAACGAATACCGAGCTTCTCGATTATCCGGCTCACATCCGCCGCGGGAACATCGTAGAGCGCGTGTTCGTCCTCTTGCTCCAGGCGTCCGCGAAGATATTCTGCGGCGATGTAACTCGCTTCGCGATCGGAAAGATCCCGTCCGGCGCGAGCGCGAAACTCCACGAATCCCGGGTGAGCCAGCCCGAGGATAACGCCCTTACCATCCACAAAAAATTTGCAATCCATCGTATCGGCGTGCCGCGTCGCGATTCCGTTCCAGCAATGAGAAAACCGGCAACGATAAATGTAATCGGTTACTTTCGACGGAATATCGAAGGCTCCGATGAAATCGCTCATCGCGCCCGCGTTCGGAATTGTGGGGTAAGAAGTCTTGGCCACGTCAGCTTCTTCTTTTGCCCAAGCGGATCGTCTTACAAATCAAAAAAATGCCGCGCCTTACTTTCGCGCGCCTACGGCAACCGGCTGAGCCGTCCCCTGATAACTACGAATTGCGGCGGCTACACCTGCGCCAGCCGGCACGCGCCGCCCCTGATCGAGCAGGACTTTCTCGAGCGCAGCCAGGAACAGCAACACGTTTGTATTCTGCGACGAATAGCCCATCAAGCCGACGCGCCAGATATGTCCTTTAGTCTTGCCGATGCCGCCCGCGATCTCGATATTGAATTCGTTCAAAAGTTGCTGGCGCACTTTCCCGTCGTCAATCGCCTCGGGAATCTTTACGGCAGTCACGGTAACCAGCCGGTCGGCGGGGTTCGAAACAAACAACTCAAGCTCCATAGCTTCTATCCCGGCAATCAAGGCTTGCTGATTGCGCAGATGGCGCTCCCAGCGCGCCTCAAGCCCCTCTTCCATCACGATGCGCAGCGCTTCGCGCAAACCATAGATGAGCGACACGGGTGGCGTGTGATGGTACGTGCGCTCCGACCCCCACATCGTCATAATCGGCGTGAAATCGAAATACCAGCTTTCGACCGGTGTTTTGCGCGCGCGCATCAAATCCTCAACCCGGCTATTGATAGTAATGGGAGCCATTCCTGGCGGCGCGCTTATCGCTTTCTGCGTGCCGCTGAAGCAGATGTCGATGCGCTCGCGATCCACGTCCAGTGGCACCCCGGCGAGAGAGGCTACCGTATCTACTATAAGCAACGCTCCCAACTCGTCCGCGACCTTGCGAAAGTCCTCCAGGCGCTGCACTACTCCAGTGGAAGTTTCGCCATGGGCCAGCCCTACAAACTTGATTTTCTTCCCTTTGCCTGCGCGGCGAACGTCTTCCGGATCAACCGACCGGCCAAGTTGACCTTCGACGCGAATCACTTTCGCCGGACTGCGCTCGGCAATTACCGCCATCCGCTCGGAAAACATACCGTTCACGCACACAATGCACTCGTCGCCTGCTTCCAAAGGATTCAACACCGCGGCTTCGATCCCACCAGAGCCGGAAGCGGAAACAGGGTAGGTCACGCGATTCTTGGTCTGAAAAACTTGCCGCAGCAGCACTTGTACATCGTTCATCATGTTTATGAACCATGGGTCCATATGACCGACCAGCGGTGCTGACATGGCGCGGTACACGCGTGGGTCCATGCAGGAAGGTCCCGGAGTCATCATCAAACGTGTCGGCGGAAGGAGCTCGCCAATAATCTCACTCAT
>Ga0210398_10004428_pt1 | contig 13175 bp, 11 predicted proteins | sample IncBWC4OmetaG_FD_161047 | JGI IMG/M metagenome (GOLD analysis project Ga0210398, IMG submission 161047) | Forest soil microbial communities from Barre Woods Harvard Forest LTER site, Petersham, Massachusetts, United States - Inc-BW-C-4-O | ecosystem: Environmental > Terrestrial > Soil >... | reverse complement strand
GTGCCGCCGATATCGGCGGCGAGGATCGTGACAGTCTTCTGCGCCGCCCCGCTCTTCCGCGCCGCCCCGCTCTTCCGCGCCGCGCCGTTCTTCTGCCCGGCGACGGCCTCTTGCCCCCGGGGAGGCTCGTTTTTAAAAGCAATGGGGATCATGTGAAATCAAATTTACATGTTCCGGCGATATTGACCGCCTACTGCATATAAAGCGTTGGTTATTTCCCCGAGGCTGCACGACTTTACGGTCGTCATCAACGCTTCAAAAAGATTCCCTCCACCAACCGCCACCTCCTGCAATCGCCCCAACATTTCGGCGCTGCGGGCTTTATTGCGTTGACGGAAGGCCTGAAGGTTGCGGATCTGCAGGTCTTTCTCTTCTGTCGTGCTGCGGATCACTTCGTCCGGGAGGATAGTGGGGGAGCCTTCTTTGCCCAGAAAAGTATTGACGCCCACAATGGGCAACGCCCCGCTGTGTTTGAGGCTTTCGTAGTACAGGCTTTCTTCCTGGATTTTGTTCCGTTGATACATCCGCTCCATCGCACCGAGCACGCCGCCGCGATCGGTCAGCCGGTCGAATTCCTTCATGACGGCTTCTTCGACAAGGTCGGTCAACTCTTCCAGCGCAAAGCTGCCCTGCGTAAAATTCTCTGTCCGGGCGCTTCCGAGTTCGCGGTTGATGATCAGCTGGATGGCCATGGCCCTGCGGACGCTGGCCTCCGTCGGGGTTGTGATCGCTTCGTCGTAGGCGTTTGTGTGCAGAGAATTGCAATTGTCATAGATCGCGTACAGCGCTTGCAGGGTGGTGCGGATATCGTTGAAGTCGATCTCCTGAGCATGGAGGCTCCGGCCGCTGGTCTGGATATGGTATTTGAGCTTTTGGGACCTGCTGTTGCCTTTATAGATGATTTTGATTGCTTTGGCCCAGATGCGTCTGGCGACGCGGCCGATCACGCTGTATTCCGGGTCCATTCCGTTGCTGAAGAAGAAGGATAGATTTGGTGCGAAGTCATCGAGCGCCATTCCCCGGCTGAGGTAGTATTCCACATATGTGAAACCGTTGGCAAGGGTAAACGCCAGCTGGGTGATCGGGTTGGCGCCCGCCTCCGCGATGTGGTAGCCGCTGATGGAGACGCTGTAGAAATTTCGTACTTTCTTGTCGATGAAGTAGGCCTGGACGTCGCCCATAAGCCTTAGTGCGAATTCGGTGCTGAAGATACAGGTGTTCTGGGCCTGGTCTTCCTTGAGGATGTCGGCTTGGACGGTCCCGCGGACCTGGGACAGGGTTTCGGCCATTATCTTTTCATAGACATCCGGCGGCAGCACTTCATCGCCGCTGAGACCAAGGAGGGCGAGACCAAGCCCATTGTTGCCCGCCGGGAGGTCGCCGGAATAGTAAGGTCGACCCGCCTCCCCATTCTCTCGAACTGCCGCCCCATTCTCCCGACTCACCCCCCCATGCTCCGCGAGATATTTCTCGCATTGCTGATCGATCGCCGCGTTCATAAAAAAAGCGAGAATGATGGGCGCGGGCCCATTGATCGTCATGCTGACCGAAGTCCGGGGATCGCAGAGGTCAAACCCGCTGTACAGCTTCTTCGCATCATCGACAGTGGCGATGCTGACACCCGAATTGCCGATCTTTCCATAGATATCGGGACGGTAGTCGGGGTCTTCGCCGTAGAGCGTTACCGAGTCGAACGCAGTGCTGAGCCGGATCGCGGGCTGACCGGCGCTGACATAGTGAAAGCGTTTGTTGGTGCGTTCGGGTCCGCCTTCGCCGGCAAACATCCTTGTCGGATCCTCCTCCGAGCGTTTCAACGGAAAGGTGCCCGCGGTGAACGGGAATTTGCCGGGGAAATTTTCCTGTACCCGCCAGCGGAGGATATCCCCCCAATCGGAAAAGCGGGGTACTGCGATCCGCGGGATCTTCAGGTGCGAAAGCGATTCGGTATACAACGGCTGCTGGATGATGCGGCCGCGTACCTCATATTCGAAATAATCGCGTTTATACCGGTCACGGGTAGTTTGCCATTCGCTGATTAGCTTCCGGCAGACAGAAAACAACTGTTTTTCCAGTCGGGAGATTTGCTGTTCCAGGGGTTGGCGGGCGGACGACTCCCTGGGAAGCTCTTCGAGCGCGCCGGTCAGCTTGTAAAGCCGGGAAGCGATCGCCGCCTGCTCGTCCGTCTTCTCATTGTAGTCGCGGATGGTGGCGGTGATTTCGGAGAGGTACCTCACCCGGGAAGGCGGGATGATGAGCGACTGGGTAGTCGTGTCTTTCACATGGTGGCGATGATGAGCGGGGCCGAAACCCGCGCCGAGCTTTTTCTCAAGCGTTTCCAGAAGCAGATCGAACAGCTCGTTAACGCCGGTGTCATTGAACTGGGCGGCAATGGTGCCGACGACCGGCAGGTCTTCGTCCTTCGCCGTCCAGAGGCCGTGATTGCGTTTGTATTGTTTGCGGATGTCATGTAATGCATCCAGCGCCCCGGCCTTGTCGAATTTGTTGAGTACGACGAGGTCGGCATAGTCGAGCATATTGATCTTCTCCAGTTGCGACGCCGCGCCATATTCCGGGGTCATGACGTAAATGCTGAGATCGACGTAGTCGAGGATCGAAACATCGTTTTGACCAACGCCCGCAGACTCGAGAATAATGAGGTCGTAGCCGGCCGCCTTGCAAATGTCGATCGCTTCCTTCACGTGTGCGCTCAACGCCCCGTCGCTGTCGCGTGTCGCCAGGCTGCGCATGTATACCCGTGGGCCTGAAATAGCATTCATCCGGATGCGGTCACCCAGCAGCGCGCCGCCGGTCTTCTTCTTGGATGGATCGACCGAGACCACCGCGAGGGTTTTATCTGAGAAGTGGTTCAGGTAACGGCGCACCAGTTCGTCGGTCACGCTGGATTTGCCCGCGCCGCCGGTACCGGTCATTCCGATGACGGGGATGCGCCCGCCCGCGATGTCCGTCCCATCCACGGTGGCCCCGCTTCCAGCCGCCATCGCCCCGCCTCCAGCCGCCATCGCCCCGCTTCCAGCCGCCATCGCCCCGCCTCCACCCGCGATTCCCACCCCATTCTCCGCGTTGGAGATCGCGCGGGCGATCTTGCGGATATCCTTGGATTCGCTCAGTTTGAGCGGGCTTGTGAACTGATCCGGATTACCGTTGAGCGGAAAATCGCATTGCCGGACGACGTCTTCGATCATCCCTTCGAGGCCCATACGCCGGCCGTCGTCGGGAGAGTAGATACGGGCAATACCGTACCCGTGCAGCTCTTCGATCTCGCGGGGGAGGATGGTGCCGCCGCCACCGCCGAAAAGCTTGATGTGTCCGCAGCCATTCTCATCCAGCAGATCCTTGATGTACTTGAAGAATTCCAAATGGCCGCCCTGGTAGGACGTGATGGCAATACCCTGAACATCTTCTTCGATGGCGCACTCGACGATCTCGGCCGCGGAGCGGTTGTGACCGAGATGGATGATCTCGGCGCCTTTTGACTGGAGCAGCCGCCGCATGATATTGATCGCGGCATCATGACCATCGAAAAGCGAAGCGGCGGTAACCAGGCGGACCTTATTTAAAGGGGTATAGCTCATCTTACAAAGATTTGGCGGACAGGCAAATTTACGCCAAAAAACTAATGAGTGTTAGTTTATGCAGCAGGGCATCTATATCTATTGAGGGACAAGGAAAGTGGGGAGAATTGGAAGCATTAGCTATTAGTCACATAGTCTTTTTTACAATGACCACTAAGACTATAAAAAATATAAATATAACAAGCAGAATATTTAATTTTCCGCCTTTGACAATAATGCCTTTATTAGTCCAACCCCTTTTAAATTTGGTGCTGAACCACAAGTATGCGAGCACGAGGGCTACATAAATCAAAAGCGGTATGATTTGCGATTGTTTCATTTCTTCTTTACGGTTTTCCGTTTGTAGGTTAAACGGCCTTCTAATCGCCGTAGATATAATGTCCACCGAAAACCGTTATGTAATTTACGACTATTAAAACGGAAGGCAAACTCGTCGCAATTAGGCTGTAAATGCTTGGTCGAGACATGATGATAAATGCCGTAACCCCCCCGACGCAATAAGCTCCAATAAACGCCTTAGTAATTGACGGGTTTTAGACGGTTCTAATCTTGACGCCTGACCCGAACAGCATTTTCTTGGATGACTATAAACGCTTTTACTAGCTTTTCTCCATGTTCGATAAGGACATGATTCACAATTCTGGCTTTTTCGGGTGCGGGAATGGTGCCAAGCCGAATCAAGATTATCCCTTCATGCGTCCTTTGCATTCGATAAACTAATTCTCCGAAGTCTTTGTCCTGGGTAATGAGAACCCGATGTTCGTTATTGGCGATTTGTAACACCTTTTCATCTTCGCTACCAGGATGCGTCTCGAGAATGTAGTGGACATCGAAACCAGAGGTTCGTAGAAGATCAACGATTGGCATGTCGACGCCTTCGTCTGCCAGCAGCTTCATATTGCAATGGGATATATTTCATCCCCTCTCAGGGATTGGGCGGCGAACGCCAAGGCAGCGTGGACCTGGTCTTTGGTCAAATGAGGATGGGCGATCAGGACGTCGTCGATTGAATTATTAACAGAAAGATCTTCCAATATTTGCTCGACTGTGATACGGGTTCCAGCGATAACGGGCTTGCCCATCATAATTCTGGGGTTGAATTCGATATGTGGCGTCTGTCGTAACATATTGGCAAAGATATTTAAAATAAATAGGAACTTTGAAGGAGATTTTATGCTGTAATCGGTTGATAGAGAAATTGTTAAATGGTTATAGTGCTCCCTATTTATGCCCTGGTTTGAACTTTTCCCCAGCTTTCAAGATGGAAGAAGAATCTCATATTAGGGGTTGTTCATTTTCATTGTGGTTTACCAAATTGGTTGGCGGGGCAGCTTTTTTATTCTTTTTCAGAATATTGTCCAAAAGCTCCTGCCGGTGCTTTTTCATGTAGTCACGCCTGTTTTCCCATTTGGCTTTCTTTACCCGATTGTATTCCCTGAACAGGTAAAGGCTGATAAAAATCGCAATCATTCCCCACGGAACCGCAAGATTTATTTGACCCAGGCCCAATCCGGAATTGTCTAATCGTAGAAATTTTGCTGTTAGGATGATCAGTGCAATGATAAAAATTCCCAGAATAATCCTTTCTACAAAGTCTGATTTTGCCATAACTGTGATATTCAAATTTACGACAAACCGGACGGCGAGGAAGTGTCTGTTCGGGCGAAAAGTTTAACTGCGGCGAATTCGCCATAATTAGAAATTATCGGAAATAGAGCGTGTTTGGGGCATAGGCAGGAGACGGTAAATAGACCTTATAATTTGGCGATTTCGGAACTCTTTCCTACATTGTCTCACATTAATACAATAACATGCTTGCCAAACCCCTGCTTTTTGCCACCGGTGCAACGCTGGCTTTGACGCTATTCATTTCCTGTCAAACTCAGAACTCCGGCAACTCGATCGTCAAAACCATCGACGGCTACACCTTCCGCGATCTCAATAAGAATGGGAAACTGGACGTCTACGAAGACTCCCGGCAGCCGGTCAGCGCACGGGTCAATGACCTGCTCGGTCAGATGACGCTGGATGAAAAAGCGGGCATACTTTTCATCAATGGCGCGCGGGTCAACGAAGACGGCTCGATCGGGGACAAGCCTGCAACGGGGATGTTCGCGTTTGCGCCGAATGCGCTCAACCTCGTGAAGGAAAAAAAGATGAATCATTTCAACCTGTGGGCTGTTCCTTCGCCTGCCGCACTGGCCAAGTGGTATGATTCCATGCAGCAATATATGCAGGACTCGACCCGGTTGGGGATACCGATCACGATCGCTTCCGATCCGCGAAATCATTTCAGCAGCAATATTTTTGCGATGACGGCCAACACGTTCTCCCAATGGTGTGAGCCGCTGGGTCTCGGAGCTATCGGCAGTGACAGCATTACCCACGAGTTTGCCGATATTTCCCGTCGCGAATACCTCGCGGTGGGCATCCGCGAAGCGCTGCATCCGCAGATTGACCTTGCTACGGAACCCCGCTGGCCGCGTATCAGCGGGACATTCGGCGAAGACGCCCAGCTCACGGCAAGAATGGCCAAAGCATACATCACGGGCTATCAGGGTGACAAGCTCGACTCCAACAGCGTAGCGACGATGACCAAACATTTCCCCGGCGGCGGTCCGCAAAAGGAAGGTCTGGACCCGCATTTTCCTTTTCAGAAGGGACAGGTCTACCCTGGAAATAATTTCAAATACCATCTGATCCCGTTCGAAGCGGCTTTTGCCGCACATACGGCGGCCATTATGCCCTACTATGGAGTACCGATGGGTCAGACCAGCGAGAATGTCGGCATGTCCTACAACAAGGATATCATCACCGGGCTGTTGCGGAACACCTATCACTATGATGGGGTAGTCTGCACCGACTGGGGCGTGGTCAACGATTCACATCTGGGCCCGATCGTATGGCCCGCGCGGGCCTGGGGCGCGGAAAGCCTGACACCCGTGGAGCGGGTGAAGAAAATAATCGATGCGGGGGTTGACCAGTTTGGCGGCGAGAACTGCCCCGAGCTGGTCATCCAGTTGGTAAAAGAAGGAAAGCTGACCGAAGCGCGTATCGATAGCAGTGTCCGTCGCCTGCTGACACAGAAGTTCGAGCTGGGACTGTTTGACAATCCTTTTGTCGATGAGTCCAAGGTTGGCCAGTCACTCGGCAATCCCGACTACATGGCGGCAGGCGAAGCTTCGCAGCGCATGGCGATGACCCTGCTCAAGAATGACAAGAAGCTCCTGCCCCTTACGCCCGGAAAACTGAAGATCTATGTGAAGAACGTGGACCCCGCCGTTGCAGCGAAATATGGGACGGTCGTCAGCAAACCGGAGCAGGCGGATATCGCTATTCTACGGCTCAAAACACCTTTTGTGCCCGTCAACTCCCCCATCACGATGGCGCGCATGTTCCATCACGGCGACCTCGACTTCAAGGACAAGGAAAAAGACAGTATCCTGCAGCTGCTGAATAAAGTGCCGACGATCGTGGACATTTACCTGGACCGCCCGGCCGTCATCCCGGAGATCAGCGCGAAAGCGAAAGGACTGCTGGCCGATTTCGGCGCGAGCGATGCTGCGGTGCTCGACGTTATATTCGGGAAGGCTAAGCCACTCGGACATCTGCCGGTCGAGCTACCGTCTTCAATGGCAGCAGTTCAGACACAGAAGGAAGACGTGCCGTACGACAGCAAGAACCCCTTGTATAAGTTCGGATTTGGGCTCAGCTATTAGGAAGCGTTTTGATTGTTTATAGCAATGCCGCAAGCAGCCTGCACACGGAATCCAATCCTCTTTGGAATACCGGGCGGTTTTGCCATTGTTCCAGTGTAACCAGCCGGCTATTTTGCTTGTCTTTTGCAAAACTATCCTCCATATCCCTACATAAACCAGGATCGTGAGTAATAGAAGTAATTTCAAAATTGAGATAAAAACTGCGCGTGTCCATATTTACTGTGCCTATGAAGGCCAGCGTGCTGTCAATAGAAATAGTCTTGGCATGAATAAACCCCTTTTCGTATAGATATATTTTAACGCCCCGTTGCAATAGTGGTTTTATAAAAGAGAACGAAGCATGCTGAACAGCAAATGAATCGGATTTGGCAGGCAGGATCAGTTCCACTTCGACCCCATTAGCAGCAGCAATCACCAGGGCGGAAGTCAACTCATCAGGGGGAATAAAATACGGCGTGCAAATCCGGATTGTTCTCTTAGCTTGGCTGAGCGCTAACAGAACGGTTTCCATAATGTATGGCACTTCTGAGCTGGGGCCGCTGGCAGCGATGGCAACAGTCCCATTCCCATTCTCGTGGGCCTGAACCTTAAAGTAATCGTTGAGCTCGCCAAACTCGTTTTTACCGCCTGCGAAATACCAGCTTAGGAAAAACTGTACCTGCAGTAAATTTACGGCGGGCCCTTCCATCCGAACGGACGTATCCCGCCAGTAAAGGGCATGTTTGCCATTGTTCCAATAACGTTCATCTAAATTTATGCCTCCGATAAAACCTATACTTCCGTCAATGACTGCAATCTTGCGATGATCCCGATAATTGCTGTTTGCCAGTGAATTAAAAGCTACCGGCATATTTTTTAACAATTGGATGCCTGCTTCTTTAAATCTCTCCGGCAGCTTTTTTATGTGATTTGACCCTACGCCATCCACAATTACCCGTACCTCCACACCTGCTTTTCGTTTGCTGATTAAAATATCCGCTACCCGGTTGCCTACATCATCCGAGGTAAAAATGTAATATTCAATGTGAATATGAAAGCGCGCATTTTCAAGGGCAGTGAAAAGAGCGGGGAACATTTCTTCACCATTGTTCAATAGGGTTAGAGAATTGCCGGTGGTGATCAAAGACTGGTTTTGGTGATGGAGGTACCGGAAAGGGGAAGCCAAATCACCCATTTTTTCTTCCAATAGCTGAAGCCGCTCTTCCATTTTGGGCCTTAACCGGTTATAGTATTCCTGCATTCTTTGCCTATCCACCAATCGTTTCCGATCAAACACCTGCTTTTTAAACGCGGGCTTTCTGCCCACGAAATAGTATATCAATAAGCCTATTACCGGCAAAAAAACGATCACCAATATATAAGCCAGCGATTTGCTGGGTTCCCTGTTTTCACTTAGAATCGTGATGATGACCCCGACGTAGACGAGCAACATGGGAATCCAATACCATTTTCCTATAAATTCTGCTATGGCATGCCAGTGTATCATCGCTTTGTTGTGCTAAACTTTTTAAAATTAAATCTACGAACTCTTGCCGTCGTCTGGCGACCTCTATCGGATTCGAGCCCTTATTTTAAAAAAAATTCCTCCTAATCCGAAAATTGTCTAATTTGTGGTTCTTGAAGCGTCTTGCCGCCATACTGCTAATGGGAGTGCTGTTTTTTAACTGGTACGGATACCAGCTGCTGAGCAATTATTGGCAGGACCGCGCCGAACGCGGGCTGGAAGCGAGCTTAGACCAAAATAACTACGACGAATCAGCGCTTATTTCCTTCAAGATCCCACTTACTTCCCTCTCCTATTATAATAGTACTCCCGGATACGAGCGCGTGAACGGGCAGATCGATATTAGGGGCGTTCGCTATCAATATGTCAAACGCCGGATCTACGGCGACACCCTGGAAGTCCTTTGTGTGCCGAATTTGACCTCTATGAAGCTGCGGACGGCCACGAGCGATTTCTTCCGCCAGGTCAACGATCTGCAGCAGCAAAATCAAGGGAAAAAGAATTCGAACCATTCCGCAAAAGATAATTCAAAAGACTATCGTCCGGCAACGACAGGCGTCATTGTCCCGGATGCGCTCGCACAAGCGCTGGTAAAGGCGACAAGCCTTTATACACCGGCACGACTTCCTTCGGTCTACGCCCCCACTGCTGACAACCCGCCTGAGCTTCTGTAGTCCTTCCAGCTGATCCAAAACAAGTGATTAGACACCGGGATTCCCGGAAACGCCCCCATGTTTCAACTATTATGAAGGATTTGCATTACACCTTGCGCATAGCTTCAGCGATGTGCTTCCTTGGCCATGGCGCCTTCGGCATCATCACCAAACCGATCTGGTGCAATTATTTCGCTGTGTTCGGGATTGGTCATGATCTCGCTTATCGCCTCATGCCCTTCGTCGGCACGGTAGATATCCTGCTGGGGTTGTCGCTTCTGTTCTACCCCACCCGCGCAGTGCTGACCTGGCTGGTTGGATGGGGGACAGTCACCGCACTGCTGCGGCCGCTCTCCGGAGAGCCATTCGGCGAGTTCATCGAGCGGGCCGGCAATTTCGGCGCGCCGCTGGCTTTGCTGCTGTTGTCGGGCTGGAAGCCCCTCTGGTCACGGCTGGATGCGCATCCTCAACCGGACAAAGCCCGGTTCACCCAGGTTATTACCTGCCTTCGCGTAGTTGTCTTTCTCTTATTACTGGGTCATGGCTGGCTCAACTGGATCGAAAAGAAAGGGTTACTTGCCCAATACAGCGCACTTGGCTTCTCCAATCCCATCCATATCGCCCATACGGTTGGCATCTTCGAGATGATCGCCGCCGTTGCGATGTTGATCAGGCCGGTGAGGCTGCTGCTGCTGATCCTGCTCGTCTGGAAGATCGGCACGGAGCTGTTCTATCCGCACCATGAGGTATTCGAATGGATCGAGCGCGCCGGGAGCTATGGGTCCCTGCTTGCCTTAGGGCTGGCGTTGCGGAAAGACGAGCCTTCACCTTTTACAACCAACCAAATACTACCTGCATCATGAAAAAGATCTTTATTACCATATTCTCCCTTATCACACTATTTTCTGCTCAGCGCGTAATCGCCCAAGGCTGTGTGGCGATCCGCAGCAACGGCGGCTTCTGTACCGCCGGGCAAGAGGGAGAAGCGCGTCATGTCGACACGTCGGCCCAATGGCAGTTATCCGTCAATAACCGCTATTACAAATCATTCAAACATTATATCGGCGACGTCTATCAGAAAGAGCGGGCGGTCCTCGGGAATGAGGTCATCAACAACGCCTTTACCACGGACCTGGCGATTTACCGGATACTGAACCCCCGGTGGACCCTGATGCTGGACGTGCCGATCTCCGCCAACTCCCGTTCGCAGTGTTACCTTCAGAACAGTGTCTACCATCGGTTCGCCACTCATTCGTTCGGAGTGGGCGATATCCGCGTTGCGGTCTATCGCTGGATACTGGACCCGGTGAAAATGCCGAAGGGAAATATCCAGGTTGGACTCGGCATCAAATTTCCCACGGGTAACGATAACGTCCAGGATTATTTCAAGACCAGCGACAGCACCAAGACGTTCGGTCCGGTCGACCAGTCCATCCAGCTGGGGGACGGCGGGACCGGTATCACGCTCGAGATCAATTCCTTTTACAATTTCTCCCATAAGGTCGGAGTATACGGCAATTTCTATTATCTCTCGAATCCGGTGGATCAGAACGGTGTTTCCAATGCGCACGGGGGCCCGGTGTCGGCCTCTTCAATCGCCAACGGCAGCAATGTCATGAGCTGTCCCGATCAATATATGGCAAGGGTTGGCGTCAGTCTCCAGTTCGACCGCCTCTTTTTCTCCGGAGGTGTCCGGGATGATTGTCTGCCTGTACACGACCTGATCGGAGCCAGTGACGGATTCCGGCGCCCCGGGTATATTATCTCGGGCGAACCGGCGCTGACCTATGTGCTGCCCAAGGTCAGCTTCTATGCTGACGTACCGATCGCCATCGTGCGGGACCGGACCCAGAGCGTGCCGGACAAGATCACCACCGAGCTGACGGGCGTATATACCCACGGTGATGCCGCCTTTGCCAACTGCGTCGTGAATATCGGCGCGAATTTCAGATTCTAAAATTTTTTAATTATGACAATACTCACAGAACCCATCGGAAGCATTCCCCGCCCCACAGAGCTGGTGGAAGGACTGACCGCCTTTTCATCAGGCGATCTGGGAGTGGATGAACTGAATATCTTGTTCGACCGCGCCCTCAGGGACACGATCAAACGGTTCGAAGCAACCGGCTCACCGGTCATAACGGACGGCGAACAGACCAAACCCAGCTTTGCCACCTATCCCATCCACGGGCTGACGCAGCTGGCGCCGGATGGCGTGGTGATCCCTTTTAAGGACGGGCATACCCGTCAGCTTCCCAAATTGACAGGCGGCCCGTTCCGCTACCAGACGTATGCAGGCAATTATCTGAATAAAGCAGCGACACTGACCAGCCTTCCGCTCAAGCAGGCCGTTATCTCCGCTTCAGCACTGAGCCTGCTATATCCCGGCGAAGCGATCGAAGGGTATACCCGGGAGGCGTTCCTGGAAGACCTCCTCAATGAGCATGAGAAGGATATCCGCTTCGCCCTGGCCGCCGGCGCACATGCCGTCCAGGTCGATTTCACCGAAGGGCGGCTGTCGCTCAAACTGGATCCGAGCGCCGGCTTGCTGCGGTCATTTATTTCCCTGAACAATCAAGTGCTGAACCGTTTGGAGCCTGCAGCCCGTCAGCGGGTGGGTGTACACAGCTGCCCCGGCGGAGATCACGACTCGACACACAGCGCCGATGTCGACTACAGCCAGCTGTTACCACTTCTGTTCGAACTGAATGCAACCAATTTCTACCTGGAATTTGCCGGTGAAAAAGACAAAGAGAACGTGCTGCTGTCGATAAAGGAAAATCTACGGCCTGGTCAGCGGGTGTTCCTTGGCGTAACAGATGTACTAAGCCAACGCATCGAATCGCCGGAAGAGATCCGCGATCTTATCCTCCAGGCAACGGAATATATCCCTGTATCGCAGCTGGGGACGACGGATGACTGCGGGTTTTCGCCATTTGCCGATGACCTGTCTACCAGCCGGGACATCGCGTTTGAAAAGATCAGGGCGCGGGTCGAAGGCACCCGGCTCGCTGAAGCGGCGCTCGAGAAATCACATATCGCAATTTAAAACCAAAAGCTCCGGATCAAACCAAAAGCTCCGGATCAAACCAAAAGCTCCGGATCAAACCAAAAGCTCCGGATCAAACCAAAAGCTCCGGATCAAACCAAAAGCTCCGGATCAAACCAAAACAACTGCATAACGAATGAAAACAGCTTTATCGAACCGAAGAATGCTTGCTGTAGTGACGCTTACCCTGGTGAGCTGGGGGGTGCGGGCGCAGACCGATGATGACGCCATCATGATGGCAAAATACAATCTGTGCGTCGGTGGGATGTACTCCCATAGTGCATGGAACTATTACTGGGAAGGTACTTATCACCGCAATAACCAGAACCTCGGAACGGTGACCACGCAGATGGTCGGCCTGATGGGTATTTACGGCATCACCCCCCGACTCGCGATCGTTGCTGAGGCCCCGTATGTCTGGACAGATGCGTCGGCAGGGGTCCTGCACGGGATGCACGGTATCCAGGACCTTTCCGGCTGGCTCAAATGGGAGGTGTATCGGCAAAAGATCGGCAGCCGCGGTAAACTAAAGCTTTTCGGCGCGGTCGGCGGGTCCGTTCCCCTGACCAACTATCTGGCTGATTACCTACCCCTATCGATCGGTCTGCATAGCCGGACGGTATCAGGCAGGATCATTGCCGACTATCAGTTGGGACA